>Ga0335080_10005410_pt1 | contig 13133 bp, 11 predicted proteins | sample Lox_Sample_34_FD_206720 | JGI IMG/M metagenome (GOLD analysis project Ga0335080, IMG submission 206720) | Soil microbial communities from Loxahatchee National Wildlife Refuge, Florida, United States - Lox_Sample_3.4 | ecosystem: Environmental > Terrestrial > Soil > Wetlands | place: USA... | reverse complement strand
CGGCGCTACAGATTCTGATAGTTCGGCCCCGAGCCGCCCTCCGGCGTCACCCAGTTGATGATCTGGTAGGGATCCTTGATGTCGCAGGTCTTGCAGTGCACGCAGTTCGCGGCGTTGATCTGCAGGCGCTTGTCGGCGCCGTCGCCGACGATCTCGTAGACGCCGGCGGGGCAGAAGCGCGTGCACGGATTCCTGTATTCCTCCGCGCACTTCGTGACGCAGATGCTCGTGTCGGCCACGTGCAGGTGCACGGGCTGGTCCTCGTCGTGCTGGGTGGAGGCGAAGTAGACCTCGGCCAGACGGTCGCGCGGCGGCAGCGTGCGCTCGACCCAGTCGCGCAGCGGCGGCTGGAAGGTGCCGTACTTGAGCGTCGCGGAATGGTCGGCGTGGTTCTTCAGCGTCCACGGCGAATAGCCGGCGGTGATCGTCTCCCAGCCGGCGTTGATGAGTCCGACCCAGAAGCCCTTGCGGAATCCGGGACGGATGTTGCGCACCTTGCGCAGTTCCTTCATCACGGCGGACGCCCGCAGCTTCGCGTCCCAGCCTTCCGCCTCGCCCGCGCGCACGACGTGTTCGGCCGCGAGCATCGCCGAGCGGATCGCCTGGTGCGTGCCCTTGATCTTCGGCACGTTGAGCAATCCCGCCGCATCGCCGATCAGGATCGCGCCGGGCATCTCGCACTTCGGCAGCGACTGGAAGCCGCCCTCGACGATCGCGCGCGCGCCGGCGGAGAGAATCTGCCCGCCCTCGAGCAACGGCTTGATGTTCGGATGGTGCTTGAGCTGCTGGAAAGCCTCGAACGGGGACAGCATCGGATCGTCGTAGTCGAGCCCGGTGACGAAGCCGATGGCGACCCGATCCTGGTCGAGGTGATACAGGAAACTGCCGCCGTACGTGCAGTTATCGAGCGGCCAGCCGATCGTGTGCACGACCTTGCCCGGCTCGACGCGACCTGCCGGCAGCTGCCACAGTTCCTTGATCCCGATGCCGTACGTCTGCGGATCGCTGTTCGCGTCGAGCCTGAACTTGGCGATCAGCTGCTTCGACAGATGCCCGCGGCAGCCCTCGGCGAGCACCGTGAGCGGCGCCTTGATGTCGATGCCCTGCGTGTAGGCGGACTTGTGCGTGCCGTCCTTCGCCACGCCCATGTCGCCGATGCGCACGCCGCCGACGGAGCCGTCCGCGTTGAAGAAGGGTTCGGCTGCGGCGAAGCCGGGATAGATCTCGACCCCCAGCGCTTCGGCCTGCGGCGCCAGCCACGCGCACAGCGCGCCGAGCGAGACGATGAAGTTGCCGTGATTGTGCATCTGCGGCGGGGCCGGCAGCTTCGTCGCATGCGCCTTGCTGCGCAGCCACCAGAATTCGTCCTTCGTCACCGGCACGCAGATCGGCGGTGGATTCCTGCCCCATTCCGGCAGCAGTTCGTTGAGCGGCTCCGGCTCGATCACGGCGCCGGACAACACCTGTGCCCCGATCGTGGAGGCCTTTTCGATCACGCAGACGCGCAGGTCGGGTTTGAGCTGCTTCAGGCGGATCGCGAAGGCAAGGCCGGCCGGACCGGCGCCGACCGTGACGACGTCGTATTCCATGGATTCACGTTCGCTCATGGCCGCCTCCAGCTGCGATGCACGAATTGTCGGGCTTTGCCGGCACGGCGGCAATGCAGGGCTCAGATGCGCATGCGCGGATCGCTGCGTTCGTAACGCATGAAGTAGCTGAACAGATGCCCCGGGTGCAGCGTCACGGCGACCAGGACCAGGCGACCCCGGATGTCGAAGTAGCGGCGCACGCTGCGGAAGCCGGGAGTCTGGATCGGCACCCTGAGTTCATGCGCCTGTTCCTCGGTCATGGTCACGGCCGCGAGCGACTGTTCGACCCTGCCGATGCGCTGCTCGAACTCCACTTCGATGAGCTGGCGCATGGCGTCCTCCATGCGCGTGAAGCCCTGCGGCAGACCCTGCCAGCTCGCGCGGCGATAGACCTCGCCGAGGCAGAACGGCTGCTGCGTGCGGCGGTGGTAGCGGATGCCGTGCAGGTGGATGCACTCGGTGCCGACGCGCACGTTGAGCCAGCCGGCGAGGATCGGGTCGGCGTCGACGCGGTCGGTGTACAGGAACTGGAAGCCGGTGGCGTTCGTGTACTGCAGCAGGTCGTCGATCGAGCGCACGTGCTGGTCGTAGCTCACGTGCGTTTCGGCGCTGCGCACGGTCGTGCCCGAGCCGCGCCGGCGCGTGATCAGTCCCTGTTCCTCGAGCAGGCGCAGTGCCGCGCGCGCGGTGAAGCGGCTGATCGCAAAGCGCGCGCACAGGGCGTTCTCCGTCGGCAGGTGGCGGCCGACGGGGTGCGCACCCTGGCGGATTTCCTCGCGCAGCGTCTCGGCGATCTGCACATAGCGTGGCTTGCGCGACGAGCGCAGCGCTCGGGCGCTCGTGCCGCCGTTTTCGGTGCTTGCAGGCGCCTGGGCCATAATCCGCCCCCACCATAACAAACCTGCGGTGCGCGCGTGAATGGCTCCTTCGAGGCATGAGCGACGATGGGCTCCCCTGGCGTACGTTCGACCTGGCCGACGCTGAAGTCCGCCTGACCCGCTTTTGCGCGCCGGCGCCGGCGCAGGCCTGGATGGCGCGCCTTCTGCGCGAGCTCCCCTGGCAGCAGCATCGACTGCGCCTGTTCGGCCGGGACATCGACGCTCCGCGTCTGTCGTGCTGGATGGGCGATGCAGGGGCTGTCTACACGTATTCCGGCACGCGTTTCGAACCGCTGCCATGGACGCCGGTCGCGGCCGAGTTGCGGGCGCTGGTGAGCGCGCGTTGCGGCGCGCCGTTCAACTCGGTGTTGTGCAATCTCTATCGCGATGGGCGCGACGCCATGGGCTGGCACAGCGACGACGAGCCGGAGTTGGGTCCGGCCCCAGTCATCGCCTCGCTCAGCTTCGGCGCGCCGCGGCGCTTTCGCCTGCGCCACCGGCGCGATCCGGCGCTGCGCCTGGAACTGGAGCTCGAGTCGGGCAGCCTGCTGCGGATGTCGGGCGCGACGCAGCGCAACTATCGGCACGACCTGCCGCGCGCGCCGCGGGTCGCCGCGTCGCGCATCAACCTCACCTTTCGCCGTATCCTGATCGCCTCAGGCCAGGAGCATGCAGGCGACGCCTGACATCGTGCAGGCGACACCGGCGATCTTGCGCCGGCTCAGGCCCTCATGCAGGAACAGCCACGCCAGCACGACGATGAAGATCGATGAAGTTTCGTTGAGGATCGCGGCGACGGACGCCTGCGCGTACTTGTAGCCGGCGAGCCACAGCATCATCGACACGTACTGGCCGAGCAGGGCGCCCAGAATCAGTACGCGCCAACGCAGGCGCGGCCTCGCGTGTGCGGCAGGCAGCAGCGGCTGGCGACGCCACATGACCAGCACCGCAAGCACGAGCACGCCGCCGATCAGGCGCAACGAAACCACCCACAGGAGCGGCTGGCCTTCGAGGACGCGCTTCACCATCACGATGGCCACGGCCATCAGGGCAATGGCGCCGATGCCGCAGAGCACGCCGCGGCGCACGTCCGCCGTCGGCGGATCCTTCGCTGCGCGCTGCTGCGTCACCAGCAACACACCGGCCGAGACCAGGACAAAGCCGACTCCCTGCAGGGGGTTCAGGCGCTCGCCGAGGAACGCGAACGACAGCACGATCACGAACGGACTGTACAGATTGCCGATGACGCCGATGCGCGCTGCGCCGAGCGTGTTGAGCGCGCGGAAGTACAGCGTATCGGCGACACCGATGCCGAGCATCCCGGACAGCAGCGTCAGCGCCGCAGCGGGGATGCCCAGCGTCGGCCGGGCAAGGCCCGGCGTCAGCACCAGCGTCGGCACCAGCAGCGCCAGCACGATGAGATTCTTCAGCAGGTTGAGCTGCAGCGGGGCGAGCGTTTCGCCCAGGCGCTTGTAGGCGATGACCCCGCCCGCCCAGGCCAGCGCACTGCCGATGGAACAGGCTTCACCGATCCCCATGCAACACCACTGCGAGCAGAAACGCGGCATTATGGCGTAACGTGCGGACACGCATCAGGGACTTGCCGATGACCAGCTCCGACTTCGCGGCGCGAATGGCTTTCGTGGTCGCGCTCGCGCGCCGCCTGCACCAGTACGGCACGAGCGCGCCGCGTCTGGAGGCGGCGATCGACAGCGTCAGCGCGCGCCTGGGCCTGTCGTGCCAGCCGCTGTCGACGCCGACATCGATCCTGTTTTCCTTCACCGCCGCGCGCGGCGGCGGACTGGCCGAGCTCACCCAGGTCGTGCGCGTGGCGCCAGGCCAGGACGACTTGCGCAACCTGTGTGCGGTGAATGAGATCGCGGATCGGGTCATCGACGGCGCGATCGGGGTGGAGGAAGGATTCCGCCAGCTCGGCCAGATCAGCGATCGCCTCACACCGCGGCGGCGCGTGCTGGAGGTCACCAGCTACGGAATCGCGGCGGCGACCGTCGCGGCCATCCTGCACTCCTCCGCGGTGGACGTTCTGGCGGCCGGCGGCATCGGCACCGTCGTCGGCGTCTTGGCCCTAAGCTGTGATCGTCGGCCACGCCTTCGGCCGGCGCTCGAAGCCGTGTGCGCGCTGTTTGCGACCATGGCGGCGACGCTGTTCAGCATCTACGTAACCCCGCTCAATGGCCGCGCCGTCGTGCTGGCGAGCGTCATCGTGCTCCTGCCCGGGCTGACGCTGACCACCGCGGTGCGTGAGCTGTCGACGCAGCACCTCGTGTCCGGCGTCGCGCGATTCGCCGGCGCGGTAACCACGCTCATCAAGCTCGCCTTCGGCGCGGTGGTCGCCAACGAGCTCTGCCTGCTGCTGCAACTGACGCCACGGCTGGCCGTGCCGGCGCCGCTGTCGCCAGCGGCGGAATGGCTGGCGCTGGCATTCGGCACGTTTGCATTCGCGATCCTGATCCGCGCGGCGCGGCGCGACATCCCGACCGTGATGGCCGCGGCGATGCTCGGTTACCTCATCACGTATTACGGCGGCCGCCAGTTCACGCCCGAATTTGGGGTGTTCCTCGCCGGCCTGTGTATCGGCGCACTCGCCAATCTTTATTCCCGGTTCGTGCGCCGCCCGGGCGCCGTGATCCGCGTTCCCGGCATCATCCTGCTCGTGCCCGGCAGTGTCGGGTTCCTGAGCCTCTCGCTGATTGCCCAGGGCGACATGTCCCCCGGCATCGGTCTGGCGGTGTCGCTGGTGAGCATCCTGGCGTGCCTGGTTGCCGGGCTCCTGTTCGGTGACATCCTGATTGCGCCGCGCCGCACCCTGTGACAAGGCCCGTGCCCCGGGAGAGCCCGCGCCCCTTGCGTGAAAATGGCTACCGGACTAGCGTAAACTAGTTCAGTGGCACCTGTGGCAGACCCCTTGGGTTGCGCAGGTGCCTGCAAGCGCAGGGGAACCTCCGGTGGGATTGCTCGACGAACTCGAACAGGAAGCGCAGAAGCTCAAGGCGTCGTCCGACGAGGCGGCCAAGCGCAAGGCCGAGCGCGAGGCGATCTTCCGCACCAAGCTCGATCCGGGCATGGTCGCGCTGTTCGAATACCTGACCAAGCTGGTGGCAAGCCTCAAGGTGCTGCAGCCGAAGAAGCAGCTGCGCTTCGACCTGACCGGCTACGGAGAGATCGTCGGCTACGTCGAGCACGAGTACGACTTGCAGGTCAACCAGCAGCCGGACTCGAAGGAAATCACGTTGAGCTATCCGTGTCTGGTCGCCAACGAGGAGTGCCCGACGGTCGAGGTGCAGGGCGCGACCAAGGTGGCCACCGTTTCCGCCGCCTTCCAGCGCTATCACCTCGGCGGCATGCTCGACCCGAAAAAGGATGTCACGAACCAGATCACGTCGGCCAAGTTCAAGGCCAAGGGCCGGATCATCCAGACCGCGACGTTCAGCGCCGATGCCGACAGCGCAGTGATCAAGCTCAGCTTCACCAATTTCGACGCGCTGGGCACGGCCACGAAAAACGTGCCGCCGAGCCAGCTCAACGAAACGCTGTTCGACGACATCGGCCGCTACATCGCGCACGAGCCGAACGGCCTGTTCCGCGAGGCCCTCTCCGACACGTATCGCAATCAGCTGCGCACCAAGGTGCAGCAGGAACAGATCAAGCGCCGTTGGGAAACCAAGATCAGCAAGCAGCAGGAATCCGAGCTCGACCAGCTCAAGAAGGAGCAGAGTCTCGCGGCGAAGTTCAACAAGCTCGTGAGCAAGGACAAGCCGGCGACTGCGAGCGACAAGCCGGCGGAGAATTCCAGCACCTGGCTCGACCGGCTCAAGGGTCTGGTCAAGAAAGACAAGTAGGCAAGGCTCGCCTCAGCGCTCCGCGTCGAGTATCCCGAACAGTTCGTCCCGGCTCAGTTGCCGGCTTTCGCTGTCGCGGCGTGCGCGGTACTCGAACGTGCCGGCGGCGAGGCCGCGTTCGGACACCACGACGCGATGCGGGATGCCGATCAGCTCGATGTCGGCGAACATGGCGCCCGGACGCAACCCGCGGTCGTCCAGGCAGACATCGATGCCGCGCCGCTGCAATTCGGCGTACAGATCCCCGGCGGCGGCGGTCACCTTCGCGTCGTTCTTCGGATTGATCATGCAGATCGCCACGCGCCACGGCGCGAGCGCGTCCGGCCAGACGATGCCGGCGTCGTCGTGGCACTGCTCGATCACGGCCCCCACGATGCGGCTGACGCCGATGCCGTAGCAACCCGACGTCGGCGTCAGTTCCCTGCCGGCGTCGTCGAGCACGGTCACGCCGAGCTTGTTCGTGTACAGCGCGCCGAGCTGGAAGATGTGGCCGACCTCGATGCCGCGCACGACTTTCAGCGCGCCGTTGCCGTCCGGTGACGGATCGCCGTCGACCGCGTTGCGCAGGTCGGCCGTTTCCGGCTCGGCGGCGTCGCGGCCCCAGTTCGTGCCGGTCAGGTGATAGCCGGCTTCGTTCGCGCCGCAGACAAAGTCGGCCAGCGCGGCGGCGGCATGATCGGCGACGACCGCGACCTTCGCTCCGACCGGACCGAGGAATCCCGGCTCGCAGCCGAATGCCTCGCGGATCTCGGCGTCGGTTGCCAGCTGCAGCGGCGCGGCGACGCGCGGATGCTTGCCGGCCTTCACCGCGTTCAGCACATGGTCGCCGCGCAGCGCAAGCGCGACGAGCCCGTTGTCGCGCGCACGCACGACGATCAGCTTGACGGTCGTCGCGAGCGGAATCTTCAGGAGCGCGGCGACTTCCTCGCAGGTCTTCTGGGTCGGCGTGGCGACCCTCTGCAGCGCCTGCGCGGCGGCCGGGCGCGCGCCGGGAGCGCGCGTCTCGGCAACTTCGAGGTTCGCCGCGTAGTCGGATGCGTCCGACACGGCGAGCGCGTCCTCGCCCGAATTCGCGAGCACGTGGAATTCTTCGCTGCGGTCGCCGCCGATCGCACCGGAGTCGGCGCGCACGACACGGAACTCCACACCGAGGCGCGTGAAGATGCGCGTGTACGTCTCGCGCATGTTCTGGTATTCGCGCTCGAGGTCGGCGGCGGTCGTGTGGAAGCTGTAGGCGTCCTTCATCAGGAAATCGCGTCCACGCATCACGCCGAAGCGCGGCCGGATCTCGTCGCGGAACTTCCACTGGATCTGGTACAGGTTCAGCGGCAGCTGGCGGTAGCTCTTCACGTCGCGGCGGATCAGGTCGGTGACGACTTCCTCGCAGGTCGGGCTGAGCACGAAGTCGCGCTGCTGGCGGTCCTTGAAGCGGAGCAGTTCGGGGCCGTACTTGGCGTAGCGTCCCGATTCCTGCCACAGCTCGGCCGGCACGACGATCGGCGCCAGCACCTCGAGCGCGCCGGCACGGTCCATTTCCTCGCGCACGATCTGCTCGACCTTCCTCAGCGTGCGCAGCCCGAGCGGCAGCCAGGTATAGATGCCGGCGGCAAGCTTGCGGATCATGCCGGCGCGCAGCATCAGCTTGTGGCTTGCGATTTCGGCCTCGGCCGGGACTTCCTTGAGGGTCGGCAGGTGGAAGCGGGACAGGCGCATCGCGGGGGCAAGTCGAGGAGAAAAGGGGGCCGATTGTAACGGCAGTGCAGCGCGCAAACCAACCCGACGAGCGTGCGACCTCCGCCGCAGGAACGATCGGGCATCCGACTCGCGACCGTTATCCGGACCGCCACCGCACCCTATAGTGCGCCGTTTACCGCCCATGGGGATTTTCATGCGCCACGCACTTGCCCGCCGCACGCTCGCGGCTTCCATCGCGCTCGGTCTCGCTGCCGCCACTCCGGCCGCCGTGCTGGCTGCCGGCGCCGATGCTGCCAGTACGCTGCCGACCATCGAGGTCACGACATCGAAGCTGGCCGAACCCGTGGACCAGACGCCGGCGATGATTACGGTCATCGGGGGCGACGAGTTGCGCGCGCGCGGCGTGCAGGATCTGCGCACGGCCCTGAGCCTCGTCGGCGGAGTCGACATCGCGCCCGGCGGCGATGGCGGTCCCGCAAGCTCGGTGCCCGGCATGTGGGGCCTGCGCGAGATCGACGCGTTCCTGCTCGTGATCGACGGCGTCCCCGCCGGGGGCGCATTCAATCCGGCACTGGCGACGCTCGACATGACCGACGTCGCGCGCATCGAGGTGCTGCGCGGGGCCGCGCCCGTGATGTACGGAGCAACCTCGTTCGTCGGCGTGATCCACGTCATCCACTACGCGCCCGGCGAGACGCCCTCGCTCGCGACCGTCGGCGCCGGCACGCGCAGCACGGGCATCGCCGCGATCAGCGGCAACCTGCCGGATTGGGGTTCGTTCAAGCAGTCCATCAGTGCGAATGCGTCGACGCAGGAATTCAGTCAGGATCGCTCCGGGGTCGACCGCGGCCACGTCCTCTATCGCAGCGCCGGCGACACGGATTGGGGCAAGGTGCATTTCGACATCGACGGGGTCGTGCTGCGCCAGGATCCGTACAGCCCGCACCCGGTGGAGGACGGCATGCTGTCGCCGCGTTTTCCGCTCGACGCCAACGCCATGCCGAGCGACGCGCGCAAGGACCAGAACCGCATCCAGTTCAACGCCGGTCTCGATCGCGACGTTGGCATCGGCAACTGGGTGACGACGTTTTCCGCGGATCACTCCGACGGGCACAACACCGAAGGCTTCCTGCGTGACGATTTCGCCACCGACGGCATCACCCACAACGCCGACGGCTTCCGCCAGACGGTGAAGCTCACCGACGCGTATTTCGACACGTATCTCGCCATGCATCCGTCCGCGCAGGTCACCTGGACGTTCGGTTTCGACTGGATGTATGGCAACGGCACGCAGGACAGCGACAACTTCGAATATGGCGTCCTGCCGGATGGCTCGAATGCGCCAAACTCGCATTCGCTGCCGATCGATGAATCCACGAGCCTGAAGGACCGCCGCAATTTCTACGGGTTGTACACGCAGCTCGACTGGAAGCCGGTCGAACGCCTCGACGTGGTGGCCGGCCTGCGCCTGAACCACACCGAGGAGAACAGTTCCGGCGAGGAGATCGACCACCACGCCGACCCCGGCACGCCGCCCGACACGAACAGCGATCACCTGACCAAGACGAAACCGTCCGGCGTGCTCGGTGCAAGCTATGCGCTGTGGGCCGACGGCAGCGATCGCCTGAACGTGTTCGCCGACTACCGCAATACCTACAAGCCCGCCGCGATCGACTTCGGCCCGGAAGCCGAAGGCGACATCCTGAAACCGGAAACGGCAGACAGCTGGGAGGCGGGATTCAAGGGCCAGTTCGCTGACGGCCGCGTCGACTGGGAGCTGTCGTACTTCCACATGAATTTCAGCAACCTCGTCATTCCGGAGGACGTCGACGGACTTCCCAGCCTCGCCAACGGCGGCAAGGAGCGCTTCAAGGGCGCGGAATTCGAGGGCGACTACCACGTCACGCAGGATCTGCGCCTGCGCGCGACCTACGCGTATCACGACGCGCGCTACACCGACCGCGAGGTTCTGCTCGACGACGGCAGCGTCGTCAATTACGCCGGCAACCGCCTGGAGGCTTCGCCGCAAAATCTTGCCGCGTTCGGCATCATCTATTCCCCCGCCCGCGGCTTCGAGGGTGCGCTCGTGTGCAACTACGTCGGCAAGCGCTTCCTCGACCAGGAGAACCTGACGCCGGTCGGCAGCTACACGACCGTGGACGCCGGCATCGGCTATCGCTTCGAGCGCTGGGAACTGCGCCTGGACGGCTACAACCTGAGCGACCGCCGCGATCCCGTGGCGATCAGCGAGCTCGGCGACGGGCAGGCGTATCGTCTGCCTGGACGCACCGCGCTGCTGTCGGCGAATGTCTGGTTCTAGGCGGTGTGAATGACGCTGTGGCGGCGCCTCAGCGGTCGCCGCGCGCGGTTCCGGGCGGCACCACCGTCGGCACGACGTTGACGTTGGGATCGTAGCGGACCGTCTCGTAAGGGCGATCCGCGGGCGGCGTGTCGGTGACGTGCAGGTTACCCTTCGCGTCATGCCACTTGTACAGAACGGGGCTGGCTTTGGGCGAGGCGGGCAGGTGTTGCCGCGCAAACAACGGCAAGGTGTCCGGCTCGAAGTACCACCAGGCCGCCGCGGCGGCGGCGGCGAACAGCAGCGCCAGTAGCGCGATGGTGCCGCGCCCGGCGGCGGGCCGATTCGCGGCGCGCATCGCTGCGACAGCTATTTACTTGCAGTACAGCGCGATCTGCGCCTGCGCGTCGGCGATCTGCGCCTGGCGCTGCTTGTCGTCGATCGCCTGCGGCTTGCCGTCCGCGCCGGTCACAGCGACCGGGAACTTGCTGTTCAGCAGTTCGAGATTGCTGCGCGCCGTCGCACAGGCCTTGACCCGGTTGCTGGCGTTGTCGGGCATCACGGTCGGCTGCATTCCGGAACTGTTCGCGGTGGCGTCCTTCGGCTGGTCGGCGCCCTCCGCGCCGTTGTCCATGGAAACGGCGCGCGGACGATCGCCGCCGCTGACACGCACCGTCTGGACGTTCGTCACGTCCTTGGGCGGCGGCGCGTCGGAGTAGTGCACGACGCCGCCGGCGTCGGTCCACTTGTATACCTGCCCCTGCCCCGCGTAGGCGCTGGCCGCGACGAAGCACAGAGCGAGCATGATCGAAATGGGGTTCTTCACTGTTCTCCTGCGCCGGTTTGGCCGGTCGCTCACGGTTGCCGCTGTCGGCAGGCCTCTTGGATAGCACTAGTCGGGCCCGGAAACAAGCACTTTCCGATGAAAGAAGCTTGTAAATGCGTGGCTTGGGGTACACTGGAGATACTCCGCTTTAAGTTCTGGCCTGGATGGACACCAATCCTGCCACTCCGCCCAAACCGCGCCGCGGCATCTATCTGCTGCCGAACCTGCTGACCACGGGGGCGATGTTTGCGGGCTTCTACGCCATCGTGGCTTCGATTGCCGGGGACTACGTCAGCGCCGTCATCGCCGTTTTCGTGGCCGGTCTGTTCGATGGGCTTGACGGCCGCGTCGCGCGCCTGACCAACACCCAGAGCGAATTCGGTGTGCAGTACGACTCGCTGTCGGATCTGGTCAGCTTCGGCGTGGCGCCTGCGATCGTCCTGTACACCTGGTCGCTGGCATCGCTGGCCGGCCATGGACCGGCCTGGGGCAAGTTGGGCTGGGCAGCGGCGTTCATGTTTGCCGCCTGCGGCGCCTTGCGCCTGGCGCGCTTCAACACGCAGGTGGGCGTCGCGGACAAGCGCTACTTCCAGGGCCTGGCCATTCCGGCCGCGGCCGGACTCGCGATGTCCTACGTCTGGATGACGCTGGACCTGAAATACACCGGAACGGACGTGCAGTTCATCACGCCGATCATTGCCGTCGCCGGCGGCCTGCTCATGGTCAGCCGCTTCCGTTACTTCAGCTTCAAGGCCTGGCCGCTGTCCGACCGCGTACCGTTCTTCTGGATTCCCGTCGTCGTCCTGGTTTTCGTCGCGCTCGCGGTGAATCCGCCGCGCGTCCTATTCGGCATCGCCGCGCTGTATGCGCTGTCCGGTCCGGCGCTGACGTTGTGGGGCCTGCACCAGAAGCGCAGCCGGCGCGAAGCGCGCACGCAGGAACCGCGCGTGCCGTGAACGCGGCGGCGCCGATGGCAGCGGCCGGCGCCCACGAGCGGCGCGCGCTGGGCTTCCTGGCCGAGTTGAGCCAGAACCTCGCGCTCTCGCTCGATCTCAACGACACGTTGCGCCTGGCCGTCACCCGCATCGCCGATTTCATGCAGGTCGAGGCTGCGTCGCTGTTCCTCATCGACCGGACGAGCGGACTGCTCGAGTGCCGCAACTGCGCCGGACCCGTCGACATCGCCGGACTCAAGCTCGCGGTCGGCCAGGGCGTCGTCGGACGCTGTGTGGCGGAGAACGCGACACAAATCGTGCGCGACGCGCAGCGCGATGCGCGCGTGAACGCGAACGTCGACGCCGAGACCGGATTCGTCACGCGTTCGATCCTGTGTGCGCCGCTGAGCACCGCGCGGGGCGTCATCGGCGCGCTCGAGGTCATCAACCGCCGCGACGGCAGCCTGTTCGACGAGGCCGACGCCGAGATCCTGCGCCTGATCGCCGCGCCGGCGGCGCTGGCCATCTACAACGCGCAGCTGGCCGAGGGACTGATCGAGCAGCAGCGCATCAAGCGCGAACTCGCGCTCGCGCGGCGGATCCAGAAATCGCTGCTGCCGAAGCGGCGCCGCGCAGACTTTCCCCTGATCGGGGTGAATCTTCCGGCGCACGAGACTTCCGGCGACTTCTACGACTACTTCGACCTGCCCGACGGTCGCATCGCCTTCTTCATCGGCGACGTCTCGGGCAAGGGACTCGACGCAGCGTTCCTGATGGTCCGGGTCGCCAGCCTGCTGCGCGCGGCCGGCAAGCATGCGCCGGCGCCGGGTGCGTGGCTCGAAGAGGTCAACGCCGAGTTATGCGAGACCCTGCAGGACGGGCGCTTCGTGTGCGTGGCGCTCGGTCAGTACGAGCGGACCGCGCATCGGGTGACCCTGGCCAGCGCCGGCTTTCCGCCGGCGCGGCGGCACGACGGCGCGGTGTTCCGCGAATTGCCGGCAGACGGTCCGGCGCGCGGCAACGTCGCCGGTATCGGCTACGGCGAGCAGGT
>Ga0335080_10005409_pt1 | contig 13135 bp, 12 predicted proteins | sample Lox_Sample_34_FD_206720 | JGI IMG/M metagenome (GOLD analysis project Ga0335080, IMG submission 206720) | Soil microbial communities from Loxahatchee National Wildlife Refuge, Florida, United States - Lox_Sample_3.4 | ecosystem: Environmental > Terrestrial > Soil > Wetlands | place: USA... | reverse complement strand
GCCCAGCACGTCGGAGCCGGTGTGATACATCCAGCGCTCGCCCGGCGCGTACACGAGCGGCAGTGACCCGAGCCGCTTCATCCACTCGTCGGGTGAAAACGAGCTGGGGCGAGGACCCGGCGCCAGCCCCGCGGCCTCGATCGCCTTCTGGATCGGGAAGCGACCGGGCGGCGCCAGCACGAAGCCGTGTCCCAGGCGGAAGGTCAGCAGATCGCGCACCGTGATCGGGCGCGGCGACGGGACCGTGTCGTCGATCGCGGCGTCGAGCGAGCGCAGCACGCGCCGGCCGGCCAGCTCGGGCAGCCAGTGGTCCACGGGCTCGTCGAGCCGCAGCACGCACTCTTCGACCAGGATCATGACCGCGGCCGCGGTCACCGGCTTCGTCATCGATGCGATCCGGAACAGCGTGTCGCGCGTCATCGGCGCGCTCGAGCCCGCGGCTCGCGTGCCGATCGCGTCCACGTGAGTCTCTCCGCGGCGACTCAACAGAGTGACCAGGCCCGGGATCGCGCCGCTCGCAACGTGACTCGACATCGCCTCGTGCATGCGCGCCAGACGCGCCTTCGAGAAGCTGGGGCTCATCTCGTGGGTCTCCTTCGCCGACTTGTGGGCGGCGCTCGCCAAAGCCAGAATCGCGGGCGCCCATGGACGCCACGACGCTGTGGTACTTCGCGTACGGGAGCAACCTGGATCCCGGTACCTTCCTAGGACGAAGAAGGATGGTGCCGACCGACACCCGGATCGGGCGGCTCGAGAACTTCGAGCTGCGCTTCGACCTGCCGGTCGGACCGGGCGAGCGCGGCGTGGCCAACGTGACGGCGCTCGACGGCGAGCAGGTCTGGGGCGTGCTCTACCAACTCACGCACGCCGACGCCGAGCGACTCGACCACACGGAGGGCGTGCCGCACGGCGCCTATGCGCGGCTCGCGGTCTCGGTCTCGGATGCGCGCGGCGAGGCGATCGCGGCGTTCACGTACCAGTCCGGGCGCGGCGTCGCGGGCCGCAAGCCGTCGCGGCGCTATCTGGGGCTGATCCTGGCCGGCGCGCGGCACCACGGCCTGCCCGCGGAATACGTCACGCGCCTGCGCGGGCTGGCGCTCGCCAAAGACGAGCGCGACCCGCCGCAGCTCGAGCTCGCCTTCCCCTAGCGCCACTCCAGCGCGCGGATCGCGACGCTGCCGGGAATCACCGTGCCGAAGCGCTCGCCGATCCAGCCCGCGCTGGTCACGTACCAGCGGCCGCTCTCGGGCTCGACGAGATACTCGGGCGCGTGCGCCGCGAGCCGCGCCGCCACGTTCCGCTCGCTGCCGTCGTAGCTGCCGAAGTCGAAGGGGTTCTGCGAGCGGAACAGCACCGTCTCGTGATACTCGGCGGGCCCCTGCCCGCTGGTCGTGTGCGTGATCGAGAGCCAGTAGGCGCCCTCGTGCCGGAACACGAACGGTGACTCGCAGGCGCCCCAGGCTGGCTGCTTCGCAGAGCCTTCGGTGCGCAGCGCGAAGCGCACGAAGCGCCAGTCGAGCAGGTTCTCGGACACGCACACGCTGACCACGCCCTCGGGGCCGCGCTTCCCGGTCGCGTACAGAAGCCACGAGTCGTCGTCCAGGCGGAAGATCATGCCGTCGCGCAGCACCGCGCCGAGCGGGCCGCCGCCGAGCGTGCACGGGGCCTCGTGCCAGCTCTCGAGCCGCGGATCGTCGCAGATCGCCGCGCGCAGCCGATCCGGCCCGTAGATCATCACCCAGCGCTCGCCGTCGAATGCCAGCGTGGGCGCCCAGGCGCGCGCGCCGAAGTCACACACCCGCGCGTGCTCGCGGAAGCCGCCCTCGCCGAGTGACTCGCCCGAGCCGTGACAGAACCAGCGCTCCTGGTGCGGATCGACCTCGGGCGTGAGCTTGGTGATGCCGAACACGTGCCAGCGCTCGCCGACGCGCACCACGCAGTGATCGTTCACGTAGCAGCCCGTCTTCGCGGGCGTGAACAGCGGCCGCCAGTCACCCGCGCCGAGGATCGGTCGCTTCAGACGCGCTCCAGCACCACGACCGGGATCTCGCGCTGGGTCTTGGTCTGATACTCGTCGTAGGCCGGCCAGATCTTGGTCATCGTCTGCCACAGGCGCTTGCGGTCCGCGCCCTTTGCGGTGCTGGCGCGCGCCTTGAGCTTGTCGGCCGCGACCTGCAGCTCGACGTTGGGATGCTTCACCAGGTTCTTGTACCAGGCGGGATGGTCGGGCGCGCCGCCGCGCGAGGCGACGATCACGTAGCGGTCGCCGTCGCGGCCGTAGATCAGCGGCAGCGTGCGCCGGGCGCCGGACTTCGAGCCGGTCGTCGTCAACAGCAGCGTCGGCACGCCGTTCCAGATGTGACCGTCGGCGCCGTTGGTCGCGAGGTACTTCTTCATGTGCTCCGCGATCCAGGTCGGGAGCTCCGGTTCCTTGGCCATGTCCACTCCTTGGGTTTTTCGCCCGCCCAAGGTGCATGCTACGCGAGCGCGCGACGGAACGGGCGCTGAGGAGCCGACGATGTCGATCTTGTCCGGAATCCGAGTCGTGGACTTCACGCAATATCTCGCGGGCCCCACGGTGACTCGCCTGATGGCCGAGATGGGCGCCGACGTGGTGAAGGTCGAGCAGGCGCCGGGCGGCGATCCCGCGCGGCTGTTGCCGCTGCGGGTCGGCGAGCGCAGCGTCTACTACATCCAGCAGAACCGCGGGAAGAAGAGTCTGTGCGTCGACTTCCAGAAGCCCGAGGCCGCGGGGCTGCTGGTCGAGCTGGCGGCGAAGGCGGACGTGGTGGTCGAGAACTACGGACCCGGGGTGCTGGAGAAGCGCGGCATCTCCTACGAGTCACTCTCGAAGCGCAACCCGAAGCTGGTGATGGCCTCGATCTCGGCGTTCGGCCGCACCGGCCCGCTCTCTCACAAGGTAGGATTCGATCTGATCGCGCAGGCGTTCTCGGGGCTGATGTCGATGACGGGCGCGCCCGACGGGCCGCCGATGTGGGTGGGCGCGGGCATCGGCGACGTGCAGAGCGGCGTGCACGCCTTCGCGGCGATCGGCTACGCGCTCTTCCACCGCGAGCGCACGGGCAGGGGCCAACACATCGACGTGTCGATGATCGACGCGCTCTATCACTGTCACGAGGGCAACGTGCAGGCCTACGCGAACAGCGGCGGCGCGGTCGAGCCGCACCGCCACGGGGCGCAGCACGCCTGGGTCGGGCCGATGGGCGTGTACAAGGCGCCGCAGGGCTGGATCGTGCTGCTGGTGCTGGAGCGCCAGTGGGAGAGCTTCTGCCGCGCGCTCGGCATGCCCGAGCTCGTGAACGATCCGCGCTTCGCGACGGGCGCGGCGCGCGGGCAGAACAAGGTCGAGCTGACCGCGATCATCGAGGGCTGGCTCGCCAGGCAGAAGAGCGACGACGCCGCGCTCGGAGTGTTCGAGAAACACCGGGTCGCGGCGGCGCCGGTGCTGTCGGTGAAGGACACCGTGACTCACCCCTACTTCATCGCGCGCGAGATGGTGCGGCGCGTGCCCGATCCCGTGCTCGGAGAAGTCACGATCCCGGGCTTCCCGTTCAAGTTCGGCGCGATGCCCGAGCTGCCCGACCTGCGCGCGCCGCTGCTCGGGCAGCACAATGCCCAGGTGCTGCGCGAACGGCTGGGCATGGACCCGGCCGAGATCGCCGACCTGTCGGCGAAAGGGGTGCTGGTCTCGGCGTCCTCCTAGGCTGGCCCCGCGAGCGAATAGCTGTAGCTCCACATCCGCGCTACATGAGAGTTCGGCACTCGCAGGTGCCTGACCGTCAGGCTAAGGAAGTCTTACACCTGACGGTCTTCCGATTCAGCTCATGTCTTGAAGGGAGAAAACGTTTCATGGCGACGACCACACGCCGAGCGAAGTCAGGCAGGGTGAACAAATCCGCCTGGATCCGAGCCCTGCCCCACTCCATGCCCGCCAAAGAAGTCGTAGACAAGGCAAAGGCCGAGGGCATCAAGCTCTCGATCGCTCAGGTCTACACGACCCGCTCGTCCGCGAAGAAGGCCGGCAAGCGTGCGCCCGGCGGTGTACGCAGGGGCCGTCCTCCAGCGGCGGCTTCGGGCGGAAACGATCAACTTCTGTTCCGCCGGCTCGTGCTCTCGATCGGCCTGCCCAAGGCCGAGGCCTATCTGAACGAGCTACGCCGCAGCGTCGGACTGTAGGTCAAGTCCGCGGACACAAAGGATGATTCACCACGTGTGGACCACGTGGCCTTCGTGCATCATGCGCGCGGGCATCGAGGAGAAAGCACAGTAAGCCGCCACAGCGACCCCTGCTGTGACTGCCCTGCACGACGCCGTCAGCGCGAAGGCGGCCTTCAAGGGATTGTGAGATTCCTGCGTAGCCCGTCTTCGAGCTCGACTACGAACGCAGTCTGCGTCGCGTCGAAGCCAATTGGATGTCCCCACGTATAGCCCTCATGGACCGGGGGCAGCTCGTGGCCCTGGACAGGATCTCGTCGCGGGCGCTCATGGACCCATGATAGTTCAGACAGTATGGGACTTGGTCGATGGAGCAGCGTGGCCACGATTCCATCGGTGAAAGGGTCGGTCTTTGCCGCCATCGTCGAGGACGTGCAGAAGCTCCTCGCCGCGCACAAGGTAGAGCGCGACGAGCTGACGCGCTGGCTCGAGCCCAAGGACGTGGTGGTGCTCGACGGCGCGATCCACGCGCACGAGTGGTACGACGTGCGCATCTACGCGCGCATGGCGGAGCTTCTCCGCGACGTGGAAGGCAACGGCCGCGACTCCTATCTGCAGAAGCGCGGCGAGCGCACCGCCCGCCGCCTGCTCGACGGCGGGCTGTACAGCCAGCTCGAGTATCTGCAGCAGGCGAGCTTCGGCCGCAAGGGCGGCGCCGAGGAGCGCTACGCGGCGCTCGGACGCGACCTGGCGCGAGTCACGACGCTGTCCGCGAACATCCTGAACTTCAGCCGCTGGGAGGCCAAGCCTGACCCCGACCACCCCAAGCGCTGGATCATGGAGGTCACCGGCGCGAAGGACTACCCCGACTCACTCGCCTGGGCTTCCTGCGGCTTCTCGAACGAGCTCGCGCGCGTGCAGAACCAGCGCGACTTCTGGAAGTGGGAGCGCGTGGCGCCCGACCGGATCGTGTTCCGGATGACGCGCAACCCGTAGCGGCCCCTCCGGCCCGTACGATCGGCTCCAGACCGACTAGACTCGCGGTCGGTCACCGGAAGGAGATCCGATGCGTGCCGTGCTCGTCCCCGCGCTCGCCCTGGTTCTCGGCTGTGCCGACATGTCCGCAAAGCAGGCGGAGCCGCCGGCCGCGAAGTCACCGCCCGGCAGTGACTACGTGTTCAAGGAGGGGTGGCCGACTCCCGAGACGACCCAGAAAGCGTACGACGACGCCGACCTGAACCGGGCGATCCAAGCCTACAAGTTCTTCTATCCCACGGTGTCGGGCGCGGCGATCTTCCACGGCAACCGCGAGGTCGGCCTGATCGACAACCGGGTGTTCGGCACCCAAGACAGCCAGCCGAGACACTTGGGGTTCACGCTCAACTCCGACACTCCCTACGGTCCGATCCTGCTGGACCTCTCGGATGGCCCGATGGTGATCGAGCTGCCGCCCGGGCCACTCATCGTCGTCGCCATAGACGTGAACCAACGCTGGATCGCGGACATGGGCGTGCCGGGCCCCGACGCCGGCAAGGGCGGCAAGCACCTCCTGCTGCCGCCCGAATACGCGGGAAAGGCGCCGAGCGGTTACCACGTTTGGAAATCCACTGCGAATCACGTGCTGGTCGGGGTGCGATCCCTGCCGCTGAACGGTGACGTGAAGGCCGCGATCGAGCGCATCAAGACGGTGAAGGTTCAGCCACTCACTCCCGCCAAGAGCTGGAAGCCGCCCACCTGGATCGATCTCACCGAGAAGCCACAGGACTCGACGCCGAACGCCTGGGAGGAGCGGCTCGAGTACTGGTTCCGGCTCAAGGAGGTGATCGAGACCGAGCCGCCGTTCGAGCCGTATCGCGCCTACTACGGCGAGCTGGCCGCGCTGGGCATCGCGAAGGGCCAGCCGTTCCAGCCCGATCCGCGCATGCGCGAAATCCTGGAGCACGCCGCGAAGATCGCGAACGGCCAGATGCGCGTGCAGTCGTTCGCCGATCGCCGGCCCGATCGCGTGGTCTGGCCCGATCGCAAGTGGGAGTGGGTCGGCCTGCGTCCCGAGAACGGCGACTTCGAGACCCCGAGCCATCTCGATCTCGACGCCCGCGAGCTCTGGTTCTACCAGGCGATCGGCGCCTCGCCGGCCATGTTCCGGCGCAAGCCGGGCGGCGGATCGCTCTACTGGCTCGGTCTGCGCGACGCCAAGGGCGAGTATCTCGACGGCGGGAAGAACTACAAGCTGACCGTCCCCCTGCCCGTCCCCGGCAAGCTGTTCTGGTCGGTCACCGTCTACGACAACGACACACGCAGCCAGATCGCCACCAAGCAAGGCAAGGCCGCGCTGCGCTCGATGTTCGAGCTGAAGGACGTCTCGGGCTCGACGGCCGAGCTGTACTTCGGTCCCAGCGCGCCCTCCGGCCAGCAGGGTCACTGGATCCAGACACTGCCGAGGAAGGGCTGGTTCGTGTACTTCCGGATCTACGGGCCCGAGCAGCCCGCGTTCGACGGCACCTGGAAGCCGGGGGACTTCGAGCAGGTGCCGTGAACGCGGACCCGAGCGCTACAGCGTCTTCAGATACTCGATGATCGCCAGCCGCTCCTGGTCGGTCAGCACCGACGTGAAGGCGTGGCCCGAGTTGCTCTGGCCGTACATGTACACGTTGAAGATCTTCCGCTCCTCGATCTGAGCGTTGGTGATCGTGGGCGGGAAGAGCACGTTCCAGGCCAGGATGAAGTTGCTGTACAGCGACGTGAGCAGCGAGTCGTACCAGCCCTGGATCGGGTCGTCGGCCGGGCTGCACGCCACGTACTGGGACGGGAACGGATTCAGCAAGGTCGGCTTCTGACAGGTCACCGTGTCGTACTTCCAGCCGAGCTTGGTCGTGTCGTAGGCCGAGAGCGCGGTGTCGAAGCCCATGATCACGCGTCCGGTCTCGTCGATGCGCGGTGACTTCGAGCGCCGCTTCCACAGCGGCTGGCGGTCCGAGGGCTTCAGCACCTCCCACACGTTCGGGATCGAGCCGTTGTGCATGTACGGCGCGGACGCCCACACCCCGTAGAGCGGCTGCGCCAGATAGCCGAGCTCGCGGTTGCCGCGCAGGTCGGCGCGGTTCTGCGGACCGCAGTCGTTGGGCGTACCCGCCGTCGTGGGATAGCCGAAGAAGTTGTCCGCGCCCGCGACCTGCACCGCCTGGTTGTTGGTCTGCTGGCGCACGGCGTCGGTCTGGATGATGCGCTGCGGAGTGATGTACGCGGCCATGCCCTCGAGCGCGGGCGTGGCCAGGAAGTTCGGGTCGTTCGTGTATCTCGGCGCGTAGGCACCGTGACAGCTCGCGCACGAGCCGTTGCCCGTCGCGGGCTGGGCGATCGGATTCTTGCGGCCGGGGTCCCACAGATTCAGCGTGTGGAACAGGACGGCGCCCTGCTCCGCCAGCGCGCTGTTGATCGGACCGGGGTACACGGGCGCCCGGAGCGCCTCGATCCAGGTGTTCAGGTCGGGACCATGCGCGCGCATCCAGTCCTGGCCCTTCTCCGAGATCTGGCCGCCGAGTGACCCGAACAGGCCGAGGAACGGCGTGTAGAACACCATGTCGACGCGCGGCGCGTCCATCGGGAACACGCCGTCGACGAACTTCACCGGCCGGTGACCCATGTTCCACCAGGCCGGCGTGTCCATGTCGGCGGTCGAGCCCGACGCCAGCACGCCGAGCACGGTGCTGAGCGGCAGCGTGCCCTGATCGGGGAACAGGAAGGCGAGATTGATGTCACTGGCGTTATTCGCGCCGCGGGTGCGGTTCAGGTTCGCGAAGCTCGCGAGCGAGGCGGTGTAGCCGAGCGGCAGCGTGTCGCGCAGGTAGAGATGCAGGTCGGCCAGGCTGCTGCCGTTGCCGTAGGCCATGGCGCCGTTCACCACGCCGCTGTGACAGGCGTGGCAAGTGACTCCGATGCGCCCGCTCCACGAGCCGTCGGGATTGCGCAGCTGGGTGAACATCTCGGGCAGCCGGCCGGTGCCACCGTTGGTGCGGTTCGGGTCCTCGCCCGGCTTCGGATACGGATTCGCGCCGCCGCCGAAGCCCGAGCCGTAGCGCTCGGCGACCAGGTCGTCGAAGTTGTCGGGGCGAAGCAGGAAGCCGCCCCAGATCGTCCACAACAGGTTGTACTGCGCCGCGGTGATCGACGAGGCGCCGAAGAGTGACTCCGGGGTGGTCGGGTCCTGGCCCACGAACAGCGCGCCCACGGTGCTGCCACCGGTGTCCAGGATCCCGCCGCCGCGCGCGAAGCGCGCGCGCAGGTCGCCGCAGGTCGTCGGGTGACCGACCTCCTGCACCGCGTTCGGGTCGACGTGACAGTCCTTCCAGAAGGCGTTGAACGAGACCGCGCGGCCGTCACTCACTCCGGGCTGCACCAGGGTGCGCGGATCGACCGGCAGCGGCGTGGCGTCGGCCTTGCCGACGCAGTAGCTCCATTGCGCGGAGCCGCCGCGGCTGCTGTAGATGAGGTCGGTCGCGGCACTCGCGACCGAGGAACAGAGCAGCGTGAGGATTCCAGCACCGACACAGCGGAGAACGTGTTTCTTCACGGTGAATGCCTCCCTCTAGTCCGAGCCCGTGTGGTCGGACAGGCGCATTCTTGCGCCGGTACTCGTAGTAACGCAACAATTTTTTCATTACTATGCGCGAGAGAGATAGGATGGCAGGCATGGCACGCAGAGCCCCCCGCAGATCGGCGCGAAAGCTCCCCATTCCCCCCGAAGACGCGGCGCGGGTGCGCGAGCGCATCCTGTCGGCGTTTTCGGCCAAGGCGAAACGCTCGGGAATCCGCGCGGTTGTGATGGGCGAGCTGGCCAGCGAGCTGCGCATGAGCGCGATGACTCTGTACAAGCACTTCGGCTCGAAGAACGATCTCGTCTCGGCCATGGTCGATGCCTGGGCGCTCGAGCTCGCCGCGATCGACGCGCTCGACCTCGGTCACGTCGACGACTGCGAGGTCGCGCTCGACCGGCTGCTGTCCTGGGCCGACGCCTGGACCTCGAACCTCTCGCACGTGTCACCGGCCTTCTTCCAGGACCTGCACCGCGACCATCCCGAGGCCTGGTCGCGCTTCAACGCCGATATCCAGGAGCGCAAGGACGCCGCCGCTCCGCTGCTCACTCCGTTCCTGCGCCCCGAGCTGAATCCCAACGTGGCGCTGCTCATGCTCGACCACCTGGTGATGGAAGCCGCCGACACGAGATACGCCGAGAGACTCGGGGTGTCTCGCCGCGAGGCCGTGCGCACGGCCGTGCTGGTCTGGAGCGGCGGCGCGCTGCAGCCCACGCCGAAGCTACGGTCCGTCCCCTAGCCGGCCGTCCTCGATCCGCCAGGTGCGGGTGGTGCAGCGCGCGGCGAGCCGCGCATCGTGAGTCGCGAGCACGAGCGCGCCCGGATAGCCGGCGAGCGCTTCTTCGAGCCGTTCGATCGACGGCAGGTCGAGGTGATTGGTCGGCTCGTCCAGCACCAGGAGCCAGGCGCGCCGCGCGAGCCCAAGCGCGAGCGCGAGCTTGCGCGCTTCGCCGGGCGACGGCCGCCGTGAGTCGAGCAGTCGGCGCGGCTCCACGCCGAGCGCCGCCACCACCCCGAACAGCCGTCCGCGCGCCTCGCTGCCGAGCCCGCGCGCGGCGTCGAGCAGCTCGAGCTCTTCGGCCAGTGACAGCTCCTGCGGCAAGACCAGGAGTCTCTCGGGCGGGACGTGCACGGCCGCCACCAGCGCCCGCAAGAGCGTCGTCTTGCCCGTACCGTTGTCGCCGGCGAGCCAGATGCGCGCGTCGCGATCGAGCTTCCGATCGAGCGCGCCGAGCAGCGCGCGATCCCCCGCCCGGAGCTCGCGCTCTTTCAGCACCGCCAGCACGGGCACGCGCGGCGGCTCCCAGTCCAGGTAGATCGCTCCGCCCAGCTCCTTGGTCACCTCGAGCTCTGCCAGCCGCGTGTGCGCGCGCTCGAGCGCGCTGTGCGTGCGCGCGATCTCGTGCCCGAGCTGAGTCATCGCCGAGCGCCTGCGCGTCTGCTTGAAGCGGAAGCGCGCGTCGCTGTCGCGCGCGTTCTTCATGCGCTTGCTCGTGCGCATGCGCGACTGGGCCTGGTCGCGCTGCTCGCGGCGCTCCGAGATGCGCCGCTCCAGGGCGCGCGCAGCGTCGCGCGCCTCCGCGTGCCGCGCGCGCAGCTCGGACTCCTCGAGCTGCCAGGTCTCGCGCGCGTGCGAGTACGCGCCGCGATAGGCCCATGCCGAGCCGCGGGCGACGCGCACCGTCTCCCGACAGAGCGCGTCGAGCAGCTCGCGGTCGTGAGATACCACAATGCCGATCCCGCGGAAGCGACGCAGCGCCGCGATCAAGAGCTCGCGCGCCGAGGCGTCCAGGTGATTCGTCGGCTCGTCGAGCACGAGACATTCGGGCGCATCCGCCAGCGCGGCTCCGACCTGCCAGCGCTTGCGCTCGCCCGGCGAGAGCGTGTCCCAGCGCGCGAGCTCGTCCGGCTCGAGCCGGAGCTCGGCGCGCACGCGGTACGCCGCCCCGTCCTGGCGCAGCGCGAAGTCAGTGATTTCGCGCTCGAGCGACTCCACCCGCTGCGGCACGAGCCGCGGCGCCAGCTCGCGCGGCTCGCGCACGACCCGGCCCGCCGAAGGCTCGAGCTCGCCGCGCACGAGCCGCAGCAAGGTCGTCTTGCCGCTGCCGTTGGCGCCCACCACGCCGGTCCAGCCGTGACCGAAGCGCACCGAGACCTCGCTGAGAATCGGCGCGGAGTCGAGAAACGCAAACGAGACGCGGTCGAAGGAGACGTGCATGAAGGAAGCCTCGGTGGCCGCAGGGCGGCGGTGGTTCGAAGCCGATCGCGCGCGACCGGCGTGACGAGCCAAGACCGAGAGCTCAGACCTTCAATGGACCCTCTACGCGAAGTGAACGGAGCGCACGCTACCCGGAGTGGCCCACTTGCGCAAGCCGGGTCTCCAGAAACCGCCGCTCCGCGGGCTGGCGTGTGAGCTCGAGCGCAGATCGGTACGAGACACGCGCCTCCTCGAGCCGGCCGAGCCGGCGCTGCATGTCGGCGCGCGCAGCGTGGGCGAAGGAGTAGCGCTCGAGCGCGCCGCCTCCGAGCACGGAGTCGACCGCCTCGAGACCCGCCTCGGGGCCGTCGCGCATGCCGAGCGCCACGGCGCGGTTCAGCGCCACGATCGGCGAGCGGTCGATGCGCAACAGCACATCGTAGAGCGCGACGATCTGCGTCCAGTCGGTGTCTGCCACGCTCGGGGCCTGGGTGTGCAGCTCCGCGATCGCGGCCTGCAGCAAGAACGGGCCGACGCGCTTGGCGGTGAGCGCACGCTCGATCCCGCCGCGCGCTTCCGCGATCGCGGCGCGATCCCAACGCGCGCGGTCCTGGTCCTCGAGCAGGACCAGGTCGCCGGCGGCATCCACGCGAGTCACTCGCCGGGCCTCGTGCAACAGGAGCAGCGCGAGCAAGCCCTCGGCCTCGGGCTCGTGGACGAGCTCGACCACGAGCCGCGCCAGCCGGATCGCCTCGGCGCACAGGTCGCCGCGGGTCAGCGTGGGCCCGGCCGTGGCCGCGTAGCCCTCGTTGAAGATCAGGTAGATCACCTGCAGCACGCTCTCGAGCCGCGCCGGCAGCGCGGCAGGCGACGGCACCTCGTAGGGAATCGAATCCTCGCGGATCCTGGCCTTGGCGCGCACGATGCGCTGCGCGATCGTCGGTGCGGGCACGAGATAGGCGCGCGCGATCTCCTCGGTGGTGAGTCCGCCGAGCTCGCGCAGGGTCATCGCGATGCGCGCGTCGGGCGCGAGCGCGGGATGGCAGCAGGTGAAGATCAGGCGCAGCTCGTCGTCGGCGATCGGCTCGGGCAGATCCGGCTCGGGCACGAGTCCCCTCTGCTCCGCCAGCTCCGACAAGACACTCTCGAGCCGCGCCTCGCGCCGCCAGCGATCGATCGTCTTGAAGCGGCCCGCCGAGACCAGCCACGCGACGGGATTCGCGGGAACCCCGTCGCGCGGCCACTGCTCGGCCGCCGCCGCGAAGGCCTCGTGCAATGCCTCCTCGGCGACCTCGAAGCTTCCCAGCACGCGCACCAGTGTCGCCCGCACGCGCCCTGACTCGGAGCGATAGCTCTCCTCCAGAGCCAGGCGCGCGGCCAGGCGAGTCACAGCCGCGGTCGCGGCTTGCTGAAGTCGACGAGCGGGCGCACCTCGACCGCGCCGAGCCTCGCGAGCGGGATCCCCGCGGCGATCTGCACGGCCTCGTTCAGGTCGCGCGCCTCGATCAGCGTGAGCCCGCCGAGCACCTCCTTGGTCTCGATGAACGGGCCGTCCGTCGCCGACATCTTCCCGTCGCGCACGCGCACGGTCATGGCCTCGCCGGGCAGCGTGAGTGGCACGCCCATCACGAGCTGGCCGCTCTCGCGCAGCTTGGCGTCGAAGGCCGCCACCTCCGACAGCGCGGCGTTGGCCTCGGCGCTCTGTCCGAAGACGACCTTGGGATCGAAGTAGACCAGGCAGGCGTAGCGCATGTTCCGACTCCTCGGGTGGTGGGTGATGCCGGTAGTCGCTCGGCGCCACCCGATTTCGACATGCTACCGGGGCTTCCCGACGAGCTGCTCGAAGAGCGGCCCCAGCAGCCGCGCCAAGAGCTTCGGATCGGCCTCGGCGAGCGGCGAGAGACCGATCATCTGCCGCACGGTCTGGAAGCCCGCGACCAGCGCCAGCGCGTTCGGGCGCGTGCGGCCCGCGCAGCGCGCGCTCGAGCCGCCGTTGCTGGTGGCGCCTGGGAGCGCGCGCCGCGAAGGTGCCCACGCGCCCCCGGCCCGAACTCGCGCTGCGCCTGCTCGGGCTGTTCAGCGCGCAGGTCCGCTCGCTGACTCCGTTCCTCGGCCGCACGAACCCAGTCACTTCCGAGAAGGCGCGCCGCGTGCTGGGCTTCGCACCCCG
>Ga0335080_10005407_pt1 | contig 13137 bp, 12 predicted proteins | sample Lox_Sample_34_FD_206720 | JGI IMG/M metagenome (GOLD analysis project Ga0335080, IMG submission 206720) | Soil microbial communities from Loxahatchee National Wildlife Refuge, Florida, United States - Lox_Sample_3.4 | ecosystem: Environmental > Terrestrial > Soil > Wetlands | place: USA... | reverse complement strand
GGTGATCGGCTCGCAGGGCGAGCCGCGCTTCATCCCCGACCAGCGCACGAACTCGATCGTGGTGATCGCGACCAAGAGCGTGCTCCACGAGATCGAGCGCATCGTGACGCTGCTCGACTACAAGCGGAAGGGCGCGGGCCGCATCCACGTCTACCGGCTGAAGAACGCCGACGCCGACGAGATCGCGCAGACACTCTCGGCGCTCGCGACCGGCTCGCCGGGCGGCGGCGGCTTCCGCAGCTCGAGCGGCGGTGGACTGGGCGGCGGTCTCGGAGGCGGGCTCGGCGGCGGGCTGGGTGGCACGCAGCGCACCTCGCTCACCGGCCTGGGCGGCACCTCGCAGAGCCCGGCGGGCAGCGCGCTGGGCGGACTGGGCGGCGGCGGCGGCATCGGTGCCGGCTCGAGCGCGGTGGCCGAGCTCGGCGACGGCGTGCGAGTCACCGCGGACGCGCCGACCAACTCACTCATCATCGTCGCCAGCGCCGAGGCCTACGCGACGCTGGCCGAGGTGATCGACGCGCTCGACGTGCGCCGGCCGCAGGTCATGGTCGAGGCGCTGGTGATGGAGGTCCGGGCCAACCCGACCGAGGCGCTCGGCGGCGGCTGGATCTACAACCACAAGTTCAAGAACGGGAGCGTGATCGGCGTGGGCAGCGAGACGCCGACGGGAGACAGCGGCAGCGGGCTCACCGCCGCCACCGGCGCGGCGCTGGCCACCGGGAACTTCAGCCCGGGCCGATTCACTTCGGCGATCCTCGGCTCCACGTTCGACATCACCGATCCCAACGGCGTGGTTCACCACGTGCCGGTGATCCAAGCCCTGATCACGGCCACCGCGACGGACGACGACATCAACATCATCTCCGCGCCGAGCATCCTCACGGCCGACAAGAAGGAGGCCGAGATCGTCGTGGGCGACAACATCCCCGTGCCCACCTCGCGCTTGCAGGCCGCGACCACCACGGTCGACCCGAACAATCCTTTCCAGACCTCGCAGAACATCGCGCGCCAGGACGTCGGCGTGACCCTGCGCGTGACTCCGCAGATCAGCGAGGGCGATACCGTCCGGCTCAACGTCTACCAGGAAGTCAGCGCCGTCAGCGGGACCGCCGATCCCACGCTCGGGCCGACCACCTCCAACCGCAAGGTCGAGAACACGGTCTACGTGCGCGACGGTGAGTCGGTGATGATCGGCGGGATCCTGTCCGACTCACAGAGCCGCGGCACCAGCAAAGTGCCGTGGCTCGGCAACATCCCGATCCTGGGTTGGGCGTTCAAGAGCACGAACGACACCGGCTCGAAGATCAACCTGCTCGTGATCCTGACGCCGCGCATCGTGCGCGACCCGAAGGACCTCGAGCGACTCACGGTGGAGAACCGCGAGCGCTTCAAGTCGGAATCCGCGCCGGCGATCGACCTCACCGACGAAGAGAAGGAACAGCGGCGCAAGGCGCTCGAGGCGGGCATCCCCCTGCCCCTCGATCCCAACCCGGTCCGGCGCGAGCTCGAGCGCCACGACCTGCGCTACCCGGTCGAAGAGCTGCCCGCGCTGCGCGAGGACGCGCTCGACCGCGACCGCGACCGCCAGCAGCAGATCGAGAAGCTCAAGAAGAAAGAGGCCGGCGGGAACTATCTCGTGCAGGTGGCTCACTTCGGCTCGGCCGAAGAAGCCGTCGACCTGTTGCAGAAGCTGATGGCCGACGGCTACGACGGCAGCGTGTTCTCGCGCAGCGAGCAGGGACAGACGACTCACTGGGTGCAGCTCGGCCCGTACACCAGCGAGGTCACGGCCCAGGGCATTGCGCGCGACTTGATGGCGTCGCGCGGCTTGCAGGCGCTCGTGGTGGTGGAGCCCTAGCGTGGCCACGCCGCTCGAGCTGCGCAGCGCCCTGTTGAAGCACACCTCGCTCTCCGAGGAGGGCCTGCAGCAGGCGCTCAAGAAGCAGGAGCAGTCGGGCCGCCGGCTCACCGACCTTCTGCTCGAGGCCGAGCTCGTGCCCGAGGGCGAGCTGCTCGGCGCGCTCGGCGGCCTGTACGACATCCCCACGCGCGAGACGCTCTCGCCCGAGGAGATCGACGCCGAGCTCGCGACGCAGATTCCGATCGCGTTCGCGAAGCGCCACTACCTGCTGCCGATCCGCCGCGACGGCGCGCGGCTCGAGGTGGCGATCGCCGACCCGCTGCTCACCGACCCGCTCGACGACCTGCGCATGGTCTACGTGGGCGCGCGCTGCGAGCCGGTGCTGGTGACTCGCCGCGCGATCCTGAACTGCATCAATCACGTCTACGACTCGGCGTCTTCCGCCGAGGACGTGGCCGAGGAGTTCAACGAAACCGACCTCGAGGACATCGCGAGCGAGCTGATCTCGGAGCCGGAAGACCTGCTCGACTCGAGCGAGGAAGGCGCGCCGGTGATCCGGCTCGTCAACTCACTCCTGCAGCAGGCGGTGAAGGAGCGCGCGAGCGACATCCACATCGAACCGCAGGAGCGCGACCTGGTGGTGCGCTTCCGCGTCGACAACATCCTGCACGAGCCGATCCGCGCGCTGCCGCGGCGCATGCAGCAGGCGATCACGACGCGCATCAAGATCATGGGCCGGCTCGACATCGCCGAGAAGCGCCTGCCCCAGGACGGGCGCATCGTGCTCAAGATCGCGGGCCGCGACTACGACGTGCGCCTGTCGACGCTGCCGACTCAGTACGGCGAGCGCTGCGTGCTCCGGCTCCTGCCGCGCACGCAGGAGCTGCTCTCGATCGAGAAGATCGGACTCACTCCGCGCCACCAGGAGACGCTGCGCAAGCTGATCCGGCGCAGCAACGGCATCATCCTGGTGACCGGCCCCACCGGCTCGGGCAAGACCAACACGCTGTACGCGGCGCTCGCCGACATCAACAAGCCCGAGCACAACATCATGACGATCGAGGACCCGGTCGAGATCCGGCTGCCGGGCATCAGTCAGATCGAGGTGAAGTCGTCGATCGGACTCACCTTCGCCGCGGGCCTGCGCTCGATCCTGCGCCAGAACCCGAACGTGATCCTGGTCGGTGAGATCCGCGACCTGGAGACGGCCGAGGTCGCGATCCAGGCCAGCCTGACCGGCCACCTGGTGTTCTCGACCATCCACACCAACGAGTCCGCGGGCACGGTGACTCGCTTGATCGACATGGGCGTCGAGCCGTTCCTGATCTCGTCGTCACTGGTGGCAGCGGTCGCGCAGCGCCTGATCCGCGTCTTGTGCAAGCGCTGCCGCGAGGCATACACGCCGGGCGACGAGGAGCTGGCCGAGATCGGCCTGCGCCGCGCCGACCTGACGTCGCACACGGTCTACCGCGCCAAGGGCTGCGTGCACTGCAATCACACGGGCTATCACGGGCGCACCGGCATCTTCGAGATCTTGCTGATCGACGACGTGATCCGGCGCATGATCACCAAGGGTGTCGACTCGAAGCAGATCCAGGATCAGGGCGTGCGTCTGGGCATGCAGACCATGCGCATGCACGGCGCGCGCATGGTGCTCGACGGAAATACCTCGATCGCCGAGATCGTGCGCCAGACCGAGGAGGAGGCCGTCGCGGCGCTCGATCCGCAGGCGGCCTGAGTCAGTGCCGGTCTACCGCTACAAGGGTGTCGCCGCCGGCAACCGCTCCGTCGCTGCGACGATCGACGCCGACAGCCTGCGCACGGCGCGCGCCAAGCTGAGGGCCGACGGGATCTTCCCGACCGAGATCGTCGAGGGCAAGACGCGCGGCGAGGCGTCGGAGCTCCTGACCAAGCTGCAGCTCCCGCAGCTGCGGCGCGTGCCCGACCTCGACCTGGCGATGTTCTCGAACCAGCTCTCCACCCTGATCTCGGCCGGCGTGCCGCTGGTGCAGGCGCTGCAGGCACTCACCGAGCAGGTCGAGCGCGAGCGTTTCAAGAACGTGATCGGACGCGTGCGCGAGCTGGTGAACGAGGGCAGCTCGCTCGCCGAGGCGATGGGCGCGTTCCCCAACGTGTTCGACGAGCTGTACTGCTCGATGGTGCGCGCTGGTGAGTCGTCGGGCGCGCTCGCGCCGGTCCTCGAGCGGCTGGGCGAGTACGTGGAGAACCGCATGACGCTCCGCAACCAGCTGATCAACGCCATGATCTATCCGGTGCTCATGCTCGTGTTCAGCGGCGGCGTGGCGGGCGTGCTGCTGGTCAAGGTGATTCCCAACATCACCACCATGCTCCGCGACATGAAGCAGGAGCTGCCGCTCGCGACGCGCCTGGTGATCGCGCTCTCCGAAGTCGTCACTCACTACTGGTTCCCGGTGCTGGTCGCGGCGGTGCTCGCGGTCGTGGTCTGGAGCCGCGTCGTCGCCACCGAAGCCGGCCGGCTGCGCTGGGACGGCTTCACGCTGCGCCTGCCGATCTTCGGCAGGCTCATCCGCTACGTCGCGATCGCGCGTTTCGCGCGCACGCTGGCCACTCTGACCGCGGGCGGCGTCAGCATCGTGCCCGCGCTCGAGATCTCGAAGACCGTGGCCTCGAACGCGGTGATCGGCCGCGCCGTCGACGACGCCAAGGAAGCCATCACCCGCGGCTCCTCGATCGCGGGTACCATGCGCACGAGCGGCGAGTTCCCGCCGCTCGTCACGCACATGATCTCGGTGGGCGAGGCTTCCGGCGAGCTGCCTTCCATGCTCGGAAAGCTGGCAGACACCTACGACGACCAGGTGAGCAACGCGCTCTCGCGCATGCTGGCGCTGCTCGGTCCGATCCTGTTGATCTTCGTGGCGCTGGTGATCCTCTTGATCATCCTGTCCACGCTCTTGCCGCTCATGAACATGACCACCGCGCTGTGAGTCAGCGCGAGGAGACACCCCAGATGAACAAACGCGACGGCTTCACGCTGCTAGAGATCATGGTCGTGGTGCTGATCATCGGCATGCTGATGGCGCTGCTCGCGCCGCGGCTGTTCGGCCAGCTCACGCGCGCGAAGGGCGACATCGCCCGGATGCAGGTCACTCAGCTCTCGCAGTCACTCGAGCTGTACAAGCTCGACAACGGCAACTACCCGACCGCGGAGCAGGGCCTCGACGCGCTGGTGCACGAGCCCACCAGCGAGCCGCGCGCCAAGCGCTACCCGGCCGGCGGCTACGTGGCGCCGAAGGCGCTGGTCGACCCGTGGCAGAATCCGTATAAGTACGACCGCCCCGGCAAGAACAACCCCCAGAGCTACGACCTCTACTCCTACGGCGACGACGGCCAGCCCGGCGGCGAAGGCGACAACGCCGACATCGGCAACTGGGAGTCGTCGACGGCGCAGCGCTGAGTCGGTCACTCTGGAACAGCTACGTCTGCGGCAAATTTCACGACGAGCTGCGAGGTCAGAGCCGGGACAATCACTGCGAGGCATTCGCCATGAAGACCGCATCGCGCGACCGTGCTCCAGGCTTCACCCTGCTCGAGATCATGGTGGTGGTGCTGATCATCGGCATGCTGATGACGGTGCTCGTGCCGCGGCTGATCGGCTCCTTCATTCGGGTGAAGAGCGAGATCGCACGCATGGGAATCCGCCAGCTCGGACAGTCACTCGAGCTGTACAAGCTCGACGCGGGCAACTACCCGACCGGCGAGCAGGGCCTGGTGGCGCTGGTGCGCGCGCCCAGCAGCGAGCCACGACCGAAGTACTACCCCGAGGACGGCTACGTCGCGCCCGAGGCGCTGATCGACCCCTGGAAGGCGCCGTACAACTACGACCGGCCAGGGAGACTCCATCCGCGAACCTATGATCTCTACACCTATGGCGGCGACGGCCAGCCCGGCGGCGACGGCGAGAACGCCGACATCGGCAACTGGGAGTCGCCGGCTGCAGAGCCGTGATCGCGTGACTCGCATGAGCCGGCGCCGCGACGGCTTCACGCTGCTCGAGCTCATGATCGTGATCTTCCTGATCGTGTTGATCACGGGCGTGTTCGTGGGCTCGATCGGCACCGGCTTCGGCGTGCACATCCGGAACTCGGCGCGCAGCCTGGCCGCGGAGCTCGAGTACGTGTCGCAGCGCGCGGTCACGACGGGTCACACGCAGCGCTTCGTGATGGACCTCGATCACCAGGTGTTCCGGGTCGAGATGCAGGTGCCGCCGCCCGACGAGGTGGATCCCAACAACCTGCCCACTCACGCGGAAGGACTGTCGCTCGCGCCGCCGATCGACCAGCACCAGTTCGTGCCGGTCGACACCAGCCTGGGTCAGTGGCGCGCGCTCGACGACGCCGACGAAGTGACGATCCGCGAGGTCCGACTCGGCACCGAGAAGCGCAGCGAGGGCGTGGTCGCGGTCGGCTTCTCGATCGACGGCAGCACCGACCCGGCCGAGATCTGGCTGCGCGACAGCACCGGCTTCGACGTGCGCGTGCGGCTGGTGGCGTTCACGGGCGAGATCCACATCGAGGAGCCGCCGCGTGAACCATAAGTCCTCGAACCCGGGCTTCACGCTGATCGAGGTCCTGGCCGCGATCCTGATCGTGTCACTCGTCTTCGGGCTCCTGCTCGAGGCCGTGACTCGCAACCTGCGCGACCTTTCGCGCGCGCGCGCGGAGGCCCGTTCCGCGCAGCTCGCCGAGAACCGGCTGCGCGACCTGCGCGCCGACCTCGAGGTCGGCACCAAGGTCGAGGACGGGATCAAGGAGGGCGTGTTCGATGCGCCCGACGACGACCTGCACTGGCGCATCACGATCCTGCCGCAGAAGCTCTTGCTGCCGGTGGACTACCGCGGCCAGCTGCCGCCCTCCCCGCTCTTCCAGGTGCCCGACGGCGCCCACATGCCGGTGCCGGCCACGCCCCCGCAGCCCGGCCCGCCCCAGCCGGGCCTCGCCGATCCGAACGAGCCGCCGCTGCGGCTGGTCGAGGTGCGCGTGTTCAGCGCCGACCAGGATCCGGAGAGCGTCGACCCGTTCGTCGTGCTGCTCACCACGCCGGCCGAGCAGACGCCGCAGGGAGCGACCCCGGGTCAGCCGGGTCAGCCCGGAGCGCCGGGTACGCCGAGTCAGAACCCGGCCTCGACCCCGAGTCCGCAAGGCATGGGCACGATGGGAGGCCTGCGATGACTCCCGCTCGCGCCGACGGCTTCACGCTGCTCGAGATCCTGGTCTCGGTCGTGATCATGGCGATGGTCCTGACCTTCGCCTTCGAGGCGTACCAGGGCATCGAACACTCGTACCAGCGCGTGGGTCAGTCACCCAGCCGCGACCGCGCCGCGCGCACCGTCATGGACCGGGTCGAGCGCGAGCTCGTGGGCAGCATCTTGATCCAGCGCGAGGATGGCTCGGATCCGCTGCTCCAGCCCTACTTCTTCTTCGGCGCCACCAAGGAATATTCGGACTCCGAGGGCGACACGCTGCGCTTCGTGACTCGCACGCCGATCCGTGCGCCCGGCGACCCGCCGCTCGCTTTCGAGGTCATCACCTACGGCGCGGTTCCCTCGCAGACGGGGCCGGGGCTCGCGCTGATCCGGCAGGCGGAGCCGCTCACCAGCCAGCTCGTGAGAGACGTCAGCTGGCAGTCACCCGACGTCGTCGCCGACAACGTTGCGCTGTTCCTGCTCCGCTACGAAGGCGACAACTTGCAGCCGACCGAGGGCTGGGACTCGACCGGCGCGGCGCAGCTCGACCAGCTGCCCGCCTCGGTCGTGCTCACCGTGTCGCTCTGGGAGCACGACGACGCGGGCAAGAGCATCCAGGGGCCGGAGTTCACGCGCACGATCGACCTGCCGGTGCGGCCGTTCAAGCTGACTCCGCCGAAGGGGGCGGGTCAGCAAGCGAGCTGCGGCCAGGGCATGACCGTGCAGCAGTGCCTCGACCAGTTCGCGTCGGCGATGGAACAGGCCAGCCCCTCGCTCGTGTCCGCGATCAAGGACGCCACCGGCCAGGTCTCGGACGCGTGCTGGAACCCCGAGCAGCCCTCGGCCAACTTGCAGCGCCTGAAGGTGCTGATGGGCGGGCTGCCCGGCTTCGACGCGGGTGAGTGCAAGTGACTCCCAGAGCGTCGCCGCCGCAGCCGCGCGAGGGCGAGGAGGGCATCGTCCTCCTGTTGGTGCTGGTGCTCGTGGTGGTGGCGATCTCGACCGCCTACGCCATGAGCAAGACCTCGCTGATCGAGATCCTGTCGACGCGCCAGCAGGCCCAGTACTCGCGCGCCGACCTGCTCGCGCGCTCGGGGGTGAACCTGGCCGAGCGGCTGCTGCAAGACGACTTGAGCTCGGGCAGCGACATCAACAAGCAGGTCGAGTCGCCGCTCGACGGCTGGGCGGTGGTGTCGCGCCAGGACATCGAGCTGCCCGGCGGAGCGATCCTGCGCGTGCGCGTGCGCGACGCCGGCAACAAGATCGACTTCAATTCGCTGATCGACGCCGACGGCAAGCGCATCGGCGACTCCAGCAAGAACTTCCTGAAGGCGTTCTTCGCGCACCTGCGAGACACCGCGCCCGAGCTCAAGGGCACGAGCAAGCTCGAGGACCAGGACATCGACGACTTGTCCGACGCCCTGCTCGACTGGATCGACAAGGACGACGAGACGCGCCTGGGCACGCCTGAGCACGAGTACTACGTCGAGATGAAGCACACCAAGTCGGCGCCGCTGAATCGCCCCGTCTTCTCACTCGACGAGCTCTCCGGCGTGCCCGGGCTCGATCCCTTGCTGCTCGAAGCGCTCAAAGCCTACTTTACGCCTTACCCGATGTTCCCAGGGGCCGATGGGGGAGGCGTGAACCTGAACACGGCGCCAGCTCACGTGCTGGGCGCGATCTATCACGGCGTAGGCGAGGAGTTTCGGCTCGTCGACCAGCGCGACGTGTTCGAGCTGCTCAAGGCACGCAACGAGGGTCGTGTCTTCTGCCCCCAGGCCGGAGAGGATCCGTGCACCGATCCGCTCGAGCTGCTCGGCATCGCCGCCGGTGAGACGGTCTTTCCACCGCTCACCTACCTGAGCCGGGTCTTCGCGATCGACGTCGAGGCGACCGTCGGCGAGACGCGCGCCTGCGTGCACGCGGTGGTCGACCGCGGCGACGGCGAGATGAAGACGCTCTTCTACGAGCTGGGCTGCAGCTGATGTTCGAGCGCAGCGTGGTCGGGCTCGACATCGGCAGCTGGTCGCTGAAGCTCGCCGAGCTCTCCGCGGGGCTGCGCGGCGCCAAGCTCGTGCGCTTCGCCGAGCTGCCCCTGCCGCAGGGCGCGCCCTCCGAGGAGGTCGAGGCCACGATCCAGCTCTGGCTGCAGGGGCGGGGTCACACGCCCGAGATCTTTGTGACTGCGCTCTCGACCGAGCGACTCACCCAGCGCCACCTGCGCTTCCCGTTCGCGGGCCCCAAGCGCGTCTCGGCGGCGATCGCCTACGAGATCGACGAAGAGCTGCCGGTGCCGCTGACGAGCGTGATCGTCGGCCACGAGCAGGTGTTGACCCGCCCCGACCAGACCGATGTGCTGGTGACCCTGGCCGCGCGCTCCGACATCGAGCAGCACCTGGCCTCGTGCCGGCGCATGGAGATCGAGCCGCGGATCGTCGAGAGCGAGGGTGCCTCGCTCGCCAACCTGATCGGCTATCTCGGCCTGTCGGACGTTCCCCGCCTGGTGCTCGACGTCGGACACACGAAGACCAACCTGTGTCTCCTGGTCGACGGCCGGCCGATCGGGCTGCGCCGGATCGAGATCGCCGGCAAGCACCTGACTCACGCCCTGGCCTACGACCTGTCGCTCTCGCCCGAGGCGGCCGAGGAGCGCAAGCTCGCCGAAGGCGTGTTCGAGCGCGGCAGCACCAAGCCCGTCTCGAACGGCGTCCGCGACCTCTTGCAGCAGCTGGTGCGCGAGACGATCCGCTCCGTGCAGTCGATCGCGGGTGACCCGCTCGACCCGGTCTCGCCGACGGAGATCCTGTTGGTGGGCGGCTCGGCGCGGCTGCCCGGCCTGGCGCGCTTCCTGGAAGAGCGCACGGGCTTGAGCACGCGAGTCCTGGAAGTCACTCGCGAGGGCGACGGCGCCGAAGAGCTGGCCCAGGCCGGTCCGGCGGTGTTCGCCCAAGCGGCCGCGCTGGCGCTGCGCGGCGCCTCCACCGAGCGCGTCACGCAGACCGATTTCCGCCAGGCCGAGCTGGCCTACGCGCCCGACCTCACGGGCCTGCGGCCGCAGCTCCAGGTCACGGTCGGGCTGTTCGCGCTGTTCCTCGTGCTGTGGACCGCGAGCGCCGGCGCGCGCGCCTGGTTCGCGGGTCACCGCATCGACCAGCTGCGCGGCGAGGTCGCCTCGATCCTGAAGCAGACCTTCCCGGACGCCGAGCCCGGCGCCGACCCGATCAAGGTGTTCGAGACGCGCGCCGCCGAGACGCGCGCGCTGGCCGCGCACCTGGGAGTCACCGGCAAGGGTCTGTCGGTGCTCGAGATCCTGAGGCAGATCTCGGCGCTCACGCCGCAGTCGCTCGACGTCTCGATCGACGAGCTCTCGATCGAGCGCCAGAGCATCACCGCGCGCGGCCACGCCGCCGACTTCGTCTCCGCCGACCAGCTGAAGGCGGAGCTGTCCAAGTTCGAAGGCTTCCGGCGCGTGCTGGTGACCGACGTGAAGACCGACCCGCGCCGCGGCGGCAAGACCTTCACGGTCTCGATCCGGCTCTCGGACGAGGAGGGCTCGTGAACGCGCTGCTCGCCGCCGTCCGCCGCTACCTCGCCGAGCGTTCGCCGCGCGAGCGCTGGCTGCTGGTCGCCGGCGGCTGCGTGGCGGCGCTCCTGTTCGTGTACGAGGTGTTCGTGTCTCCGCTGTCGGCGCGCGCGGCCGCGACCAACGCGCGCACCACCGAGCTCGACGGCCAGGTGACTCGCGCGCTGCAGCTCGCGGCCGAGATGCGCGGCCTGCAGGGCGAGCTCGCCGACGTGGAGAGCCGCATCCAGCCCGGCGCCAAGACCAATCTGATCGCGGTGCTCTCGACCCTGGCCCAGGACGCGAAGATCTCGCAGGAGCAGCTCGAGTCGATCGAGCCCAAGCAGCCCAGCAGCAACGCCCAGTATCCCGAGACGCGCGCCGAGGTCCGGCTGAAGGGGGCGTCGCTCGAGCAAGCGGTCGACTTCCTGTACCGGATCGAGACCTCGAGCTCGCACCTGATCGTGCGCTCGCTGAAGATGCGCACGCGCGGCGACGCGGCGGGCAACCCGGTGCTCGACGTCAGCTTCTCGGTCTCGAGCTTCGAGCGCGCGTGAACCGGCGCTGGCTCCGCGGACTGTTGATCCTGGGGGCGCTCGCGCTGCTCGGGGTGTGGCTCGCGCCGTGGCTGATGCTGCGCTTCGCGCTGCCGGGCATGGCCGAGCGCGCCGGTGGCACGATCGAGGTCAGCGGGGCGCTGCCCGCCCTGCCCTTCGGCATGCAAGCGAGTCACTTGAAGATCAGCCGCGACGGCCGCGTGCTCGACATCGACGACTTCCGGGCGGTGCTCTTGCCGTCGGGCCCGCGGCTCGACGCGCGCATCGCCGACGGCACGCTGCTCGTGCGCGGCGACGACGCGCAGCTCAAGGACGGCTTCGTGCGGCTCGACGGCATCTCGCTCGAGTCACTGGCGGTGCTCTCGACCGAGCCGATGGGCGTCAAGGGCCGCTGCGACGGCGTCTGGCACTTCGGGCGCGACACCCGCTTCGAGGGCACCGTGACTCGGGGCGCCTTCGTGGCGCAGCAGCCGGCGCCGATCCAGGTGCCGTTCGAGCAGCTCGTGGTGTCCGCCGCGCGCGATCCCGACGCCGGTGACTGGCAGCTGAAGACGTTCGACATCCAGGGGCCCCAGATCACGGGCCACGCCGCGGGCAAGATCGGCGCCGACGGCAAGCTGGCCATCGACATCGACATCCGCGACCTGCAGGAGCCGCTGCGTGGCTTCCTGGCGATGTCGCACGTTCCGACCGAGCCACTGCCGCTCGCGCTCGCGCTGCGCGGCACGACCGCCCTGCCCCAGCTCGTGAGCCGGACTGAGACGGCGCCGCCCCCCGAGCGCTAGAGTCCGCCCGTGGACTCCATGTGGGGCATGAAATTGCCGGACGTCGAGCGCTGGTCTCCCCAAGTCGTGGTCGTGCGAGGCCAGAATCCCGGCCCGTTCACCGGCCCCGGCACCAACACCTATCTCGTGGGTCGGGGCGCGCGCCCGTTCCTGATCGACACCGGCGCAGGCGTGCCCAGCTATCTGCCGCTGCTGGAGCAGGCGCTGGAGCAGGAACACGGCCCCGATGGCCCCGGCGAGCTCTTGATCACGCACGTGCACGGCGACCACATCGGGGGCGCCGCCGGCGTGCTCGAGCGCTTCGGCGCGCGTCCGGTCGCCAAGCACCCGTGGCCCGGACGGGACGAGAAGTACGAGCTCGAGCTCACGCCGATCCGCCCCGGCGACGTGTTCCGGGGCGCGGGAGTCACCCTGCGCGCGATCCACACTCCGGGACACGCCCTGGACCACATCTGCTTCTATCTCGAGGAGGAGCGCGCGCTCTTCACGGGCGACGTGGTGCTGGGTGCGGGCACCACCGTGATCCCGCTCGACGGCGGCGACATGGCCGACTACCTGGCGTCGCTCGAGCAGATGCTCGAGCTGCCGCTCGAGCGCATCTATCCCGGTCACGGGCCGCTCGTCTCCGATCCGCGCGCGAAGCTCACGGAGTATCTCGAGCACCGCCGCGAGCGCGAGCGCCAGATCGTGGCGGCGGTGCGCGGCGGCGCCACCACCGTGATGGGCATGGTCGAGCGCATCTACGTCGACACGCCGCGCGCGCTCTGGCCGGCCGCCGGTCAGTCCGTGCTCTCGCACTTGCTGAAGCTCGAGCGCGAGCGCCGCGCCGTGCGCAGCCGCGACGCCGCCGGCGAGGAGCACTGGGCGCTCGCGTGAGTGACTCCGGCGACGCGGGCGCGCTGCTCGAGCGGCTGGCGTCCGAGGACCGCGCCGAGCAGCGCCGCGCCTGCGACGAAGCTGCCCAGCGCATCGCGCGCGAGCCGGCGTTGCGCGACGCGCTGCGCGAGCGGTTGCGCGACCCCCGGCCCATGGTCCGCTTCGCGGCGGCGTTCGTGCTCTTCCACGCCGAGCGGCCGAGCCTGCGGCTCTTGCCGGCGCTGCTCGAGTCGCTCGAGCTCGGCGACGGCGACGCGCGCTGGCAGGCCGCG
>Ga0335080_10005406_pt1 | contig 13138 bp, 11 predicted proteins | sample Lox_Sample_34_FD_206720 | JGI IMG/M metagenome (GOLD analysis project Ga0335080, IMG submission 206720) | Soil microbial communities from Loxahatchee National Wildlife Refuge, Florida, United States - Lox_Sample_3.4 | ecosystem: Environmental > Terrestrial > Soil > Wetlands | place: USA... | reverse complement strand
AGTATATGGTTCAACCGCTGGCGAATCTCCGCGTCCTCGAGCAGCGCCGGATTGGCATGAAGCGTCTTCCAATGCTGGGCGTCCGCCCAGGCCTGATGCCGTGCCAGATCGTTCAACAGTTCTGCATCCATCGCCTGTACCTCCACGACGCCGAAGTTGCTGCGGCGGCGCAAAGAACATTTTATGCCGGTAGGTCAAAGGTCCGCGCAACCACGTGCTCGATGCTGCGCGTTGACTAGCGCTCATCAACACGTCGGGCGTCTTACTCAACTTGTCACGATTCGGCCCGTCACGGCCGGCAAGCCGACTCGGGAGTAAAGGCAAAGGAGTTCCCTCTAGCTTGCCCCCGCCCCCTGTCGACGAGATTCCGATGGAGGCGGCTGCCTGTTCTCCCCAGAACGCGATCAACGCGTCCAGGCAGCGACCCAACGATAACCCTTGCGAAAGTAGGCCGGGCTAGTTCTCAAGTGGCGGCGGGAACGTACGGAAAGGTTTTCGACGGCTTCGAAGTGACCGACTCCTTGCCGATCCCAAGGCTCACGGGGGTATTCGCCGCAATGGAGAACATGACATTCGGCGCGTTGTCAGTAAGGGAGCGACCGTTCCATTCGGCGAAGCCGAACACGGCCGGCGTGCCGACCTCGTAAGGAAGGATGTTGGGACAGAACCGGCGCGCGACTCTTTCCCCATAGGCGCACGGGTCTTCCGCGGTTCCATTTGCGAAGACGACGCCGGCGATTGCCCTGGCGACGGTCGCTCCATAGGTTGCGAGGTCATAGCCCGGGCGGCCAGCATTGAGACGGTTGCCAAGATCTTCGTTGTACTGGGTGAACAGCGGATGGACCATCGGAAGACCTACACGGTTGATCGAGCGCCATCCCCCGGCGTCGGTAGCGAGCGTCGACACAGCCCACACTCCGATCCGACGTTTGTCGCCTGCGCCGGCGAGCAACTCGTCATCGGGCACTTCCAGCACGATCGCATAAACCGTATGGCCGGCAAACAGGTTCTTCGCGCGACCTGGATCCCATCCGGCCAAATCCACGGTCGTGCCGTCCTGAAACGCATGGCCGACCGCGTGCAGCACATCGGGCTCAATCCAAAACGGGTCGCCGGCCTTACCGGCCCAAACACGTAGTCCGGCTGGCGTGGTGACAGTCTCGCCAGTTGCCCCCTGAGTCACGACCGTGCCGGGCGCATCCGGATTGACAGCATCGACACCCCTGACACAGCGCACAACGTAACGCTGCTTTCCGTCCGCGTCACGTTCGTCGAAGGTAAATCGGTAGGTCAGATCTTCGACGGCATCGCCATTGAGATCGACTTTAAATTCGTACATGCCTTCCGGATGGTAGCCAGGCGCCGGAATGGGGCCGAAGATGGAGTGGCAGAGATTGATCACGAATACGGTGCCTGTCTCTCCGCGGAATAAATAGAGGTCCGTGATGTCGAGGCGTATGTCTTGCCGGGCAATTGGCGAATCGAGATGATGGGACATAGTGTTCTCACTTTCCTGTTTGCGAATCGATCGAATTTGATACCGCACGGGACCGCAGCCGCCCGCCGGAGAGCCGGCACTCTAACGCGAGATTGCGCGTTGCCCGGAACGCTGATGAATCCAGGGCCGCGCCCAGCAATCATTGAGTACTTCGACGTCTCTTACTTCTGGAGTGTGACCGATTAGAGGCTGCGGGGGCATCCCGAAATAGGATGAATCCTCGCTACCATCTTTCGGGGCGCTCAAACTAACACGAACTGGGTATTCAGCGCCTGACGCGGCTAGCGGCGGCGTGAGCTTCGCATTGTGCCTGAGTTACGGTGCGTCAAGAAAGTTTCCAGTTGGATTTATCAGGCCCGGGACCCGCTGATGTGAGGGGGGCGGGCCACAAGTCGGATCGGAGGAAAGGTTGACGCAGGAGCTTGGCGTCGATTGATCCCGTGAAACGCGTTTGCGTCTGCGAACGCTTTCCACATGAAGTGTAGTCGTCCAAGCCGGCGAGGTTGTCGGCAAGCCGACCGGCGACGCAGCCTCGCTTGCGCACCTTAGGACTGAAACATCGAAATGCCCGCGATCCCCGCTGCGCCGGCTTCCAGACACGCATCCGCATTTTGCGCGGTGACGCCACCCAGCGCGAGCACCGGCATGCGCACGGCCTTCGCGGCCTGCCGGAACGCGTCCAAACCCAGCGGCTCGCCATAGCCTGCCTTCGATGCCGTGAAGAACACCGGCCCGAAGACGGCAAAATCGGCGCCCTCTTGTTCGGCGCGCTTTACTTCTTCCACGGAGTGACACGAAACGCCGATCAGGAACCCGGCGGGCGTGATTTTTCTCAAGCGCGCGGGCGCGATGGAACCGGCCGGCAAGTGCACGCCATCGACGCCACAAACCAGGGCAACATCGGTGCGATCGTTCACGAGAATCTTCGTCCCGCGCGGATTGGGAAACTCGAGCACGCGTCGCACGAGGTCCACCAGCTCCCGGGCGCTGAGATCTTTTTCGCGGATCTGGATGCGTTCGATGCCCGCCCGAAGCGCGCGCGCAATCGAATCCAGCAACGGCTCCACTCCGCCCAGCGGTTTGCGATCGGTAATGTAATAGCGGATCACGCGAGTGGCGTGTAGTAGCGCTCGCCGGCGCACGCTTTGCACAACACGCGGCCGTCGCGCACCACTTCGCGCTTGAAATTAATCCCTTCGCCGCAGATGGCGCAGTTCCGGCGCTCGCCTTTGTACCCTGGAAACTCTTCGGGCCCGAGCGTGACCCGCACCCACTGGATCGAAAACAAGTCTTCGTCCGGCATGTCACGGTACGCACGCATTTGCTGCCGGTTCTTATCGGTCATTTCTGGATACAGTTCCCGGGCGCGTTGCTTGGCAGTCTCGCGCGCTACCACGCGCACCGCGCGGTCCTCTTTCAAATCGCAGAAGGTCACGGCGACTTTGCCGAAATCGCGGAACTTGAGCGCGCGCTTGCCCATGCGGCACCCGGTGACGATGGGAATGGCGTCGGTCGCGCAGCGATCGATCTCGACGAAAGTGACCAGGCGCTTCCGGTCGCGCCCCTCCGGATCTTCAATGCCCAGGAGTTTCATCCCGTACATGGCCAGGCGCAGCCCGAGAATCTGGCCCGCGCACATATGGCCGTGAGCCTGCTCGGCAACGGCAGCGTATTCGTCGAGAGACTTCATCGCGGCATCGCTTCCCTACAACACGCGTAGCGCGTCTTTGTCTATAACACGCGCAGCGCGTTAGGTGGGAACTCCACCACCCAGTCCTTATTATCCTTCTGGCGCTCGAACTCCTGGCGCGGCATGTCGACGGCGATGTCGCCGGAAAACTCGAGGCGCACCGACTGGGGCCGCTCGGAGACGCGCAGGAGCTTGGCGGGAACCTGGTTGGGCTCGGGCCGCGAACCGTTCTGGCGCACTGCCCGCAGGTCCTCGGCGCGAACGCAAAGCCAGACACGGTCGCCACGCAAATGCCCCGGAAAATACGTCCCGATGATTTCTTGATCCTGAAACTTGAGACGGCTGGTGTTCCGTCCCGGGTCGAGCGCCGTGATTTCCGCTTCGAACAGATTCGAAATGCCGAGCAGACGGGCCACCTCCACGCTCGAGGGTTGTTCCAGGATCTCGCGCGGCGCGCCGCTCTGCACGATGCGGCCTTCGCGCAGAATCAACATTTCTTCTGCCAGCTCAAAACACTCGTCAAGGTCATGTGTCACCAGTAGGATCGGAATGGCGAATTCCGCGCGGATCTTGCGGAGAAGCGCGTACAATTCGGCGCGAAGCGGCGCATCCAGGCCGCGCGCGGGCTCATCGAGCAGGAGCATCCGCGGAGAGCCGATCAACGCCCGGGCAATCGAGCAGCGCTGCTTCTGCCCGCCCGAGACTTCATGCGGCCGCCGGCCCGAGACGTCCGTCAGGTGAAAACGCTCCAGCATCTCGTTGACGCGGCGATGCCGTTCCAGGCGCGGGTGGCGGTCAGCGGCGAACACCAGGTTCTGCCGGATCGTCATGTGAGGGAACAGCGCGTAGTTCTGGAACACGTACCCGCAGTGGCGCTCCTGGGGACGCAGGCTCACGCGGGAGGCGGCATCGAATAGAATCTGATCGTCGAGCAGGATGCGCCCTGAGTCGGGATGCACGAAGCCTGCAATCGAATCGAGTGTGAGCGTTTTGCCCGCGCCACTCGGACCGAATAGCGCAGTCACCCCGGCCCCGGCTTGAAATTCGATTTCGAGCGAAAACTCGGCGGAATCCGGCTGTGGAGGGAAGCGCTTGCTGATGCGCGCCTGAATCATCCCGTCACCTGGCGCTGCTGCAGCCGGTTGGCGGCGTACACGATGGCCATCGCCACAACGGAAAGCACCAGCACAAGCACGCGCGCGAGCAGCGTGTCGCCGCCTTCCACGGCGTCGTAAATCGCGATGGCCGCCGTCTGGGTTCTGCCGGGAATGTCGCCCGCGATCATCAGGGTCGCGCCGAAATCGCCCAGCGCGCGGGCGAAGGCCAGGACCGTCGCCGCAATCACCGCGCGGCGCGAGAGCGGCAGCGTCACACGCCAGAACACGCGCCAGTCCGAAGCGCCCAGGTTGCGCGCGGCTTTCTCAAAGCTGCGGTCCACGGTTTCAAACGCGGCGCGTGCCGATTTCACCAGCAGCGGGATCGCATGGAGCGTCGAAGCCAGCACCGCGGCCTGCCAGGTGAACACCAGAGGGCCTCCGAATGCCCATTCGTAGACGCGGCCGAGCGGGCTCGTTCGTCCCAGTACGACCAACAGGTAATAGCCGAGCACCGTCGGCGGCAGCACCAGCGGCAGCGTCACCACCGCGTCCAGCAGTTCCTTGCCGCGAAATCTGCGATTGGCCAGCAGGTACGCGATCCACAGCCCCAGCGCGAGCGATACGAGCGTCGCCAGCGAGGCCACGCGCAGACTGAGCCACAGCGGGAACCAGTTGACGGCCATTGTGGAAATTCAATTATATCTGCCGGAATCGCGCGCTAAAGTGACGCAGAAACGGCGGCTCGGACTCGATGGCCAGGCCGCGGATCTGGCTGCGCCGCTCGTTCACTTCGAGGATTGCCTCGACGACGTAATCGATGTGGCTCTGCGTGTAGACGCGCCGCGGGATGGCCAGCCGCAGCAGCTCGTGCTGGGCGTTCGCGCCGAACATCACCGAGCCGATCTCTACCGAACGGATGCCCGCATGGCGGTAAAGCTCCACCGCAAGCGCCTGGGCGGGAAACTGCTGTTTCGGGATGTGCGGCAGCATGCGGCCGGCGTCAATATAAATGGCGTGGCCGCCAGGAGGCTCGACGATCGGCACCCCGTGATCGGCGATGTGGCGTCCCAGGTAGCCGGTCGACACGATGCGGTAACGGAGGTAATCCGAATCGAGAACTTCTTCAAGACCCACCGCGATCGCCTCGAGATCGCGCCCCGCGAGGCCCCCATACGTGGGAAAACCTTCGGTCAGAATCAGCAGATTCGTTTCCTGAATGGCCAGCCGGTCGTCGTGCGTGCACAGCAGGCCTCCGATATTGGCAAAAGCGTCCTTCTTGGCGGAGAAGGTGCAGCCGTCGGCAAACGAAAACATCTTCTGAGCGATCTGTTTGGGTGTCCATTCCGCAAAACCGGGCTCGCGCTGCTTGATGAACCAGGCGTTTTCGGCAAAGCGGCAGGCGTCCAGATACAACGGAATCCCGTGACGCGATACGGCCTGCTTCACCGCCGCGATGTTTTCCATGGAAACCGGCTGGCCGCCGCCCGAGTTGTCGGTGACGGTCAGCATAACGAGCGGAATCTTCGCGGGGCCTTCGGCATCGATCAGCCGCTCGAGTGCCGCCACGTCCATGTTGCCTTTGAAGTCCAGACGCGCCTGTGTGTCGGCGGCCTCCGGCGTGGGTAGGTCGACGGCGCACGCACCCGTGAATTCGATGTTGGCGCGTGTGGTATCGAAATGCGTGTTGTTGGGAACCACGTGACCCTTGCGGCACAGCACCGTGAACAGGATGCGCTCGGCGGCGCGGCCCTGGTGCGTGGGGATGACGTGCTTGAACCCGGTCAGGTCTTTGACCACGCTTTCCATGCGGAAGAAACTCTCGCTGCCTGCATACGATTCGTCGCCGCGCATCATGGCGGCCCACTGTTCGGTCGACATGGCGCTGGTTCCGGAATCGGTCAGCAGATCGATAAGGATGTCCCTGGCGGGAATCAGAAAGAGGTTGTAGCCGGCCTGCTGGAGAAACTGTTCGCGCTCTTCGCGGCTGGTGTGCCGGAGCGGTTCGACACTTTTGATGCGGAAGGGCTCGATGATGGTTTTCACAAAGACCTTCCCCTACTGTAGACCAACCATGCGCGGGTGGCGGGGCTACTCTACCACTACCCGTCGCTCCGTTCCACCGCTACCGCATGGCGATCGTCAAGGTGTTTTCTTCTGCTCTTAAGCTGACTTGCAGATGGTGCTCGGTGCGCGATTGCGGGAAATCCACATAGCCGTCTCGCGTCCAGATCTGCCCCAGGAAGTACTGATCCCCATACCGGCGGAATACGAGTCTGGGTTGCTCGTCGCCATAACTTTGCTCCGCAGGGTTCGCGAAAATGGCCTGGACCGGGTGTTTCTTGGCGTCGAGAAAATGGATTCCGTTGCTCCCCATCTCGATCGTATACTCGCCGGCCGGGAGTGTCTGGCTGCCGGAAACGAAGGCAAAGGGAATTTCCCCTTTCAGAACCACAGGTTTGGCGGACTGCGCGCTAACCGGCAGAGCCGTAACGAATACGACTGCGGCGCACACCGCCCATAACATTACTGTTTTCATGATCAAAGCTCCTTGTTGTTGGTTATCGGCTGTTTCTGCTCAAGTTTTAACGCGCAGAATGGCCGGCCGTTGGGCGCGTTACAATACGAAATTCATGAAAGCTCGCGTCTACGTCTCGCTCAAATCCACGGTGCTCGATCCGCAGGGGCAAACCATCCGGTCAGCGCTCAACGGCCTCGGTTATCACAGCATTTCCGATGTGCGCCAGGGCAAATACTTCGAGATCGCCGTCGATCCCGCCGCAACCCGCGACCAGGCCCACAAGGACATCGACGCCATCGCGCGCGACGTCTTGACCAACCCGGTCATCGAGGAGTATCGGGTGGAGTTCCTGGACTAGTCCCTTCGTACTACGCCCCATAGCCTGGGGCAATTCGCGCAACATTCGTTCGGAAATTCAATTGCTCAGCACTGAGGCCATAGGAGATTTCTATGCGCAAGATGACGCGGCGCGCCGCGCTGGCGGGCGGAACCCTGTTTCTATCCAAGTCCAGGACGGCGTTCGCCGCTCAAGCTAACTCCCAGGTGGCGCTCGGGATTATCGGCACGGGCGGACGCGGCCGTTATGTGGGGACGCTGTTCGCCAGCGATCCGCGGGTTCGCATAGCGGCGCTTTGCGACATTTACCACGACCAGATCGACCGCGCGAAGACAGAGATTCCCGGCGTGGAGCGAGCGCCCGCTTTTAAGAATTATCAAGACCTGCTGGCGCTCAAGGATCTGGATGCCGTGCTGATCGCGACGCCGGTGTTCCTGCATCCGGAACATTTCGAGGCGGCGATTGAAGCGCGCAAGCACGTCTACTGCGAGAAGCCCGCAGGCGCGGATGTAACCGGCGTGAAGCGGCTGGTGCGCGCGGCCAAGCGCGCGGACGCCTCCAAGGTGATCCAATTCGGTTTCCAGCAGCGCTTCAGCCCGGAATACCTGGCCGCGCTCGATATCCTGCGTTCCGGCCAACTCGGCGAACTGTTGCTGATGCGCAGCGACTGGATGCTGGGCGGCGCCGCGCTCCGTGCATTTCAGTCTCCCTATCCGGCTGAAGAACAGCGCATCCGCCACTGGGGAGCGTTTCGCGAGACTTCGGGCGACTTCATCGTGGAGCAGGATTGCCACGGCCTGGATATTCTCAACTGGTTCGCGAAGTCGCATCCATTGAAGGCCACCGGCGCTGGCGGCCGCAAGAAGCGCGCTTTTGGCGACAATCTCGATCATCTGAACGTCACGTTCGAATATCCCGACGGATTGCGCGGTTTCCTGGCGGCCACGCAGCTTGCCGTCAAACGTTACTGGGACGTCAAGGAGCAGTTCTTCGGAACAGAAGGAATTCTCGAGACCGAGCGCAAATATTACAGGTGGCATCGGGCGGAAGACACCGACGTGGTGGTGAACTCCAAGCGCGAAATCACCATCGACGCGATCGAAGCTTTTGTGAGCGATATCCTCGCCGGCAAACCCCGTAACATGGCATTCGACGCCGCCGACAGCACGTTGACTTCGCTGCTGGGACGTATGGCCATCGAAACACAACACGAAGTCACTTGGGACGAGTTGCTGCGTTCGGCGTAACTGGAAGCAGGCGTGCAGTGTTCTGGTATTCCGCCACGGGAGGCTTGCCTGATGAACACAGACACTGCGAATACTGGGGCAAATCGCCCAGCGCCAGGCGCGGGTAAACCAAAGAGAACACCCAAAGCACCACGGCAAGCCGAAACCCTGCTGGCGCCCGAGGAGCGGGTGCAGTGCGGCGATGAGGTCAACCAGGGTTTCTCTCCCGAGCAGGCCGTCACAGAAGCGCTGCGATGTCTCAACTGCAAGGACCCCAAGTGCAACAATGCGTGCCCCCTCCACATCGACATCCGCAGTTTTATTGACCGCATCGGCGTGGGCGATTTCTCCGGCGCGCTCGATACGATTCTCGAGCGCAGTCCTTTCCCCGGCGTGTGCGGGCGTGTGTGCCAGCACGAACTGTTCTGCGAGAAATCCTGCCTGCTGGGAACCAAGCTCCAGCCGGTGGCGATCGGCTCACTCGAGCGCGCGGCGGCGGATTTCGGCGGCCTGACGCTGCGCGGTGGTCCGGCCGCGCCGCCCACAGGCGCGCGAGTAGCTCTGGTGGGCAGCGGGCCGGCGTCCCTGATTGCGGCGAACGATCTGGCCGTCAAAGGTTATCGCGTCACTGTTTTTGAAGCGCTGCACGAATTGGGCGGCGTACTGATCTACGGAATTCCCGGGTTCCGCCTGCCGCGCGAAGTGGTGCATAACGAAATCGAGCGGCTGCGCAAAATGGGTGTCGAGTTTCGCACTGATTTTCTCGTCGGCAAAACCTGCTCGCTCGCGGAACTTTTTAATCAAGGCTACGCCGCCGTGTTTTTAGGCACCGGCGCCGGTCTTCCGCACCTGATGGGAATTCCAGGCGAGAATCTGATCGGCGTCTACACCGCCAACGAATTTCTCACGCGCCTGAATCTCATGCAGGCGGACCGTTTCCCTGAATCCGATACGCCGGTGCGCGTGGGCACGCGGACGGTCGTTGTCGGCGGCGGCAATTCGGCGATGGACGCGGCGCGGTGGGCGCGGCGCATGGGCAGCGATACCACGATTCTGTTCCGCCGCAGCCGCAAAGAGTTGCGCGCGCGTCTCGAAGAGATCGCTCACGCCGAAGAGGAAGGAATCAAATTCGAATTTCTGGCCGCGCCTGTTGCGCTGGCCGGCGACGAGCGAGGCGTCCTCGAACGCATGCAGTGCATCCGGATGGAGCTGGGGGCGCCGGATGAGTCCGGACGCGCCGCTCCGGTGCCGATTCCGGGCTCGGAATACTGGACCCCGGTGGATACAGTGGTCGCCGCGGTGGGCCAAGAGCCGAATCCGACAGTGCAGCGCGCCACGCCCGTGCTCGTCACGAAACGCGGCAAGATCACCATCGATGAAACGGGCGCCACCAGCATGCCCGGCGTTTATGCAGGCGGCGATGTCGCGCGCGGCGGCTCGACGGTGATTCTGGCAATGCGCGATGGCCGCGCGGCGGCGGACGCCATCGATCAGGTTCTGCATGACAAGCCGGTGGTGGGCAGCCTCGACGGGCAGCCCGCCGCGACAAGGTTCCAGATCGTTTCGCGGCGCGAACTCGGACCGGACATTTATTCGATCGAGGTCGCGGCGCCCGAAATCGCGCGGCACTGGCAAGCGGGGCAGTTCGTCGTGCTGCGGCCGACGCACGAGAGCGAGCGCATTCCGTTGACGCTGGTGGATGGCGATGCCGGGCGCGGCACCGTGCGCCTGATCTTCCAGGCGTGCGGCAAGACGACGCGCGTGCTCGCATCGCTCCGATGTGGCGATGCGCTGGCGGATATGCTCGGCCCGCTCGGCACGCCCGCCACCTGCGAACATTTCGGAACCGTGTGGTGCCTGGGCGGCGGTGTGGGCATTGCGGAACTGCTACCGGTGGCGCGGGCACTACGGGAAAAAGGCAACCATGTGGTGGCGCTGGTTGGAGCACGGACGGCCGATCGCAGAATCCTGCAAGAAGAGTTGCTCGAAGTCGCGGATGAAGTCGAGTGGGCGACCGACGACGGCTCTATCGGACTGAAGGGCACGGTGGTCGATCTGATGCGCTACTGGCGCGAGCACTCCGGCCAGACACCGCAATTCGTGCACGTCATCGGCCCGATTCCGCTCATGCGCTTCGCTTCGGAACTCACGCGCGAGTGGGGTGTGAAAACCGTAGCCAGCCTGAATCCGATCATGGTGGACGGCACCGGAATGTGCGGCGGCTGCCGCGTTTCGGTGGGCGGCAAACCCGTTTTCGCCTGCGTCGACGGCCCCGAATTCGACGCCCACCAGGTGGATTTCGATTTACTTACCCGCCGCAACCGCGCCTATCTGGCCGAAGAGAAGCTGGTGCTGGAAAGACACGAGTGTCAGATTGGGTTGGGTGGGTAGTTCTCAGAGATGCGGGCCAAGCATCTCACCGTAGTCGAATGTTGGTTGCGGCTTGATCTCGACATCGACAACGCGCTTTACGACGAACTGCGCCGCGCAAATCCCCAAGTGGCCATATCCTCCCACGCCGGCTTTCACGCCAGGACGAATGTACCTTTGCGGACCTCTGAGCCGGCCCTCGGCTGTTACCCATATCTCTTCACGGCGCTTCTTCCGTGCCTCACCAAATGCAAGCAGTTCAAGCTTATTAAAGCTCTCCTCATCGGTCACGAAATCCAGAGGCCGCTCGTATTCGTCAGCCGGGAAGCTTGAGTGCACCCAATCTAGTGCCGTCGGCCACGTGTGACCGTTCGACACAAATCTCTTCGGACAGTTCGGTTGCTGTAGTCCGAAAAAGTAGATCGCTTTGACCGTTATCATCTTGTCTTGGTACGACGGCAGGTCCGCAAAGAGTTCACAGACCGTTATGGGGCGTGCGTGAGTGTCACGCCCGGATGCGGAAGAGTTCGGATGCCTCGTGCACCCGCTGAAGAGGCTCGTGAAACAGAGCACGAGGCATGTTTTGCTCACATTTATAGGAAGCCGGCGCGCGTCAGAAAGTTCCCGCGCCAGCCCCGTCCCTTTCCTGCGCATCCACCACCGCAATCGCCGCCACATTTACGATGTCGTTGACTTCGGCGCCGTGTTGCAGGACGTGGACGGGCTTGCTCATGCCCATCAGGATGGGGCCGAAGGCTTCGGCGCCGCCGATGCGGGCGAGCAGTTTGTAAGCCACGTTGCCGGCTTCGAGGTTGGGGAAGATGAGAACATTCGCGCCGCCTCTGAGCGTGCTGAACGGGTAGTCGCGCTCGATGATCTCGGGCACAACGGCGGTGTCGGCCTGCATCTCGCCATCCACCATCAGATCCGGGGCGCGTTCGCGCACTAGGGCCACGGCGCGCGCCACTTTTTCCGCCAGCGGATGCCGCGTACTGCCGAAATTGGAGAACGAAAGCATCGCCACGCGCGGCTCCTGTCCAAACCGGCGCGCCATCTCTGCAGCGCAGACCGCGATCTCGGCCAGGTCTTCCGAGGTCGGCTCGATATTGACCGTAGCGTCGGCGAGGAAGTAGATATCGCCGCGCGGCGTGATCAGGACGTAAATGCCGGAGACTTTCCGCAGGCCGGGACGGACCGAGATCACTTGCAGAGCCGGGCGGATGGTATCGGGATAGTGTTTCGTCAGGCCGCTGATCAGCGCGTCGGCCTCGCCGCGGCGGACCATGAGCGACCCGAACACGGTGCGGTCGAGCAGCATGTCTTCCGCCTCGCGCCTTGTGATCCCTTTGCGCTGGCGAAGCCGGTAGAGCTCTTCGGCGTAAGTCGAGCGGCACGGCACTTTTGCGGGATCAACGATGCAACTGGTGCAGACGTGCAGATGCAGGCCGGCCATGCGCTCGCGAATCAGGTCCTCATTGCCGAGCAGGATCGGAGAAGCGATCTTCTCGTCCACCAGAATCTGGGCGGCGCGGAGAATCTTCTCTTCTTCGCCCTCGGGGAACACGATGCGCTTGGGCGCACGCTGCGCTTTGTGGATCATGATGCGCATCACTTCGCGCGCTTTACCTAAGCGCCGCTCGAGCTGTTCGCGGTACTCGTCGATATCCAGGATCTGCTGGGCCACTCCGGTCTTGATGGCAGCCTCGGCAATGGCGGAGGCTTCCCAGACGAGCACGCGGGCGTCGAACGGTTTGGGGATCAGATAATCGCGGCCGAACTCCAGGCGCTCGAGCCCGTAGGCGCGCCGCACCGAATCGGGAACATCTTCTTTAGCGAGCGCGGCCAGGGACCGCGTGGCCGCGAGCTTCATCTCTTCGTTGATCGCGGTGGCGCGCACGTCGAGCGCGCCGCGAAAGATGAACGGAAATCCCAGAACGTTGTTCACCTGGTTGGGATAGTCGGAGCGGCCGGTGGCGACAATGGCGTCCGGCCTGGCGGCGAGTGCGTCCTCGTAGCTGATTTCGGGGTCTGGATTGGCCAGCGCAAACACTACGGGACTCTTGGCCATCTTGCGCAGCATTTCCTGAGAGACGCAGTTCCCGCACGACAGGCCAAAGAACACATCCGCATCCACGAGGGCTTCGGCGAGCGTGCGGGCCTGCGTCTCAACAGCGAAGAATTGCTTATACGGGTTCATGCCTTCTTCGCGTCCGAGGTAGATGACGCCGTGGGTGTCGCACATCATGATGTTTTCGCGGCGCACACCCAGCCGCATGTAGTGCTTGGCGCACGCGATGGCGGCCGCCCCCGCGCCGTTGAATACCGCCCGAACTTCCTCAATGCGCTTGCCGGACAGCTCGAGCGCATTCAAAAGAGCAGCGCCGGTGATGATGGCCGTGCCG
>Ga0335080_10005404_pt1 | contig 13138 bp, 15 predicted proteins | sample Lox_Sample_34_FD_206720 | JGI IMG/M metagenome (GOLD analysis project Ga0335080, IMG submission 206720) | Soil microbial communities from Loxahatchee National Wildlife Refuge, Florida, United States - Lox_Sample_3.4 | ecosystem: Environmental > Terrestrial > Soil > Wetlands | place: USA... | reverse complement strand
CGGGCTACGGGACGGCGCGGCGCACCGCGATCGGCGTGGACGGCAACCGGGTGGCTCTCCTGGCCGCGGTGCTGGAGAAGAAGGAAGACGTGCAGCTCACGGGCTGCGACACCTTCGTGAACGTCGCCGGCGGAATGACTCTCACCGAGCCGGCATCGGATCTGGCGGTCTGCGCCGCGCTCTTCTCCTCGCTCCGCAACGTCGCCGTGCCTCAGGACGTGCTGGTGCTCGGCGAGGTGGGTCTGGCCGGGGAAGTACGAGCGGTGGCCCAGGTCGAGCCGCGCCTGGCCGAGGCAGGGAAGATGGGCTTCACCCGGGCGGTGCTCCCGAAGGGAAGCGCGCGGCGGGTGGAGGCGCGCGGGGTGAAGCTCGTGCCCGTGGAGACGCTGGGCGAGGCGCTCGAGACGCTCTTCCCCCGCTGACGGCTAGACCGACGGATCGGGAATGGCGCGGCGGATGGTGTCGGCGAGCGTGTCGGTCTCGCTGAAGGGCATGCCGAAGAAGCGCTCGAAGAGGTGCGCCTCGAGGTCCTCGCGCCAGGTCGGAGATGCCGGGTCGAGCTCGATGCCCACGATCGAGGCGGCGCGCAGCGCGAGCTCGGGGCGGCGGCGCTGGGCGAGCACCTGGATCATCGCGCGCGGATAGCGGGTGCTCCGCCAGGCCCTCCGGACGTCCTGCACGTCGACCGGCTTGCCGTCGCGGAGCCTGCGCTCGAGCTGCACGAGCGGATCCTCGGACTCGCGCTCCGAGGCATCCTCGGCGCGGTCCTGTCGATCGTGGCGTGACACGCGCCGACTCTACCAGGGGGCGGGCGGTCAGGCCGTCTCCGCACCCTCCGCGGCCGGGGCCTCCGAGCGCAGCCGGCGACTTCGTGACCGGAGCGCGCGCGCCACCCCTCCGCTCGCGACCGCCCAGGCGAGCCCGACCGACCAGCCAGCGAGCACGTCGGAGGGGTAGTGCACCCCGAGGTAGACCCGGGTCAGTCCGATGATGACCGCGAGCGCTCCGGCCACGCTGATCACGTAGACGCGCTCCCGCCATCCGGAGCAGAGCTGGGCGAGCAGCGTCCCCAGCGTCAGGTAGATGACCGCGGACATCATCGCGTGCCCGCTCGGGAAGCTCGCGGTCGTCTCCACCACGAGCGGGGGCACCACCGTCGGCCGCGGTCGATCGAACGCCCGCTTCAGCACCACGAGCAGCACCAGCCCACCGAGCGACGCCCCGAGCACCAGCCCCAGGTTCCGCCACATCCGGGCCAGCGCCAGGAACCCGACCACCGCGCCGACGACCAGGACCAGCACCGCCGAGCTCCCGAGCGACGTCAGGTTCCTCGCCGCCGCCGGGAGCCAGGCCGGCCCGATGGGGGTCGCGGGGTCGGCTGGCGTCCGGAGCGATCGCAGCACGCGGTCGTCGAATCGCTGCGTCTCCTGCTCCCGCACGTCATCGGCGAGCTTCACGAACGCGAAGGCCGCCGCGCTGATGACCAGGAGGACAGCCAGCGGTCGAAGGAGCGTCCGGGTCCGACCCATGCCGGTGGACGCTACACCCCGAGCACCGCGCGCGCCTTCGTGAGCAGCCGCCGCATCTCGTCGGTTCCCGCCCGGTGCAGGGCCTCCTCCAAGTCGAACCACCGCACCCCGGCGCTCTCGGCCGGATCCTCGCGCAGCGCCTCGGGTCGATCGGTGAGGACCAGGAACCGGACGTCGAGGTGGAGGTGCGCCGGCTCGGTCCCTCGGCTGGGAATGGGATGGACGTCGACGTCGAGCGGCCGCGGCGCCGTTGGGTGAGGAACCATCGGGCACCCGGTCTCCTCCGCCGCCTCGCGCAGCGCCGTCGCGAGGAGGTCCTCCCCATCGGCCGACTCGACGTGCCCTCCGGGCTGCAGCCACCGGCCGAGCTTGCGGTGGTGCACCAGGGCCACGCGGCGCCCGTCGCTCACCACCGCGCTTCCGGTGAAATGGGCACCGCGCTGGGTCCGTGACAGCGGCTCGGGGAGCAGCGCCCGCTGGGCCTGCATCAGCGCGAGGTCGGCCCGCTCCTTGTCGTCCGCCGGAATCACCGCGGCGAGCAGCGCATCGAGTCGATCCATGGCGGTTTAGCGATCCTCCCATGGTTCGTGCGGTCCGCGCATCGCCGGGAAGCGGCTGGGTGTCTCCGGGCGAACCTCGATGCACGTATCCTCCGGGACATGCGCGCCACCCCGCTCGTCACCTGCCTCGCCCTGTACGCTCTCGGTCTCCCGGCACGGGCCCTGGACGAGGGTCGCCCCTGGACCCGGCTCAAGACCCTCGCCGGCACGTGGCAGCGAGTGGATCCGGCGAGCCCGGCGGCACGGTCCTTCCGGATCACCTACCAGCTCATCTCCGCCGACACCGCGCTCGTGGAGGTGTTCGGGGATCCCGCGAAGCAGCCGACCCAGACGGTGTTCCACCTCGACGGCGACCATGTCCTGGCCACGCACTACTGCGCGCAGGGAAACCAGCCGCGGCTGCGGCTCCGGGCAGACGCGACCCCCGACCGGTTGGTCTTCGAGTTCCTCGACGCGACCAATCTCCGGAGCCCTGCCGACTCGCACCTGGTCCGGCTCATCTTTCGGTGGCTCGACGGCGGACGGCTGTCGCGCGAGGAGGTCTACCTCACGAACGGCAAGGAGGAGGCCAGCACGCTGCTGCTCGAACGGGCGCGCTGACGGCGGCCCCGGCACCCCTCCGCCAGGGGAGTGGAAGAGGGGCGCATCGGCCCTGAGCCCCTGACGCGCAACGAGGTGCCAGACAATGCCAGACACCTCGTGACGGACCACCCCGCCTCGCCGAGGGAAGCGCAGGGTCCCAGCCCGGGCGTCGATTCTCCCCGGGCAGGAAGGCCTGGCGTTCTCGCACCGGGTGTCCTACCTCAGCGGTCCTCGCTGCATGCCCACCTCGCTGGAAGCGCGCCATCTCCGGAAGAGCTACCAGGGCCGCGTGCTGCTCGACGGGGTCGACCTTCGGCTCGAGGGTGGCCGCGTCCTCACTCTCAGCGGACCCTCCGGCGGAGGCAAGACGACCCTGCTCCGCATCCTCGGGCAGCTCTCGGACCCGGACGCCGGGCAGGTCCTCCTCGACGGCGTCGACGTCCGGACCCTCACACCTCGCTCCGCGCGGCGGCGCATCGCGCTCGTCGCCCAGACACCGGCGATGTTCGAGGGGACGGTGCTGGACAACGTCCGCACGGGCCTGCGGCTCATGGGCAAGCCGCTCGCGGAGGAGGCCGCGCGGGCGCTGCTCGTCCGGGTGGGGCTCGATCCGGGGTTCCTGCATCAGGACACCCGGGTGCTCTCCGGCGGCGAGAAGCTGCGGGTGGCGGTGGCACGGGCACTGGCGCTCGAACCGGAGGCGTGGCTCCTCGACGAGCCGACCGCGGCGCTCGATCCCGAGCGCGCCGACACGCTCCTGACCCTGCTCCGGGAGCTGGCGACTGCCGGGGCCGCGCTCCTGGTCGTGACCCACGATGCCCGGGCGCTCGAGCGCCTCGGAGGCCGGCGTCTCCTCCTCTCGGGCGGGCGACTGGTCGAGGAGGCCGGCGCATGACCCAGGCCGGCGCGAACCCGCGTCCACGGTGGCGGATCGGCACCACCTTCCCCGGTCCCGCGGCCCGTCCGGGCATCCCGGGCACGCCACGCCCGAGCGCGGCAGGAGCGCAATGAGCTACGTCAGCGTCTCCTTCCCGCAGCTCGCGCTCTCGCTCGGCCTGATGGCCCTGGCGATCGCTGTGTCCCGCCAGAACCGCCTCGGGCTGGAGAAGGACCTGGCGATCGGAACCCTCCGCGCGGCGGTGCAGCTCTTCGCGGTGGGACTGCTCCTGACCCTCGTCTTCCAGCACGAGGGTCCGGCGAGCGTCTTCGCGGTCGTCGGCGTGATGGTCCTCGTCGGCGGCTGGACCGCGGCGCGCCGCATCGCGCATGGGCCGGGAACCGGCGTGCTGTTCCGCTACGCCACCCTGGCCGTGTTCATCGCCGGAGCCTGCGTGCTCGTTCCGGTGTTCTCCTTCGTCATCCGGCCGGCGCGCTGGTACGAGGCCCGGTTCCTCATTCCGATCTCGGGGATGATCCTCAGCAACGCGATGAACGGAGTGGCGCTGGTGTTCGAGCGGGTGTTCGCCTCGATCCACGACGACGCCGCCGCGGTCGAGCAGTTGCTCTCGCTCGGAGCCTCGCCCCGGCAAGCCGTCGACCGCCACGTTCGCGCGGCGATGAACGCGGCGCTTCGCCCCACCATCAACGGCTTGCTCACCGTGGGCCTGGTCGCCCTCCCGGGGATGATGACCGGCCAGATCGTCAGCGGCACCGCGCCGGACCAGGCGGTGCGCTACCAGCTGGTGATCATGTACCAGCTCGTCGCCGTCGCTGCGGTGGCCGGAGCGCTCGCGGCCCGCTTCGCTCGCCGTCTGTCCTTCACCGACCGGGAGCAGCTCCGTGCGTTCGTCGATCGGCGGGTGCGCTAGGCTCCCGGGCCGGTGAGGGGCCTTGCGACAGTTCTCCTCTGCCTGGCGCTGGGGTGCGCGACGGCCGGCGACCATCCGGCCGCGCCTCCCGGCCCCCCGGTCCAGCCCGACGCCGGGACCTCTCCCGCCGCGACGTCGACCCCCGGCACCGGCACCCCGGCCGCCTTCGCCGAGGTGGACGCGCTCCTCGCCCAGTCCCTCCCGGCCTGGGGCGGCGGCGTGCTGCAGGTGGAGCAAGCCGACGCGGTCATCTTCGAGCGCGCCTACGGCGGCTACACCGCTCAGGATGCGGTGCCCCTCGCCTCGGCCACGAAGCTGCTCAGCACCCTGGTCATCCTCACCCTGGTGAAGGACGGCACGCTGGCCCTCGAGACGCCGGTCCGCACGCTCGTCCCCGACTGGCCGAAGGACAAGTCCGCCATCACCCTGCGGATGCTCCTCGCGCAGACCTCGGGACTGCCGGCCCGCTCCAACTGCCTCGAGACGCGCGCCACCACGCTCCCCGCCTGCGTCCAGGAGATCGCGAAGCAGCCGCTGCGCGGAGCGCCGGGCACGCTCTTCGTCGACGGCGGCGCCGGCTTCCAGGTGGCCGGTCGCATGGCCGAACTCGCGTCGGGCCAGCCCTGGGCGCTGCTCATCCAGACCCGCCTGATGGACCCTCTCGGCTTCCGGAGCACCGGCTTCGGACGCACCGACAACCCGCGCATCGCAGGCGGAGCGCAGGGCAGCGCCGCCGAGTACGCCCGTGCCCTCCGGCAGCTGCTCCCCGGCGCGACGCCGGATCTCCTCGGACCCACGCTCCGCGAGGCGGTGATCGCCGATCAGAGCGGGGGCGTGCCCCTGGCGCAGTCGGCCTTCGGCCTCGCCCCGGGGCGCGAGTCGCTCCGTGCCGGCTTCGGCGTCTACCGCGATCGCGTCGGGTCCGACGGCCGCGCCCTCGAGGTGGTGGCCCAGGGCGTGTTCGGCTTCACCGGATGGGTGGACACCGAGCGGCGCCTCGTGGGGGTGCTCGTGGTCCGTGGCAAGATCTCCGAGGTCTGGCCGGTGGAACGGCGGGTCCGCGAGCTGGTGCGCAAGGCGGTGCCGGTGCCCCAGCGATGAGGGCCTGGCCCGCGCTTCTCCTGCTCGGCGCCTGCGCCTCCCCGCCCCCGCCTCCACGCGCCCAGGACGCGCTCCGGGTGGCGGTGACGGTGGACGACCTTCCCCGGCACGGCCCCGAGGCGCCGGGGCAGGACCGCCTCGCGCTCCACCGTGCGCTGCTCGATGCGTTCGGCCGGCATCACGTCCCGCGTGTCTACGGCTTCGTCAACTCCGGTCGCGCACGGGCAGGCGATCGCGCGGCGCTCGAGGCCTGGGTCGCCGCCGGACATCCCCTCGGGAACCACACCGCTCACCACCCGGACATCGGGAAGGTGGGAATGGCCGCCTACCTCGCCGACGTCGACGCGGGCGAGCCGCTGCTCGCCGAGCTCCTCGGGCCAGGGCAGGAGCGCGTCTGGAAGGTGTTCCGCTACCCCTTCCTCTGGCAGGGAACGGACGTGCCCTCGCGGCTGGCGCTCCGGCAGGCGCTGGTCGACCGCCACTACCGCATCGCCGAGGTCACCATCGACTTCGCCGACTGGGCGTACAACGCTCCCTACGTCCGCTGCCTCGGGCAGGGAGACACCTCCTCGGTCGGAGCGCTCGAGTCGATGCTCCTCGACTCGGCCATCGCCGAGCTGCGCTGGGCGGACGACACGCTCCGCCGCCTGGCCGGACGGCCGGTGCCGCACGTTCTGCTCCTCCACGCCGGAGCGTTCGACGCCCACATCCTGGACCGGCTGCTCGCCGCCTACGAGAAGGCCGGAGTCCGGTGGATTCCCCTGGAGGAGGCGCTCGAGGACGACGTCTACCGGCGTGAGCGGGATCCGCCGAGGTCCTGGCGCAGCACGCTCCCGGTGCAGATGATTCGCGCCCGCCAGCTCCAGGGATTCCCCATCCCGTCCTCGCCCGAATGGCTGCTGGAGCGGATGTGCCGCGGCCCCGGCGAGGGTGCCCTCGAGGAAGGTCCGTGACCGGGCGTCAGAGCTCCCCCAGCCGCTCGTCGATCTCCTCGGCGAGCGAGGCGTGCCTCTGGGCCAGCGCGGTGTCGCGGGCCTGCTCCAGGATCGTCCGGGCCTCGTCCCGGCGGCCGGACCCCACGAGCGCGTCTCCCAGCGCGACCATCGCCGCGGCGTAATCCGGCTGGAGCGACACCGCCTTCTGCAGGGACTCCACCGCCTCGGCGTGCCTGCGCTCGTCGAGCAGGAGCTTCCCCAGCGAGAAGTGCACCATCGGGGAGTCCGGGTGGTCGGCCGCCAGCTGTCGGAACTGCGCCTCGCGTTCGCTGCCCATCGCCGGGCCCTCGTAGCACTCGCCGAACCCGAGCGCTCTGTCTTATGGTCCGCCGCCGTTGAGCCCCACCAAGAGCAAGACCCACCGGCCCCGTCCCGCGGCTCCCCGCGGCGCGCCACGCAGGCGTCCCGCCCGGCGTCCCCTCCCCGTCCCGTCCGACCGGCCACGCCCGGAGAACGCCGAGGCGCTGGCCCTCGCGCGGCGCGCGGCGCACCTCCTGCTGGACCGGAAGGCGACCGACGTCGTCCTGCTCGACGTCCGGGGGATGAGCAGCTACGCGGACTACTTCGTCATCGCCTCGGGTGACTCGGAGCGCATGGTCGCCGCGACCGCGGAGCACGTTCGCGAGGCACTGAAGGCGGCAGGCCATCGCACCATCGGAACCGAGGGCTTCGACACCGGCCACTGGGTGCTGCTCGACTACGGCGAGGTCGTCGTCCACGTCTTCTTCACCGAGGTGCGCGCCTTCTACGACCTGGACGGTCTCTGGGCCGACGCGCCCAAGGAGATGGTGGCCTGAGGCTGCGCGTCCTGTCGGTGGGGCGCGATCGATCCGGTTGGTTCGAGCCCGGGGTGAAGGGTTACGCCGAGCGACTGGGTCACCATGCCCGGCTGGAGCTGCTCGAGCTCCCCGCGGCGAAGGGTGCCCTTCCTCCTGGCGAGGCGCGCAGGAGAGAGGGCGAGGCGCTGCTCGCCCGGGTGGGGCCGGAAAGCTGGCTGGTGGTGCTCGACGAGCGCGGGGCGCAGATCGACTCGGTGGAGCTCTCGCGCCTGCTCGGCGCCGCCCGCGATGCCGGACGCACGCTGGTCTTCTGCATCGGCGGGGACGAGGGGCTCGACGACTCGGTGCGCGAACGGGCGTGGAAGGTCGTCGCGCTCTCCCGGATGACCCTTCCTCATCGGCTGGCGCGGCTGGTCCTGATGGAGCAGCTCTACCGGGCGTTCACCATTCTGCGCGGCGAGCCCTACCACAAGTAGCCGATGCGCCGCGGGGGGCCTGGCATTATCCATCCACGCGCATGATCACCATCACCTACTGCAACGTCTGAGGATACCTCCCCCGAGCCACCCGTGCGGCGGCCGAGCTGAAGAAGGCATTGAACGTGGAGGCGGATCTCGTCCCGGGAAGCGGCGGCATCTTCGAGGTCGCCGTGGACGGCAAGGTGGTGGCGAAGAAGGGCCTGACCGGCTTTCCCTCCGAGCAGGAGGTCGTGAAGGCCGTCGGCGCGGCGCTCAAGCGCTGACCGGACCGACCGTCGGAACGCGCCGCGGGGCGCCCCGGCGATCCAGCCGCCGGTAGATGCGATCGGTGATCCAGGAGAGCACGGCCGTGGCAGCGATCACCACGAGGGTGAGCGCCGCGAAGCCGGCCCATCCGCAGCGCCCACCAGCGAGCCGTGCCAGCGAGACCCCGCGGAACTCGTAGTAGAGCAGCATCTCGTGGAAGAAGTACGCCGCGAGCGACGAGGTGCCGAACAGCTCCACCAGCCAGACGAGCGGTGAGGGACGAGCACCCGCCGGAGCACGCGCCTCGAGCTGCAGGAGCACGAAGAGCAGCGCCATCACCGCGATGCCCCGCGCGCCCGAGTTCGCCGGATCGGTGACCCAGAAGGCGTGCGGCGGATAGACCGCGAGGAAGACCGGCTTCAGGAGCAGCGCCGCGGCCGAGCCGATGCCGATCCCCGCCACCAGCCGCCGGACCTGGGCCGCCGTCCCGTGTGCCGCGGTCGCTCCGGCCGCTCCGCCCAGGAACGCCCAGGCCGCCCAGGGCAGCAGCGGAAAGACCGAGTGACGCGGACCGTCCTTGTTGAACAGGTCCTGGAGCGGGCCAGTCACCCCGTCGGCGAAGGGCGAGACGAGGAAGAGCGTCACGCTGACCAGGAGCGAGGCGAGGACCAGCGTGCGTGGCCGCGGAGCGAGCACCGCGTTCAGCGGAAGCGCCACGAGCAGCGTGATCCCGATGCACTGGAGGATGTCCATCCTCAGGAGCCATCCGGGCTCGATGGAGATCGGGAACCACACCCAGTTGATGAGCGTGCCGACCAGGAGAACCTCTCCGATGCGCCGGAGCGTCCGGAGGATGCGGGGACCGCGGGGACCTCCGGACGAGGCGGTGCGCACCTGGACCAGCGCCAGCGAGAATCCGGCGGCGAAGATGAAGGACGGCGCGACCAGCCCGTTCACGTAGTCGAGGAACACGGCGGTCCGGGTGGCGAGCAGCTCGCGGCGGAGCAGGACCATCGAGTGGGTCTCGACCATCACCAGCACCGCCAGACCGCGGAGCCAGTCGAAGGCCCGGACGCGCGCCTGGGCGGGTGCTGTCGAGCTCGGCACGGGAGGGTTGTACCAGGCGGGGTACACGGGGGACGCCGGATTCGGGCGCGATACCGCGAGGCGCGGGGCCATCCTGCCCCCGGGTCGCAGCTGACGGCCGCTCGAGCGCCGGCGCTCCCCGCGTGACGTGCCGCGGCGTGCTGGCTAGGTTGCGACCCCATGCCTCCCAGACACCGGGTCCTCCTGGCGATCCTCGACGGCTGGGGCGTTCGCGCCGAGCGCGAGGACAACGCGATCCTGCTCGCGGGCACTCCCTGCCTCGACCGCTTCGCCGGGAAGATGCCGCGCACCGAGCTGCTCTCCTCGGGCCTGGCGGTGGGGCTCCCCGAGGGACAGATGGGGAACTCGGAGGTCGGCCACACCAACATCGGCGCAGGTCGGATCGTCTACCAGGACCTGGTGCGCATCAACCGCGCGGTCGAGCGGGGGGAGCTGGTCCACAACCCGGTGCTGGTCTCGGCGATGGACACGGCCCGCGCCGACGGCAAGGCGCTGCATCTCATGGGACTCATCGGGCCGGGGGGCGTGCACGCTTCCCAGGAGCACCTGCTCGGGCTGCTCCGCGCGGCCAAGACCCGGGGCGTGCCGCGGGTGTTCGTCCACGCCTTCCTCGATGGTCGGGATACGCCCCCGATGAGCGCGCTCGGCTATCTCGAGGAGCTGGAGCGGTTCCTGCGCGAGACCGGGACGGGCCGGATCGCCACCGTCATCGGACGGTTCTACGCGATGGATCGCGACAAGCGCTGGGATCGGGTGCAGCAGGCCTACGACGCGATGGTGCGCGGGGTGGGCCGTCGGGCGCCGGGGGCGGTGGAGGCGGTGCGCGCCTCGTACGCCGAGAAGGTGACCGACGAGTTCGTCCCCCCCACGGTGATCGTGGACGGCGATGCCCCGGTGGCGATGCTGCGCGACGGGGACGCGGCGATCTTCTTCAACTTCCGCGCGGACCGGGCGCGGGAGATCACCCGGGCTCTGGCGGTGCCGGGCTTCCACGAGTTCGACCGGGGCGGTCTGCGGCTCGGCCGCTTCGTCTGCATGACCCAGTACGATCAGACGTTCGACCTCCCGGTGGCGTTTCCGCCGGAGCAGCCGAGGGAGATCTTCCCCGAGGTCCTGGCCGAGCATGGCCTCACCCAGTTCCGAACCGCGGAGACCGAGAAGTACGCGCACGTGACCTTCTTCTTCAACGGAGGGCGCGAGGTCGTGTTTCCCGGCGAGGACCGGGTCCTCGTCCCCAGCCCGCGGGAGGTGAAGACCTACGACCTCAAGCCGGAGATGGCCGCGCCCGAGGTCACGGCGCGCCTGGTCCAGGCCATCGACTCGGGGAAGTACGACTTCCTTCTCGTGAATTACGCCAACCCGGACATGGTGGGCCACACGGGCAGCCTCCCGGCGGCGATCAAGGCCGTGCAGGTGGTGGACACCTGCCTCGGGCAGCTCGCGGAGGCGTGCGCTCGCACGAACGTGGTGCTGGTCATCACCGCCGACCACGGCAACTGCGAGCTGATGCGCGATCCGGTCACGGGCCAGCCGCACACCGCGCACACGACGAACCCGGTCCCCTTCCACCTCGTCCACCCCGACTTCGCGGGGGCGAAGCTCCGGAGCGGCGGAATCCTCGCGGACGTGGCCCCCACCCTGCTCCGGGTGATGGGGCTGCCCCAGCCGAAGGAGATGGACCGCAACAGCCTGCTCGTCTGAAGGCCCGGCCGCCGAGCGCACGACCCACGGGTGCCCAAGAGCCGGCGCCTCAACCCCCAGTCACCTCGAGGCTTTTCGAGGTGTCAAACACCTTCGATCGCGCGGGACGAGGTGTCAGACACCTCGTCGTGACACCTCGTCGTGGGCGAGGTTTCCGGCGTCGGTCGAGGCCGGGCGTCGTGGTCCGGGACTTGCTCGAGCCTCACCGAATGTCCCTCGCGGCCGAGCTGCTGGCCCTCGTCTTTCCACCGGCGTGCGCGGCCTGTGGAGACCTCGTCGAGGAGGAGACGCCCTTCTGTGCGCTCTGCTCGCTCGCCACGGAGCCGGTGCCACTCCCGGGCTGCGGACGGTGCGGCGAGCCGGTCGAGACCTCGGGCCCGTGCCCCCGCTGCCGCCAGCGCCCTCCCCCCTTTGTCGCCGCCCATGCGGCCTTCGTGCACACCGGGCCGCTCGCCCGCGCCATCCACCGCTTCAAGTACGAGGGGCACAGCGCCTTGGCCCGCCCGCTCGCCCGGGCGCTCGCGACGGCCGCCGAACCCTGGCTCGAGCCGCTCCGGTGCATCCAGCCCGGCCCCACGCTCGTCCCCATCCCGCTCCACCGCGGCCGCCTGCTCCGCCGGGGCTACGACCAGGCCGGGCTTCTCTCGCGGGCGCTGTCGTCGGCCGCCGGCCTCCCGCTGCGCACGAACCTCCTCCGGCGAGTCCGCGCCACGCGGAGGCAGGTGGGCCTCACCGAAGCAGAGCGGACCGCGAACCTGCATCGGGCCTTCGCGCTCCGCGGCACGCTCCCCGAGGGCCCGGTGATCCTGGTCGACGACGTGCTCACCACCGGCGCCACCGCCCGGGCCGCGAGCGCCGCCCTCCGCGCAGCGGGCGCCCGGACGGTGTACGTCCTCACCCTGGCCCGGGCGGTGGGGGAAGCAGAACCGGGGCGCTTCGGGTTATGAGGGGAGCCACGTGGTCTCCAGCCTCCTTCTCTCGGCGCTCCTCGCCGCGTCCGCACCTCCCCCGCCGTCCGCCGACGATCCGCTCCCCACCGAGGCCCAGCTCCGGGCGGGGGAGGCGCTCGCCAGCGCCCGCTCGCTCCGCGGCGCCGCCGCGCTCATTCGCCTCCGCGGCCTCCGCGACGACCTGGCCGACACCCGGCCGGTCGACGGGACGCTGAGCCGCATCGCCTCCGATTCGCGCGCGGAGCCCTTCACCCGGACCCTCGCCCGCCAGGTGCTCGCGGACCTCGACGTCGCCCAGGGTCGGGTGGACTCCGCGGAGCGGCGGCTGCGCGCGCTCGGCTACGTGCAGGACGTCTACGTGCTCGGCGGCTTCGAGAACGAGGGAAAGACGGGGTGCGACACGGACTTCGGTCCCGAGGGGAAGCTCGACCTCGACGCCGTCATCCCGGCGAAAGGCCACCCGGCGCGCTGGCGAAGGGCCACCGCGCGCTCGCTCGACGGCGGCGTGGACCTCGGCGCCATGGTGCGGCCCGCGCGCGGCGTCGTCGCCTACGTCCTCGCGCTGCTCGACGAGCGAGCCCCGCGCCGCACCGTCCTCGCGCTCGGCACCTCGGGCGGCTTCCGCCTCTGGCTGAACGGCGAGCGGGTCGCAAGCAGCGAGGCCTACCACCCGGCGCGCCCCGACCAGGACCGGCTCTCGGTCCAGCTCCGGGCGGGGGTGAACCGGGTGCTCCTCAAGGTGTGCCACGACGAGAGCGGCGTGCTCGGCGTCTATCTCCGCGACGAGTCGGCCATGGCACGCGCGGTGACCCCCGCCAAGCTTCCCGCGCTGCCCACCGGGCCCGCTTCCGCGGCGCGGAAGCTTCCGACGCTCGCGAGCGCGCTCGAGGCGGAGGTCACCCGACGTCCGGACGACCCGCGCCTCCGGGCCGATCTCGCCCTGGTCCTCGAGGCGACACAGGCGTTCGACGGTCGCGAGCACACCGACGCGGTGAACGCGGAGCGCGCCGCCGCCGACGCCGCGCGGGCAGGTCGGCCCGACGGCCGCATCGAGCTCCTCGCCGCTCGCCTCCAGCAGGACGACAACCTCCGCCGCCGCCACCTCGACACGGCACTGACCGCCGCGCCAGATCTCCTCGAGGCGCGGCTGATGCTCGCCCGCGCCGAGCTCAACCAGGGTCACCCCGAGCGCGTCCTGGACCTGCTCCAGCCCCTGGTCCGCCGGTGGAAGGCATTCGTCCCCGCGCAGCTGCTCCTTGCGCGCGCCGAGGACGAGCTGGGGGACAGCGTCGCCGCCGCCC
>Ga0335080_10005403_pt1 | contig 13140 bp, 9 predicted proteins | sample Lox_Sample_34_FD_206720 | JGI IMG/M metagenome (GOLD analysis project Ga0335080, IMG submission 206720) | Soil microbial communities from Loxahatchee National Wildlife Refuge, Florida, United States - Lox_Sample_3.4 | ecosystem: Environmental > Terrestrial > Soil > Wetlands | place: USA: Florida... | reverse complement strand
CCGAAGGCCCAGCAATCTCCACTTGCCGCACTGCATGTAGACACTACAGCCCCGTGCCGCAGCCTTGCTGACTCCTCGGGAAATCGTAAAGCACCGCGCCCTCGCCTTTCGCGGCGACCTCTTTGTCAAAGAAGCTTACAATCTTGCCCGCGCGGGCCACAATCCCGTCGATTTCCGACTTTGTCAGCCAGCGCGACAGCTTTTCTTTCAGCATGTCCCTATCAAGCGTGCGCAGCTTTGCCAGCAACCTGCGATCGCACTGTACGAGGTCTTTGGGAGCACGAAGTTCCTTATACAAGCGAAAGGCCCGGGTGAAGTCGATGATCCATAGCTGCCAATCCTTGGTGATGAGCAAATTAGTCAGGTTGGGGTCGGTATCGTAGATCAGCTCGTGCCAGACCCGGACCGCATACATCTGTTTATTCCAAGCCTCTACGTCCGGCGTCTCCAGTTTCCGGTGTTTGCGGTCGAGTTCCATCATGGAGTCATCCACCCACCAGCTGAGTGAGGCTGCTTGTCCTCCAACCGGCCGGTCCACATAAGGGGGCACCATGTTAAGTTCCAGGATTTTGGCTAATTCGTAACCAGCCACGTCGTATTTCCAGGAATCGCGGAAATTCAGTTCCGTGCCAAGCGTCGTTTGGTACGAAGCTTTTGATACATCGATAGTCTGGATGGCGGCGTCGTGCACCATGCCCTTGTACTCCAACGTTGCCCGCCGCGGCAGCGTGACGCCCTTGGGAATATTCTTCTGCGCGCCGATTTTTCCCAGGCGCAGAAATTCCTCCATTTCAGAGCAGGTCAGGCTTTTGGTGGGGTCCGTGGCAGCCCAGTTGACCAGGGGACAAGCCAACACTAGCACCGACACGGCAGCGATTGAAGTCATGATCGATTTCATATGTCCCTCCATTTCAGGTAGGCGCAGAATGCGAGGGAAAACTATCATGCTAAAGGAGAATAATTTAACGGCACTGGGCGCGGCGGTATAATTTCAGCCTATAGGCAATGGAGAGGGGGGCACAACCTGGCGAGGAGGCTGTGGGCAACGTAAGCAAGCTGCTCCGCGCCTGGAGCGATGGTGACCAGAGCGCGCTCGAAAGTCTGACCCCCATCGTTTATGACGAACTCCACCGCCTGGCACGCCTCCACATGAGGCGCGAGCGCCACGGCCACAGCCTTCAAACGACGGCTTTGGTGAATGAAGCCTACATGCGCCTGGTGGATTACAAGCGCATGAAGTGGCAGAATCGCGCCCATTTCTTTGCGGTTTCGTCCCAGTTGATGCGGCGCATTCTGGTTGAGTACGCGCGGCGCCATAACCTGAAACGCGGGGGCGGCGTGCCGCATGTTTCTCTGGAAGAGGCGGCGGTGGTTTGCGGCGACCGGGCTGCGGACCCGGGCTCACAACTCGTCGCGCTCGATGACGCCTTGAACGCGCTGGCACGGCTCGACGCACGCAAAGCCCAAGTCGTCGAGATGCGCTTCTTTGGCGGACTCAGCGTGGAAGAGACGGCCGAGGTGCTCAAAGTGTCGTCCGTCACCGCCATGCGCGACTGGAACACGGCCAAGGCGTGGCTGTACCGCGAACTGACCGGCGGGACGGGTGATGGATTCTGATCGTTGGAAACAAGTCGATAACCTGCTGCAGGCGGTGCTGGAGCGTCCGCCCGATGAGCGTGACGAGTTTCTGCGGCGAGCGTGCGCGGGCGATGAAGCGCTGGAGCGCGAAGTCCGGTCTCTTCTCACGTCGCAGCAGCGGGCCGGAAGCTTCCTGGAGAGCCCGGCGATAGAAGTGGCGGCGCGGGCAATCGCTCTTAAGCAAAACAAAGACACACCAGAGACCCCCGGTTCCCTTACCGGCCAGACCATCTCCCACTACCGCATCGTGGAAAAGCTCGGCAGCGGCGGCATGGGCGAGGTGTACCGCGCGCGGGATGTGAAGCTCGGGCGCGATGTGGCGATGAAAGTCCTGCCCGAAGTATTCGCGCGCGACACTGAGCGCATGGCGCGATTCCAGCGCGAAGCGAAGGTTCTCGCTTCGCTCAACCATCCCAACATCGCTTCGATCTACGGCCTCGAAGATTCCGGTGCTACTCATGCGTTGGTGATGGAGTTGGTGGAGGGGCCGACGCTGGCGGAGCGGGTGAAGCAGGGGCCGATGCCGGCCGATGAAGCGCTGCGGATTGCGAAGCAGATTGCCGAAGCGGTTGAATACGCGCACGAGCGCAGGATCGTGCACCGCGATCTGAAACCGGCGAACGTGAAGGTGACGAACGATGACGCAGTAAAAGTTCTCGACTTCGGCTTGGCAAAAGCCGTCGAGGGCGATGCGGCATCGATCGACATTTCCACTTCGCCTACCGTGACCCGGCTGGCGACGATGGAAGGGGTTCTGTTGGGGACGGCGGCGTATATGTCGCCCGAGCAGGCCAAGGGCAAGCAGGTGGACCGGCGGGCGGACATCTGGGCATTTGGCTGCGTGCTGTATGAAATGCTGACCGGCGAGATGGCGTTTCGTGGCGAGTCGGCGACCGACACACTTGCAGCCGTCATCAAGGAAGAACCCGATTGGTCACAGCTTCCGGCCGGGACGCCGTTGCGAGTTCGCGTGCTGTTGCAGCGCTGCTTGCAGAAGGATTCGAAGCAGCGGCTGCAAGCCATCGGCGACGCACGCATCTCGCTCGACGAAGTTCTCTCAGGCGTGCCCGATGCGGCGCTCGCGGGCGCTCCGCCAGTTACCATACCTCGCTGGCGCCGCGCGCTTCCGTGGGCCCTCGGGGGCGTTGCCACCGTGGCGGCCCTCGTTCTCTTGCTCATACTGATCGCCATCGTGAATGCTCCCTCGCCCGTTTCTGGTCCCTTCGTCTGGAAGCAGATCACTTTTTCTACCGACCACAAGGAGGGTCCCATCCTCACGGATGGAACACGCCTCTATTTTTTGAGCCAAGATAGCCCCGTGGAAATGTCCGTGAACGGCGGCCCCACAGCTCCGCTGCACGCTTCCGTCTCCGGAATGGAAATGATGGACATTTCTCCGGATGGATCCAAAATGCTGGCGCTGAAGAGAGATCCGAATGACGAAACGGGTCGAGGTTCGCTTTGGTCGGTCCCCGTTCTTGGAGGCTATCCGAGGATGCTGGGGAACCAAACCGCTCGCGGTGCGGAGTGGTCGGCGGACGGCCGCATGATAGTCTATGCCGAGCTGAATTCCGTGTACGTCGGTGACGGGGACGGAGCGAATGTGCGAAAGGTGTGGGACGCCCCTGGGGAGGTCGGGACACCCCATTTTTCGCCCGATTCCCGCCTCATTGCTGTGAGTGTCGCGGATGGCACGAACGTGGCGAAGGTATGGGAGTTGAAATCTGACGGAGGCTCGCCGCATCGGCTTCATCTGGATTGGCCGGAGGACGCCGATCAATCAGACGGACAGTGGACACCGGATGGGAAACACTTCATCTTCCTATCCTATTTGGGGGGGCAGCGAAACATTTACGGGGTGATCCGGCCGTCCTGGTTCGCGTTTTGGAAAAAGTCGTCCGCGGTGCCGTTAACGGCGGGCCAGATTAATGTCTTGTCGGCGACGCCTTCTCGCGACAGCGCGGGACTGTTTACGGTTGGAGAGATTGCCCAGGGAGCGATGCAAGCGTGGGATCGGGCGCAGAAGAGATTCGTGCCCTTTCTGGGCGGTTTGGCCGCTTCGGAGTTCGTCATCTCACCCGACAAGAAGTGGATGGTCTATGTAGACTACCCCCAGCATCATCTTTGGCGCAGCCGATTGGACGGGAGCGAGAGATTCCAACTAACGGACTCTTATTCTGTCATGCCGAAATGGTCCCCGGATAGTAAGAAGATTGCCTATTCTGATTGGAACGAGATCTACCTGATATCGGCTGACGGCGGCATTCCGGAAAAACTGATTCCGAATCCCAACCAGGAGGTCTTGCCAGCCTGGTCGCCGGACGGGAAATCGATCGCGTTCAGTGACTATCCGCGACCAGGCCAGTTTATCGGAATCAAAGTTCTCGATCTTGCCACGCGGAAGATATCCATGATGCCCGGTTCGCAGGGCATTATTGGTCCCACGCGGTCACCCGACGGGAAGTACATGGTAGCTACGGGCTATAATCCGCCGCGCGTAATGCTCTACTCGGTGCAAACCGGGACTTGGAAGGTGCTGAGGGTCTGTGACCGACCGTTGTCGGGGAATTCGGTGTGGTCGAACGACAGTCAGTCTCTGTACTTCGACATGCCGGATGCCGGTCCAGAGCAGGTGCGCGGATTCTATCGGCTGGCAATCGCGGACGGAGCGTGGAGTCGGATAGCCGGCTACGATCGTCTCGGTGTTATCGGCAACGCTGCACAGGGCGTCTTTCCCAGCATCACTTCGGAGGGCCAGCCCGCCATCATGATCGACACGAGCGTCGACCAGATATACTCGGCAAAGTGGAACTAGACTTGCGCGACTGGAACACGGCCAAGGCGTGGCTGTACCGCGAACTGACCGGCGGGACGGGTGATGGATTCCGATCGTTGGAAACAGGTCGATAACCTGCTGCAGGCGGTGCTGGAGCGTCCGCCCGAGGAACGTGCGGAGTTTCTGCGGCGAGCGTGCGCGGGCGATGAAGCGCTGGAGCGCGAAGTCCGGTCACTTCTGGCTTCGCAGCAGCGGGCCGGAAGCTTCCTGGAGAGCCCTGCAATAGAAGTGGCCGCGCGGGCAATCGGTAACCAGCAGGGCAGCACTGTGCAAGAAAGCGATTTCCCGATCGGCGCGACCTTCTCACATTACCGCGTCGTCGGAGAGCTGGGCGGCGGCGGGATGGGCGTGGTCTACAAGGCCGAGGACACCCGGCTGCAGCGCTTTGTGGCTCTCAAGTTCTTGTCTGACGAACTCGCTCGCGACCCCGAGGCCTTGAATCGTTTCCGGCGCGAGGCCCGAGCCGCTTCCGCCTTGAATCACCCGAACATCTGCACGATTCATGACATCGGCGAGCAGGAGGGCCGTTCCTTCCTCGTCATGGAGTTCCTGGATGGAACGACCCTGAAGCATCGCATTGCGGAACGGCCACTGGAAATCGCGACACTTCTTTCGTTAGCCATTGAAATCGCCGACGCATTGGATGCGGCTCACTCCGCGGAGATCATGCATCGCGACATCAAACCCGCGAACATCTTCGTGACCACGCGCGGTCACGCGAAGGTTCTCGATTTTGGATTGGCGAAAGTCTCCCCCGTCACCGGCCATCGGGGAGGCGCGGCAACCCGCACCATTGAAGACGAGCTGACCAGTCCAGGGAGTGCACTGGGGACGGTGTCGTACATGTCGCCGGAGCAGGTCCGCGCCCAACCTTTGAACGCACGCACGGATTTGTTCTCGTTCGGGGTGGTGCTCTATGAAATGGCCACGGGCAAGCTGCCATTTCGCGGGGAAAGCACGGCGATCATTTTCGATTCCATTCTCAACCGCGCTCCAGTGCCCCCAGTGCGCCTGAATCCCGACTTGCCGGCGGAATTAGAGCGCATCATCGACAAGTGCCTCGAAAAAGATAGCAACCTGCGCTACCAGCACGCTTCGGAAATTCGCGCCGACCTGCAGCGCCTGAAGCGGGACACGGATTCGGAGCGGGTGACAACCAGTCCGAAGCCCGGAGCCACACGTGCCATCGCAAAACGCTGGAAGGTGATTGCTGCCGGCGCGGCGGCGCTGCTGCTGGTCGCGGTTGCGGCCGCCTGGCGCCTCTGGCCGCACCCGGTGTCCACCCAACAAGTGCGCTCCATCGCCGTGCTGCCCCTCAAGAACCTCTCCGGCGACCCCAGCCAGGAATACATCGCCGAGGGCGCCACCGAAGAATTGATCGCCAACCTGGGCCAGATCCACGCTTTTGAGAAGGTGATCTCGCGCACCTCGACGGCTCGCTATGCCGGCAGCCCGAAGTCGATGCCCGAAATCGCTCGCGAGCTGGGCGTGGACGCCATCGTGGAAGGCTCCATCCAACGCGGCGGCGGCCGTACCCGCGTGCTCGTCCAGCTTATTTCCGCCAACGACGCCCAATTGTGGTCCCAAGCCTACGATCATGAAGGGGCCGACCTGCTGAGCATCGAAGCCGACGTGGCCCGCGCCATCGCCCGGGAGATCCGCGCGCGGATCACACCGCAGGAAAGAGATCATCTGGCCCGCGCCGGAAACATCGACCCGGCCGCGCAGGAAGCCTATTTGTTTGGGGCCTATCACGTGGCCCGCGCCACCGGACCCGATCTGCGCCAGGCGGTCGAGTACTTTGAGAAGGCGATCCGGTTGCAACCCGACTATGCCCCTGCCTACGCCGGTGTGTCAGAAGCCTGGCAGGCCCTTGGCGCCTTCGGCGTGGTTAGTTTTCACGACACGGACCAGCCGGCGCGGCAGGCGGTACGCAAGGCTCTGGATCTGGACCCGAACCTCGCCGCCGCACACTGCCAGCTCGGCGAACTGTTCATAATGTATGACTGGGACTGGCGCGGGGCGGAGCGGGAAATGCGGCGGGCCGTGGAGCTGGACCCAAACAGTCTCCGGGCACGGGTTGCGCTCGGAGATCTGCTCACGGCGTTAGGACGTTTTCCCGAGGCACTGGAACAAAAGCGGCGAGCCGTGGCCCTGGATCCGCTCTCCGCCGTGGCCCAGTCCAGCTACGGCAGGACCCTCTACCGTGCCCGCCGGTACGAGGAAGCCATCCCTCACGTGCAACGCGCGATGGAGCTCGAACCTCAAGTCAGCCTCCACCCCGACCGGCTCGCGGACGTGTACGAACAGATGGGAAGGATCCAGGACGCCCTGCCGATCCGGCAAAAGAACGCAGAGGATTCCAGTAGTTACACTCTTGCCAGCCTGTCACGGATCTACGCGCGACTCGGACGTCGTAAGGATGCACAAGCGGCCTTGGCCAAGGCGACCCGCGCCGAGCCGCCGAATGAGTTGAGTCTTGCTCTTGCCTATTTCGCGCTGGGGGACAAGGACCGCTGCTTCGAATGGCTGAACAAAAGTGTGGACGACCGCCAGAACGTCATGTTCTGGAAGGTCGATCCTAAGCTCGACCCGGTCCGCTCCGACCCGCGCTTCCAGGCCCTCATCGCGCGTCTTAAGATGCCAGAGACCCGCTGAATTCTGAGGCGTGGCTCCTCCGACGTATTGTCGGCAACCCCGAAGTTGAGATCCCCGCCGGATTAGGCACTGAAAGTCCGCTAGCCTCCGCGCGCAATTTTCACGGGCTTCGGCAGATCGATCCCGGGAAACGCCGGTCACGTCAGAAACGGATAGTGGAAGGATGCGCCGTGATCCAGGACCAAGAAGCATTCTTTTCCGGCCGCCGGGCTCATTTCTTCAGTTCTGCCGGCCAGTTCGTCAGCAATGTAATCAATGTGGACTTACTGCGATCTGCGGTGAGCACGGCAAAGTGCTGGCCATCGGCGCTCACGTCATACAGGGGTGAAGTGCGATCCGGGGGATTCGGGAAATCCAACTGAAACAGTGGGCGAATGAAGTCGACGCCGAAGGTCGGCTCGAAATGGATCTGCGCCGCCATCAGCCGGTTTGACATCGTGACAAAAAACAATTCGCTGCGGCTGAAACGCGCCAGCCACCCTCCAGTCGTCGAAACCTGGGATTTCGAGCCAGCCCCCGGAAACGGCACCACGTACACTTCCGGCCGCCCGGTTTCATACGAGAAATAGGTAAGCCATCGACCGTCGTGCGAGAATCGACCCTCGTATTCACTCGCCTTCAACCCCGAAGTTGCGGCTGGTCGAAACGCCTTGCCTCTGCCGGCCAAAGGCAAACTCCAATTGGAGTAAACCCCCTGTTTGGTGCCCATGTGCAACGAAAGGTATTTCCCGTCACTGGACCAATCGATTGGAATGCCCATCTGAAAAGCGTCGTTAGTGTAGATCGTTTCCTCCGGACGGCGGCCATCCAGTGGTCGGCGCCGGACCGAAAACTTCCCGTTCTCATCGACTGCGTAGGCGATTTCCTTTCCATCCGGCGACCAAACCGAAAAATAATCACTTGGTCCGAACGTAATCCGGGCGGGCTGTCCCCCTGCCACGGGGTAGACCCATACATCCGGGGTCCCCGATTTCGGGTCCGTAACCGTGACCGCAATCGACTTTCCATCGGGCGAGAATCGCGGAAAGTCATAGAGCGCAAGTGGGCCCGGCGTCGCGATCGCGTTTCCGGTGCGATCAAAGATCTTCAGTTCGGATTCGGCGGAACTCTCGTGATAGGCGAGTACGCCATTTGTCGAGACCGAGAAATATCTCGCCTCCCCCAAAGTCTCAGGTTCGCCCGAGACCTTCCACGTGCCGGCATTGAACGTCTGCGCCATGAGGTGCCCGTCGCGCGAAACGAGCAGGCGGCCGGAAGCAAATTGCGGCATCTGGCCTTGCACAACCGCGACTCCGTCTTGGTCAGGTTTACCAAGTTCACCAACCTTGATTTCACGCGGAGAACTATACGGGTTGACAGCATAAAGAAAGTGTTTACGATCGGGCAGGAAGAACGGCTCGTCATGCGAAATCTCCGTGTCCTTGAGTTTTGTGGCTGCCGAAACCTGTCCCCCCGATGCCTCCACTCGATAGATAGCGCCCTGTCTTTGTTTAGAGAATAGGATCGCGCCATCTGCATTCCATGTGCCGCCACCGCTCTCGCTCCCCACTCCATCCGCGAGGATTTGCGGATTTCCTCCTGAGGTGCTGATCTTCTTCAGCTTTCCATCGGCAACAAAGCCAAGGTACTGGCTGTCGGGAGACCAGAAAGGCTTACTGGCATCTTCTGTCCCGGCGAGCACGGTCGCCTGCTGGGCATTGAGGCGCCGGAGCCACAACTTCGTCACGCCTTGTTCGTCCACGGCGGAGAACGCCAGCGTTGTGCCGTCCGGCGACACGACCACGGGGCCAATCTCCAGGCCGGACAAAGTGAACGTGGTTCCCGCCGGCGTTGGGATGTAAGACCGCACGGAAACTGCTGGAGATCTTCCAGGCTGCAACAAATAGGTGATTCCCGCGCCGGCCAGCAGAAGGGCCAAGCCCGACAACAACAAGCGGGCCCCCTGTGTGCGTGAAAGCCGGGTTGGCGCAATCGCAGGCACGGATGACCCAGCTAAAGAAATGCCTTTCAATTGCAATCGCACATCATGGGCAGTTTGAAAGCGGTCTTCGCGGTCTTTCGCGAGGCAGTTTGCCACCAGGTAGTCGAGGGCCGCTGGTGCCAGCGGCTTGGTTGCGCTGATGGGCTCGGGGTCTTTCTCCAGAATCGCGGAAGCTACGCTGATCTGGCTCTTGCCCTCAAACGCTCGCTTGCCGGTTACCATCTCGTAGAGCACCGCGCCGAAAGCAAAGATGTCGGAGCGAGCATCCGCCTCTTTGCCCTCGATCTGTTCTGGAGACATGTACTGGATCGTTCCCACAATACTGCCCGTTTTGGTCATTGGACTCGCCGGACTCGGCCCGCTGATTGTCCGCGTTGCCGACAAGAGCGGCGCTGATCCTGATCCCGGCGCACCCAACGGGGCGGGTTTCGCCAAGCCGAAGTCCATCAGCTTGGCGCCCGCCTTGGTCAGCATAATGTTGCCCGGCTTAAGATCCCGGTGCACAATGCCGGCGCGATGCGCAATCTCCAACGCCTCCGCGACTTCGATTCCCATCCTCAGCACCTCGTTGAGAGGCGCCGCACCTTTTCGCAGCCGCTCAGCCAGAGTCTCCCCATCCAAAAACTCCATCACCAGGAAATCGGTGCCATCCTGCGAACCAATGTCATAGAGGTGACAGATGTGAGGATGATTCAAGGAGGAAATGGCGCGCGCCTCGCGCTCGAAGCGCTGCTTGAATTCAGGATTGTCAGAGAGATGGGTCGGCAGGACCTTGACCGCGACGGTTCGGTCGAGACGCGTATCTCGGGCACGGTAAACTTCACCCATGCCGCCTGCGCCGAGGGGGGATTGAATTTCATAAGGGCCGAGTTTCGTGCCGGCGGAGAGTGGCATGCGTCGAATGATTGTAACGCGAGCACGTGCTGCCAATAATGTCCGGCCATCAGGCTGGGCATCGCGAGTGCCTGGATTCCGGTCGAGTCACGGCATCCGGAAGGTACCTGCGGATTTCGGGCGCCGCGTGGCACGGCTGTTAGTGACATTCGGCCGGCGTCGTAGATCCTGGTAAACGCCGTCCACGTCCAACGTGTGGCCCGACGCGGCCGCGGGATGCCGTCATGGATCGCGACTTTCCGAGACTAATGTTGAGTGCTGCTTGCAAGCCCGTCCGTTATCACGTAATTGCGGTCGAAAACACGCCGCCGGTAGCCCGTTCTCGATTTGATCGTGAACTAGCAGTTGGTCACGGTATTCATCCGAACCCGAGTGGCGACCACACGCCCTGTGCCCCTGAGAGACAGTGAACATGGTGGGCTCCCGACACCACAACCGAAACAAGGAGCTGGCGCGCTGCCCGCGGCTTCATCAGCGTGAAAACGCTTACGCCTAACAGCACAAGCACCACCACCGCCATGAAGCAGACGAACGCCGACAGCCGGAAGAAGGCAACCAGAACATCGGCGAGTTCCGGCGCGTATGCGTGTCCTGCTCGAGCAGGCGAACCCCGAGAAACACCAGCGTGGCCGCCGGCAGGAACATCACCAGCAGAAACACAACCAACAGGTTGCGCGGAGGACGCAACCAAAGGCGTAGCTCCGCCATCGTACCCGCCATCTTCGCTCATTTCACCGCTGGCCGATAGCGATTCCGTCAGCTCTATGTCAAGAATGCGTCAAGGTTGGGCGATCAACGAGGTCGGATCTGCTCGCTCGTTTCCGATTTCGCTGAGGGAATTTCCAAGGTCGGGGAGTCCTTGGGATTGTCCTCGGCTTGAGCCTTGGAAGCATTGTCCTGGGAAGGCAGACCTTCCAAAGCCATATAAAAAGTCTTCTTCACTCCTTGCCAAAAACTCTTGGTGAAGACTTCCCTTACGTATACTAAGTGGTCCGTTTGTGTGCGCCGATCCGGCAACCCAATTGTGTCACAAAGCCGCGGCTTCGGCTGCCGACTCGTGCTCTCAACATTGATCCTGGTAACGCCGGTCACATGATCAATCGCCACATGTCGGCAAGTTCGCAAAGAGTGGCCTTGCATGTCCAGCGGCAGCTCGCCCAGGAGGCGATGAGAACGCCAGAGCCTTGCACGGCCGCCAGTTGGGATAAGATAGGCCAAATCCATGAGTGATGTCATTTCCGAGTACCAGAAATGGAAGCAGCAAGGTGACGACCTCCGACTGAAGGCGAAACAGGCAATGGAGTCTCGGTTTCGTGAACTCCTGTCAGAAGCGGCGCGAATCGCCGAAGAGTACCGTGCGGACTTTGGGGCAGTTCTCAAGCCGCCCTCACCGGTCACGGCGTTTCGATACAAAGCACACGCCAAGACAAAAAGTAGGAAAGCCGGCAAGCCGGAGTCGGCCGGGAAAGTTGTTCGCGCGGAACCTCAGATCGAGCCAGCTCCGCAAAAGCCCAATCCAAAAATAGGCAGACTCCATAAGCGTCTGGCGACCGGCAAGCGGAAGCTCGAAGAGGCCAAAGCCGCCGGCAAGCCGACGCGACCTCTCGAAGATAAAATCTACGAGATTGAAGATGAGCTTCGCTTGGCCGGTCAACCATCGTAAGGCCATCGTGTTTTATCGGTCTTGCCATCCGCCACCACCTGTTTGAATTGCGCGGAGTACCGTATGCCATGTCGGGAGACCGCGGGCTTAGTAAGATGATTATCCGGGTCCCGAGTCGGCACTCTGAGCCGTTTTGAGGGAAAACTTCCAATGCGACTTGCAGTATTTGGAGCCACCATTTTGCCCGCGTTGAGTCTCCTGGCTTTCTCAGCCCAGGAGGGCGCGTCTACCGGCCAACTCGCGGCCACGCCGCCCATGGGCTGGAACAGTTGGGATGCCTACGGCTTGACGATCACCGAGGCGGAGTTTAGGGCCGATGCCGAGTGGATGGCGAAGCACCTGAAGCCGTTCGGCTGGCAGTATGCGGTGGTGGACGAAGGCTGGTATTTGCAGAACCCGGAAAGTGGCGGAAAGCCTGCCTGGCAATTTACCCTCGATAAGGAAGGTCGTTTCACGGCGGCATCGAGCCGTTTTCCCTCGGCCGCAGGCGGTGCGGGTTTCAAACCCCTCGCAGACTACGTGCATTCCCTTGGCCTGAAGTTCGGCATCCATATTATTCGAGGCATTCCGCGCGAAGCGGTCGCAAGAAACCTGCCGATTGCCGACTCTCCGTATCACGCGGCCGATGCCGCCGACCAATCGGATACCTGCTCCTGGAATCCCGACAACTATGGCGTGAAGGCAAATCCGGCTGGGCAGGCCTATTACGACTCGCTCGCGAGGGTCTACGCGAGTTGGGGGCTGGATTTCGTCAAGGTAGACTGCATATCGAGCCGTCCGTACAAAGCGAATGAGATTCACATGATCAGCGCCGCGCTGAAGAAGGCGGACCGCCCAATCGTTTTGAGCCTCTCACCCGGGCCAACGTCACTAGCGGTCGCCGACGATGTGCGCCAACACGCGCAAATGTGGCGTATCTCCGATGATTTCTGGGATTACTGGAATCCTGCGGCGGATCAGAGCTGGACTCAAACCCTACATGGGCAGTTCGGCACCGCGGTCGCATGGGCGCCCTACATAGGACCGGGCCACTGGCCGGATGCCGATATGCTCCCCATCGGATACCTAGGCCCGCGGTCAGGGCTGGGTTCTGCGCGACAGACGCGTTTTTCTCACGATGAACAGCGCATGCTACTCACTTTCTGGTCCATCATTCGCTCGCCGCTGATGATCGGTGGCGACCTTGCACATAACGATGAATGGACAACGTCGCTATTGACAAACCCTGAGGTGATTGCTGTGAACCAGCACTCGGCCGGCAATCGGCCCCTGATGACGACCAACGGCATCGTGATCTGGACGGCCAGACCGGAGAATGAAAAAGGCCACTACCTGGCGATCTTCAATCGTGGAGACAGCGTGGAGAACATCGAGCTGGAATGGAACGAAGTTGGCTTGGTGCTAGGCAAGGGGTACGCATTGCGCGACCTCTGGGAACACAAGGATCTGGGGCCGGAGACATCCCTCAAG
>Ga0335080_10005400_pt1 | contig 13143 bp, 7 predicted proteins | sample Lox_Sample_34_FD_206720 | JGI IMG/M metagenome (GOLD analysis project Ga0335080, IMG submission 206720) | Soil microbial communities from Loxahatchee National Wildlife Refuge, Florida, United States - Lox_Sample_3.4 | ecosystem: Environmental > Terrestrial > Soil > Wetlands | place: USA: Florida... | reverse complement strand
GCTCGGCCGTCTCTTCTCTACCGTCGAGGACAAGGGAGCCAACGCTCATCCGGTTGCGGTGCTCGGCTACGACTATTGGAAGAGCCGGTTCGACGGCGATCCGAGTGTCCTCGGCCGCACCGTAATTGTCGATGCCCGTCCGTTCGAGATCATCGGAGTCGCGCGCCGGGGCTTTCAGGGACTCGACATCGGCTATCCGCCGCAGGTTTACCTGCCGATTACAATGGAGCAGCAGATTGGGCCCTCCTGGCTCCAACTGGAGGGGCGGCGTTTCCGCTGGGTGCAAGTCTACGGACGGCTCCACGACGGAATGACGGTTGAGCATGCCCGCGCGGGCTTGCAGCCGCTCTACCATTCCATCCTCGAGACCGAAGCCCGCGACAAGGCCTTTGCCGGAGCGTCGGCTGACACGAAGAAGCAGTTTCTGGCCGGACAGCTGCAAGTCGTCTCGGCAGGGCGGGGCCATTCCGGTCTCCGCGACGAGGTCAGCAAGGCCCTGTTCATCCTGATGGCCATCGCCGCCGGTGTGCTGCTCATCGTCTGCTCCAATGTCGCCAATCTGCTGATCGCCCGCGGAGCTGCACGCAATCGCGAACTTGCGCTGCGTCTGGCCATTGGAGCCACGCGTCCACGCCTGATGCGCCTGCTGCTGGTGGAGACATCGGTGCTGGCGGCCATGGGCATGCTTGTCGGACTGATCGCCGCGCGCTGGGGCGCCAGCCTGTTGCTCAGCATCTACGCCAACCGCGACAACGCCATGGCCATCACCGCCGACCCCGACCTTCGCATTGTCTTCTTCACGGCGGCGCTGGCTGCCGTGACTGCAGTGCTGGCCGGGTCGATTCCCGCGCTGCGCGGCATGCGCGTGGACCTGGCCACATCGCTGCGTGGCACCGGCGGCGGAGTGCTCCGCGAGGAACCGCGCCTGCGCAAGACGCTGGTGGTTACCCAGGTGGCTCTCTCGTTCCTGCTTCTGATCGGCGCGGGCCTCTTCGTGCGCAGCCTCGATAATCTGCTCGGGGTGAGTCCCGGCTTCCGCACATCTCACCTGCTCTCCTTCAGCCTCGACCTTTCGAGCAACGGCTACAAACCCGAGCGCGAACACGATTTCGCGCTCTCTCTCCAGCAGCGCGTATCGCAGCTTCCCGGCGTGCGGTCCACCGCCTTCGCCTTCATCGGCATGATGGAAGGCGGGGGCTGGGGGATGGATTTCACGGTGGAGGGACACCACCCGCGCGCAGGCGAGGACGTCGTGGCTATGTGCAACGCCGTCAGCCCGGATTTCTTCCGCACCATGAACATCCCGCTTTTGGCGGGCCGCGAGTTTGACCTGCGCGACGATCGCTCGCCGAAGAAGCTGGAAAACTGGCCCTATCGCGCCGCCGTCGTGAACCAGACTTTCGCGAAGAAGTACTTTGGCGGCGCCAACCCGATCGGACGCCACATCGGTTTCGGCTCCGACCCCAACACGCCTACGCCTATAGAGGTGGTTGGTCTGGCGAAAGACACGCTGTACGCCGCCGTGCGCGAGGAGCAGCGCCCGCAGGTTTTCGTGCCCTACCTTCAATCCGACATCGACGGCCTGACCATGTACATTCACACCGGCGAGGATGCGGGCGCGATCATGTCGCGCGTCCGCGAGGCGGTCTCCGGGCTCGACCCTGCTCTGCCCGTCTTCAACGTGAGCACGATGGAAGAGCGCATCGAGCGCTCCACTGCGAACGATCGCCTGATCGCCGGACTTTCAGCGGTCCTGAGCACTATGGCGACGCTGCTGGCGGTGATCGGCTTGTACGGCGTGATGGCCTACACCGTGACTCGCAGAACGCGCGAAATCGGCATCCGCGTGGCTCTCGGCGCGAGAGGTTCGGGCATCGCCGGACGCGTGCTGCGGGAGGCAGGCCTGCTCGTGGCGATCGGTCTCGCGCTTGGCGGCGGCGCTTCCATCTGGCTCGGCCAGTTCGTGAAGAGCCAGCTTTACGGCGTCAAGCCGGCCGACCCGGAGACGATTCTCCTCGCCGCCTTCTCCCTGGCCGTGGTGGCAGGCATCGCGGCCTTCCTGCCGGCCCGCCGGGCTGCAGCCATCTCGCCGATGACCGCCCTGCGCGAAGAGTGAACCGGGGCACCGCGAGCCGGCGCGAAAAACGAAAAAAGCCCGCCCGCGCCGGGGTCTGGCGCGAGCGGGGTTCGGACGACTTGCGAAAACTCGAGGGCTAGAAGATCAGCTTCGCCCCAAATTGAAGTTGACGCGGGTCCCAGGCAGTAGTCGGTTTCCCGAACTGGCTCGCGTTCGTGAACTGAGCGCCCACCAGATTGAACTGCGTGTGGTTGAACGAGTTGAAGGACTCGATGCGCAGCTCGAAGTGGCTGCCCCGGGTCTCGCTCAGCAGGAAGCTCTTGAACAATGCAAGGTTCCAGTTGTTCCGGCCCGGACCGCGGATGTCACCCTTCTTCAGGTTGCCCCACGCCCCAACCGCCGGCATGGAGAAGCCACTAGTGGTGAACCACTGTTCGGCCGACTTCGTGTAGCTGATGGTGCCGTTGAAGTCCGGCCGGTTGGTGGAGTTCGGCAGCCCGTTGGCGCCCTGCGCGCCGCCGAGCACGATGCGGATCGGGAAGCCCGACTGGGCGGTCCACATGCCCGAAACCTGCCATCCGCCGAGCGTCGTCTTCACGAACCGGCTGCCCGTCGAACGGAACACCGGGAGGTCGTAGACAAAGCTGAGAACGCCGATATGGCGGGCGTCAACCAGTGACGGACCCCAGTCGTAACCGCGGTCGTACGGGTTGTCCACGTTGGTATTGTCGCCGCCGAAACTCTGCGCCGGATCCATGGCCTTCGAGAAGGTGTAGGAAGCCTGGAGCGAGAGATCCTTGTTCGGCTGCGAACGGAACGCGGTCTGCAGGCCGTTGTAATATGCGTTCTCCGCGTTTTCACCCATGCGGATGGAACCGAAGCCGCGATACGGCACCACATTGTTGATATTGACGGAATGGTCGATGATGCTGGGCAACAGCGCCGGCGAGGGGAGGTTGATCTCCCGGTAGTCAAACTGATGGCTGCTGTGGTTGCCCACGTACGCCGCGGAGAAAACCGTCGCGCGGCCGAGCTGACGCTCGACGCTCATGCTGTACTGATAGGTCACCGGGTTTTTGTAGTCGCTCTCGGACAGCGCCGTCAGGTTCACCACCGAGATGGGGGCGGTGATGGTGGTGCCGTTGGAGAGGCTCGTGCTCGGGTTGTTCAGAGAAACGCCGTTGTTCGTCACCGCGGCGCTGAAGGGAACGTTGCCGCCCGAGTTGTACATGTCGTTGCCCTGGATGCGTTCGTACATCGCGCCGATGCCGCCGCGGACCACGGTCTTGCCGGTGCCGCTCAGATCGTATGCGAAGCCCACGCGCGGTCCCAGCGCCAGCCAGTGGTTGTCCACCATGCCTTTCGGGTTGCCGTCCTTGCCGGTGATGCCGACGCCGTTCAGGTAGAACCGGAACGCGCTGAGCGCCGAGACCGGACTGGCTCCCAGACCGGGGCTGTTCGGATCGATGGTGCCGTTGGGCAGCAGAACCGCGGCATTGGCCGGGTTGTACTGTTCCGGATAGAAGTTCGACATGCGGTTATTGGCTTCGTAGGTGTGCGGGATGCCGTCCCAGCGCAGACCGAGGTTCAGGGTCAGGCGGGAGTTGACGCGCCAGTTGTCCTGCGCGTAAGCGCCCCAGGAAATCGCCACCCAGTCGCCCTTGTCCTGCAGAGCGAGCTCGGTGTAGGTGTTGGCGTAGCCCAGCAGGAAATCAGCGAAGTCGCTGCCGGTGAACGCGCCGTTGAAGTTGAACACGCCCTGGGTATTGCCGAAGAGGTCCTGGATCTTCGCGTACTTCGCCCAGCTCGCGCCCATCTTGATCTGATGGGAGCCTTTGGTCCACGAAATATCCTGTCGAATCTGATAATCGTCGCACCGGTTTTTCCACGGGAAGCTGGTGGTGTCGTAGTTGCTTCCCATCGAGCCACCGAGCTGGATGCCGGGGTTGCGATTGCTGTTGTTGCCCGGGAATAGCTCGGGAATGTCCACGCCGGAGGGACGCGTCACAACGCCCGTAGGGCTGATGGTGATGCGGTTGCCATCGCTGTTGTACGCCGTTTCACTCAGCAGGGTCGGGCTGATCGCGTAGGTGGCGTGCACAACGCCGGTGTAAGACGGGTTCGAGAAGGTGTTGCCGACCGTCGGAACGTTGACGCCGCTCCACATGGTTGGCGAATAGCTCTGGCCGGTCTGCTCATGCACATAATGGCCGAACACCCAGAACTTGTCGGAGAACTGGTGATCGATGCGAACCAGTTCCTCGCGCACGTTCGTCGGCAGGTTGTTGCCTCCGACAAAGGCATGCCCGCTGTTCGGCTTCGGGAAAATGCCCGCCGCCAGAAGCGCCTGCGCGTTGGCATTCAGCAGACCGCTGGGAATGGTGTTGTCCGGGAACGCCTGGCCAGGCTGCAGACCGAGCGCCTGGAATCGGGCCAGTTCGGTTGCATTAAGCTGGGTGGCGTTGGGCACGTGGATCGCGGTGGAGCCGAGGTTGCCGGTGTATTCGGTAGCGGTCGGTACCGTCACGTTGATGTTGCCGGCCTGCTGGATCATCTTCCGCCATTCATGGTTGAAGAAGAAGAAGGTCTTGTTGCGGTCCTTGTTATAGAACTTGCCGAAGGTGACCGGGCCGCCCACGTTGTAGCCAAAGGTATTCAGCCGCAGCCTCTGCGGTTTGGAGTTGGTGGCCGGATCGCTCGACTGGTTGCGGAAGAAGTCATTCGCGTCGAACGCATCGTTGCGAACCAGCTCCCACGCCGTCGCATGGAAATCCTTCGTACCGGATTTGAACACCATGCTCATCGTGCCTGCCGAAGAGAGCCCGTACTCGGCGCTGTAGTTGGAGGTCAGCGCGCGGAACTCGGCCAAAGCGTCAATCGAAGGTGCGATGATCGCGCCGCCCGCGCCGCCGCGGTCCGACTGCTCCGCTCCGTCAGCCAGCCAGAGGTTATGGTTCTGACGCTGGCCGTTAAAAGAAATGTTGGCGTTCGCACCAGCCGAAGTCGGCGCCTGGAAGCCCGGCGTGTTGTTCGATGCGCCCGGCACCAGCAGCGCCAGCGAGTAGATGCTGCGGCCGTTGGTTGCGATCTGCGACACTTCCTGGCTGGTGATGACGTTGCTGACTTCGCCCGTGTCCGACTTCACGGCAATCGGGTTGGCTTCCACCTTGATGCTTTCGGTGGTAGCGCCAAGTTCCAGGGTGAAGTCCACGCGGGTACGGTCACCGACCTGCAACAGAACGTCGGTCTTCTCGGCGCTCTTGAAGCCTGAGGCCGGCTCCACCTTCACAGCGTAGTGGCCGATGTGGATGCCCGGCACCACATACTGGCCCGACTCATTGCTGGTGACCTGCCGGACTACACCAGTCTCAGTGTTGGTGATGGTGATTGGTACGCCGGGAACCGACGCCCCGGACGGGTCGCTGATGGTTCCGACGATGGTCGCCTCCTGTGCCGATGCAACAAACGCAAAGGCCATCAGGAGCGAGCATAGAATGAGAAAACGAGACAACCTGAATTTGTTCATGCTTCTCCTTGCAGCCGCCCGGCGCCCTGGAATGACAACTGCGACACCTGACAGCGAGACTGATCTAACATAGGGCCTCTGCTGGAAATGAATTAGCCCTTTACCGCCCGGTACCCGGACGTCACTCGCTTTTTCAACAACGTACAGAGCTGTTACAGACCGCCACCCGAGCGCGGCACGGTACCGTCTGGTCATTGAGCATGGCCGCCGCGTGAGACGGTGCCGGAGGGTGCGGCACTACCTTGTTTCATGTACGTCGCCTTAGTCCAAGTCCTGGACAACGTCGTTTCCACGGGTCTCGCACCGCTGGCCTGGTTCATCCTCCTGAACGGGCTGGACGACCTCGTTATCGATGTCGCGCTTCTGTGGGAGCGCGGGCATCGGCCACAAAACGAACCCAATGCCGCCACCTCCCGCCCCGAGCAGCGCGTCGCTATCCTGGTGCCGCTGTGGAAGGAGGCGAACGTGATCGGACCGATGATCCGTCACAATGTGGCCGCTATCCGGTACAGCCGGTACGACTTCTTCATCGGCTCTTATCCCAACGACGAACCCACTCTGGAGGCCATCCGCGAACTGGAACAACGCTTCGCCAACATTCACCTCGCCGTCTGCCCGCACGACGGTCCGACATCGAAGGCCGACTGCCTGAACTGGACCTTTCAGCGCATGACGCTGTTCGAGGAGCAGCACGGCGTTCGCTTCGACATCGTTGTCACGCACGACGCCGAGGACCTTATCCACCCCGATGCGCTCGCGCGGATCAATGCGCACTGCAGCGACTACGGGATGGTGCAGGTGCCGGTGCTGCCTCTGCCCACGCCCGTGCGCGACTTCATCCACGGCATCTACTGCGATGAATTCGCCGAGTATCAGACCCGCGACATTCCCGGCCGGCAGATTCTGGGCAGCTTTCTGCCGTCGAACGGCGTGGGAACGGGCTTTTCACGTGAGGCACTCGAACGGCTGGCCGAGATCAGCGCAAACCGCATCTTCGAGCCGGAGTGCCTGACCGAAGATTACGAGAACGGCCTGCGCCTGCACCGTCTCGGTTTCCGTCAGAAATTCCTGCCGCTGAGTGGTGGGCGCGAGGCGATGGCGACGCGTGAGTACTTCCCGCGCACCCGCCGTGGCGCCATTCGCCAGCGCACGCGCTGGATCACCGGCATCTGCCTGCAGAGCTGGGAGCGCAACGGCTGGCGCGCGGGGCCGCGCGACCTCTACTGGTTCTGGCGCGATCGTAAGGGACTGCTCACGAATCCGGTGAGCATTCTCGCGAACCTGTTCTTCGCCTGGGGCCTGTTGCATGGCAGTCTGGGCGAGTTGCATCCGGCCCTGGCGGCGGCGGTGCTGGCGATGACGCTGTATCGGATTGGCGTGCGCATGGTGTGTGTCGCGCGATTTTACGGCTGGCCGTTCGCGGCGCTGACGCCGTTGCGGATGGTCTTCGCGAACTACGTGAATGCCGTGGCCACCCTCTCCGCGCTCTTGCGCTATCTGCGCGCCCGGCTGCGCGGCGAGCCTCTGGTATGGCTCAAGACCGACCATGCCTATCCCTCGCGTCAGGCGCTGCTGGCGCACAAGCGGCCCCTGGCCGAAATCCTGACCGGATCGGGCTACGTGCGCGCGCAGGACATCGCTCTTGCCGCAGCCTCCTGTACGAACGACAGTGAGCTCGGCGACTACCTCATCCGCGCCGGCTTCCTGAGCGAGGACGAGTATTGCGAGGCGCTGAGTCTTCAGCAGGGTTTGCCGTCAGGCCATGTCGCGCCTCGCGACGTCGAGCGGCGTGCCGTCCGCGCCATGCCGCGAACGGTGCTCCGCGAGTTTCACGTTCTCCCTTTCCGCCTGTCCGAGGGTACGCTGATGGTGGCCACGCCGCGCACGCCTGACGAATCCGTCACCGCCGCGTTGACCCGCTTCACGCGTCTGCGGCTGGTGTTTCATCTCACTACTTCAAGCAACTTCGCGGAGCTGGAGCGGTCGTTTGGCAACAAGTGAGGCAGCCGGCGCTCACGATATGCTGGAAGACGATGCCTGAACGGCTGACCGCCCGCACCAAAGCCGGCGGATGTGCTTCCAAACTCAGTCCGAAGATCGTCGATCAGGTGCTGGCCCGCATCCCGCGTCAGACGAACGAAAACGTACTGGTGGGTTTCGACACCGCCGACGATGCCGGTGTCTATCGCATTGCACCCGATCTCGCTCTGGTCCAGACAACCGATTTCTTCACGCCGATTGTTGACGACCCGTACGCCTTTGGAGCCATCGCCGCCGCCAACGCGCTCAGCGACGTCTACGCAATGGGCGGCACGCCGCTCAGCTCGCTGACGATTCTCTGCTGGCCCGCCAAAGGCGACCTCGACGAACTGGAAGCGGTCCTCAAGGGCGGCGCGGCCATGATGCAGGAAGCCGGCTGCGTGATTCTCGGCGGCCACAGCGTCAACGACGAAGAGGTGAAGTTCGGCTACGCCGTCACCGGCACGATCTCGCCTGACCGCGTCTTCACCAACGCCGGCGCGCGCCCCGGCGACGCTCTCATGTTCACCAAGCGCATCGGCACCGGCGTTATCACTACGGCTCTCAAGCGCGGCACTGTTCGGGCCGAACACCTCGACGCCGCCGTGAAGCAGATGTGCACACTGAACAAGTCCGCCTGCGAAGCAATGCTGAAGGTGGAAACGCACGGCTGCACCGACGTCACCGGCTTTGGCTTGCTGGGCCACGCGCGCGAAATGGCGCTGGCCAGCGGCGTTACGCTGGAGATCGAACACGACGCCATCCCTTTACTCGATGGCGCCATCGAATACGCGCGCGGCGGATGCATCTCCGGTGGCCTGGTCAACAACCGCGACTTTGTCGCCTCCTGTGTCGAGGGCGACGCCTCCGACGATCTGCTCTTCGACCCGCAAACCTCCGGCGGCCTGCTGGTCTCCCTCGCTGCCTCCGACGCCGCTGCGTTCGCGCGCGAATGTCCGACGGCGGTTCGCATCGGCAGTGTCCACCACAGAGGAATCAAACCCCTGCGCCTGCTATGAACACGAATCCCATCATCATCGCTCTCGATTTCGAATCCGCCGGCCACGCCCGCGCGCTCGTGGAAGAGCTCGGCGACGCCGTCGATTTCTACAAGGTCGGCATGGAGCTCTACGCCGCCGAGGGCATCCCGTTCGTGCAGGAACTGATCGCTGCCCGCAAGCAGGTCTTTCTCGATCTCAAGCTCTACGACATCGGCGAGACGGTGAAACGCGCGGTGGCACGCGTGGCGGAAACCGGCGTGCGTTTCCTCACCGTGCACGGCAGCAGCGCGGTGATGAAGGCCGCGGTCGCGGGCAAAGCCGATGCGCCGCTGCAACTGCTCGCCGTCACCGTTCTCACCAGCTTCGATCAGGACGACCTCACCGATCTCGGCTACACCTGCACGGTGGCCGAACTCGTCGATCTGCGCGTGCGCAAGGCCGTGGCCGCGGGCATCGAAGGCATCGTGTGTTCGCCGCTCGACGCCGCGCACGTGCGCGCCATCGCCGGGCCCGACAAGATCCTCGTCACGCCCGGCGTGCGTTCCCGCTCCGCCGACACCGGCGACCAGAAACGCGTGGCCACGCCGGCCGAAGCGATTCGCGACGGCGCGAACTATCTCGTCGTCGGCCGCCAGGTGACGCGCGCCGCGAGCCCCATCGATGAAGTTCGCCGCATTCTCGCCGAAATTAACCGCCAGTAAACAAATGCCCCATAAGTCCGATTAGAAATACTAATCGACCCGCGCCCGCCGGACCGCATCCATTGGTGGAACCGGGGACCCCGCCGGATCCCGCGCACCCCACCCGTCCGCAGTTTCAAAGCCACGCCGCAACGTTTCGAACACAGGAGGAAACAACATGAGGAGCAGTGTGTGTTTTGTGGCACAACTGATAGCGGCGGCGGCGCTGTTCGTGCCGGTCTGCGCGCACGCGGAGTTGCGCGGCGAGTTGCGCGTGGAAGGCAATGCCCCGTCGAACGCGCGCATGCGCGTTGAACTTCTTGACATGCACGGTCAGCCCGCCGCCGACAGTCCGGCAACACCCGACGGCCGTTTCAATATCGCGGGCGTTGCCGCGGGCGAGTACGATCTGGTGGTTTCCGGCTCCGACGGCCGCGAGATCGCACGTCAGCGTGTGACGGCGCGCGATTTCAGTTCCGGGCTCGTGGTCAGCGTCCCTGGCCAGCCTGCCGATGTCATCCACGCGGTGACCGGCGAAGCGGTTTCCGTCTGCGCTCTCCAGCACCGGCCCGACCGCGAAACCCTCAAGCTGCAGAAACAGGCCATTGCCGCGCACGAGCGCCACGATCACGACCGCACGCTGAAGCTCCTGCACGAAGCAATCGCCCGCGACCCCGGCTACGCCTCGGCGCACTACCTGCTCGGCCTCGAGTTCGCGCTCCATGGCGACCTCGACAGCGGCGCTCGCGAACTGGACCGCGCCGTGCAACTCGACAGCGCCTCGGCCGGCGCGCAAAGCGCCTACGCCCTGGTTCTTCTGCACCTCCACGACGTACCAAAGGCGCTCGAACACGCCGCGCGCGCCGTTCAGCTTGATCCGCGCTCGCCAAAGTTCAGCTACATCCTCGGCGTCTCTCTGGTGGATGCCGGCCGCGACGGCGAAGCCATGCCGTACCTGCAACGCGCATCCGATCAGGTGCCCGCGGCACGCGATCTGGCCGAGCAGATTCAGCGTAAACTGACCGCGGCGAAGTGACGAAACCCCCACGGTATACTTGAAGTGGAGTTACCGTGAACGTCCGCACATTCCTGCGCCTGAGCCTGCACACCCAAATGCTGCCCATCCTCGAGAGCGGCGAGGAGACGCTGGTTGGCGGGCAGGCGGTGATGGAAGGCGTCATGATGCGTGCCCCGCACAGCTATGCCGTCGCGGTGCGCAAGCCCAACGGCGAGATCGCGCTGGAAGAGACGCCCATCGCGCGCGTTTCCGAGAAGTACCCGGCGTTCCGTTTCCCCGTGCTGCGCGGTCTGGGCACGCTGGGACAGGCGATGGGACTCGGCTTCCGCGCGCTGCGTTTTTCGGCTCAGGCCGCGCTCGACGATGGCTCCAGCAAGTCCGAGAAGCCGCAACAGATCCCTGGCTGGATGCTGGCGATGAACCTCATCGTCTCAGTGCTGTTCTTCCTGTTCATGTACAAATTCGTGCCGCTGTATCTGGCCACGTGGGTCGGCGGGCACGTCCCCCCACTCGACAGCCGCTTCGCCATAAATATGGTGGACGGTGCGCTGCGCATCCTCATCTTCCTTGGCTTCCTCACGGCGCTCTCAATGATGAAGGATATCCGCCGCATCTTCGAGTATCACGGCGCAGAGCACAAAGTGGTCTTCAATTTCGAATCCGGCCAGCCCGTCACCGTCGAAAACGCGCAGAAGTTCGTCACCTGGCATCCGCGCTGCGGCACCAGCTTCCTCCTCGTAGTGATGGTGCTCGCGATGCTCTTCTACGCGCTGCTGCCCTTCGACAACTTCGCGCTGAAGCTCGCCAGCCGCATCGCGCTGCTGCCCGTCATCGTCGGCGTCAGCTACGAGCTGATTCGCTACGCGGCGAAGCACCGCGGCGGACTCATGTCCGCGCTCACCACCCCGGGCCTCTGGCTCCAGCGCATCACCACGAAGCCGCCGTCCGACGACCAGGCCGCCGTGGCCATCGAAGCGCTGAACACCGCGATGGCACTCGAAAAATCCCAGGGCGGCGAACTGGTGATCGCCTGATCGAATGGAATACCGCAAAAAACTGGACGACATCGAAGCGCGCTTCGAAGACCTCGAACGCCAGATGGCCGACCCGGCCGTCATCTCCGACCCCGACACCTACCGCAAAGTGGCCAAGGCGCGCGCCGACATCGAGGCGCTGGTAGCGAAATACCGCGAATACAAGCAGGTTTCGCACAACATCGACGACGCGCGGCCGATGCTGAACGAATCGGACGCGGACCTGCGCGACATGGCTCGGGAAGAGATCGCGCGGTTGGAACCCGAGCTCACCCGCATCGAGCACGAGCTGAAGATCCTGCTCCTCCCCAAAGACCCCAACGACGAAAAGAACGTGGTGCTGGAAATCCGAGCCGGCACCGGAGGCGACGAAGCCACGCTGTTCGCGGCCGAAATGTTCCGCCTCTATTCCCGCTATGCCGAAGCGCAGAAGTGGCGCGTGGAAGTGACCTCGGCGAGCGAGTCGTCCGTCGGCGGCCTGAAGGAAGTAATCGCGCTGGTCAGCGGCGACAAGGTCTACAGCCGCCTGAAGTACGAAAGCGGAGTCCACCGCGTGCAGCGAGTCCCCGAAACCGAACAGCAGGGCCGCGTCCACACCTCAGCAATCACGGTAGCGGTGCTCCCCGAAGCCGACGACATCGATATCAAGATCGACCCGAAGGACATCCGCATCGACACGTTCTGTTCCTCGGGCCCCGGCGGGCAATCGGTGAACACGACGTATTCGGCCGTGCGCATGACCCACCTGCCCACGGGTCTGGTGGTCTCCTGCCAGGACGAAAAATCGCAGATCAAGAACCGCGCCAAAGCCGAGCGAGTGATGCGAGCCCGCCTCTACGAGCTGGAGCTCGAAAAGCAGCAGCAGGCCATCGGAGCCGAGCGCCGCAGCATGGTCGGCTCCGGCGACCGCAGCGAAAAAATCCGCACCTACAACTTCCCGCAGAACCGCGTCACCGACCACCGCATCGGCCTGACCATCCACCAGCTCGACCAGGTGATGGAGGGCCACCTGCAGCCCATCGTAGAAGCGCTGACCGAGTACTATCAGGCTGAGAAGCTGAAGGAGCAGGGCGGCGAAGCGGAAGCGGCGTGACGGTCGGCGACGCCCTCACCCAGGGCACACAACTCCTCGATGACGCGCACATCTCCGCGCCGCGCCTAACCGCCGAAGTCCTGCTCGCCCACGCCCTGCGCTGCGATCGCGTCTGGCTCTACGCGCACAGTGACGAAGAGCTGAGCGAAGTCGGCTGGATCCACTTCGGCCGCTACCTGCACGAGCGCCTCTCCGGCAAGCCCACGCAGTACATCACGAAGCGCCAGGAGTTCTACGGCCGTGAGTTCCGCGTCACGCCCGACGTCCTGATTCCCCGCCCCGAAACTGAGCATGTCGTCGAAGCCGCTCTGGCCGTCATCGAGCCCGCCATGACGGTCATCGACGTGGGCTGCGGCTCAGGAGCCATCGCCGTGACGCTGGCGCTGGAAACGAAAGCGCGCGTCATCGCGACGGATATTTCGGAGGCGGCCCTGCGAGTCGCCGCCGACAATGCCAAGCGCCTCGGAGCCCGCGTGGACTTCGTCGCCGCCGACCTGCTGGAGCCCATCCGCCGCGCCGACGTCATCGTGAGTAACCCGCCCTACGTGCCCGCCACCGACGCGCCCTCGCTCCAGCGAGAAGTCCGCGACCACGAACCCCACGTCGCGCTGTTCGCCGGCGACACCGGCCTCGAAATCTACCAGCGCCTCATCGCCACCGCGCGCTGCCGCCATCTGATCCTGGAACTCGGCTTC
>Ga0335080_10005399_pt1 | contig 13144 bp, 7 predicted proteins | sample Lox_Sample_34_FD_206720 | JGI IMG/M metagenome (GOLD analysis project Ga0335080, IMG submission 206720) | Soil microbial communities from Loxahatchee National Wildlife Refuge, Florida, United States - Lox_Sample_3.4 | ecosystem: Environmental > Terrestrial > Soil > Wetlands | place: USA: Florida... | reverse complement strand
ACGCGCACATCGACTGCCCGGGACACGCGGACTACGTGAAGAACATGATCACGGGCGCGGCGCAGATGGACGGAGCGATCCTGGTGGTGGCGGCGACGGACGGGCCGATGCCGCAGACGCGGGAGCACATTCTTCTCGCGCGGCAGGTGGGCGTGCCGGCGATCGTGGTGTTTCTGAACAAGTGCGACATGGTGGACGATCCGGAGCTGCTGGAACTGGTGGAGCTGGAAGTGCGGGAGCTGCTGAAGACGTACCAGTTTCCCGGGGACACGGTGCCAGTGATCCGGGGATCGGCGCTGAAGGCGCTGGAAGGGGATGCGAAGTGGGAGAAGACGATACTGGATCTGATGGAGGCGGTGGACAAGAACATTCCTTTGCCGCAGCGGGACGTGGACAAGCCGTTTGCGATGCCGATTGAGGACATTTTTTCGATCTCGGGGCGCGGGACGGTGGTGACGGGGCGAGTGGAGCGCGGGAAGGTGAAGGTAGGGGAAGAAGTGGAGATCGTGGGTTTCCGGCCGACGATGAAGAAGACGGTGACGGGCGTGGAGATGTTCCGGAAGCTTTTGGACGAAGGGATCGCGGGAGACAACGTGGGCTTGCTGCTGCGCGGGACGGAGAAGGACGAAGTGGAGCGCGGGCAGGTGCTGTGCAAGCCGGGATCGATCACGCCGCACACGAAGTTCAAGGCGGAGGCGTACGTGCTGACGAAGGAAGAGGGGGGGAGGCACACGCCGTTCTTCACGGGGTACCGTCCGCAGTTTTACTTTCGGACGACGGACGTGACGGGAGACGTGAAGCTGCCGGCGGGAGTGGAGATGGTGATGCCGGGGGACAACGTGAGCGCGGAGATCACGCTGATCACGCCGGTGGCGTTGGAGAAGGGGCTGCGGTTCGCGATCCGCGAAGGCGGCCACACGGTCGGCGCCGGCGCCGTCACCGAGATCATCGAGTAAACAACGATGCGCGAAATCATTACATTGCAGTGCAACGATTGCAAAAACCGGAACTACACGACTACGAAGAACAAGAAGAAACATACAGAACGACTTGAGACGCAAAAGTTCTGCAACACGTGCCGGAAGCATACGGCGCATAAAGAGGTCAAGTAGCTCCGTTGCACTCAGGGCCGCGCTTGGCCTGAAATCTCGGGCCTGCGACTCGAATTTCAGGGGAGTAGGTTCAACGGTAGACCATCGGTCTCCAAAACCGAGAGTGGGGGTTCGAATCCCTCCTCCCCTGCCAGTTTTGGAGGGGCAGGCGACGGAAGCCCGGCGCCGCCGGAAATTGAGGAACGGGTAGCGATCCATGGCGGAAGCACTGAAGCTGAAGGACGAGGGAATTCGCGACGGAGGCGGGAACGGCTCCGGCAATAAGATCGCCGCATGGCTGGGCGGTTTCGGAGAATACCCGCGGCGAATTCGGAGTTTTCTCCACGACGTGCGCGTGGAAATGAAGCAGGTGAACTGGCCCTCGCGCGACGATGTGTGGTCGACGACGATCGTTGTGACGGTGACCGTGGCCTTTTTCGGCGTCTATTTCTGGATCACCGACGGGATCTTCGGCCGGCTGTACATTCTGGTGAACAACTACTTTCACCATCACTGAGATGAACGACGTTATGGCAAAGCAGTGGTACATCGTGCACACCTATTCGGGGTTTGAGAAGAAGGTGAAGGAAAGCCTCGAGGGCCGGGTGCAGGCTTTCGGTTTGCAGGACAAGATCGGCCAGGTGATCATCCCGACCGAATCGGTGGTCGAGGTGCGCGGCGGCAAAAAGGTGATCTCGCCGCGAATGTGCTATCCGGGATACGTGCTCGTGGAAATGGACATGGACGACTACACGTGGCACGTCGTGCGGTCGACGCCAAAGGTCACGGGATTCGTGGGATCGGGACAATATCCGTCGCCTCTGACCGAAGAGGAAGTGCAGAACATTTTGAACCGCGCGACGACGACCGCAGAGAAACCGAAGCCGAAGCTCTCGTTTGAGCGCGGCGAAAAGGTCCGGATCGGCGAAGGGCCGTTCGCGAATTTCACGGGCGTGGTCGAGGAAGTGAACGCGGACCGAAGCACGCTGAAGGTCTCCGTGACGATTTTCGGCCGGTCGACGCCGGTGGAACTGGATTTCGCGCAAGTCGAGAAGGTCGCCTAGGAATCGGGGAAGGCAGAGATGGCAAAGAAAGTAAACGCAGTCGTGAAATTGCAGTTGCCGGCGGCGAAGGCGACACCGGCGCCGCCTGTGGGGACCGCCCTGGGACCACACGGGCTGAACATCATGGATTTTTGCAAGCAGTTCAACGCGAAGACGGCGAAAGAGCCGGACGGGATGATTTTCCCGGTGCTCGTGACGGTGTATAGCGACCGCACGTTTTCCTTCATCTTGAAGACGCCGCCAGCGTCGGAACTTCTGAAGCGTGCCGCGGGAATCGTGAAAGGTTCACCCGAACCGAACCGCAACAAGGTGGCGAAGGTGACGAAGAAGCAGGTTGAGGAAATTGCGAAGACGAAGCTGCCCGACTTGAACACGACGAATCTTGCGTCGGCGATGCGGTCGGTGATGGGCACGGCGCGCAACATGGGCATTGAGGTAACAGACTAGATAGGCTCGAACTTCAGCGGCTAAAGCCGTCCGATTTCGAAGGTTTTGTCGTGGATGAAGCCACGACCCACAAAGATCTGGAGGTTGGAAAAAAGCGATGGGCCGCAGCGCAAAAGTGGGCGGAAAGAATATCGATCGCGCGCGCAAGCTCGTGGAGGCGCGGCCGTACGGTCTTGAGGAAGCGGCCGAACTGCTTCGCAAGGCGCATTTCGTGAAGTTCGACGAAACGGTCGAGCTGGTGCTGAATCTGGGCGTCGATCCGAAGCAATCGGACCAGATGGTGCGCGGCACCGTGGTGTTGCCGCACGGGCTGGGGAAGTCGAAGCGCGTGCTGGTGATCGCGAGCGGGGAAAAGGTTCGCGAAGCGCAGGAAGCGGGCGCGGATTTCGTGGGCGGAGAGGACGTCGTCCAAAAAATCACCGAGGGCTGGACCGATTACGAAGCCGTGATCGCGACGCCGGACATGATGAAGTCCGCCGGGCGTCTGGGCAAGGTGCTCGGGCCGCGGGGCCTGATGCCGAACCCGAAGACGGGCACGGTAACGTTTGAAGTGGCGAAAGCGGTGAAGGAAATCAAGGCCGGCAAAGTGGAGTTCCGCTTGGACAAGACGGGATTGATCCACACGTCGGTCGGGAAGATCAGTTTCCCGGCAAAGAACCTGGCGGAGAACGCGCAGGCACTGCTGGGGGCCGTGGTGAAGGCGAAACCCGCGGCGGCGAAGGGCAAGTACATCAAGAAAATCACGCTCACATCGACGATGGGCCCGGGAATCTCGATCGACTTGGCCGAGGCGGAAGCGGCGACGGCAGTAGCAGCGTAAGGAACTCAGGAGAGGGAGCGGTCGGCATGAAGAACAAGGCCGAAAAGAAGAAGCAGGCGGAAGATCTGAAGTCGCAGCTGGCGACCGTGTCCACGGTCATCCTGTCGACGTTTCAGGGGATCACCGTTGAAGACGACACGAAACTGCGCCGCGCGGTGGAAGCGGCGGGCGGCCACTACGAAGTTGTGAAGAACACCGTTGCGGAGCGCGCGGCAGCGGGAACTCCGACCGAAGGCCTACTGAAGAATTTGAAAGGGACGAATTCGATCGCGTACACGAAGACCGACCCTGTCTCGCTTGCGAAGGTCTTGACGAAGATCGCCAAGGACGTTCCGGCGTTTCAGTTCCGGGCCGGCTGGGTTGAGGGTCGCGTCATTTCGATTCAGGAGATCGGTCAGCTCGCGCAGCTTCCGAGCAAGGAAGAACTGATCAGCAAAATCATGTTCATGCTGAACGCTCCGGTGCAGCGGTTGGCGACGGCGCTGGCGGCGCTGCCGCGGAACCTGGCGGTGGTGACGAGTGAAGCGGTGAAGGCGAACAAGTTCGCGGGCGGAGGCGCGGCGCCAGAACAGGCGCCCGCGCCGGAAGCGGCGCAGTAGTCAAAGATTTTTCGAATCAACGGTTTCTCATCTTAGAGGGAGGATAGGGACAGCAATGGCTAGCAAAGTGGAAACGATCCTGGAGGAAATCAAGGGCCTGACGCTGCTGGAGGCTTCCGATCTAGTCAAGAAGATGGAAGAGGCCTTCGGCGTGTCGGCGGCGGCTGCTACGCCAGTGGTTATGGCGGGCGGCGCGGCGGGTGCGGGTGCGGCGGGCGCGCCAGCCGAAGAGAAGACGGAGTTCACGGTCGTTCTCACGGAAGTGGGCGCGAACAAGATCAACGTGATCAAGGCGGTCCGCGAAGTGACCAGCCTCGGCTTGAAGGAAGCCAAGGATTTGGTTGACGGCGCTCCGAAGACGGTGAAAGAAGGCGTCAACAAGGACGAAGCCGCCACGATCAAGAAGAAATTCGAAGAGGCCGGAGCGAAGGTCGAGATCAAGTAGTGGCAGCCCGCGTTCGGCCACGCGGCGCTGCAAAGGAAAACGCCTGCCACGGCGGGCGCACGCTCCTTTGGAATTCAGACCCTCAAAACACGTCCTACCCGGAACGGTGGAACGGGTGTATGCCCGCACCGCCGTGTTCGGCATTGTCTGAAGAGGATTGTCCATGACTCATCGGAATGGTAATCGCGTCGTTCGAGAGCGGGAACGTCTGGACTTCGCCAAGATCAAGACGACTGTCCAGATCCCGAACCTCATCGATGTGCAGAAGAAGTCGTACCAGCGGTTCCTGCAGATGGACCTGCTGCCGAGCGAGCGCGAGGACGCGGGCCTGCAGTCCGTGTTCACGTCCGTCTTCCCGATCCAGGACTTCCGCGGACTTTCGCAGCTCGACTTCGTGGATTACGCGATCGGAAACTGGGAGTGCAAGTGCGGCCACCTGCGAGGCCTGCACCACTTGCGCGCCACGTGCCGGAACTGCGGTGCATCGGTGGTGACGAACCCGTACAAGACGGGCGATGTGCTCTGCGCGAAGTGCGGCACGTTCAACAAGAACACGCCGACGTTCTGCAACAAGTGCGGCGACCCGGTCACGCTGCAACTGAAGTACGACGTGAACGAGTGCCAGGAGCGCGGCATGACGTATTCCGCGCCGCTGAAGGTCACGATCCGCCTGACGATTTACGACAAGGACCCCGACACCGGGGCGAAATCGATCCGCGACATCAAGGAACAGGAAGTTTTCTTCGGCGACATTCCTCTGATGACGGAGAACGGCACGTTCGTCATCAACGGAACCGAGCGCGTGATCGTGAGCCAGTTGCACCGCTCGCCGGGCGTCTTCTTTGAGACCGCCAACAATCGTTCCTATTTCCTGGGAAAGATCATTCCTTATCGCGGCTCATGGGTCGAGTTCGAGTACGACACCAAGAACGTGCTCTATGTCCGCATCGACCGCAAGCGCAAATTCCTGGGTTCGATTTTCCTGCGCGCGCTGGGGATGAAGTCGAATGAAGACATCCTGCGCACCTTCTACCAGGTGGAGCGCATCACGCTTCGTGGCGGCGATCTCTACTGGAACGCATCCGAGGGATTGGTCGACCGCAAGCTCTCGAAGGAAATCAAACATCCGAAGTCGGGCGAAGTGCTGGTGGGCGCGCACAAGCGCATCTCCGATCCGCTCTACAAGGAGCTGGTGAAGGCGCGCGTGACGCAGGTGGAAGTGGGCGTTGCGGACCTGGAAGGCGCAGTCACGGTCAGCGAGCTCGTGAACCGCGAGACGGGCGAAGTTCTGCTGGAAGCGAACAAGCCGCTTACCGCGGAAATCTGGACGACCATCGCCGAAGCAGGAATCACGGAAGTGGACGTCTGCTTCCCGGAGCGCGACGACGTGGGAATCATTGTCGGCCGGACGCTTGAGAAGGACACGATCCACACGCCGAAAGAGGCGCTGATCGAAATCTACCGCAAGCTGCGTCCGGGCGATCCGCCGACGCTCGAAACCGCGACCGCGCTCTTCAACGGCATGTTCTTCGACGCGCGGAAATACGATTTCAGCAAGGTCGGCCGGCTGAAATTCAACATCAAGCTGGGGCTTGAGACGCCGCTCGACAAGCGCACGCTCGATCCGGCGGATTTCGTCGCGGCGATCAAGTACCTGCTGAAGCTGCGCAAGAACATCGGCGCGGTGGACGACATCGACCATCTCGGCAACCGGCGCGTCCGCGCGGTGGGCGAGCTGCTCGAAAACCAGTTCCGCATCGGCCTGGTCCGCATGGAGCGTGCGATCAAGGAAAAGATGTCGGTCTACCAGGAAATGTCGACGGCCATGCCGCACGACCTGGTGAACGCGAAGCCGGTGATGGCGGCGATCCGCGAGTTCTTCGGGAGCTCGCAGCTTTCGCAATTCATGGATCAGACAAACCCACTGAGCGAAATCACGCACAAGCGGCGTCTTTCGGCTCTCGGCCCCGGCGGCTTGTCACGCGAGCGCGCAGGATTCGAAGTCCGCGACGTCCATCCGACGCACTACGGCCGCATCTGCCCGATCGAAACGCCGGAAGGTCCGAACATCGGCTTGATCAGCTCGCTATCGTGCTACGCGCGGATCAACGAGTTCGGCTTTATCGAATCGCCCTACCGCAAGGTGAAGGGCGGACGCGTGATCGACTACGTGCAAATCGTCAACGCGGGCGACAGCGAATTCAAGGCTGGCGAGATCGTCGAGAAGGACAAAGTCGACGACATGAACGAGGAGCTGAAGCGCCGGCGGATCGTAGTGGAGCCGCACTGCTTTTACCTCTCGGCGTGGGAAGAGGACCGCTACGTGGTTGCGCAGGCAAACGCATCTCTCGACGAGAAGCTGCGTATTACAACGGATCTCGTCAACTGCCGCCAAGCGGGTAACTTCGTCCTGAAGAGCCGCGAGGAAGTGGACTACATCGACGTATCGCCGAAGCAACTGGTGTCGGTGGCCGCCAGCCTGATTCCGTTCCTCGAGAACGACGACGCGAACCGCGCACTGATGGGATCGAACATGCAGCGCCAGGCCGTGCCGCTGATCAAGGGCGAAGCGCCCCTGGTCGGCACGGGCATGGAACGAGTCACTGCGCGCGATTCGGGCGCCGTGATCGTTTGCCGCCGCGACGGAATCGTGGATCAAGTGGACTCGGAGCGAGTGATCGTGCGCGTGGAATCCGACCAGTCCGGCGTGCTGAGCCGCGAAGTCGGGTCCGACATCTACCTGCTGACGAAGTTCAAGCGGTCAAACCAGAACACGTGCATCAACCAGAAGCCGCTGGTCCGCGCGGGCGACCGCGTGAAGCAGGGGCAGGTGCTGGCCGATGGGCCGTGCACCGACCGCGGGGAGCTGGCGCTGGGGCGGAACGTGCTGGTCGCGTTCCTGCCCTGGCGCGGGTACAACTTCGAGGACGCCATCCTCGTGAGCGAGAAGCTGGTGAAGGAGGATTACTACACCTCGATTCATATCGAGGAGTATGAAATCGAGGCGCGCGATACAAAGCTGGGCCCCGAAGAAATCACGCGGGACATCCCCAACATCAACGAGAGCTTCCTGCGCAATCTCGACGAGAGCGGCGTAATCCGCATCGGCGCGACGGTGAAGCCGGGCGACATCCTGGTCGGCAAAGTGACGCCGAAGGGCGAAACGACGCTGACGCCGGAAGAGAAACTGCTCCGCGCGATCTTCGGCGAGAAGGCCGGCGACGTGCGTGACGCTTCGCTCTATTGCCCGCCGGGCATCGAGGGCACGATCGTGGACGTGAAGATCTTCTGCCGCAAGGGCGCGGAGAAGGATGAGCGTCACAAGGCGATCGAAGGCGCGCAGGTGGCGAAGCTGGAAAAGAACCTGGCCGATGAAATCCGCATTCTCACCGACGAGCGCCTGAAGCGGCTGTCCGATCTGCTGGGCGGACAGAAGCTCGTGGCGGACCTCCACGACGAGCGCACCAACAAGCGCCTGCTGACCAAGGGCACGGAGCTGACGCGCGACATCCTGGAGAAAATCTCAACGCGCAACCTGAAGCGCCTGCGCCTGAACGACAAGGATCCGCTGCTGATCGAGAAGATCGACGAGATCGAGGAGATGACGTCGCGTCAGATCGACGTGCTGCGGAAGATCACTGACGAGCGGATCGGCAAGCTCAAGAAGGGCGACGAGCTGCCGCCGGGCGTGATCAAGCTGGTGAAAGTCTACATCGCGATGAAGCGCAAGCTTTCCGTGGGCGACAAGATGGCCGGCCGCCACGGGAACAAGGGCGTGATCGCGCGCATCGTCCCTGCGGAAGACATGCCGTACATGCCGGACGGCACGCCGGTGGAAATCGTGCTGAACCCGCTCGGCGTTCCTTCGCGCATGAACGTCGGCCAGATTCTCGAGACGCACCTCGGCTGGGCTTCGAAGGAGCTCGGCGAGCGCATTGCGAAGATGCTGGACGGCGAAGAGCGCGTGGACGCCGTGCGCAAATGGTTCAAGGACGCGTTTGGTCCGACGTCGGTTTGGAAGACGATCGCCGAGCTGGACGACGACGCGTTGCTGGAAGTGGCGCACAATTTCCGCGAGGGTGTGCCCGTGGCGACGCCGGTTTTCGACGGTGCGCGCGAAGCGGACATCCGTCACCTGCTTGAGTTCACGGAATTGCCGGAGAGCGGCAAGATCACGCTCTACGACGGCATGACCGGCGACGAGTTCGCGCAAAACGTGACCGTCGGCTACATCTACATGCTCAAGCTGTCGCATCTTGTGGATGACAAGATCCACGCCCGTTCGATCGGGCCCTACTCGCTGATCACGCAACAGCCTCTTGGCGGAAAGGCGCAGTTCGGAGGCCAGCGCTTCGGAGAAATGGAAGTCTGGGCGCTGGAATCCTACGGAGCGGCGCACATCCTGCAGGAGCTGCTGACTGCAAAATCGGACGACGTATATGGCCGCGCGAAGATCTACGAGGCCATTGTGAAGGGAGAGCCGGGAATTGAGCCCGGCGTGCCCGAATCGTTCAACGTGCTCGTTCGCGAGTTGCAGTCGCTTTGCCTCGACGTCGAGCTGATGAAACGGCAAAAGCCGCAGGCGGAGCAGTCCGAAGCGGCTGATTGATATCGCGTCCCGGGGAGTTCCGATGGGAGCTCGCCGGGACGCCACGATATTCCAGTAGTACAGTTTTTGCTCCGGCCCTGCCGGAGGGGAGGAACCGCCCTTGTATCGATCGAGCCCGTACGACCGAGCCAGCCAAATCGCGGATTTTGATTCGATCCGCATCAGTCTGGCGAGTCCCGAAAAGATCCGGTCCTGGTCGCATGGTGAAGTGACCAAGCCGGAGACGATCAACTACCGCACGTTCAAGCCGGAGCGCGACGGCCTTTTTTGCGCGAAGATTTTCGGTCCCGTGACGGACTGGGAGTGCCTCTGCGGAAAATACAAGCGGATGAAGCACCGCGGAGTGATCTGCGACAAGTGCGGCGTCGAAGTGACGCTGAGCAAGGTGCGGCGTGAGCGCCTGGGCCACATCGAGCTGGCGTCGCCCTGCTCGCACGTGTGGTTTTTCAAGGGGCTGCCGAGCCGCATCGGCTACCTGCTCGACATTACGATGCGCGACCTCGAGCACATCCTGTACTTCGAGACGTTCGTGTGCGTCGATCCGGGCGAAGTGGCCGGCATCAAGGAAAAAGACATTCTGCCCGAGGAAAAGTTCCGCGAACTGCAGCGGGACAACCCCGGGAAGTTCGACGCGCGCATGGGCGCCGAGGCGATCAAGGAACTGCTGCGGCGCGTGGATGTGGACAAGCTTTCGAACGAGCTTCGCGAGAAAATGAAGGCCGATCCGAGCCTGCAGAAGCGGATCAAGTACGCCAAGCGGCTTAAGGTGCTCGAAGCGTTCCGCAAGAGCGGGAACAAGCCGGAGTGGATGATTTTGGACGTGATTCCGGTGCTTCCGCCGGAGTTGCGCCCGCTGGTGCCATTGGACGGCGGCCGCTTCGCCACGTCCGACCTGAACGACCTCTACCGCCGCGTGATCAACCGGAACAACCGGTTGAAGAAGCTGATGGAACTGCACGCGCCGGACGTGATCGTGCGCAACGAAAAGCGCATGTTGCAGGAGGCCGTCGACGCGCTGTTCGATAACGGCCGGCGCGGCCGCGTGCTGCGCGGTACGAACAACCGGCCGCTCAAGTCGCTTTCCGACACGCTGAAGGGCAAGCAGGGCCGTTTCCGCCAGAATCTGCTCGGCAAGCGCGTGGATTACTCGGGCCGCTCCGTGATCGTCGTGGGCCCCGAGCTAAGGCTGCATCAGTGCGGCTTGCCGAAGAAAATGGCGCTCGAGCTCTTCAAGCCGTTCATCTATCACCGGCTGGAGGCGGCGGGCCACTGCACCACGATCAAGCAGGCGAAGGAACTGGTCGAGGCGCAAGAATCGATCGTCTGGGACATTCTCGAGGACGTGATCCGCGAGCATCCCGTGCTGCTGAACCGCGCTCCCACGCTGCACCGGCTGGGCATTCAGGCGTTTGAGCCGACACTGGTGGAAGGCAAGGCCATCCGGATTCACCCGCTCGTCTGCACGGCGTTCAACGCCGACTTCGACGGCGACCAGATGGCGGTGCACATTCCGCTGTCGCCGGAAGCGCAGGTGGAAGCCTCCGTGCTCATGCTGAGCTCGCACAACATCCTGTCGCCGGCCAACGGCTATCCGCTGGCGGTTCCCACCCAGGACATGGTGCTGGGCATCTACTACATGACGAAGTCGAAGCCGAAAGCGAAGGGGGAAGGCCGCGCGTTCGGCTCCATCGAAGAAGTGGTCATGGCGCTGGAAGCGGGCGAGGTGGAATTGCTCACGCCGATCCGCCTGCGCTACACGGGCGAAGTGATCGACCTGACGAACGCGTACGACGATCAGGACGTATCGCACACCGAGCCTATCAATCTGAGCAAGCAGTTCCTGCACACGACCGTCGGCCGCGTGATCTTCAACGATCACCTGCCGTCGGATATGCCTTTCGTCAACGGCTTGCTGAAGAAAAAGGGCGTCCAGGCGCTGGTGCAATACGCCTATCTCCGCTTCGGCATCGAGAAGACGGTGCTGATGCTTGACCGGCTGAAGGAGCTCGGTTTCCTCTACGCGACGAAGGCCGGCGTCTCGATCGGCATCGTGGACATGGTCATCCCGAGCGTCAAGTTCAAGCTCGTCGATGCGGCCGAACACGAAGTGGTCAAAGTGCAGCAGCAATATCTTGACGGCGCAATCACAAACGGCGAGCGGTACAACAAGGTCATCGCCATCTGGAGCGACGTCACCGAAAAAGTGGCGGATGAAATGTTCAAAGCCCTCGAACAGCAGGACAAAGAGGGCGTGATCAACCCGATCTACGTGATGGCCGATTCCGGCGCGCGCGGATCGAAACAGCAAATCCGTCAGCTTTCCGGAATGCGCGGATTGATGGCCAAGCCGTCAGGCGAAGTCATCGAGACGCCAATCACGTCGAACTTCCGCGAAGGCTTGACCGTGTTGCAGTACTTCATCTCGACGCACGGTGCCCGCAAAGGTCTTGCCGATACGGCGCTGAAGACGGCCGATTCCGGCTATCTGACGCGGCGTCTGGTGGACGTGGCGCAGGACGTGATCATCAATGAATTCGATTGCGGCACGGCCGACGGAATTTACGTGGAGCCGATTCTGGAAGCCGGAGTCGAAGTCGAATCGTTGCGCGATCGCGTGATCGGCCGCGTATCGCTTGAGAAGATCAAGGATTACGAGGGGAACGTCATCGTCGAGATTAACCAGGAGATCACGGAGGAGCTGGCGAGCGCGATTCAGGCTGCCGGTATCGAGCGGGTGAAGATTCGCTCCGTGCTGACCTGCGAATCCCGGCGTGGAGTCTGCGGGCGGTGCTACGGCCGCAACCTGGCCACTGGCCGCTTTGTCGAGATGGGCGAGGCGGTCGGTGTGATCGCGGCGCAGTCCATCGGCGAGCCGGGCACGCAGCTAACGATGCGGACGTTCCACATCGGCGGCACGGCGACTCGCGTCACCGAACAGTCGAAGGTCGAGGCGCGCAACAACGGCTTCGTGAAGTTCATCGACTTGAAGGCGGTCGAAGGCCGCGGCAAGACGTTGATCGCCATGAACCGCTCCGGCTTGATCGCGGTGGTGGACGAGAAGGGCCGCGAGAAGGAGCGCCACCACGTGGTCTACGGCGCGCGGTTGCGCGTGGAAGACGGGCAACCCGTGACGCTGGGCCAGACGATGTGCGAATGGGATCCGTACACGTTCTCGATTCTCACGGAAACTGGCGGCACGATCGAATTCAAGGATTTGCAGCCGGGCCTGACGATCGAAGAGCAGGTGGACGAAGTCACCGGACTTTCGCAGCTGGTGGTGACGCTGCCGCCGGGCGACGAAAAGCACCAGCCGACGATTCAGGTGCGCGATTCCGCGGGACGCGTCCGCAAGCGCTACCTGATGCCGTCACGCGCCCACTTGATGGTCGCTGACGGAGACGATGTGCAGCCGGGAGATGTGCTCGCGAAGATCCCTCGCGAGACGACGAAGACGAAGGACATCACGGGCGGCCTGCCGCGCGTGGTGGAGCTCTTCGAGACGCGCAAGCCGCGTGATCCGGCGGTCATCAGCGAAATCGACGGCGTGGTGAAGTACGGCGAAATCGCCAAGGGTCAGCGCAAGATCTACGTCGAGAGCGAGGATGGCAGGACGCAGAAGGAATACTCCATCCCCCGCGGCGTTCACATCAACGTGCAGGAAGGGGAGCACGTCCGGGCGGGCGAACCGCTGATCGACGGGCCGCTGAACCCGCATGACCTGCTGGCCGTGCTCGGCGAGAAGTACACGCAGGCGTACCTGGTGAACTCGATCCAGGAGGTGTACCGGCTGCAGGGCGTCAACATCAACGACAAGCACATCGAGACGATCGTTCGTCAGATGATGCGCTGGGTCAAGGTGGAGGACGTCGGCGACACGTCGTTCTTGCTCGAGGAACAAGTGGACAAGTTCCGCTTCCGCGAGGAGAACGACCACATCATCAGCGATGGTGGGAGGCCTGCCACCGGGCGGCCGCTGCTCCTCGGCATCACGAAGGCGTCGCTCTCGACCGACTCTTTCATCTCGGCGGCGAGCTTCCAGGAAACCACGCGCGTCCTCACCGAGGCGGCG
>Ga0335080_10005394_pt1 | contig 13150 bp, 12 predicted proteins | sample Lox_Sample_34_FD_206720 | JGI IMG/M metagenome (GOLD analysis project Ga0335080, IMG submission 206720) | Soil microbial communities from Loxahatchee National Wildlife Refuge, Florida, United States - Lox_Sample_3.4 | ecosystem: Environmental > Terrestrial > Soil > Wetlands | place: USA... | reverse complement strand
AACTTGCTTGGATACGCGTTCGAAAATTGTCCCTGGTGAGGTTGCACGCCAAGCCTTGCGCGATCGTGCGGGCGCCTGGATCACCGGCCACTTTGATCCGTTGCTCGCAGCACATGTCCAATTTCTCGAAGATCAGGCAACCAAGGGCCACCTGCTGATCGTCGAGGTCGCCAATCCACCGCAGCCTCTGCTGTCGCAAAGGGCCCGCGCAGAACTTGTGGCCGCGCTCGGAATGGTGGACTATGTGGTTGTGGGAGACAGCAGCGTGAATGGATCGGCTGGGGACGCCGGCATCACGCGCCAGTTCATCGACCATATCGTGCGACGCCATCGCCCGGATGGAGCCGGATGAGCGGCCCGAACATCCTCGTCGTGCGGCTGGGCGCCATGGGCGATATCATCGCGGCTCTTCCCGCCGTTGCCAGTCTGAAGCACAGCATCCCGCATTCGCGCATCACCTGGGCGGTAGAGCACGGCTGGAGCGATCTTCTGGACTCGAACCCTTATGTGGATGCCGTCGTCTCGCTGGAGCGGCGAACATGGGCAGGAGTGAAGCAAGCCTGGCGCGACCTGCGAACTCAACGGTTCGATCTCGGCGTCGATTTTCAAGGTTTGATCAAATCCGCGCTGGTGGCTGCGGTGGCCCGCCCGGACCGTATTTTTGGTTACGGAACCGCGCTGGTTCGCGAGTCCGCCGCGGCCTGGTTCTATTCGAGCCGGGTGTCGAGCGCCTCGGCACATGTCGTGGATCAAAACCTCGACTTGGCGGCGGCGGCGGGCGCTTCCAGCATTCTGCGCACGTTTCCCCTGCCTGCCGGCGCGCCGGAGGGCAAACTCCCGGAAGGCGATTTCGTGCTGGCCAGCCCCTTGGCCGGATGGACTGCCAAGCAGTGGCCGCTTCCCTACTTCGCCGAGCTAGCCGCAATGATTCGGCGGGAATGGGGCATCCCGCTGGTCTTGAACGTTCCAGAGCCGATGGCGTGTGAAGGCGTCGAAATGCACGTCTCCGGGCTTCGCGGCTTGATCCATGCCACTCGCCGGGCACTGGCTGTCGTCGGCGTGGATAGCGGACCGCTTCATCTCGCCGCGGCGCTGGGCAAACCCGGTGTCGCGATCTATGGTCCGACGGATCCGGCGCGGAACGGACCTTACGGCGGCACGTTCACGGTGCTGCGCGATCCGGAGGCGATCACTAGCTACAAACGGGCCGACGAGCACGATCCCAGTATGCAAGCCGTTCGCCCCAGCCAGGTTTTCGAGACCCTCCAGACGGTTGTGTCGGCCGCGGGCAAGCGCGGATGAAGCGCGTGCAGACACGGCGTCGGGATGAAGGCCGATGAGCCTCTTTCCAAAGCCCTACGCTGATCTCGTCGCGCGATTGCGCGTAACGTTTGGTTTCGTTCTCGTGCTGCTGTTCGCCTGGATGGCGAAGCCGGATGCCAGATCGCTGACCATCGGCTTTCCGATCTCGCTGGCCGGTCTCGTCTTACGGGCTTGGGCGGCCGGCCATCTGGAAAAAAACACGCGTTTGGCCGATAGCGGTCCATATGCCTATGTGCGCAATCCGCTTTATATCGGCACGCTGCTGGTGGCGGCCGGTTTGGTGGTGGCATCGCGGAGATGGCTCCTTGCCGCGGTTTTCGCCGGAGTCTTTCTTTTGATCTATCTACCGGTGATCGAACTCGAAGAGCAGCACCTGGCGAATCTGTTCCCTCAGTTCGCGGCATATTCCACGCGCGTGCGAGCGCTTTGGCCGAGCGTCCACCCGATTCAGTCGAACCATCGATTTCGCTGGTCGCTGTATCGCCGGAATGGGGAATATCAGGCTCTGGCTGGATTTCTGGCCGGAGAAGCGTTTCTGATCGTGAAATTCGTGTTCTTCCGACCCTTCCCGTTATCCTAGAATTATGTGCGGCATTGTTGGCTACATCGGTAATCGCAAGGCGGTTCCGATTATTCTCGATGGGCTTCGGCGATTGGAATATCGAGGCTACGATTCGGCCGGAATCGCCGTGCTCAACGGCGACAATCATCTGGCGGTTCGGCGCGCGTCCGGAAAGCTACGCAATCTCGAAGAAGCGATTCGAATCAACCCGGTGGACGGTCCTTATGGCATCGGGCATACGCGCTGGGCAACACATGGCCGGCCGACGGAAGAGAATGCGCATCCACATCGCGATTGCACCGGCGACATCGTCGTAGTCCACAACGGCATCGTCGAAAATTACCTGCACCTCAAGCATCAGCTACAGCTCGAAGGCCACAAGTTCGTCACCGAAACCGATACCGAGGTGATCGCGCACCTGGTGGAGAAGCATTATGAGGGCAATCTCGAAGAGGCGGTCCGCAAGGCGGTGCGCGAGCTGACTGGCGTTTTCGCGCTCGGTGTGATCGCGAGTTCCGATCCCAATAAGATCGTCGCGGCGCGATCCGGGCCGCCCATTGTCGTTGGGCTGGGCGAGGGCGAGTATTTCATCGCATCCGATGTTCCGGCGATTCTCAGCCACACGCGCGACATGTTCTTTTTGGCCGACGGCGATCTCGCCGTCTTGACGCCCGAAGGCGTCCATCTCACGGATTTCAACGGCCGCACGATCAAGCGCCCGGTCACTCACATCCTGTGGGATCCCATCATGGCGGAAAAGGGAGGCTACAAGCATTTCATGCTCAAAGAAATCTTTGAGCAGCCGCGTGCCGTTCGCGACACAATCCTCGGCCGGGTGGGCCAAGAGAGCGGCCGGATCTTTCTCGAGGAGATGGAAATCACGCCGAAAGAATTCCGCGAGTTCGAATCGGTCAAAATCGTAGCCTGCGGGACAAGCTGGCACGCCGCGCTGGCCGGCAAGTTCATGATTGAAAAGCTGGCGCGTGTCCCGGTGGAAGCCGACTTTGGCAGCGAATTTCGCTATCGCGACCCGATTGTCTCGAGCAAAGTCCTTACGGTGCTGATCTCGCAATCCGGAGAAACCGCCGACACACTGGCGGCGCTGCGGGAAGCTCGTGACAAAGGCTCCAAGACTCTGGCGATCTCGAACGTGGTCGGATCGATGATCACGCGCGAGGCCAACGGTACGCTGCTGACCCATGCCGGTCCGGAGATCGGCGTGGCGGCGACCAAGTCCTTCATGTCGCAATTGACGGCGCTTTATCTGCTGGCGATGTATCTCGGCCAGGTGCGCGAGGTCTTGAAGCCCGATCAATCGCTCGCTCTGGTGGAAGAACTGGTACGCATCCCCGGCAAGCTCGAGACGGTACTCAGCCGCGACAGCATCTACGACGACCTGGTGAAGCGCCTGTTCCGATCGGTGGGTTTCTTATTCCTGGGCCGAGGCATTCATTTCCCCATCGCGCTCGAAGGCGCTTTGAAGCTAAAGGAAATTTCTTATATCCACGCCGAGGGCTATCCGGCCGGCGAAATGAAGCATGGGCCGAATGCGCTGATCGACGAAAATCTTCCCGTCGTGGTCCTCGCGACGCGCGATCCGCACAGCGATGAAAGCAAGCTGCGCTACGAAAAGACGCTTTCGAACATCCAGGAAGTGAAGGCGCGCAGCGGCATTGTGATCGCCGTGGTTTGCGAAGGCGATGAAGCCGAAGTGGGCAAAATGGCCGACTTCCTGATTCCCATACCCGCCACACAGGAGTTACTGCTGCCGATCCTCGAGATCGTGCCGCTACAATTGCTCGCCTATCACATGGCGGTGCGGCGCGGCTGCGATGTCGATCAGCCGCGCAATCTCGCCAAGAGCGTGACGGTCGAGTGAAGCAGTACACCCATCAGCTTCACATCGCGACGCGTGGCAAGGGACTTTACGACTTCACTCGAGAAATCGAAGCTTGGCTCGATCCTCTCAACGTCCACACCGGATTATTGACCGTATTCTGCCAACACACCTCGGCATCCCTGGTGATTCAAGAGAACGCCGATCCGGACGTGGTTGCGGATCTCCGCGATTTCTTCTCACGCCTAGTCCCGGAAGACACGCGGCACTATCGCCATGTCGCCGAAGGTCCCGATGATATGACGTCGCACATTCGCTCGGCGCTCACGGCAACCCAGCTTTCCATCCCGATTCATCAAAGACGGTTGGCGCTCGGCACCTGGCAGGGCGTATATCTGTTTGAGCATCGCGAGCGGCCGCATCGGCGCAGCGTCGTGTTGCATGTACTTGCAGATTGACCGCGCGAACGCGACTCAGGCGTCGCGCAGAACCTCACGGATCTTCAGCGCCAGTTCTTCACCGGTAAACGGCTTCTGCAGAAAAGGCGCGGTAAGCTCGGACTCTTCTGAGTCACCGTATCCGGAAACAAAGAGAATTTTCATTTCCGGGCAGCGGGAAAGCATCGCTTCCGCCATTTTCTTTCCGCTCATTCCCGGCATGACAACGTCGGTGATCAGCAGATCGATGTGACCATTCTGCTTTTCAACCAGACTAAGCGCATCGGTTGACGACGCCGAGGACAATACCTGATATCCGTGGCGTTTGAGCATCGACTCAACCACGCGCCTTACCGCATCCTCGTCCTCCACCAGCAATATCGTCTCGCTGCCTTTAGCAGCTTTAAGCTGTTGGGTTTCAGCGCGCAACTCTTCGCGTTCGGCCGCCGGAAGATAGATACGGAACACGGTGCCGTGCCCCGGCTTGGATTCGACACGAATGTCGCCGCCGCTTTGCTTGATGATTCCGTAGCTGGTGGAAAGGCCGAGTCCGCTGCCGTGGGCCTTGGTGGTGAAGAACGGTTCAAACACGCGCGACATTACCGGCGTATCCATGCCAATTCCGTTGTCCTTCATGGCCAACATCACGTATTCGCGATCGGCTTGAGCGGAATCGGCCTGCTCGTCCGTCCTCAGGCGCGCGGTCTCGATCTGAAACTCGCCCCCATTTGGCATCGCGTCTCGCGCGTTGACCGCGAGGTTTAGAATCACCTGTTCCAACTGGCCGGGATCGGCTTCGACGGCCGCCAACTCCGGAGAGAGCGCCGTAACCAGCTTGATATCCTCGCCCATCACGCGGCGCAGCATGCGCTCCATGTCCGCTACCAGGAGATTGAGATTCAGCACCTCGGGCCGAGCGGGTTGGCGGCGGCTAAAAGCCAGAAGCTGATGTGTGAGATCCGTGGCGCGGCGCGCTGCTTTGACCACCTGTTCCAGATCATCGCGCGCCGGATCGCCGGGATGTAGACTCTCCCAGAGCATTTGCGAATACCCGGAAATGATCATGAGCAGATTGTTGAAGTCGTGCGCGACTCCTCCGGCCAGCCGCCCGACGGCTTCCAGCCGCTGGGAGTGATGAAGCTGCTGCTCCAAACGTTTGCGATCCGTGATGTCTCGCGTGTTGACCACCACGCCCGATACTCCGGGAACGTGCGCCAGATTCCTACCGAATGATTCGAGCACGCGCCAAGTGCCGTCCTTGTGACGGAAACGCGATTCGAGCGTGGCCGGACCGTCCGGCTTCAGGAACGACTCACGAACCGCGGGAAGATCGTCCGGATGGACGAAAGAGAAGGCGTTCTGTCCCACCAATTCGTCGAGCGTGTAACCCAACACTCGCTCGTGGGAAGGACTCGCATAACGGATGGTTCCATCGAAATTCAGGATGCTGACCAGATCGAGCGAATTCTCGATCAGGGATCGATAATGCTCCTCGCGGCGCTCCAGAGCTTCGAGCGCTCGGCCGCGTTCGGTGGCGTAACGTAGCGAGCGCAGCAGCAAATCGCCATCCACGCGTCCCTTGACGAGGTAATCCTGCGCGCCGGCCCGCAACGCCTTCACGGCAAGCGCTTCGTCGTCGAGTCCGGTCAGCACCACGATGGGAACGTTGGGTGCGTGGGCGTGTAGACGGGTTACGGTGGGAAGGCCGCGTTCGTCAGGCAGCGAGAGATCCAGAAGAACGACATCGAACTGCCCGCCGGACAACATTTCGAGCGCATGGGCGAGCCGGGCGGCGTGCTGCACACTGGGCCGGTCGGCTCCGGAGGACGCGCTGCGCACCAAATCCAGAAACAGCCGCGCATCACCGGGGTTGTCCTCGACCAGTAATATCTTGATGCCTTCGAGGGTCATGTGCGTGCGACCACAAGACTTCGATGCACACCAGATTCTACCACCCGACTAACAACGCCGCGTGGAGGCGCAACGACGCTACTGCTGTTGCTGCTCGGCGGCCGCACGATCCATCTCGGCAGAGTCGTTATGCAGCACCTCCGACCAATCGTCGGACTCCATCTCTGTTTCCGGTGGAGGCGGGCTGTCTGCATGCGTCACCCGAACCGCCACGGTCAGCTCGCTGGAGGCCTCACCTTTGAAGACACCCCGGGTGGGCGGGACATCGGCGTAGTCGCGCCCGACAGCGGTCCGGACATGGCTTTCGCCGGCGACGACGTTATTGGTCGGATCCAAGCCAACCCATCCGGGGCCGGGGAGGAACACTTCCACCCAGGCGTGCGTAGCACCCTCGCTGGAGCGGACATTCGAGCCGGCCCGGTGGAACAAATAGCCGCTCACGTACCGGCAAGGAATTCCAAGCCGCCGGACGAGCGCCAGCATGATGTGCGAATAATCCTGGCACACGCCCTGCCGATTGCGTAGCGCTTCATCGACTGGAGAATCGACGCGAGTACTTTTCGGGACGTAAGAAATCGCCCCATAAACGGCGGAGTTGACCTGCAAAACCAATTCCAGCGGATCGCGCGAACGGGCTTCCCGCGGGCTCGGCAGATTCAGATCTGCGGCGAATTGCCCCATCTGCTCCGTCCAATGGGCAAACTGGCTCGCCGAGAGCATCTCCCAGAAGTCCCCTTCGGCAAGCTCGCGGTCGAGACGGCTCCAGGCGTCCTCGCCGGTTTCGAGCGCCGGCGGCGGCACCGGCGCGACATCGACGGTAGATTCGGCGACGATCATCAGGTGACGGTGCGCGCTCGGTACATCAAAGTGATGGACGGCATTGCCTAGATAGTCGCGATGAGAGAGCACTCGCGCGCGCGGTGTCACGGTCACCTGAAACGCCAGGCAGCGCTGCCGTCCTTCCGAGCGCGGCTGCATTCGCAGTTCCATGACGCTCTCGCTCACCGGAGCGGAATATCGAAAACGCGTGAGATGACGAATGAAGTAGAACATCAGGCTTCCAAAGCCACCTCGATCGGATAGCTGATGTAGACCTGATAGATTCCGCTATGGATGTTGCCGCAGAGCCGCCGGATGTTCAACGAGAACTCGCGCAGATTGCTCATGATCTCCTCGATGGGGGTGTAGCTAAGCGCCGCAGTCAGGCGGCCGGCGAGCTTTCCCAGCCGGTCCGTCTTTCGGCCGGTCGTCGTATGCACTGCATCCAGCGAACCGCGCAGTTGCTCCACCGCGAATCGAATCGAATGCGGAAACTCGGCGTTCAAGAGCAAGAACTCCGCGACACGCTCCGGACGGATGTCGGCCGTGTAGACTTTGCAGTAGGCTTCAAACGCGGTGCAGCTCCTCAACAGACCGATCCACTCCATATGCTCGGACGCATTCATCGCTTCATGGCCGGAGTTGAAGAATTCGGCGAAGTGCAGATCGATCAGTCGCGCGGTAGCCTGGATTCGCTCCATAAAACGACCCATCTGGATGAATTGCCAGCCCTCGCCGTGGATCATAGTGGAATCCGTGATGCCCTGGAACTGGTGCGAGCTTTGCGTGACTTTCAGCAGCATCTCATGAGGCTGAGCGCTCCACAACTCGGGCGTTCCCATCCGCCGCGACTCGTGATACAGCCGGTTTAACTGCTCCCACATTTCCGAGCTGATCTGCTCGCGAACCTGGCGGGCGTTCTCACGGGCGGCGGCGATCGAGGCCATCATCTGGTTCAGTGCGTAGGCTTGAGCCGCGGTGTATGGATCGCCTTCCACCGGATCCTGCTGGCCAAGCGATGCCAGAACTCGCCACCAACGGCGGCCTTGCAAGGCCGGCTCATGCTCCAACATGAGATTCAAGTGCACGCCGACCACGCGCGCCGTATGTTCGGCGCGTTCTAAATACCGGCTCATCCAGTAGAGGTTATCGGCTACGCGTGAAAGCATCGGTTGAAGTGGGTTAGTGCAAAACCCAGGTATCCTTGCTGCCGCCGCCCTGCGACGAATTCACCACCAGCGAGCCCTTTCGCAGGGCGACCCGCGTCAATCCACCGGGCACGATTCGGACCTCGTCGCCGTAGAGGATGTACGGACGCAGGTCAACGTGGCGAGGCTCGACGCTGCCGTCCAGGAAACAAGGCGCTCGCGACAACGCCAGGGTCGGCTGAGCGATGTAATTTCGGGGATCCGCCAGAATCCGCCGGCGGAATTCCTCGCGCTCCTCGATGGTGCTGTAAGGGCCGATCAGCATTCCATATCCGCCGGACTCGCCGACCGCTTTGACGACGTATTGATCCAGCCGCTCGACGACATGCTGCCGCTGCGCTGGGTCGCTGCAAACGAAAGTGTGAACGTTGTTCAGAATCGGCTCTTCGTCCAGAAAATAGCGAATGATCTCCGGGACGTAGGCGTACAGCGCCTTGTCGTCGGCCACCCCGGTGCCGAGCGCGTTCGCGATAGTCACATTGCCTGACCGATAGGCGTTAAACAAGCCGGCGATACCGAGCGCCGAATCCGGCCGGAATTCGAGCGGATCGATGAAATCGTCGTCAACGCGCCGGTAAATGACATCCACGCGCCTCAATCCGGCGGTGGTGCGCATGTAAACGACGTTGTCGTGAACCGCCAGATCGCGGCCCTCCACCAGTTCGATTCCCATCTGACGAGCCAGGAAGGCGTGTTCGAAATAGGCGGAATTGAAAACGCCCGGGGTGAGCAGCACGATGTTGGGATCCGACCGGTCAATGGGCGCGAGTGCGCGCAGAGTGGCCAGCAATGTCTCGCTGTAATGATCGATGGCGCGAACTCCCGCCATGCGGAACAGTTCGGGAAAGACCCGCTTCATGACCGCGCGGGAGGTAAGCATGTAAGACACTCCGCTCGGCACGCGCAGGTTGTCCTCGAGGACCGCGAAGCTGCCGTCGGGCAAGCGAACCAGGTCGCTGCCGACCACGGTGATGTAGTTGTTTTTCGGGACATGGAACTCGCGCATCTGCCGCCGAAAGTGTTTACAGGAATACACGATCTCGCGCGGCACGACGCCTTGCTTGAGCGATCGTCCTTCGTGGTAGATGTCGCGCAGGAAAAGGTTCAACGCCGTGATGCGCTGCGTGAGCCCCCGCTCAATGGTGTCCCATTCCGAACTGGTGATGATCCGGGGCAGAAGATCGTGCGGGAAAATCCTTTCCGTGCCTTCCTCGCGGCCATAGACCGTGAAAGTGATCCCTTGGTGAAGAAAGGAGATATCAGCGGCCTGCTTGCGCCGAGCCATCTCCTCCACCGGAAGGCTCAGCAGCATCTCGTAGAGCGCGCGATAATGGCGGCGCGGGACTCCCTCGGCCTCGAACATCTCGTCGTACGAGCTGTTCAGCCAATAGTTCTGGAACCGTGTTTTTAGCAGCGGCGGGGTTTCGAATCCGGGGGTTCCCATGGGGCGTCCCTTCTTCGACGTGGAAGGTTTTCAATTTTAACACGGCTGCAATGGGGGATTTGCGCTCGGACCGGGGATTTTTGTATGATAAATCTTTGCGGCTCCAGCTCGTACAGTACCCTTTGTTTCGGGTCTGCCTGATTAGCCCACACTCTACGAATTCTAACGAGGACAGTTATGTACGCAGTCATTGAAACCGGCGGGAAACAATATCGCGTCGCGCCTGGCGACGAAATCGATGTAGCGACCATTTCGGGTGAAGTGGGCTCGGAGATCGAGTTCAACCGCGTGCTGGCGCTGGTGAACGATTCCAACGAACTGGTCACCGGAACGGGTCTGGAAAGCGCGCGGGTGCGCGGCACCATCGCCGAGCACGGCCGCGGCGATAAAGTCACCGTCTTCAAGTTCAAGCGCAAGAAACAGTACAAGCGCACCATCGGCCACCGTCAGAACTACACTCGTATCAAGGTGAGCGAGATCCTAGCATAGGTGAAATATGGCGCATAAAAAAGGTCTCGGAAGTTCAAAAAACGGGCGCGACTCCAACGCGCAGCGGCTGGGCGTGAAAGCCTTCGGCGGCGAGCTGGTGACGGGTGGATCGATCCTGGTCCGCCAGCGCGGCACCCGATTCAAACCCGGCGACAATGTCGGCCGAGGCAAGGACGACACTCTGTTCGCCAAGGTTCCAGGGATCGTGGTTTTCCGCGATCGCGGACGGAACGGCAAGTTCATCAGCATCGAGCCGGCGGAATAACGAACGTTTCTCGTTACTGGTTTCTCGTTTCTGGTTATTCGTTGGTTCGCTGAGTTCTTCGGTTTGGTGGCTCGCTGAGTTCTCCGCACGATTCCCGACGTCCATGTTCATCGATGAAGTACGAATCCGTGTCAAGGCTGGCGACGGCGGCAACGGCTGCATGGCCTTCCGGCGCGAGAAGTTCGTTCCACGCGGTGGGCCGAGCGGCGGCGATGGCGGGCGCGGCGGCGATGTCTTCCTGGTAGCCAGCGAGCACCACAACACGCTGCTGCATTTCCGTTTTAATCCCGAACATACCGCCGAGCGCGGGCGACACGGTGAAGGCAGCAATCGGACCGGCCGTGATGGCGGTTCGATCGATCTGCCCGTGCCGGTGGGAACGCTGGTCTACGACAACGACTCGGGCGAATTGCTGCACGACTTCACGCATTCAGGCGACCGCTTCCTGGTAGCAAAAGGCGGACGCGGAGGTCGCGGGAATCAACACTTCGCAACACCGACGCATCAGGCCCCGACCGAGCATGAACCGGGTCGCCCCGGTGACGAAAAACATCTCCGGCTGGAATTGAAGCTTCTCGCCGATGTCGGGCTGGTAGGATTTCCAAACGCCGGCAAGTCGACATTGATCTCGCGCATTTCGGCAGCGCGTCCCAAGATCGCCGACTATCCATTCACGACACTCGAGCCGCATTTGGGCGTGGTCAGCGTCGACGATAGTACTTTCGTGGTCGCCGATATCCCCGGATTAATCGAGGGCGCGCATACCGGACACGGCCTGGGGATTCAGTTCTTGCGGCATATCGAGCGCACGCGGCTTCTGGTTCACCTGGTGGATGTTTCCGAATCGAGCGGGCGCGATCCGGCTGACGATTTCCGGATCGTGATGGAAGAACTGGCCAGCTTCAGCGAAGAACTGGTCAAAAAGCCGATGTTTCTGGTGGCTTCCAAGATCGACGTAGCGCAGGATCCCGAGCGAATTGCCAGTCTGCGGGCGATCGCGGTTGAGCGCGGGATGCCATTTTTCGAGATCTCGGCGGTAAGCGGGCAAGGGATCGAAAAATTAAAACGCGCGATGGCTCAAGAAGTCCTCAAGCCGGCCGAAGAGGAAATCAGAGAACAATCCAATTAGATCGCAGACAAGGTCGTCTACGTGGAGGTTTCCATGGTAGGACTCATGCCTCCGGTTGAGGGGCTGCTGCATTCGGCCGAACAATTCGACCAAGCCGTGAATCGAGTGGCCCGGGCCTCACTAGGTGGAACGGGCAGCCAGGACACGGTGGACTTGAGCGCGGCCGCGGTGGCTCTGCTTCAATCGCGCAACAGTTTCGACGCAAATACCAAGGTCGTGAAGACCGCCGATGAAATGGATCAGACGCTGGTCAATATGGTCACCTGATCACTCATAGCGCAGCGCGACCATCGGATCTACCTGGGTGGCGCGCCGCGCCGGAATATAGCTGGCGAGCAAGGCTACCGACAACAGCACCAGCGGAACGATGACAAACGCCACCGGATCGTAGGCGCTGATGCCGAACAGCATGCTCTTGAGCACTGCGGACACCGCGGCGCACCCGGCTACACCGATCGCTGCGCCGATCAGTACCGGCCGCATCGCCTGTTTGAGGATCAAGCAGCGCACTTCCCGGGCATCCGCGCCCAAGGTCATACGGATGCCGATTTCGCGGAAGCGGCGGCTGACCGCGTAGGACACTACGCCATATACACCAATGGAAGCCAGAAGTAATCCGAGCGCTCCTAGCGATCCGGCAAGCGTGGCTGCGATGCGCGATGGCGCGCGCCAAAACTCGAGGTTCTCCTCAAGCCTCGCGGCATCCACCACCAGATTGGGATCCAAGTCGTGTATCGCCGATTGGATCACTCTCGGATCCGCGCCGGGGCCTCGAACCAATAGCTGCAATCGCACCTGCTCGTCCGGCCCAGCCGGCAGATACATATAGGTCTCGTCCGATCGCGCGATGTGAGAAACCTGCGCGTCCTTCACGATTCCGATCACTTGATACTCACTCTTGTCCATCCGGAATGTCTTCCCGATGGCGTTTTCGTTCGGCCAGAACCTGCGTGCGGTGGTTTCGGTGACCATAGCTACTCGGGCGCCGGCGCGGACTTCGTCCTCGCGAAACGGGCGGCCGCGCACCACGGGGATTTCGAGCATCGGCAAATATTCGGTGGACACGTAATTCAACTCCGTGAGCTCTCCACGGGATTGTCCGGGAAGTATGAAATCGGTGCCGCGATGCGAATCACTCAACGGCGAAGTCCAAGCCTGCGCGACGTATTGGATCCCCGGCAGTGCCCGGATTCGCTCCATGGCCTGCTGTTGGAACAGCGCGGCTCGCCGCGGATCGTAGCCCTGCCCGCGAAGATCGAACGACGCGGACGTGACGTCGCTCATCGCAAATCCGGGATCGATGGTTTGGGCGACATACAATCCGTGCAGCAGCAGGCCGGCGGAGATCAGGAGAATCATGGACACCGCCACTTGGGCGCCGACTAGAGTACTGCGCAAAAATCCGCCGGATCGCGCCATGGAGCCGCCGCCGGCCGACGAGTCCTTGAGCGCAGCGTTCACATCGGGCCGGGATGCCTGGAGCGCGGGGGCCAGGCCGAAGATGATGCCCGTGCCCAGGGTGAGGGCGATCGAGTAGAACAATACGCGCAGATCGGGTGTCACTTGCAGCGTCAGAGGGGGAGCGCCGTGTGGAAGGTGAGTCAGGACGTAAGCCACGATGGCGTTGAACGACCATAGAGCGACCGCCGATCCCAGCACGCCGCCGAGCAGCGCGATCAGCACGCTTTCCGTTAACAGTTGCCGGATGAGACGGCCACGGCTTGCC
>Ga0335080_10005393_pt1 | contig 13150 bp, 10 predicted proteins | sample Lox_Sample_34_FD_206720 | JGI IMG/M metagenome (GOLD analysis project Ga0335080, IMG submission 206720) | Soil microbial communities from Loxahatchee National Wildlife Refuge, Florida, United States - Lox_Sample_3.4 | ecosystem: Environmental > Terrestrial > Soil > Wetlands | place: USA... | reverse complement strand
ACCTGGTGTGGAACGTGAGCGGACATGTGCAGATCCGGGTGACGCTCACCGGCGGGGCGAATGCCGTCGCCTCTGCGTTGTTCTTCGATTAAACCGAGCGTTCCCGGCCGATTTCGGCGTTGATCAATTCGCTGATGACAAACAGCGGCCGCCCTTTCGCTTCCAAATACAGACGACTCAGATATTCGCCGATCAGTCCCAGAAGAATGGTCTGGATACCGCCGATGATGAGAAATACAATCATCAAGCTGGTCCATCCCGGAAAAGGTGTGAACACGAACCACCAAACCAGTGTGACGACGATCAGAATCGCCGCCAGCAGGCAGAGCAGCATACCGAGGTAGAGTCCCACGCGCAACGGCCGGACGGAGAACGACGTGATTGCGTCCAGAGCCAATGCCATCATGCGGCGGAATGGATACTTGGTAGTGCCCGCAAAGCGCGGCGCGCGATCGTAAGCGACCGGCACATGACGAAAACCGGTCCATGCGATCATGCCGCGCAGAAATCTCTGGCGCTCCGGCATGCTTTGCAGCACGGTCAGTACCCGGCGGTGGATCAGCCGAAAATCACCCGTGTCCCTTGGAATCGGCAGATCGCTCAATCTTTCCAGTACCCGGTAGAATATAGCGGCCGATAATCGTTTCAAAATTGACTCGCCCGCGCGCGACTTCCGCTGCCCGTAAACGACGTCCGCTCCCTCATCCATGAGCTGCATCATACGCGGCAGCAATTCGGGCGGATCTTGAAGGTCGGCGTCCAGAATCAGGATGCGTTCGCCGGTACAGTACGCCAACGCGGCCGTGAGAGCGAGTTGGTGGCCATGATTCCTCGACAGGTTTATCCCAACCAGGCGACGATCGTTCGAAGCCAGTTCCCGAATTGCTTCCCAGGTATCGTCGATTGATCCGTCGTTGACCAGGATGATTTCGTAGCTCTCGCCGGCGCTCGCGCGACATACCTCGCTCACCCGGCGATAAAGCTCCGGGAGTCCTTCTGACTCGTTGTAGCAAGGCACTGCAACGGATAGTTCTGTCATGCGAGCATCAGCCAAAATTTATCATCGCGACGATCATGTTGTAAGGAATCCGCAGCATGTCCGCTAAAACAATAGTTTCCAAGGAAGCTTGACCGGCAAACAGTTGCCGATACTGCGCGACCGGACGGATATGACGTCCGCGGTCGTGATCGTTGAGAAATCTGGCAATCGAAGACTGGTTTTGAACATAGCACGGATCGATCGTCACCAGCCTTCCGCCCGGCCGGACGACTCTTCCCGCCAGCCCCAACAGCGAGCGCGCTGCCGCATCATTCAAGTGATGTAACACGCCAAAGGAAATAGCCAGATCGAACGGCGCGTATTGGGAAATGTCGACGGTGGTTAAATCCGCACATAAGAACGTTCCGCGATTGCCGAAACGCTGGCGTGCCGCCGCGATATACCCGGCATCGATATCGATTCCAACGTAACAGACGCTCGTTTCGAGGTGTGACAGACTGGCGCCCGTTCCGCATCCCAGATCGATCACTTTCTCGCCAGGTCTCGGCTTGGCGAACTCTTGAAGAAAACGGCGATGACATTCTGGTGCGCCCACCGCCCTTTGATAAAGCTCGAAAATCGAGGCGTGTGAGAGTACCGATCTGGCGGCGTTCCCGAAACTCACCGAGGATCCCTATTTCTCAGCCACAACTGCGACATTCCAGCACCACCAGCCGAGCAACGGAAAGAGTCGCAGCAAGGCTCGGTCGATTTTCTCGAGGGCGAGGTACGTGCCCCGGATTTCGGGCTCGCGCGTCAGAATCCGCTTCCAATAGCGATCCTGGTTCGGATGAACCCGGTCGATCAGGTAGAATCTGACGAAAATCAGCAGCGTCGAAAGCCAAAAAAATTTCGTTCGCACCGTACGAAATCGCTCGCGCAATAGTTTGACATCGGAGCGGCGGATTGGATGCTCGTCCTCGGTGCGGACCTTGGTTGCCATGTGCCGATAAATGTTGATCAGCGGATTGTAGGCCACCGGATCGTAAAAACATGCAACACCCCCGGTCTTCAAGATTCGCCTCACCTGGTCCAAACATGTGGGAATGTCGGCATGGTGCAGCAGATTGGCTGCGTAGACGATATCGAAGCTGGACTCGGGAAACACCGACAGGTCTTCGGCGGAACACAGCCGGGTTTCCACCGATACGCCATGCAAGGCCGCCACGCGATTCACCACGTCGAGCATACGCGGCGAGAGGTCGGTCGCCGTGACGCGGCCGCCCTGTAGCGCGAAATAAACCGCTGCCTCGCCTGCACCGCTGCCCAATTCCAAGACACGTTTCCCTTGAAGCGGACCCATCGCCGCAGCCAGCCAGCGCGCTTCGGGCGACGTCGAAGCCTGGAACGTTTCGAGCACGGGCACTTCGCGAGGATCGATCGCGCTGGCCCACTCGTCGTGGAAGCGCTGTTCCCGAAGCTGATTGGCGGCATCCATGACGTTACTTTTTCCAGACCGGCTCATCGGCCAGGATGTGTTTCGCTAACGCGCCGAAGTTGAATTCGGTGCAGACACGATGCTGCAGATAGCGCGACACGTCGCGGCGCTTGCGAGGATTCGCCAGATACTCTTCCACCAGCATATTCAGATGATCGATGTTGCGATACATCACCTGGTCGCCTATCTCTCCCATGCTCTGGCGGAAATCCTCCTTGTAATCGAATAACACAAGACCGCCACAGGCGAAACAGCCCATGATCTTTGGCGACACGCCCGTGTTGTAGCCCAGATTCACGATGTCCACGATCAGGTCGCTGTTCATGAACAGCAGCGGCAGCTCCGTGAAATAGTCCAGGCACTTCCGGAAACGCATGCGGTACTGATCGCGCAGAGTCCGGACCGCGCCAGGCTCCATAAAGTTCCCGTAGAAATCGTACTCGCGCTTGAGCCCCGTCAGAACCGAGAGCCGGACATCCGTGTTGCCCACCATTTCGATTTCTTCATGCATGAAGTTCCAGAAAAAGGTTGAGCGCGGCTCGAGCTTCAGACGTTTGCGTGTCGCGCTATCCAATTGATCGATCTCGGACATCAGCAGGTCCCACAGACAATCCGTCAGCCGAGTCTTTTTCGCGGCCAGCACTCGCGATTCGATATCGGCCAGCACCGGTTCGCTACGGAATGGCAAATCTTTCGCGGCCTGCAAATACACGTTTCCGGCAAACGCCATCCGAGTACGAAATGCATTGCCCGATCCTGCGCGATATCCATAGCGCACGAAATTCGGATAAGACGGTTGCAGGAAGAACCGGACTTTGGATTTTTCCAGAATGCCGAGCTTGTCGAACGCATCGATGTGCCCGTGATCCGGCGAATAGTGGCTATACAGCGGATGATCCAGGACCTTGCGGATTCTGCGAATCGACCCGCCCGTCGCCTGCGCGGGAGTGCTCGGTGGCGCGCCCAGAATCTGCCGCGGGAGCTGGAGCAGTCCGTGATCCCACAGCATCACGGTGGGAATCTGTACGATGTCCCGAAAGAGGTTTTCCTGCTTCGGCGTCGAGCACAACAGCACGTACAGGGAATTTGGCAGCGACACGGCGACATCACAGCGGAACGAACGCAGCGCCTCCACCGTGTTCTGGATGTAGATATCGTTGCCCGAAATAAAGCTCGCGACGTCGACTTCGAACACTGAGGCGCCAAGCTGACGAAGCTCGTTCGCCATTTCGACGGCGAAGTTGAAGTCGACTCCGCCGAACCACGGATGCGGCGGCATGGTGACGGCGATGCGCAGTCCTTCGAGCGGCCGGCTCATCGTTCCAGCCACCATTTCGCTACCTTGCGCGCGCCGATGCGGCTGACGTGCAGCGCATAGCCGGGCAGTCCGATGATGCGCCGGATCATCTTGCGCCGTGCCACCGTTCGTCCGAACGACGGCATCTCGATATCGGCCCGGCCGATGCACAATCGAGCCAAACGAATTCCCAGCAGGCGCGCGTCGGACGTCCAGCCAAGCGATTCGGGCGAGCGCGCATCGGGAATTTCGAACGTAAGGATCAGATCCGCGGCTGCCGAGAAGGCGTCGGCCGGAATGTCGAAGGCGACCCGCTCGATTTCCCGCTCCGGACCGAACGTCCATTCGCCGACTGGCAAGCCGTTTGCTTTGGCGCGAACCAGCAGCTTCGGTGCGGCCTTCGAAACCACGCAATCGGAAATCACGAACGAAGCGGGGACCGCGCCTGGCGGCTTCTCTTCGAACGCGATCTTGATATTCACTTCCTTGCCGACGCTCCACGACCCCAAGCGATCCGGCAGCGCCCACTGCGCGCCGAGATAGTCGCCGACGAACGCCGCGGAGTTGCCGCCATCGGTCAGATCGATGATCTCGCCCACCCGATACTTCAGCGATCCCGCGGGCATCATCTGGAATTTAGACAAACGAAAACCGAGCGGCCGCGTGTCCCAGGTCGACCATCCGAGATCGAGCGGCGAATGCGGCTCATTCACGTGGAACGCGATGTGGATCGGATCGCGCGCCGGAAAGCCTTCGGGCAGCAGGATGCGCCGTTCATCGGTAAGCCGCGTGGGGCCGAGCGTCCACTCGGCGACCTTGCGCCCGTTGATCGCAACCGATACGTCGCGCAGCGGCGATTCCTGATTCACGGCGACATCGGTCACGGTGAAAATCGCGATTACTGGAGCGGCGACAGGCTCATCCAGCAAAAGCACGAGGCTCGCATCCGGGCCCAGTGTCCAGACTCCGAATCCGTCAGGCTGTGTCCAACATTCATTCGTGTAGTAAGAGCCGTCACCGGTCTCGGTGAAATCCAGGGTTTGGAGCAGCGAGTAGCGTAGGCGATCCGCGCTGGTGAAATCGATTTTCTGGATCTTGACGCCGAGTTCGCGTGGATCCTCGCCGATCACCTGCTGCCCCTTCGATCGCGCGTATCGATCGGCGGATTGCGGATTCGGAATGAAGAATTCCAGACAGCATGATCGCTTACCATCCAACAGCCGCGCCGGCAGCACGGCCTTACAGACGGTGACTTCGAACCGCGTGTAAATGGTCCAGCGGCTCAACTGCTCGCCGTCGAGCGAGACCTCGACGTGCATCGGATGGCCTTCCGGACCGAGAAACGCTTCATTGATTCGGACGTACGCCACGATGTCGCCGAGCAAGTCCGGCGCTGGGGCGAACAGGATCGCCGCGCGATGTCCCTCGATCCAGGAGCCGGTGAAATCCATCGCGCCCCAATGCCCGTCTTTGAATCGCGCCGAATGGCCTTGCGAGGTAAGATCCAGCATGTCGCCGGGCTGGACGGTTCCGATCGCATGGTCCTCTTCGTCATAGGCGAAGAATGAGCACATCAGATCGCGCGTGTACTTCCACGCTGCCGAACGATAGAGCTGATCGTCGCCGGTTCGCGCCCAGCCCTTGCGGACGTGCGTCGGAAACGGAGTATCCGCAGCTATCAGGAATTGTCCAATGAACTGCTGGAAGACGTGGTGATTTGCGTTGAGCACCAGGAAGTCGGGCGCACTGCGGGGAGCGGCGTTGCAGGTGCCCACGGCAGCTTCGAGACACCGTGCGATCGCGCCGAGACCGTATCGCAGGTCGCGCGGCCAATCCGTAACGCGTCCGATGGGTCCGGGCGCGGCTCGTCCGTCGAGTCCGAAATCGAAAATCAGCAGATCGTAGTTAGCGACCAGTCGCGCCGGCAGAGTCTCATCATCTGAGAAACGAATCGGTTTCGCGGAATCGGGCATAGCATCCGTCGTTAGCAGCGCAGCCGCGTAATCCAAAGGATTCTCAAAACCCATCTCCGCGATCGCGCGAGCCGTGAGTTCCAGCATGCGCGGGTTGTTGCCGACGTAAGCGAAGCGCGCTTCCGGAGGATAGACCGTCAGATTGCCGGCGACATACGGCAGCGCGTGCTCGGGCGCGTAGAACACGAAATTGCGAGCCTCGTTTGCGTCGGATAAATAATCCGCAGTCTGCGGCGACCCTACCGTCCGCTCCAGCGCGCACACATATCGCGCCGCCGGACCATTCGAGAAATCCAACTCCTCGATCTCTTCGTTCGGCGCTCCCCACGTCTCAGCCTGATGATGCGCCACAGGATCCTCGACGCCGTACACAAACTCCTGCAAGTTGTTTTCAAGTTTGATGTCCAGCCGATGCGCCAGCGTCGCGACACGCGTGTGATCGCAATGATAAGCCTTCAGCCGATGGCCGAGGCTCTCGGTGCGCTTTCCATACAAAAGGTAAAACCGCTTGCACATGTTCGAATCGGCATGCCAGCCGTGGATCATGCGCTCGTCGAATCCGTGAATATCGAACCAGGCTTGCCGCGGGGCAAGCTGAAAATCGCCGGGCGAATCGAAGCGCATGTAATCGAACCGCGTGGCGACCTCGTGGAGATGGAGCCTATGCCCCAGCTCCTCGCAGGCCTGCATCGCAGCTTGCGGATCCGCGCGGGGAAACGATTCCCAAAGCGGCTCGGGCAACTCGAATCGCGGCACGATGTACTGGCCATCCGGAAGATCGCGAACGGCGTCGGCCAGGCTCTGGAATCCGTCGCGGCCGAGAAAAATCATGTCCGTATTGGTTGACAGAATCCAGCGATTTAGCGGATTCGAGCGCCGGATCGCAATATTCCGCGAATGCGGCTCGAGAGCTGAAAGATGCGTGCGCTCCACCAGCCGGGCATGCAGTTGCGGACGAATTCGCATCACGCGCAGACGCGATTTCGCGCGCGGCGTCAGCGTGTCGTAAATCGCTTCGACGAACGTAGGCAGATCGTTGGGCGTGTTGTAGTCGACGAAGATGATTTCGTCTCCTTCGTCCGACAACACCTCCGCGATGCAGTTGATGCTGATGGCGCCGCGCTTGTGAAGATTGTAGCCGTGCGAATCGTTTCGCCCGTATAGGATCACCGAGATCATACGAGCGGCGTGGTCTCCTTCAGGTTGAAGTCCGCCAGGCCCCAGTTCTCATGATTGAAAATCATGGGCGCGTCGAGCCGCTTCATCTGCGCCGCCCACGCCAGGACATCTTCGTTGTCGACGAACGAAAGACCGCGCGCGGCGATGCGCTCGAACAGCTTGGCCTGGCCTTCCGGCGTCCAGCCGGATCCGGTTCCGTGCTCGATGTGATAGATCCGCATCGGATCATTCAGCATTTCTTCGCGCGCGCCTCCATGATGCGCCGCGATGCAAAACACCGAATCCAGGTTCATCGAGAACAGGTCGAATTCCGGATATCCCCGCAAATCGAGCCAATGCTCGCGCGCCATCAGCGTGAAGTCGCCGCACGCGTTGGTGTGGACGAATCCCGGCGACGGTTGGCCGGGAGTTTCCGTCCAATCGCAGCCGAAAGCGCGAAACGATCCGGGGGCTGAAAGATTCAAAACGTGCGTTCGTCCGGGCTCCAGCCTGAGATCCAGCCGGTGCACCATGCGTCCTTCCGCGCGAAAGTTAAGGAGCCCGCGCCCGCTCACGTCTTGAATGCTGAAATCGAGAGGCGCGCTCGTTTCGAGATCGATATACAAAGGCTGCACCGCTCCGCTCGGCGCTTCCACAACCAACTCCGCGGTTTGCGCGCCGGACATTGCACCGCTCTCCGGATCCCAACCCCAACCCGCACCCCACGGCTGCGAAACGGCTGAGATGTGCGGCGAATTTTTCGATCGCCCCGGCCAGCCGCACCAGTAAACCTTGACCTCTCCCTGCTCTCCACCCGCTCGAATGCCAAGCCTCAGAACTTCGGTGCGTCCGGAAGAAGCCGGAATCGCGAACTTCACGAACGCGAGGCCCACAACCGTCTGTTCACCAATTTTCCGGTCGGTGGAATCCGACAGTGTGATAACCGTCGGCCGCTTGTTGTCCGGGCTCGGCTCCACTTGCATCCCGAGCTCACCGGATCGCGGCGCGTTCGCTGCAACGACGATTTCAGCGCCATCCAACGCTCGGCGGAACGTCTCGCCGCGATAATCGTCCAGCACCTTCCAGCCCGTGCCCGCCGCGATCCCGGAGTTCACGGGGAAAATATCCTCGCCGGGACCAGCCGCGGCCTGAAACGCTATCTTGCGACGAATCCACGGAACAATGTTCTTCACCATCCCCGCGAAGCCGCGCCACTCGACGTACGATTTCAGCATCCGCCGCATGCGTGGCGATACCGGAACGGTGAGCCGCACCAGCCGGCCGCCTTTCGCCAGCCGATCGATCACGTGCTGCATCGAGAACCACAGCGTAACAACTAGATTGCGCTTTCCGAGCGGCTTCACGCTGGCGGATCCGTTCACGCTCCGATCCCAATCGAAGCGGAACGCGCGAAAATTCATGATCCGCGGATCGCGATCGGTCGGAATGCCTCCATGATGCACTCGGAACCAAAGCCTCCGCGCGGAGGGATTCGCGATCGGCAAACGCAGCCGGCTGCGGCGGTCGATGGAAGCATGCACCAGCACCTGATAATCTTCGCCCAGGATCTCGAGATCGAGCGGCGCATTGCCGGTGCCCGGCCCTGGCTCTAATTCGACGAACAATCCGGTGATGCCCTGCGGCGCATTGTCGAGCAGCAACTCGGCGACATCGCCGGCCCATCGAAACGGCTCCTGTGCCGTGTATCGCTCCATCGGCAGCCAACCTTTTCCGAACAGGATCCCCGAATCCGGCGACGCGATGTCGCCCGGACTCAAGACCGGCCGGCCCTCCGGCGTCACGTTATAGGTCCCTTCGCGGACATTGATGCGAATCAGGTGGCTGCGGCAATATGCCAGTTGTTCGTCGATGCAGGCACTCACCGGTACGTCGCTCATCACGTCATGCCGATCGATGCGATACATACGCCCGCGCTGAAGCCGGCGCTCGGCGAAGAATTCTGCCAGTTCGCTCGAAAACAGAATGTCGATATTGGTGACGAGCACGAATTCGCCGCGCGCGCGTCGGATTCCGACGTTTTTCGCGATCATCTGATACAGCGGCAGCGCCGCGCCATGTGCGAAGCGGGCATGCAGTTCCGCGGGCACTTCGATCAGCCGCACACGGCAAAAATCTGCATCCGGCGGCCAGTGCAGCGCCTCCGCCAGACGCGGTCGATCCGGCGGCGGATTCCACTCCACGATGATCAGCTCGGAAGGAATCTGATGCTGGTGCGCCTGCCCGATCCAGCCGTTGACGAACGCCTGCATCCGTCCCAGTAAATTGCCGCCGTGATCGTCGTTGCGCGCCGTGACCACCAGCGAAAGATAAGGTACACCGGCGGCGGACATTACTTCGGCTTGGCGGTGAGTAACAGATGCCAGCCGAAGGCTCGTTCCAGAGCGCGGAAAAGCGGCTTCGGCATCCAGCGGAAATACCAGACGGCTTTGTATTGATACTTCACGTACTCGGGAATGCTGTAGGGAAAGATGTGGTCGACACTAACGTCGGTCACCTGAAATCCGTGCTCTTCCAAAAGACGCCGGCCCGCCGCACGAGAATAGCTGTACGTCACCGGGCATCCAGTCTGCGCTTCCGAATACTCGGCGATCAGGCGATTCAGCTTCCAGAACTGGCCCTTGCCATAGCCGAAAAGGATCCAAAGCACTTTCCACGACCAGCGCCCATACACCATGATTTTCACGGTGCTGCCGGACCCCACGAATTTGCGGATTTCCTCGATAACGCGCTCTGGATGCGGCGTGTGATGGATCACGCCGAACGAGTAGACCAGATCGTAATTCTCCACCGGGACCGATTCGCTGAGCCGCTCCGCGTTGGCCTGAATGAATCGGATGCGATCCTCAAGGCCGTAAACCCGGGCTCGCTGGCGCGCCACTTCGAGCGACTTTTCGGTAAGATCGACGGCCGTCACCTGCGCGCCGTGCCTGGCGAAATTAATCGTGTCGGTGCCGATGCCGCACCCGATTTCCAGAACCTTCTTGCCTTCCCAGCGCGCGAAATCGGCAAACGCCGGAATGTGATATTCGACGAAATATTTTCGCGCCTCAACTTCGTCGAAGTACTCGCGCGACCCGACCGCCTTGGGGGAATGCCGGATATTACACGGCCGCGCATTCCAATAATCGCTGACCTTGGTGATCGGGATGTCTTCAAAAGAGGCAGACTTATTCATACTTCCGGCGACACGCTCAACTTAAGATTATAGCTGGCGCCGCAGGCAAAACCACGCATTCCGCCTCAGGGGCGAGCTTCAGGGAATGTCCGGAACCACCAGCATGGCGTCGTTGAAGCGATTGGTGAAATTGGCGACGCAGATCGCCAGTGTCAGCTCGACAATCTGGTCGTCGGAGAAATACTGCTTCAGTTCATTGAGTGCGCCCTCGCGAATCGCCGACGCGCCCCGCGTCAAACGCTCAGCATACAGCAGGACCGCTTTTTCCTTGGCGTCGAATGCCGAGCTGCGAATGAAGAATGCCAGGTTATTGATCTGCTCTTCGGTGACGCCATTTTGTTTACCCGATGCCGAGTGCGCCCGGAAACAGTATTGGCAGCCATTGGTTAAAGCGGTCTTGAGGTAGGCTAATTCCTTGTATTTGGCTTCCACCTTCCCTTTGTTGATCACCGCGCCATAAAGCGGCATGAAGTGCTGCAGCGCTTCCGGCACTCGCGCCATCGTGGCAAAAAACGCCGGCATGTGGCCAAACGCCTGGGTAAGTCTGTCAAAAATCGGTTGGACTTCGGCCGCCGCCTGTTCGCGGGTCAGCGCGCTGATGACTGGTTGAGGTGCAGCCGTGGCTGTCGACATTCGAGAGAGCTCCTTCCGCAAGCGCTCGCGCTTGCTCCTACTTGGATGGTCTGTACTGAGATTGGTTTCGCTTCATCGCGCTGATCACCCCGGTATTGAGCCCAATCGTGCTCAAACCGCCAAAAAAACGCGCGTGTTCGATTTTAACGCATCGATCCATGACCACTTCGAGGCCGGCCTGGCGGGCTCGATCAGCCGCCTCCTCATGGACCACTCCTAACTGCATCCAGATCACTTTCGCCTGCCGCGCGATGGCCTGCTCGACGATCTCCGGCACCGCCGAAGGCTCGCGGAAAATATCGACGATTTCGATCGGACCCGGTACTTCCAGAAGCGTCGGATAGCTCTTGCGCCCGAGCACCTCGGTCTCGCGCGGATTTACCGGCGTCACATCGTAGCCGTGCGAGAGCATATAAATCGCCGCGAAATGGCTCGGTCGGAAGGGGTTCGATGACAAGCCCACCATCGCGATGCGCTTGTAAGTTTCCAGTATCCGGATGCGGTCCTGCGCGCTGGTCGCAAATCGGCCGAGATTCACCGGAGAATTGCCGCTGACGCCGTCCGCCATCTAATCCTTGCCCGCCGCGCTCAGCGCCTGGTCGAGATCCCACAGGATATCCTCGACATCTTCGATCCCCACCGAAAGCCGCACCAGGTCGTCGCTGATGCCGCACATTTCCTTCTCTTCGTCACTTAGTTGTTGATGCGTGGTGGAGGCCGGATGGATCACCAGGCTCTTGGCATCGCCGACATTGGCCAGGTGCGATACCAATTGCAGGCTCTCGATGAATTTTCGGCCGGCGGCTAATCCTCCGCGAATCCCGAAACTCATGATCGCGCCCGTGCCTTTCGGCAGATACTTGCGAGCCAGAGTGTGATAGCGGCTGGAAGGCAGTCCCGGATAGTTCACCCAAGCCACGCCCGAATGCGTGGACAGAAAACTCGCGACCCCCATCGCGTTACGCGAATGGCATTCCATGCGGAGCTTCAACGTCTCGAGCCCTTGCAGAAACAGGAACGAATTGAAGGGGCTCAGCGCCGGCCCGAAATCGCGAAGTCCTTCGACCCGCGCCTTCATGATGTAGGCGAAATCGCCGAAGGTCTCATAGAAGCGGATGCCATGGTAGCCTTTGCTCGGTTCGAGCATCTGCGGAAACGCGCCGCGATCCCAGGGAAATTTTCCGCTGTCCACGATGATTCCGCCGATCGATGTGCCGTGCCCGCCGATGAATTTCGTAGCCGAGTGCAGCACGATGTCCGCGCCGTGCTCAATGGGACGGCATAGATACGGGGATGCGAAGGTGTTATCGATCATCAGCGGCAGATTCGCATCGTGAGCCACTCGCGCGACCGCTTCGATATCCAGCACGTTGAGCAGCGGATTGCCGATCGTCTCGCCGTAAATCAGGCGAGTTCGCGGTGTGATCGCCCTGCGGAAATTTTCCGGATCGTCCGGATCGACGAACGTGGTGTTGATTCCCAGCCGCCGGAAGCTGACGTCGAACTGCGTGTAGGTGCCGCCGTAGAGCGTCTTCGACGCGACGATTTCGTCGCCTGCGCCGAGCAGGTTCGTGATCGCAATGAATTGCGCTGCTTGCCCGCTGGCAACCGCCAGTGCACCGACGCCGCGCTCGAGCGCCGCCACGCGCTCTTCGAACACCGCCGTGGTCGGATTCATGATGCGCGTATAAATGTTGCCGAAGCGCTGCAGATTGAAGAGATTCGCGGCGTGCTCGGTGTCTTCAAAAACGTAGGACGTCGTCTGGTAAATCGGGACGGCGCGCGAGCCGGTCTCCGCATCCGGCCGATGCCCGGCGTGCAGCGCGCGCGTCGCAAAGCCGAAGGCGCGATCCTGGCAGCTCGGCTCGGTTGGGATCTTACAGATAAGCGGATCGTCCGGCATACGACCTGATTGTACGATGCCGTGGCTCTCAGTCCCGAGCGCGTTCCTGCATCAGGCGACCTAGTACATCAGACAGGCCCAACTGCTCTGCCCAGTGGTTGACGTAATCCATGTCGAGCCGTTCGCCGCTGACCTTAAGGATTCCGCGCAAATCGTTCCACTGGCGCTCGGAAGTTTCTCGATTGACTTTATACCAGCGCAGCTTGGCCAGGATTGTATCCTAGGCGCTGGCAACCGCGCATTCCACCGTATGTTCTCCAACGATTCTCACGCCGGCAAAAGCGCGACGGGCAAACTGGGTATGACTATAGTCGTCCTCCTGCAGCGGGAAAAGGTCGAACTTCAAGGATGTCGCGTAGTGGATGATATTGAAGGATCGCCCGTATACCAAAGCGTCTGCGATCATTTGGACATCGGCGTAGTATTCCGCCTGGAGTTCACTTACCAGTTCTGCAATCCGGTCGCGGTGAAGTTGAACGACCAGATCGATATCGTTCGTCGCGCGCGGTATTC
>Ga0335080_10005392_pt1 | contig 13150 bp, 3 predicted proteins | sample Lox_Sample_34_FD_206720 | JGI IMG/M metagenome (GOLD analysis project Ga0335080, IMG submission 206720) | Soil microbial communities from Loxahatchee National Wildlife Refuge, Florida, United States - Lox_Sample_3.4 | ecosystem: Environmental > Terrestrial > Soil > Wetlands | place: USA: Florida... | reverse complement strand
GGGGTAGATCGCGAGATTCTGCTGATAGGCGGTCCCCGCGGGTAAGCGCAATCCACTTCCGTAGGCGCTCGCGATCGAGCTGGTGTTGTCGGCAAGAGTAAGATCGCCGGTGAGCGTAAGCAGCCGCACAGCACTGTCTGGCGCGTAAGACGAGAAGTACGAAAGCCGCTGGTCGTTGATAGCATTGGTTACGTTGAGCCGGCCCTGAGGAATCAACGTCGGAGACAGAACGCTCCCTAACGTCAACCCTTGGCTCGCGATGACGTCGAACGTCGCATCGCCGAGGGCAAGCACAGGCGCCGGCGTCGTTGAGTCCACCGCCCGCAACTGCCCGCCGGCACGGATCACTCCTTCGCCCCGCGCCACGTAGTAGACACCGCCCGCGACATCCCCCCCAGCAGAAACCGTCAAGTTTCCGCCGCCGAGCACGATCGCCTGCGAGGGGCTCGTGGTCCCAACGCTGGTGCTGCTACCGGAAACGGTCCCCGTTGTTGGGATGACGGCCGATACGCCGACGACGTTCCCGCCAGCGGTCAGTGTGACGTTGCCGCCACCCAGAGCGCCGACGTTCTGCCGAAAATTTGCAAACGAGACGCCCCACGCCGGGCGCACGGCGTACGGGACATCCCCTGCCGCCCCTGCTGCGGAATTGATACCGGCCGGCAACGAACCTTGGCGGAACAACCAGTCGTTGACCAACTGATTGGAAGGCGCACTCGCCGTAACGATATTCCCAAGTGCGGAGATGGACACATCCCCACCGCCATTGGTAAAAAAAGCGTTTCCAGGCAGGGCGAATCCGGCGAGTGTTTCAACTGGAACCCCGGCAGTGTAGATTGCGCTGGAACCGCTCGCGAAAGTCACGTCGCCGCCCGCGGCGACATCGATATTCCCTGTACTGGTCCGAACCAGATCGCCCGCGGCCAGCGTAACGCCGCCCTTCCCGGCGCCCGCAGCATTCACTGCCAGCGGGTTCGCCGCGCTCAGGTCGCTGCCGCCGACGAGGCGCATCGTCCAACCCGCTCCTGGCAGCGGCTGCGCGTTCGGCGTTGTGCCGGCGAAGCCGGAAGACAAGCTGCCGTTGAGCAGAAGGTTCCCCTGGGCGCGCAGTGTCAGCGCACCGCCGACCGATGCAAGCGCTCCCAAATCCCAATCAGCCGCGACCACGAGATCGCCAGGGCTTTGTACCTCCAAACCGGGAACGACGCGCACGCGCGCATCATCCGCGACGCCCAGTCGGCTCGTGATTCCGCTCGACGTGCTCATGAATGTCGCGACATCCGTCTGTGCCTGGGCTTGCGTCAGCACGCCGGGACCATCCGCGACATCGATACGCGCAATGTTCGAGTAGATGCGAACGGCTTCGATCGTGATCGAACCCGCACCGGAAATCGTCGACCCCAGCGAATCGATCGCGACGTCTGAGCCCACCTGAGGTGCGCGCACCCAGACCGTCCCGTCTGGACCAGCCGTCGAAAAACTGTCGCCCTCCTGTTTAGGTGCCGATACGTCGATCGACGATCCCGCCGCCAGAGAAACGCTCCCTCCCGTTGTGCCCAGCGTGACGGTGCCCGGATGCCCGGGCCTGGCATTGCTCTGAGGAGTTGTCAGGCGCCCAGCCGTCCCCTGCGCGATCAAGCGACCGCTCGCCTCCAGCGACAGTCCGTTTCCCGCGAATACGGTTATCGCACCGTTGGCGCCGGATCCGTCATTGCGGTTTGCGATCAGCGCTCCGCCGATATCGATATGTCCCCTATCGGCAAAGAGTTCGATTGTATTGGCATGAACCGAATCGTCCTCACCAACTGTGATATCGCCGCTGCGCGCACGCAAGCTACGTACCCCCCCTACGCCGCCAGCTTCGAGCGCGCTGTTCAACACCGAGAACGCGTCGATGCGGCCAACGTCGAGAACGAATTTGCCGCTCGTGGCGCTAGCGGCTGCCTGACCATACAAGCTTCCATTCGCGGCGAACGTGCCGTTGATCGCGCTGACCTGCAAAGTACCTGCATCGCCGCCGCCCGGTGCTCCTGAGAAATCGACGCGCGACCCTGTATCCAGAACCACGTTACCGCTGGCAGACGTCAGCACGATCTGTCCGCCCGGCGCGTACGCCATGGTGTCGTGGAACAGCTTGGCGTATCCTGCGACGCTGATCGACGCGCCGGGCGCGAGATGAATGCCGTCCCCGGTTTGCCCGCCGGTCGCAGCGAGCGTCAACGAGCCGGCCGGGAGCTCGATGCTGCCAGTCTGGTCGATGCGTGTACCCGTTATCGACAGCCTGGCACCGACACCTGGAGCGGAGGTTCCGGCCAAGGCTTGCGGACTACCGCCTATCATCACGGCGCCGCCAGCGGAGATGCTCTGATCGCTTGCGTTATCAGCCGTGAGACGTGCGGAGGCAAAGGTAAGGTCGCCGGCAGTGCTCAGCGTGCCCGTGCCGGAAACTCGAACGTCTCCCTGCGCGCTCAGTTGCACTGTTGCGAAACCCGAAACAGCTTTTGCGCCGCCTCCCAATACGAAATCGCCGCCAGTCGCAGAGAGTTGCAGGTTGCTCGAACCAGCGACAACCGCAGGCGCCGCGCTGGCCGTCGAGTTGGAGAACGCAATCGTCTTGGCCTGCACAACGACTTGACCATTGTCGAAACCCGCGAGCCCTGTTGCGTCGAGTGTAAGTTGGTCGAGCGGCCGCGTGGGAGTCCCCAATGCCACGTCTCCGAAGAAATCTATGGTGCCGTAGCTGCGAAGGATGAGAGATTTTGCCTGCCCTATCTGAGCCAGCAGTGCATCGTCGATGATCAGGCCGCCGTGTCCCGCGGGAACTTGTCCCAGGGCGATACTGCTGGTCGAGACGCTGATCGTGGAGGAAGTGATTTGCGCGGTCGGATCGAGTTGAATGCCGCCTGTGGAATCGAGCTGAATCGATCCATCCGCGACCAGCTGAGCGTCTTGGGAAACACTCAACATGCCCGAGCTCGCACCGTTCCCCGCGTTCCCGCGATTGACAGCGCGCACGTCCCCGTTTGCGACGCGTATCAGCGCACCGGCGCCAGGAACGCCAAGCGGCGTTGCCGCAAACGCGCCTTCGGATCCGCGCGCGACGATCGATCCGCCCGCGGCGATGTCCACCTGATCTGTTGCCACGAGAATCACTTCGCCAGCCCGCAGAGAATGCGCAGCATCATTGGCCACGACGACCGAGGTGGCTCCGATAGCGATCGCCCCGTCCGTCGAGTCGCTGCGTGTTCCGCCCAGCAAAAGACTCTGTGCACCGAGGCCGGAGAGCGAATCCGCGGCAATTTGCAGAGAGCCATCGGGTGCACCAGGCGTGTTCACGACCTCGATGCGAGGTGCGGATATATCGGCTTGACCACCTGCACCGTCGGACGCCGCAAAGTTGAATGCACCATTGAGGTTCACACTGGCGGTAGCTGCGATCAACAAATGGCCTGCATCTCCCGGGAGTACCGGCGCGGGTGTGCCCGCCGCGGCCGCCGCTGCGGAGAAGAAGTCGTTGGCGCTGGTTTCGGCGTACTGAGTCTCCCGGCGTACAACGCTAGCCGGCGTCACGACAAACCCAGAACTGCGCGCGTCCGCGATAGGCGTACCCAAGACGACACGGTTGCCAGCAACGACGTACGATCCGTCGAGCTGCGCGTGGTTTTGCTGCGGGACCATGTCCTGAGTACCGGGCGCGACGGTCACGGCGTATCCGCCGGGTAGAAGAGCGTAGTGGGCGGGGAGCAAGGTATAGACGCCCGCCGGAAGTCCGCTTACACCGCTGAGATAGACCGCGTCACCCGGTTTCAGGCTGGACCCAGCATCGTTCTGCAGATCGCGCGGTGCATACAGACCGTTCAACGAGGGAACGATGGCGAACGTGCCCTGCGCGGCCAGCACGTCGGCCGAACCGCCGTTACCGGGAAGAAACTCCCACGCACTCAAATCGCCGCCGCCGGACAAGTCGACGCGCGCGCCTTGCGCGACCGATACGTTCGCGCCCGATAGAGAAATCGTTTTCTGCGGAGGCGCGTTGATGGGTACGGAGACGCCATTGCCGAGGACGTAGACCCACTGAGTCTGGTTCAACGTCTCGCCGAAGGGAATGGTGAGTCCGGAGGCCGATACCGACACGATGCTTCCTGCTCCGAGGGTAAGCGCGTCAACCGCTTGGAGCTGGATGGTTCCCAGCGGGGCACGCAACGTGCCCTCGATGTCGATGTCCGAAGCGGATATCGTGAGGGATCCTCCGGCTGAAAGCGGAGGGGCAACAGAAGCGCCCGGGCGCACTTGCACCGTACCGCCACCTTGGGCAGCGATTGCATACTGACTCGCGGTAGTGGGATAGATCTGCGCAGCCGCGAGAGCGATGTTCCCGGCTGTGACCATCCCACCACTCTGTGTGGTAACGCTGAGATCGACGGGCAATACACCTTGCAGGCGGATATCGCCGTTCGCAACAAGTCGCGTCTCGCCTATCCCCGATGTTGAGAATCGGCCGATCAGATCGATAGTATCGGCTCGAGCCGAAACGACCGCGCTGCCGGCATTCGCATTGCGCGCCGTCTGGTAACGGGGATCGCTGTTCCCCAGCGCGAGATAGGCGGCGTCGAGGGTGAGCGCGGACCCAGCCGTTCCGCCAATCAACGGAGCATCGAGCGTGATGCTGCGGCGTGCCGAGACAGCGACGTTGCCGTCGACCCGAATCTCGTCCGCGGATTTCAAGCTGATCGAATCAAAGCCGTGCAGGGAGGCAGCAGAAAGTTGGGCTAGGCCGTTGTAAGAGGCAACGTCGAGCGGCACGCCTGGTGTGAGGCCGCTCGGAAACGGTGCCGCGTCCGGGCGCAGAACAACGATCCGCGGCGTGGTCGGGTACGTTGGCCCCACGGGATTGTTGCCGGTCACGTCGAGCGTGAGCGCGAATTGGCCTCCCGCCGCACTCGGAGCAAACGTGTTGGACACGAACGCACCTCCCAGCAGGATGCCTTCGCGCGATTGCAGCGTCACGCTGCCGGCATCGCTGGCGATGGCACGCGGAGAGGGAGAGACTCCACTGACAAACACGGTCGGCAGATCCAGCGTTGCGATCGTTCCCGAAACGTCGACCACTGAGCCAGGTTCTGTGATGATGTAGCCCTTGTGTGCGATGACGTCGATCTCCCCGCCACCGAATACCGTGCCAATTCGGTTGCCGTACCCATCGTTATAAACCACAGCAGTGCCCGCTGTTGACAGCCGGGCACCTTGCCCGATCCAGATCGATTGGCCGGGATGAAAGCCGTCGTCACCGTCGCTATTGGTGGGATCTCCGGCCATCGTGAGCACGATCTTGCCGCCGGGAGCAGAGATCGTTCCGTCGACGGTCATCTGATAACCCGCCGTCAGGCTTACGCTTCCGCCCGGCTCGGTGACGATGGCCGCGCCGGGCGCAAGAGAGATGTTGCCCAAGCCCAGCCCCACATCGGTCGCGGAAAACGCGAGACTCACTGGCTGACGCTGATTCACAGGCAACGCCACCACAGTGGCGACACCCGACAAATCGGGAGCGGAGGCTTGTGCCGTCGCAAGCGGCGGAAGAAAGTAACTTTGCAGCACCGGCGCAACGCGACTCGTAATCGTTACGCCATCGATGCCGGTGATGTTGATCTGCTGAAAACCGCCGTGCGTAAACGCATCCTGGTTCAAGACCAGCTCTCCGGGTGCGCCCGTCGCGGTGCCCACCGCTACCGATCCTGCGGTGAGCGACAGCGTTCCACCTTGATTCAATCCGTATCCCGTCACCGATCCGTCGAAGACGAGGGCGCCGGTTGCACGTCCGCCGAACTGGGCCCCACGGTTGGTCACGATATCAACGCTGCCCGCCGTACCGGGTTGCAGCCCGGTCGACGAGTACAGTGCACCGGCCGAAACATCTATAGAACTGCCGGCGGCCAAGACAACTCCAGTGGTCGATGTCATGGTGATGCTGCCGCCGTTGATCACCTGAGTGTTGTGCGGATCAACGAATGCGGGAAGGTCGTTGGTCCACTGCCCCGCAACGGAGAGGTGCGCGCCAGCCTCCAACGTGATTCCGCCCGCGCTCTGGCGGACGGTGCTCAACTCCTCAAGAAATACGCCACCCCCCGTAGCACGCACCGATCCCCCGATATCGATTCGGGCAGCATGAAAGGCGAGCTGACCCTGAGGCCCGAGGTCGAGGTTTACGCCAGGCTGTATGGTGATCGTTCCGTTGCTGCCGAACTGTAATCGACTGAAGCCATTGGCGGTCAGGTCCTCGCCCGCGAGGTAGACGCTGGCAATGCGTTCCGCGGGTAGCGGCGTGGTCGCCGTGAAATCCGCAGGCAAAGCCGCCACACTGGTCGCCAGCACGATGTCCGGCATGATGAAGTCGGGCGGGGTCACGCCGGTTCCTGGAATGCCCAGGACGAGCAGACCGCCTGAAGGCAGCGATCCGGGTGCCCGCTGGTAGACGCCACGGGTGGTCTGCCCAAGGAACTGGCCATCGAGCGCCGCCGCCGGCGACTGGATCGTAACCGAGCCCGCGTTCTTCCCCTCGACATAGCCGGCATTGAACTGGGGTGGCACAGCCCAGCTCTGGGTGACCCCCCAAGCATTCGATGTGCGCGTCAAAGTGTCGGCGAACGCGACGTAGATCTGGTCTTTGCTTGCACTGCCGATGTCGACCACGCGGCCATTCACGTCTACCAGTTTGGTCGCACTTCCATATCCGCCCGCGTAGTCGAGCGTGCCGCCCGAAACGTTGATCGTCGATCCGGTCCGCAGAACGACGTCGCCGTCCGACACGAGCGTGACTGTACCGCCCACCGCGGTGCGCTCGGCCACCGTACGCCCGATCTGCGCGATAGCGCCGGACACGTCGGCGAGCGGCGTCCCCTGGCGGACATCGATGGTCACAGTCTTGCCTTGCAGGAAACCACCCTTTTGCAGCGGTGAGTCCTTCAGCTCGTTGCTGTTGAGCTGAACGTCGACGAAGTTTCGCGCCATCGGTATCGACACGTCGCGCGTGCCCGATACGTCGATGGTCGCGCCCGCGTCCAAATAGATGCGTCCATTCGCATTGCCGTTGGGATCCGCTGCGGTCACGCTGACGCTTCCACCTGGCGCTTGAACCAGCGCTTTGTTCTGTAGGACGATGGTCTGACCATTCACCACGACTTGCGATGGCGTGAATGTCTGTTGATCCGTGCTGGTCTGAGCACTGGACAATTCCGGCGTTACTGCCGTGACGCTGCCCGACTGAAGATTGACGGTGCCAGGACGTGCGGGCGTCGCGATGTTTCCGTTTACGTCGAGGATCGGGCGCTCGCTCGCTACGAGGTAGATTGATCCGTTGGCCGCAACAGTCGTCGTCGCCTGCACCTTCCCGCCCTGATTTACGACAAGCCCGGCGAGTGTCACGTTACCGCGTGGGGCGGCGATGTTGCCGAGATTGGTGGCAGTACCACCATGGTCGAGCTGGACTTGAATACCTCTCACCGCAGGGTCGGTACTAGCGCTCAGATAAAGGTTCTGGCCGGCTGCCAGGATGGTCTGGCCATCTGGCGTGCTGATCGTGCCGTTGTTCTCGACCGTGGGCGCAAGCAGCAGGACCTGGCCGCCCGAGGTCGTGGCAATGTTCGCGCCGCCTTCGACGCGGACAAAACCGGTAGTTCCCTGGAACGATGGCGATACGTTGAGGAAGCCCTTTAGAAATGCGTTGTCCGTGATATCCAGCGAGGAGGCTACGAGGCCGCCGACGTTTACCTGCGCGCCGTTGCCAAACAGGATGCCATTCGAGTTGATCAGATAAATTTTTCCGTTCGCCGACAGCATCCCCTGGATGACAGTCGGGTTGGCATCGAAGATACGGTTGAGCGCGGACGCCTGGGCGTTCGGTTGTTGAAAAGTTACGCTGCTGCCCGCAGCGATATTGAAGGTTTGCCAGTTCAGGATCGTCTGCTGCTTACTCGGATCCTGCACGATGGTCAGCGCATTGCCGCTCCTGGTCATCGCGTCCTTGTTGCTCGACCAATTGGCGGAGGGTACCGGCAAAGTGCCCGAAGGCAACGGCGGCGCCGCGCCGGCCATCGGCACCACTAGCGTGACTGCGACGACAAGAGCGCAGCCACGCACGTCAAGCTCTCGCTTGCCAAGAAAAGAACCCGGGGCGCACCGTTGGGTGCGCCCCGGGGTCGAATAGCGAGCGGAGGAGTGTCTCGCGCGCTTCAGAAGAACAGCAGCGGCGGATTGCACGCGTTCGGGCCGGCGGTGGTTCCTTTCCAGATGTTGTTTCCATCCGTTCCCGGGACGTATCCATTCTCGGGCACCGCAAGAAAGCCTGGTTGCACCGCAAGGACAGCCGGAGTTTCCAGCATGGCAAACAGTCCTGTCACGAGATTGAACTGGCTCGCATTGCTCGCATCGGTCAAGGGCTTGATCGCGTTGACCGTCTTGATGCGATATTGCCATGTTTCCGTGGTCACGAAACGGTAGGCTCCCGAGACACCGTTCGCCACGTTCGGCTGGATCCCATCGATTGCAAGAAAATCCCAGGCGAACTGCACAGACGCCGCGTCGGTCGACGTGCCCGGGTCATTGTCGGTAAATAGCAAGCCGATTGCGAAGGTATCGGCAGCCGTCAGGCCCGTCTGATCTGCGTTGTTGTAATGCGCGACGCACGTGCGCATATCCGGGATCAGGTTCGCCTCGGTGATTGTGTAGGTACCGCTGTTGTAGACGCCGGGACCATTGGCTCCGCTGTTCCCCACGGTGACTACATTTGCCTGCGGGCTTGGATATACCGGCCCGGTCGGAGGCAGGATGGCTGTCGCTGCGCATGGATAGTTGAGCCAGAAAGAATTGGCTGCGATCTGGGTGCCCACGGCGCTGATTCGACGGCACACGTGGACGGGCATGTTCGTTCCGGCGGTACCGACGAGTGGCTGCCAGTCGACGTTATAGGCGCCACCGTTGTTCGTGAGCAGAGCGGAGATCTGCGGACTTGTGATGTTCGGCCGGTCGGCATCGGGCACTGGAGACTTGGCAGCTGTTACTCCCTTGCCCTGTGCGATCTGCATCGCGTTGATGAGCTTCTTGGTAGCGATAACGTTCATCTGCACGCCCTGCAGCGGGACCGACAAGATGTTCGCTAGATCCGAGGACTTGATTGCGATCTCGGTGTTGTTTGTAGGATGCCCGTCATTCGGTGCGTTGGCAGCGTAGAAAATCGCGGGCTCCTGGTCGGACACGCCCACATCCGGGACGGCGGTGGTCGTGTTGGTGCAGATCCACGACGGCGTGTTGTACAGGTTCGCGAGGGGGAACGTCGTGGGAACTGGGGCGGTTCCCGTTGCAGACGAGCTGCACGTCCCATCGACCGCCATACGCGTAACGGCCTGAGCACGAGACAGTGGTCCCACACCGATCCAGGATCCGCTCAGCAGCCGGTAATGGATCAGGATGTTCTTGCCACCCAAACCCTTACCCTGCATCGCGGTGGGAAGCGAGCCTTCGACGACGAGAGTGCACGAGTAGGCACGGTAGTTCGAGCCCTTGGCACTGTCGTAGAAGAAATCCAGTGTTCCCGGCGCGCAGATTGCGGGTACGGCAGGGTAGCTGAATCCGTACACAGTCTGCGGCGCTGCGCCGCCCAGGAGGTTTTGGAAGGTGTTTTTCTGGGCGGTCGCGCCGGCCATGAAGAATTGGATGTCAATGGCTGCGGTTGGAGATAGCGCCCAACACTGGGCCACCCAGGCAAGAGCAAACGATGCGAACAGAAATCGAGCTTTCATAGCGGCATTGTCCTCATTGAACGTATCGGACTGCGGCGCGACGACAAACGCCTTTACCCGCAATAATCACCAGGCGTTGCCGGTGCTTTGGTGTCTAGAGCGTCTTCAAGCGGCGACGGGCAACAAGGCTGACTATCCCAAGACCTGAAAGTAACAGCGCCCAATTTGCAGGCTCCGGAACGGCTGTTACGGTGTAGGTCAAGTTACCATTCGCGCTCAGCAACCATTGGCCTGGCAGAGAGGTTACGGTCGCTTTCGCTAGAGCGGTGCCTCCCGACATCGAGAAGAAGTTCATCGCTGCGCCAACATTGGCGAAAGTGGTGAAAGTGTTCTGCCCGAAGCCGTTGTCCCATGCCGGCGCCGAGCTCGCCTCTCCAGGGTCACCAGACACCGAGATGTTCGACCCGTGAACATTGGGAGTAACACCCGCACCGCTTGCGGTCTGGAAATTCGGAAAAACCGGCGGCGGCGAGCTAGTGTTCGCGTTGTTGGTTGCAAGCGTACTCCACTGCCCTATCGCGCTCTGCAGTTGCGTACCGTTCACCGGCGTCAGCGTCGTGTTGGGGGGACCCGTATAGGTTGAGCCATCAAGCTGCGCACCGCCGGTCGTCACCAGTATTCGGGCACCCGCGGCAGTTGTTCCAGACACGACATCATAGAACGTCGTATCGGTCAGACTGCCCCCGAGCGCCGTCAAGAAGTTGCTCCAGTTCGAGTCGGCCGTAAACGGCGTCAGACTCGAGCCGAATACAGTTCCCACGGTGCCGGCCGTCCACGTGAAGTCGAGATCACGGAAATAGGTCACCGACTTCGTCGTATCCCAGACGATCAGCGTCAGGTCGGGGGTGGTGGAGTTGTCGGTGTTTGGGAGTGCGCTCACCTGCGTCGCGCTGAACACACCGACCAGCGCCGCAACCAGCGCGAGAACGCTTCGTTTTGGAAAAGCCACGGCCAGATCTCCTCCAGGGAAGTTGGAACTATCTGCGCGGGCGGCCCCTGGTGACGCCCTCGCTTTTCTTGCGCTACATCATTCTCTTATGCGTTATATCTTGTGGGATATATACGCTGTATCTGCTTGTATATAAGCATCCAGCTGAATCGAAGTCAAGCGCTCGTCGCTACAACTGCAGCAAAGTGCGTGTCGAATAGAATTTTATAGGGGGGTCTTGCCGGCGATTCTGGCGACCAAACCGATCGCCTCCACTCACTACCTACCTGGCAGTAGGCGCCTTGCTTTGTACCCGCGCCTTCGAAGCCTGCTCCCGAAATTCTTGCAGCAGGTTGTCGACCTCGACCGACTTGAGGCCTGTAAAAGGTTCCGACAGCAGAAACTTCTCCCAAGCGCCGCGGTTTTCCTTGTAATGGTTGATGAGATCGGTAGTAACACTGAATAGCTGGGCGTTCTTGCTTTCGCACGCCGTCGCACGCGCGGTCTCCCGTTCCACCGACTCGTTCAGGGATGCAACCGCCTGTTGATTCTCGCGCTGCAGTCTCTGCAACGCGTCGCGACTATCTGTCAGACGACTCTGCAGACCATCGATCTGTTCGCGCGACGTTCGGATGGTTTCCTTCAGTCGCTCTTCGTTTGCAGCCAGTTTCGATGTGAGAATCGCGTTGTCTTCCTCTGCAGCTTTCAGGGCCGAGGCACTTTTGCGGAGCCTTCCGGTCTCTGTCTTCAACTTCGTTACATCTGTAGCAGCCGCCTTGAGCTTTTTCTCGTTGTCGGCATTGGCCTGCTGCAAGCGGTCGTTCTCTTCCCGCAATCGATTGTTCTCTTCTTGTAACTTCGCAAATTGCTGTTGAGCGCGGCGCAGCGCTTCGCGCTCTCGGCTGACCTCCTGCGCGGGCACCGGTGAAGCCACCATGGCCGCTACGAGAACAATCAACCACCGAAGACAGGGGGATGGAGGACCCACTCTGGTGTTCGCGCGGCGCATCAGAATCTTGCGTTCAGGTCGAGCTGGAACACGTCTATAGCCAGCGGAGGACCGGAGATCTGATCCGCAGACATCCAGCGTCCGCGCAACCAGACATTGGTGCCCAGCCCGTAACGAAGTCCGATTTGATAGCCCTTGTAGTTGGTTCCGCCAAGGTAGAACTCGGGATCGTTGAACGCATCGACGACCGCGTCGCGCTCCAGATGTCGGTAAATGAAGAAAGCCTGCCAGTCGTTCAGCCTCTTGATCTCCGCCTTGCCGGCCATCAAGGAGACTTGGTATCCGACCGTTTCCGGGTCGATGTTCAAACCTGTGCGCGACAGGATTTCGCTCTGGCTGAAACCGAAGTTCCTGACGTAGTCGCCCCCTATCCTGACTACGTAGGGGCTGAGTTGAGCTAGATCGACGCTGCCGTTGAGGTCGAAGACCCTGTACTCCGGCGCAAGACCATAAAGGATTGTGGCGGGGTTGCTGACTTGATTGATGTTGAAGACGCTGTTTCCCTTCTGCCGGAACAGCGGCGCGGTCCAATCGTTCACCTGGCTGCCAACCGACGGATTCGGAACGCCCTGGATGTTGGTGAAGTCGTAGAAAGCCGCAGCTAGGTTGAACCGGGTTGCGGCCGCCAGGTTGTAGTTCCCGCCAACCTGCAGGCCAAACAGCGCTTTTGTCTTTGGATCGGGCGTGGTCGCGTTGGACGCAGTGTTCTGAATCAGAAACGCGCCCAGCGTCGCGAACCCGGTCGTCGAGCTGCTGAACTGACGATTGAAGCTCCCGGCGATACCGTCGAACACGAGATCATCCCAGAACAGCATGTCGGTGCTGACGAAGGGCTTTGGGAACTGGCCTATCCAGCCTGTGGCCCATTCCGCGGGCGTATATCTCAAATAGGCATCCGTGAGCTGCAGACTGAGCCCGTTCGAGTAGTTCGCCAGGTTCTGATTCAAATTGACCGGATTGAGCCCGTTGCCCGTGGTGATGCTGAGGCGCGCGAACAAAGGGTCCGAGATGGTCGCGTTGATTCCCAGGCGCGCGCGAACAAAGAAGCTATCCTCGTTCTGCGTAGTGTTGTCGAGGTTGCTGCCGGTGATCGCGTTGTACGTTGGAGCGGGTGTGTTGCCCGAACCATATAAGTTTTCCTGGAAGCGAAAACGCAGATCTCCGTCGAAGCCGATGCGATCCATCCATTCTGGCAAAGCCCCGGGCTGACCCCAGCGCTCCGCCTTCGCCTGCGCCATCACGTCGTCGCGCACTTCATCGCGAATTTCGTTCTTCACGATCTCCGGCACGTAGGGTACGCGCACCTCGTTGTCCTTGGCCGCAGCCAGATCAGACGCCGGAACTTCCGGCGTAGGAGCCGCAGCAGCGGCACCTGCTACGGCAGCGCCGGCCGCAGCGGCTGTAGCGGCACCTGCCCCCGTC
>Ga0335080_10005391_pt1 | contig 13150 bp, 13 predicted proteins | sample Lox_Sample_34_FD_206720 | JGI IMG/M metagenome (GOLD analysis project Ga0335080, IMG submission 206720) | Soil microbial communities from Loxahatchee National Wildlife Refuge, Florida, United States - Lox_Sample_3.4 | ecosystem: Environmental > Terrestrial > Soil > Wetlands | place: USA... | reverse complement strand
TGCGCGGACGCTGACGCTGGACCTGCCGCCGTTCACGCTCGTCGGCGCGACCACGCGCACGGGCCTCCTCACGTCTCCGCTCCGCGACCGCTTCGGGATGACGTTCCGGCTCGACTACTACGAGGACGGCGAGCTCGCCACCATCGTTCGTCGCTCGGCCGGAATCCTCGGGGTCGAGATCGCGGCCGACGCCGCCGACGAGATCGCGGGCCGTGCGCGCGGCACCCCGCGCGTGGGCAACCGCATCCTCCGCCGCGTGAGAGACGTCGCCGAGGTGCGACATGAGGGCGTGATCACGACCGCGATCGCGCGCGAGGCGCTCGAGCTGCTCGAGGTCGACGAGGCCGGGCTCGAGCGACTCGACCGCGACCTCCTGCGGTCGATCGAGGAGAAGTACGCCGGTGGTCCCGTCGGTCTCAACACGCTCGCTGCGGCGCTCGGCGAGGAGCCGGACACGATCGAGTACGTGTACGAGCCGTACCTCCTGCAGCTCGGCTTCATCCAGCGCACTCCGCGTGGCCGCACGATCACCGCGCTCGGCCGTGCACATCTCGGCGCAGCCGCAGAGCCGGAACCGGAGGCGCGGCTCTTCTAGCTAGGGTCGGGACGTGCCCGACCTCTGGACACCCGTTCCGGAGCTGCCGCACGAGGCGTTCATCGAGCGGTTGCACAAGGCAATCGCGGCGTTCGCAGAGGCGAACGGCGTGGAGAAGCCGGTCGTGGAGGTGGAGCTCGCCGACAGGTCTCGCTTCGTGCTCGAGCGGATCGAGCCCGAGCCGGGGTTCGGGATGGTGACGCTCTACGTGACCGATGCGCGCGACGACGCGCCGGATGCACTGATCGTGCCGATCGGCTCCCTCCGCCGGATCGAGCTGCGCAAGGCGCCCGAGAAGGCAGAGAGCTTCGGCTTCACCGTTCCCCCGGCGACGTAGACCAACCAGGGCGCCACGAGCAGCGCCATCACGTCGAACCACACGTAGCCGCTCGCGACCCCGCTCGGCGGGTTGCCGTCGGGGACACCGAGCCCGGGCAGGGTGGTCGCCCAGCGCCAGGTCCCGATCGATGTCCCGTACAGCTCGACTGCCGCGACGACGAGGAAGACGCCGGCGTAGGTCGCGCGCGATCGCGACCGCCAGAGAAAGATGAGCAGCAGCGGCACACCGAGAGCACCCGCGACGTCCAGTCGGGGCAGCACCGTCAGTCCGGCGATTCCCCACGCGGTTGCGCCGATCGCCGCCGCCCAGACGACGGCGCGGGGGCGCACGCTGCGAACCAAGGCGACCCCGCTCAGGAAGACGAGCCCGTGCGCCGGCGGGATGAAGAGCGGCAGGTTGTGCAGCCGGTAGTGATAGACGCCCCAGACGAGCGATCCCGTCACCTCGCCGACGGTCGCGAAGAAGACGACTCCGATCGTCTGCGCACGAACGAGTGGCGCAAGCGGCAACAGCGCTGCCGCCAGCACGAGGAAGGTCAGAGCGCCGAGTACGAGCTGGACGCGGAGCGAGACCTGGGTATCGAGTGCGAGGAGGCCGGCGAGGTATGTCGGCAAGACCAAGGCGTACCAGCGGGGCAGGATCATCTCCGGTACTGGAGCTCGTGCCAGCTCGGCGTGGGGAGGAGCTCGAGCAGCGCGCGGCCGCCGTTCGTGTCGGCGAACGTGAAGTCCTGCCGCTCGTCGTCCCAGTCCACCTCGAGAAGCCCTTCCTTCACACGGTGGTCGAGCCACGCGCCGCGGAAGACGAGTTTCTTGAGCCAGTAGACGAGCGACTCACCCTGGACGAGGGCGAGTGCGTCCCAGTGCCGCACGAGGTACTCCCCCAGGGCGCTCCGGGGTGTCTCGATTGCATCGCGCTCGACGAGCTCCACGAGGTCGGCGGTCTCGTCCTCGTCCAGCTCGGGGCCCGCGACGAGGCCGAGACGGACAGCGGCCGCGGTCACCCGCTCCTCGAAGTCGAGGCTGTTGAAGGAGAAGCGGTAGCCGAGGAACTCGACGATGTAGTCGTCGCCCGAGTGGTAGTTGCCGGCTGCTTCCACGGGTCAGAGCGTACCCTGGCTCCATGCGGGCACTCCGCTACCCCGTGGCGCTCGCGGCCGTCCTCGCGCTCGTTGCGTTGACCGCCTGGGTGCTCGCGTGGCCGTTCGAAAAGGCCGTCTACCTCGCGCCGGTGATCGTCGTCGGCGGAGCCGCGGCCGTCGGTCTGGTTCTCCTCTGGGGGAAGATCGCGCTCACCTCGCTGCGGGAGTCGCGCCATCCGCGGCGCGTGCTCGCCTACTGGCTCCTCGGCCTGGGGCTACTCGTCCTGCTGACCGTGCTCGGAGTCAAGCTCCCGAACGAGGGCGGCTAGCAGCCGGTCGATCTCGTCGCGCGTCGTGTAGGCGGCGATCGACAGCCGCAGGAGGTCGTGCTGCGCGCCGCCGACCGGAACCTCGACGCGGTGCCGGGTGAAGAGCCGCTGGGACAGCTCGGGCGCGGGGTGGGGAAGCCTCACTGCCGCCATCTGCGCGAGCATCGCGTCCGGTGCGAGCGGTTCCGTGCCCAGGAGGTCGCACAGCTCGCGACGGGCCTCGCGCGCGAGTCCGCGACAGCGGTTGCGGACGTCGTCCCAATCCCGGTCGGCCTGGAAGCCGATCGCATCGGGAACGGTGAGCCAGGCGGCGGGATCGCGCGTGCCCTGGAACTCGACCTTCTTCGAGAGCGTGCTGCCCTCCGCGTAGCCCCAGCTGACGATTGCGGCGTCGAGGCGTTCCTGGTGCTCGGGCTCCACGTGGAGGAAGCCGGCGCCTTTCGGGCTTCCGAGCCACTTGTGACAGTTCCCGGAATAGAGGTCGGCGCCGAGGGCGGCGAGGTCCAGCGGCACCTGGGCGGGCGCATGCGCGCCGTCGATGACCGTAACGAGGCCGAGTGTGCGGGCGCGGGCGACGATCGCCGCCACCGGCAGGACGAGCCCGGTCGTGGACGTGACGTGGCTGACGTAGACGACCCGGGTGCGCTCGGTCGCGGCCGCGAAGAGCGTGTCGACCAGCTCGTCCGGCCCGCCGAGCGGCAGTGGGATCGGCGCCCGGACGTACCGCGCGCCGGTCCGGCTGCACACCCACTGCCAGGCGAGGTCGCACGCGCCGTACTCGAGGTCGGTGGCGAGCACCTCGTCGCCCGGCCGCAGGTCGAGCGAGCGCGCAGCGAGGTTCACGCCCGTCGTCGCGTTCTGGGCGAAGACGAGATCCTGCGGGGAGCATCCGAGGTAGTCGGAGAGCGCCGCTCGTGCGGTATCGAGTAGAGCTGGAAGACGGCGGTCGAAGAAGTCGACCGGCTCGTGCTCGAGCTCGCGCTGCCATGCCTGGTACTGCGCGAAGACCGGCCGCGGACACGCGCCGAAGGATCCGTGATTGAGAAAGGCGATCTCGGGATCGAGCAGGAACTCGCGGCGAAGCTCGCTCGGTGACGGGGCGGCCACGCACTCTTCTACTCCATCTCGACAGTTGAAAGTCGCCCTCGAGGGGCGTAATTTCGGCGTCCTTACCGGCTGGTGGCGTGGGACCCTCCTGCCAACCACCACCGGGGAGAGGGGTCACGGCCATGAGCAAAGACCAGAAGAGGGCGCGCGTTTTCGGCGTTCTCTTTCTCGTCACGTTCGTGACGTCGATCCCGGCGCTCGCTCTCTACGAGACGGTGCTCCGCCATCCGGTTGCCTACATCAACGGGGCGGGGCACGACAAGCAGGTCTTGTTCGGCGTCCTGCTCGAGCTGTTGCTGATCATCGCCAACATCGGCACCGCGGTCGTGATCTTCCCGATCGTCAGACGACAGAGCGAGGAGCTCGCGCTGGGGTATGTGACTGCGCGCCTGTTCGAGTGCATGTTCATCCTGGTCGGTGTCGTCTCGATGGTCGGGATCATCACCCTGCGGAACCAGTTCGCAGGTGCTGCCGAGGGCACGGTCGCTTACACGCTTGCCGCGATCAAGGACTGGACGTTCCTGCTCGGGCCGGGCTGGGTCGTCGGCTGGGGGAACGGGCTGATCCTGGGCTACCTGATGTACAAGTCGGAGCTGGTGCCGCGACGGTGGTGCTGGCTCGGGATGATCGGCGGGCCGCTGCTCAGCATCACCGGGACGGCGATCCTCTTCACGGGCAACGACCCGAGCAGCGGACTGCGCTCGGTGCAAAGCATTGCGACGATCCCAGAGTTCGTGTGGGAGCTGTTCCTCGGCATCTACTGCACTTGGAAGGGGTTCCGGCCAGAGTCTCCGATCCTGCGAGCCGACGCGGGCGACGATCGGCCGACGGCCGTGTCGGTGGCAGCACCCGCCTAGCGTCCGCGACCGTCTTCACGTGGAGGAGGCAGCGAGCGCCGCCTCCCTCTGCCACCTCTCCGTCGGGCCTTCGTTACGGAAGGCCGCCGAGTCGTCCACAACCGTCCGAACCGGACAGCCCGCCGGCCCAGCTCCGTCCGCCTGCCTCCGTAGCTTGGTTCCACATGCACGAGGGCACCTGGACACTCGCCGACTGCCCGCCTGCCGCCCAGGCGGAGCTTGTCCGTGCGCTCGAAATCTCCGAGCTGACCGCGGCCGTGCTCGTGCGGCGGGGCTACTCCGATCCGGCCGCTGCGCGCAGCTTCCTCGAGGGCGAGCAGTCTCCACACGACCCCTTCCTCCTCGGCGACATGGAGAGTGCGTGCGCGCGCATACGTGCCGCCGTCGAGGACGGCCGCCGGATCTGCGTTCACGGCGACTACGACGTCGACGGGATCGCCGCCACCACGCTCGCCGTTCTCCTGCTGCGTGAGCTCGGCGCCGACGTCGCCTGGCATCTGCCGAGCCGCTTCGACGAGGGCTACGGCGTCAGCAGCGAGACCCTCGCCCGGCTGGCGGACGATGGCTGTGGGCTCGTCCTCACGGTCGACTGCGGGATCACGGCCGCCACCGAGGTGGCGGAGGCGAGGGAACGCGGCCTCGAAGTGGTGGTCACCGACCATCACCGGCCGGGAGAGATGCTCCCGGACTGTCCGATCGTCGCCACGCGACCGTCGAGCTACCCCTTCCCTGAGTTGTGTGGCACCGGCGTCGTCCACAAGCTCGGACAGGCGCTGTTCGGCGTCGACTCCGAGATACCGCGGCGTCACCTCGATCTGGTCGCTCTCGCGACGATCGCCGACGTCGTCCCGCTGGTCGACGAGAACCGATCGCTCGCGATTGCCGGGCTGCGCGCCCTCGCGCGCACCAGCAAGCCCGGGCTGCGCGCCCTCATGCAGAGCGCTGCCGTCGATCCGGCCGCAGTCGATGCCGGCGCCGTCGGGTTCCGCCTAGCACCCCGCCTGAACGCGGCCGGACGTCTCGGACACCCGCGCGAGGCGCTCGAGCTCCTCCTCACCGAGGACGAGACCGAGGCGCGCAGGCTAGCCGACTCCCTCGAGGAGCTCAACCGTGAGCGCCAGGCGATCGAGGGCCGGATCCTTCGAGAAGCCGTCGCGCAGGTCGAGGCGTGGCCCGCCGAGAGGCGCGCCCGGCGCGCTTATGCCGTGGCCGGCGCCGACTGGCACGAAGGCGTGATCGGCATCGTCGCCTCACGGCTCGTGGAGCGCTACCACCGGCCGGTCGTCCTCATCGCGGGCACCGACGGCGACTGGAAGGGCTCGGGCCGTTCGATCCCCGCGTTCGACCTGCACGGAGCCCTCGGGGCGTGCGCCGGACTGCTCGGACGCTGGGGAGGTCACCGCGCGGCGGCCGGCCTGTCGATCGCCGAGGGGAACGTTGAACCGTTCGCCGAGGCCTTCGCGCAGCACGCCGCCACCGTGCTCGGCGACGAGGACCTCGAGCCTGTGACCTCGATCGACGCCGTCGTCGCCCGTGGCTCGAATCTCTCCCTCGACTTGTGCACCGAGCTCGGCAAGCTCGCGCCGTTCGGACTCGGCAACCCCGCGCCGACGTTGCTCGCTCCGGGCTGTCGGCTCGGCGACCTGGCGACCGTGGGCGAAGGCAAGCACCTTCGCTTCCGCGTTCGGCGAGACGGGCGCGACGCCGGTAGCGCGATCGCGTTCGGCCAGGGATCGAAGCTCGAGGTGCTCGACCCGGACGCGCCGTACGACGTCGCGTTCCGGCTCGAGGAGAACCGCTGGAACGGCACGGTCGCGCCGCAGCTCATCGTCCGGAGGATCTTCGCCGCGGCACCGCAGTACGGCGAGCTCCATTCCTGGCTCAGGGCCGAGTGGCAGAAAGCTGAGGCGGCGCGGGACACCGAGGCGCGGGCGATCTTCGGCGAGCTCGGTCTCGTCGAGGGCGGCCCGCGGCGCGACCTGCTCGAGTCGCCGCGCTTCCGCGCACTCCTCGCGGCGGAACCGCCGCTTGCCCGCGCCGCGTGATCCGCCTCGCCAGAGAGGAAGACTGGTCGTCGATCCCGGAGGTGCACAGAGTCGCGTTCGGCGACGAGGGCGACGACGTCGCACGACTCGTCGTCGAGCTGCGCGAGCGGACCGACCTCTACGTCCCCGAGCTCTCGTTCGTCGCCGAGGACGACGGCGGCGTCGTCGGTCACGCCATGAACACCTGGAACTGGATCGAGGAGTCGGGTGAGCGCGTCCTTCAGTTCTCGCCGCTCGGCGTGCTCCCGGACTACCAGCGCCGCGGGCACGGCTCGGGGTTGGTGCGGGCCTCGCTCGAGGCCGTCCGAGCCGCAGGCGAGCCCTTGCTGCTCCTCGAGGGCGCTCCGGCGTACTACGGCCGGTTCGGCTTCGTCCGCGCCGACGAGCTCGGGCTGTTACCGCCGCCGGAGTGCCTGTCCGACGCGGCGTTTCAGGTTGCGGTGCTCGACCTGGAGGCGACGCTGCCGCGGGGACAGGTCGTCTACTCGGAGCCGTTCAGGCACTGAGCAAGTGCGAGCGCGAGCCGCAGGGCGGCGCGATAACGGAGATATGTGGTCATGGAACGCGTCAATTCGCTCCTCCAACGGTCGTTCCTCCCCTGCGATTTGGCCCCAAAACCCGCGAGTACACTGAGACAGTGACGACCCTGGAAGCAGGCGAAAGGCACGAGGAGCTCCTCGAAGGGCTGCTCGCCGAGCTCGCCGCTCAGCACACTGACGTCGACGTCGAGCTCGTGACCCGTGCGTTTCGTTTCGCGGCCACCGCGCACGAGGGTCAGACGCGGCGCTCGGGCGAGCCGTTCATCACGCATCCGGTGGGCGTCGCCTCGATCTGCGCCGGATTGCGCCTCGACGAGCAAACAATCGCGGCCGCGCTCCTCCACGACGTGGTCGAGGACACCGGCGTCGAGCTCGAGACCCTGCGCGAGGACTTCGGTGACGAGATCGCCTTGCTCGTGGACGGCGTCACCAAGCTGACACGCGTCCAGTTCCAGACCCGCGAGCAGGCGGAGGCCGAGAACTACCGGAAGATGGTCGTGGCGATGGCCGAGGACGTCCGCGTCATCCTCGTCAAGCTCGCCGACCGTCTCCACAACCTCCGCACGATCGAGTACCTCGGCAAGCAGAAGCAGATCCAGAAGTCGAGGGAGGCGCTCGAGGTCTACGCGCCGCTCGCCCATCGGCTCGGCATCCACGCGCTCAAGTGGGAGCTCGAGGACCTCGCCTTCCAGACACTCCATCCGCGCAAGTACGCCGAGATCAAGACGATGGTCGCCGAGCGGCGCGCCGACAGGGAAGGTCACGTCGCCGAGGCCGCGGACGTCCTGCTGCGCGAGCTCGAGAAGGTCGACATCCCCGTCGACATCTCCGGACGCGCCAAGCACTTCTACTCGATCTACGACAAGATGGCCCGCAAGGGCCGCGAGTTCAACGAGATCTACGACCTCACCGCGATGCGCGTGATCGTCGAACGCGACGGCGAGGAGGGGACGCGTGACTGCTACGGCGCGCTCGGCCTCATCCACTCCCTCTGGAAGCCGATGCCCGGCCGGTTCAAGGACTACGTCGCGATGCCGAAGTTCAACGGCTATCGCAGCCTCCACACGACCGTGATCGGCCCGGAGGGGCGGCCGCTGGAGATCCAGGTGCGCACGCGCGAGATGCAACAGACCGCCGAGCTCGGCGTCGCCGCGCACTGGGCGTACAAGCAGGACGGACGCCGCTCGAAGGCTGCCGACGAGGAGTGGAACGCCTGGGTGCGGCAGCTGATGGACATCAACGCCGACGAGGCCGACGCAGCCGAGTTCGTGAAGAGCTTCCGCACCGACCTCTTCGACGAGGAGGTGTTCGTCTTCACGCCGAAGGGCGAGGTGAAGACACTGCCGGCCGGCGCGACACCGATCGACTTCGCCTACGCCGTCCACACCGACGTCGGCCACCGCACGGTCGGCGCCAAGGTGAACGGGCGGATCGTCCCGCTCCACTACCGGTTGCGCAGCGGCGACCGCGTCGAGATCCTCACCGGCAAGTCCGCCGCGCGCGGCCCCTCGCGCGACTGGCTCTCGCTCGTCGCCTCGTCGAGAGCCCGCAACAAGATCCGACAGTTCTTCTCACGCGAGCAGAAGGAGGACCTCGAGGCGAAGGGCCGCGGGCTGCTCGAGAACGCGCTCAAGGGCCAGAACCTGCCCTACAAGAAGCTCGCCGGCTCCGCCGTGCTCGCGGGCGTGATCCGGGAGTCCGGTTACAAGAAGGCCGATGAGTTCTACATCGCGCTCGGCTCCGGGAAGCTGACCGCGTCGAAGATCGTCGACAAGGTCCTTCAGCAGCTCAAGGTCGGCGAGGTCGCGGAGGAGCAGGTTCCGGTCAAGAAGCCGCGGGCGCGGGAGGCCGCGGGCAGCGACAGCTACGGCATCAACGTGATCGGTGTCGAGGACGTCCTCGTCCGGCTCGCGAAGTGCTGCACACCGGTTCCCGGCGACGACATCGTCGGCTACATCTCGCTCGGCAAGGGGATCACGATCCACCGCGGCGACTGCCCGAACGTGCGCGCGCTGCGTCGGAACCCGGAGCGGTTCACGCCGGTCGAGTGGGAGGGAGGCGGCAGCCAGAGCTTCCGCGTCCAGATCGCCGTCGACTCGTGGGACCGGCCGCGTCTGCTCGAGGACGTGGCCCGGACGTTCGCCGAGCACGGCTCCAACATCGTCTCCTACGGCGGCACCGTCGAGGATCAGATGGCCCGGAACTGGTACGTGGCGGAGGTCGGCGACGTCAAGGCGCTCCGCGGCCTGCTCTCCTCCCTCCGCAACATCGACGGCGTCTTCGACGCCCGTCGCGTCACACCGTCCTAGCGGCGCGTTCCCTCGTTCGAGGGATCCAGGCTCACCAACCGCGGGTTACCCCGTTCGGGGGACACGCCAGTGCTGGAGCGGGCTTCCTCCCTCGGCCGAGGGAGGGGTTCGTCAGCTTTGCCACACCTCGCCACCGGTGTCCCAGCCGACGAGGCAGAGGTCGGCGATGCCTGCCGCGACGGGCTCGAGGTCGGCTTGCGCCACGGTTCCGTCGGCCGCGAGCTCGGCGACCCGGGTGCCACGCCAGAGCACCGAAACGGTCGTGCGTCGCCCGGGATCCGGGGTGCCGGCCTCCGGTCCGAGCACGAGGCTGTCCTCCTCGACGAAGAAGATCCCGGCCCACACGCAGTCGCCCCGGGCGGCGAGCCCGGACACGGTCTGCCGCAGCTGCTCGTCGACGTCAGCCGTCGACATCGAAAGGCTTCCGATAGGCGTCAGGAATACGGATCGGTCGGCGCGTCTCACGGTCGATGAAGACGAGCGTCTGATGTGCCGTGACGAGCAGCGTCCCTTCGGGCACTTTGAAGGCCGCGAACTCGTAGGTCATGCTCGTCCGCCCGATGTTCGAGACCCGGATGTGGATCTCCAACTCGTCGTCGAAGCGGGCCGGGGCGAAGTATTCGACGTCGTTCGCGCGCATCACGAACTCGCCGCCGACCTCCCGATGCAGAAGACCGAGCGAGCGGAGGTACTCCGTGCGGGCGAGGTCGAAGAAGGGGTTGTAACGCCCGTAGTAGACGACGCTCTGTGCGTCGGTGTCGGAGAAGCCGACCCTCGTCCGGGTCGAGAAGGCGTACCGGCCGCTCACGAGCGGATCAGAGCGAGCACCTCGTCCCGCTTCTGCTCCATCAGTTCCTCCGAGGTCGCCTCGAGGTTCAGGCGCAAGAGCGGCTCGGTGTTCGAGGGCCGGACGTTGAAATGCCAGTCGTCGAAATCGACCGAGATCCCGTCGAGGTGCGAGACACGCCCGTCGCCGGCATAGCCCTCCTTGAGCTCCTGCAGCTTGAGGGCGACGTCCGGGACGGGAGTGTTGATCTCACCCGTGATGAAGTAGCGCGACCGCAACGGTGCGAGGATCTCCGACAACCGCCGGCCCTTCTTCGAGATCAGCTCGAGCATCAAGAGGAACGGAATGACGCCCGAGTCGGCCTGGCTGAAGTCGCGGAAGTAGTAGTGGCCCGAGACCTCGCCGGCGAAGGCCGCGTCGTCCTTCCGCATCCGCGCCTTGATGAACGCGTGGCCCACGCGGTTCATCAGCGCTACGCCGCCGTCACGCTCGATCGTCTCCGGCACCGCGCGGCTCGCGCGGACGTCGTAGATGATCTTCGCGCCGGGCTCCTTCTCGAGCACGCTCTCGGCGAACAGAGCGGTGACGAAGTCACCGGGCACGAACTCGCCGGTGTCGTCGACGAAGAAGCACCGGTCTCCGTCGCCGTCGAAGGCGACTCCGAGATCGGCGCTCTCCTCGAGAGTCTTGCGCACGATGAACTCGCGGTTCTCGGGCAGCAGCGGGTTCGGCTCGTGGTTCGGGAACGAACCGTCGGGCTCGAAGTAGCAGCGGACGGCTTCCACCGGTAGCCGGTCTAGTACGGGTGGGAGCATGGCTCCGGCCATTCCGTTGGCCGCGTCGATCACGACCTTCAGCGGCCGGATGGCGGAAACGTCGACGAAGGAAAGGACGCGCTCGACGTAGGCAGGCCAGATGTCGTGAGTCTCGACCGTTCCGGTAGCCGCGATCTCCTTCACGTCGTTGTCGGCGAGCGCCCGGTCACGGACGTCGAGGAGCCCGGACTCGCCGCCGACGGGCAGGGCCCCCCGGCGGACGAGCTTCATGCCGGTGTAGTCCTTCGGGTTGTGCGACGCGGTGACCATGATCCCGCCCTCGAGCTCGAGCGAGCCGACGGCGAAATAGACCATCTCCGTGCCCACGAGCCCGAGGTCGAGCACGTCGGCGCCGGCCGACGCGGCGCCCTGCATCACTGCCTCCTGCATCGTGGGCGACGAGCGCCTCATGTCGCGGCCGACCGCGATCCGCCGCGGCTCGAACTGCTCGACGTACGCGCGGCCGATCGCCTCGGCACCCGCCTCGTCGAGCTCCTCGGGATAGATCCCGCGAACGTCGTACGCCTTGAAGACCATCGGATCGAGCACGGCGCGATGCTATGCGCTACCACGAAAGGAGAGACGATGGCAATGCTCGACCATGTCGGGTTCGCGGTCGCCGACTACGAGCGAAGCAAGACGTTCTACGAGAAGGCGCTCGCGCCGCTCGGCTACACGCTCCTCCTGGAGTTCTCGGAAGCGGCAGCGGGGTTCGGCAGCGACGACGGAGGCAGACCGTCGTTCTTCATCGAGGCGCACGGTGAGCCCCCGCAAGGTCGGCTTCATGTCGCCTTCGGCGCGGAGACCCGTGACCTCGTCGACGCCTTCCACGCGGCTGCGATCGGGGCCGGTGGAACCGACAACGGCGCTCCCGGACTTCGCTGGTACCACGACGACTACTACGGCGGCTACGTCCTCGATCCCGACGGCAACAACGTCGAAGCCGTCTGCCACAAGCCGGGGTAGGCGGTAGCAAAGGGGGCTCGAACTACGATTGCAGCATGGTGGAGCGGAAGCTCGCAACCGTGATGTTCGTCGACCTCGTCGGCTCGACGGACCTGCTCGTCGACGCCGATCCCGAGGTGGTGCGGCGTCGCGTCGGGCGGTTCTTCGACCAGGTGTCGCACTGCGTCGCCACGCATGGCGGAACCGTCGAGAAGTTCGCCGGCGACGCGGTGATGGCCGCTTTCGGCGTGCCGCTCCAGCACGAGGACGACGCGCTCCGTGCGGTCCATGCAGCGCTTGCCACCCTGGATCGCGTGCGCGAGCTCGGTGTCGACATCCGCATCGGGATCGAGGCCGGCGAGGTCGTCGCCGACGAGACAGAGTCGACGTTCGCCACGGGCGAGGCGGTCAACCTTGCCGCGCGGCTCGAGCAACAGGCGGGGACGAACGAAATCGTCATCGGCCCGACGGCGGCTCGCCTCGTGCGGGACCTCGTCGAGGTCGAGCCGCTCGAGCCGCTCGAGCTCCGGGGATGGCCTCGGCCGATCGCGGCGAGCCGCGTCATCTGCGCGCGCAAGTGGAGCCGTCCCATGCGCTCGCTCGCGGCCCCGCTCGTCGGTCGTGACTCGGAGCTCGAACTGCTGGAGAACACCCTTGCGCGAACCATTCGCGATCGGCGCGCGACCCTCGTCACCCTCTACGGGGAAGCCGGAGTCGGCAAGAGCCGGCTGGCACGCGAGTTCGTGGACGGGCTCGACCGCGCGACGGTTCTCCGCGGCCGTTGCCTCCCGTACGGAGAGGGCGTCACGTACTGGTCGATCGCGGAGATGGTCAAGGCTTCGGCGGGCATCTCGGACGACGACCCGCTCGAGCGAGCATTCGAAAAGCTGCGCGAGACCTGCGAGAACGAGGCGGTCGCCGATCTGCTCGGCCTGGCCGTCGGTGTCCTCGAGGCGGTGGAGGCCGAGCGCAGTCAGCAGGAGATCGCGTGGGCCGTCCGCTCGTGGATCGAGCAGCTCGCGGCCGTGCAGCCGCTCGTGCTCGTGTTCGAAGACGTCCACTGGGGCGAGGAGCCGCTGCTCGAGCTGATCGAGCATCTCGCCGCTTGGGTACGAACCGCGCCGGTCCTGCTCCTCTGCCTCGCACGGCCGGAGCTCGTCGACGTCCGGCCCGCGTGGGGCGGCGGCCGCGTCCGTGCCGTCACGCTCGAGCTCGAGGCGCTGGACGACGAGGTCGGAGCCACGCTCGTGCGAGAGCTCGCGGCGCAGGTCGATGTTCCGGTCGACATCGAGGCCGTCCTCGCCAAGGCGGAAGGGAACCCGCTCTTCGTCGAAGAGACGATCCGCGCACTCGCCGAGCAGCCAGACGGGCGCCAGCCGCGAATCCCGGACACGTTGCAAG
>Ga0335080_10005390_pt1 | contig 13150 bp, 12 predicted proteins | sample Lox_Sample_34_FD_206720 | JGI IMG/M metagenome (GOLD analysis project Ga0335080, IMG submission 206720) | Soil microbial communities from Loxahatchee National Wildlife Refuge, Florida, United States - Lox_Sample_3.4 | ecosystem: Environmental > Terrestrial > Soil > Wetlands | place: USA... | reverse complement strand
CGCAGGATATCGCCGGGGCATGCCCCCCGCCCGGCGGTTCAAGCGCGCGCCGCCGCCGACCGAACCGCGGAGCATGGCGGTGCGCAAGAAGTCGAAGGGCACGGCGCGGAAGGCGGCGAAACGCCAGGCGCCGAAGGCGCGCAAGGCCACGCGGCGGGCGACACGGAAGCGTGTCGCATCGCGCAAGCGCACGACGGCCAAGCTCGCCGCGCCCGCCAAGTTCATCGACGACTCGGCCGCGCCGCGCTGCCGCTCGCGCATTCCGGTCGAGATCGACATCGCCGGCCGCCGCGAGCGCGGCGCCATCGCCGACATGTCGGCCTCGGGCGCGCGCATCGTGGGCGTGAAGGTCGACCTGCCGCCGGGCACGCCCCTCGACATCCGCTACGCGTCGGTGACGTCGCCGGTGCTGCTCCAGGCCGAGATCGTCCGGCTCACGGACGACGGCTTCGCGGTGAAGATCCTGCCGCGCTAGCCGGCCAGGCAGGTCACCAGCCAGACGCCCACCACGAGCAGCGCCAGCGCCACTTCGGTGAGCGTCGCCGCGCTCGGGCCGGTGCCCGCTCGGTGCGCCCGCGCTCGTTCCAGCTCGTGAAGCTCGATCTGGCTCATGTCGGGCCCTCCCTTGGGCTGCCCCGGCCTGGTGCAACCGCGGTGCCAGCGTCGCCGCGCGCGCTCGGCCGCGCGCAGCGAGAGAGGTGCAGCAAACCCACTTCGCTAGACTCGTGCCCGCCATGCGGCTCAAGTACGGAACCAATCCCCACCAGGCCTACGCGGCGCTCGAGCCGCTCGAAGGGGGCAAGCTCCCCGTCGAGCTCCTGAACGGGACGCCGTCGCTCATCAACCTGCTCGACGCCCTGAACGCGTGGCAGCTCGTGGCCGAGGCGCGCGCCGCCCTGGGCCTGCCGGCGGCCGCGAGCTTCAAGCACGTGTCGCCGGCAGGTGCGGCGGTCGCGGTGCCGCTGCCCGACGACCTGGCGCGCGCCTACGAGGTCGCCGGCCAGCCGCTCACGCCCGCGGCCACGGCCTATGTGCGGGCGCGCGGCGCGGACCCGAAGTGCTCGTTCGGCGACTTCGTGGCGCTCTCCGACACGGTCGACGAGCCGACCGCCGAGTTCCTGAGGGGCGTCGTCTCGGACGGGATCATCGCGCCCGGCTACGCGCCCAAGGCGCTGCGCACGCTGTGCGAGAAGAAGGGCGGCGGGTTCATCGTGCTGCAGGCCGACCCGGGCTTCCGGCCGCCCGAGCGCGAGGCGCGCGAGCTCTTCGGCGTGCGGCTCGTACAGGACCGCAACAACCGGCGCATCGGGCCCGCGGACCTGTCGCACGTGGTGTGCGGGTCGCTCGACGACGCGGCGCGCCGGGATCTCCTGCTGGGGCTGGTCGCGCTGAAGTACACGCAGTCGAATTCCGTGGGCTACGCGCTCGACGGCCAGATGATCGGCATCGGGGCGGGCCAGCAGTCGCGCGTCGATTGCACGAAGCTGGCGGGCGCGAAGGCCGACGTGTGGCACCTGGGCCGACACCCGAAAGTGTTGGGCCTGCGCTTCAAGAAGGGCGTGAAGCGCCAGGACCGCATCAACTGGCGCGTGCGCTACATCGAGGGCGACCTGGTGCCGAGCGAAGAGGCCGAGCTGCGCGACGCGCTCGACCAGCCACTCGAGCTGCTCTCGGCCGACGAGAAGCGCGAGTGGAGCGCGAAGCTCGACCGCGTGTCGCTCGTCTCCGACGGCTTCATCCCGTTCCGCGACAACATCGACCACGCCGCGCGCCACGGCGTGAAGTTCATCGCGCAGCCGGGCGGCTCGACGCGCGACGCCGACATCGAGGCGGCGTGCCGCGAGTACGGCATCGCGATGGTGCACACGAACCTGCGCCTGTTCCACCACTAGCGCATGCCGGTTCGACTGGAACGGCCGGGGGCTCATCCGCACGTCGCGCTGGTGACGCTCGACCGGCCGGAGCGCGCGAACGCGCTCGACCCGGCGATGTTGGGCGCGCTCGCGGCGGCCTGGCGCGAGATCGCGGCGGACCCCGAGCTGCGCTGCGCGGTGGTGACGGGCGCGGGCGAGCGCGTGTTCTGCTCGGGCATGGACATGCGCGCGACGATTCCCGCGGCGCAGGCGCTCGCGCGCGGCGAGAAGATCGACGCGCGCGACTTCGAGGGCCTGCGCAACGTGTCGACGGCGCTGCTGGCGGGCTTCGATCTGGGCGTGCCGCTCGTCGCCGCGGTGAACGGGCACGCGCGTGCGGGCGGCTTCGACCTCTTGCTCGCGACCGACCTGCGCGTCGCCGTGCCGCACGCCACGTTCGCGCTCGAGGAGGTCGCGCTCGGGCTCTACCCGACGGGGAACGCGACCGTGCTCCTGCCGCGGCAGATCGGCTGGGCCGCGGCGAACGAGCTCCTGCTCACGGCGCGGCCGATCGACGCGGCGCGCGCGCTCGAGCTCGGCCTCTTGAACCGGGTCGTGGCGCCTGCGGAGCTCCTGCCCGCCGCGTTCGCGCTGGCGGACGCCATCGCCCTGAACGCGCCGCTCGCGGTGCGGGCGACACGTTCCGGTGTACGGGAGCTGCTCGGCAAGCCGCTGGCCGAGGCGTACGTGCGCCAGGAGGAGCTCGGCCGGCCGCTGCGCGCGACCGAGGACGCGCGCGAGGCGCAGCGCGCCTTCGCGGAGAAGCGGAAGCCCGTGTTCCGCGGCCGCTAGGCGGGCGCCCAGCCCAGCAGCGCGTCGGCGACCGCGTCGGGCGACGTCATCGCCAGGAGGTGCGGCGCGTCGAACGAGACGAGCTGGAACGCCGGCGACTTCGCCGCGAAGCGCTGCGCGAGCGCCGGCGGGAAGTTGCCGCGCGCGGCGTGGAAGAGCAGGGCGGGGCGCGCCAGCTTCTCGGCGCTCTTCCACGCGTCGAAGCGGGCGCCCGACTCGAACACCGCCGCCTCGATCTCGCCCGGGCAGGCGAGCTCCACCTGGCCGTCGGCGCGGTCGTGGAAGCCGAACGCCAGGTAGCCGTCGAGCGCACGCGGATCCCAGTCCCCGAACGTGCCCTTCTCGCGCCAGCGTGCGCGGATCTCGTCACGTGACGCAAAAATGTGTCGGCGCTTTCGTGCGATCGACGCCGCCATGTTCGGGCCGCCGCGCATCGGATCCGCGCCCGGGAAGTCGGGCGGCGCGGGCACGATCACGGGGTCGAGCAGCGCGAGCCGCTCGTAGCGTTCGGGGTCGCGCACCGCGGCGTCCAGCGTGCACGTGCCGCCGAAGCTGTGGCCGACGGCGAGCGCCACGCGCGCGAGCCCCAGCTCGCCGAGCACGTGCGCCGTGACCGCCGAGACGTCGAGCGCGAATTCGCTCCAGCCGTACGGCTCCGGCGGCGGCGGCTTCTCGGAATTGCCGTGGCCGCGCGCGTCCCAGCCGATCACGCGGTAGCGCTCGCGCAGGCGCGCGGCGAGCGGGTCGAAGCACGCGGCGCAGAAGCCCGTGGCGTGTGCGAGGAGCGCGAGCGGACGCGCGGCGCCGCCCCAGTCGACGAGCTCGAGCTCGACGCCGCGGTCCGGGAACTTCACCCGCCAGCGGCGGACCTCGCTCTCTCGGCTCACCGCGCGCGATTGTACGCGTTACCTTTTCGACGTGCGCGGAGCGGACGCGATCGTGGTCGGCGGCGGCGTGATCGGCGCGTCGGTCGCGTGGTCGCTCGCGCGCGCCGGCGCGTCGGTCGTGCTGTTCGAGCGCGACGAGCTCGGCGCGCACGCGTCGGGCGCCGCGGCGGGCATGCTCGCGCCGCTGTCCGAGTCGCACGGCGAAGGGCCGATCTTCCGGCTGGGGCTCGAGTCTCAGGCGCGACTCCTGGCCGAGCTCGGCGAGCTGCGCGAGCTGTCCGGCGTCGATCCCGAGCTCGTGCGCTCCGGCGTGCTGCGCGCCGCCGCGCCCGACGAGGCCGAGCTCTTCCGTGCGAGCGCGGTGCGGCTCGCCGCGCACGGCTGCGAGTGGCTCGACGCCCCCGAGCTCGCGAAGACCGAGCCCGCGCTCGCGCGCGGCTTTGCGGGCGCACTCTGGTCGCCGCGCGAAGCGCACGTGGACGCGCGCCGCCTGGCGCTCGCGTACGCAGGCGCAGCCGCGCGCCGCGGCGCCGAGATCGTTCGCGCGAGCGAGGTCGTCGGCCTCGTGCGCGAGGGCGCGCGCGTCGCCGGCGTGCGCACCGCTCTCGGCGAGCACCGCGCGCACGACGTCGTGCTGTGCACCGGCGCGTGGGCGCAGCGCGCCGGCGAGTGGCTCGGCGCGCACGTGCCCGTCGCGCCCGTCAAGGGCCAGATGCTCGCACTCGATTCGCCCGCGCTGCGCGGCGCCCCCATCCTGTGGAGCCGCGACGCGTACCTGGTGCCGCGCCGCGACGGCGAGCTGCGCGTGGGCGCCACCGTCGAGCGCGCGGGCTTCGACGCGCGGCCCACCGCGGCGGGCATCGCGGCGCTGCTCGCAGGCGCATGCGCGCTCGCGCCTGCGCTGCGCGAAGCGGCGCTCCTGCGCGTGTGGGCCGGGCTGCGGCCCGGCACGCCCGACGAGCTGCCGCTCGTCGGCCGCGTGCCCGGCGCGCCGGGCGCGTGGCTCGCTGCGGGCCACTACCGCAACGGCGTCCTGCTCGCGTCGCTCACCGGCGCGGCCATTGCGTCCGAGCTCCTCCGCGGCGCGCGCCTCGCCGGGCTCGAGGCCTTTGACCCCGCGCGCTTCGCGCTCCAGAATCCAGCCGCGCGGCGAACGGCCGAGGGAGGATGACATGAAGGCAGCAGTGCTCCGAGCGGTGAAGCAGCCGCTCTCGATCGAAGACGTCCAGGTCTCGAAGCCCGGCCCGCACGAGGTGCTCGTGCGCACCGTCGCCGCAGGCGTGTGTCACAGCGACCTGCACTTCCAGAACGGCTCGTACCTGTATCCGACGCCCGCCGTGCTGGGCCACGAGTCCGCCGGCGTCGTGGAACAGGTCGGCTCCGAGGTCCGCTACGTCGCACCCGGCGACCACGTGATCACGTGCCTGTCCGTGTTCTGCGGCCACTGCGAGTTCTGTCTGTCGGGCCGCCCCGCGCTCTGTACCAAGGTCGACACGCGCCGCCGCCCGACGGATCCGCCGCGGCTGTCGCAGGACGGCAAGCCGATGTGGCAGTTCCTCGACTTGTCGTCGTACGCCGAGCAGATGCTCGTGCACGAGAACGCGATCGTGAAGATCAAGAAGGAGATGCCGCTCGACCGCGCGGCGCTGATCGGCTGCGGCGTGACCACGGGCGTGGGCGCGGTGTTCAACACCGCGAAGGTGCCTGCGGGCGCCACCGTGGCGGTGATCGGCTGTGGCGGCGTCGGGCTGTCGGCGGTGCAGGGTGCGTCGATCGCCGGCGCAGGCCGCATCATCGCCGTCGACATGCTCGACTCGAAGCTCGAGCTCGCGCGCAAGATGGGCGCGACCGACGCCGTGAACCCGAAGAAGGGCGACCCGGTCGCGCAGGTGAAGGAGCTCACCGGCGGCGGCGTCGACTACTCCTTCGAGGCGATCGGGCTGAAGATCGCCGCGGAGCAGGCGTTCGGCATGCTGAAGAACGGCGGCACGGCGACGGTGATCGGCATGATCCCGCTCGGCCAGAAGGTCGAGCTGCCCGGCGTCGACTTCCTGTTCGAGAAGAAGATCCAGGGCTCGAGCATGGGCAGCAACCGCTTCCGCACGGACATGCCGAAGTACGTCGACATGTACCTGAACGGCAAGCTCAACCTCGACGACATGGTGTCGAAGCGCATCAAGCTCTCGGACATCAATGACGCGTTCGCCTCGCTCGAGAAGGGCGAGGTCGCGCGCCAAGTCATCGTGATGTGAGTCGAGCCGTGCAAGCGAAGTGCGCAGCGAGCGGAACGCGAGCGGAGGCGGGTGGCGCGCGGCCGCCCGCGCGCCGGGACCCGTAAGTACCGTGGAGGTCCCACTTCTCGTCGACGATTTCCTGAGAAGGCCGGCCCAGCTCTACCCCGACAAGCTCGCGATCGTCGACGGCGACCAGCGCTTCACGTACCGCGAGTTCGCCGAGCGCGCGAACAAGCTCGCGCACGCGCTGCTGCGCCTGGGCGTCCGCGCCGGCGACCGCGTCTGCATCCTGTCGCCGAACTCGCACTTCTTCCTGGAGAGCTTCTACGGCACGAGCTGGCTCGGGGCGATCCTCGTGCCGCTCAACTACCGGCTCACGGCGGCGGATCACGAGTACATCCTGAACCACGCCGGCGTCACGGCCGTGCTCGTCGACGGCGAGTACACGAAGGTGGTCGACGAGATCCGCCCGCGGCTCCAGACGGTGAAGCACTACGTGGTCGCCAAGGAAGCGGGCGCGACGCCGCCGGGCTGGCTCGACTGGAACGAGCTCGTAGCGCGCGAGCCCGCCACCGCGCCCGCGGCACCGGCGCGCGGCGAGAACGACGTCGTGTCGATCAACTACACGTCCGGCACGACGGCGCGACCCAAGGGCGTGATGCTCACGCACCGCAACTGCTACATCAACGCGTACAGCCTGATGACGCACCTGCGCGTGAGTCATTCCGACGTCGAGCTGTGGACCCTGCCCATGTTCCACTGCAACGGCTGGGGCGGCGTGTACGCGCTCACGGGCATGGGCGGCACGCACGTGGTGCTGCGCGCGATCGACGGCGCGCGCATCTTCGAGCTGATCGCGAAGGAAGGCGTCACTTTCGCGTGTATGGCGCCCGCCGTGCTGCGCACGATCCTCGACTACCCCGACAAGGCGAAGCACCCCATCCGCACCAGGCCGCGCTTCACGGTGGCCGGCGCGCCGCCGCCCGCCGCGTTCATCGAGCGGCTCGAGAAGGAGCTCGGCTGGGAGTTCATCCAGATCTACGGGCTCACCGAGACGGCGCCCGTGCTGACGGTGTCCATGCCCGACCACGCCACGCGCGCGGAAGACTGGCCGCGGCGCTCGCGCGCGGGCGTGCCGGCGCTCGGCGTCGAGATCGCGCTGCTCGACGGCGACGCGAAGCCGGTGCCGAAGGACGGCGTGTCGGTCGGCGAAGTGTGCGCGCGCTCGAACGTGGTGTTCGCCGGCTACTGGCAGCAGCCCGACGAGACGGCCAAGGCCGTGCACGGCGGCTACTTCCACACCGGTGACCTCGCGGTGTGGGACGAGACGGGCTCGATCCACATCGTGGACCGCGCGAAGGACGTGATCATCTCGGGCGGCGAGAACATCAGCTCGCCGGACATCGAGGCCGCGCTCTACCGACACCCCGCGGTGCTGGAGTGCGCGGTGATCGGCGTGCCGCACGAGAAGTGGGGCGAGACGCCAAAGGCGCTCGTGGTGCTGCGCGCGGGTGGGAAGGCCACCGAGGCCGAGCTCATCGCGTTCTGCCGCGAGCACCTGGCGCACTTCAAGTGCCCCACCTCGGTCGAGTTCCTCGACGCGCTGCCGCGCACCGCCACCGGCAAGCTGCAGAAGTTCCTGCTGCGCGACAAATACTGGAAGGGCGGCAGGAGGGTGAACTAGTGACTCGTATCCGTGGGCGGAGCGCGGCGCTCGCACTGCTGCTGCTGCTCGTTCCGCTCGCGGCGCGCGCAGCGGACCTGAAGGCCGGCGACCCGGCGCCCGACTTCGCGCTGCAGTCCTCGGCTGGCCGCACGGTGCGCTTCACCGACTACGCGGGCAAGAAGGCCTTCGTGCTGGCGTGGTTCCCGAAGGCGTTCACGGGCGGCTGCACCGAGGAGCTCGGCTCGCTGCGCGACGCGCAGGCGGAGCTCGCGAAGTACGACGTCGACGTATTCATGGTCAGCATGGATCCACCCGAGAAGAACGCCGACTTCGCGAAGTCGCAGAAGGCGCAGCTCGTACTCTTGTCGGACCCGAAGGGCGAGGTCGCCGCGAGCTACGGCGTGGCGGCGCTGGGCGGCATGTACGCCAAGCGGTGGACCTTCTACGTGGACAAGGACGGCACCGTCCAGTACGTCGACCGCGAGGTGAAGACGGCGACGGCCGGCAAGGACATCGCCGCGAAGCTCGGCGAGCTCGGCTTCGCCAGACACTAGAGCGGAGGCGCCGATCGGCCGATCTCTGCGTGAGTCATGCGCAGAGCCGTCGCCGGAGCTCTTTTCGCGGCCGCGCTCGTGTGTGCGGGCGTGGCGCTCCGCGGCCGCCTGCAGCTCGGCGCGGCGCACGCGCGCGCACCGGAGTTCGTGGCCGACTCCGCCGAGCTGCTCTTCCCGTTCGGGGCGATCGCGGAGAAGCAGTGCGCGCAGACGCGCGCGGACCTGGGCGTCGACGTGCGGGTCGAGACCTCGCGCGGCAAGGGCGAGCCGATCGCGCCGCTGGCCGAGCACCGCTTCCGCGAGCTCGGCGTGGGCCGCGACGCGCCCACCGGCGGGATCCTGGTGCTGATCGACGCCGCGGCCGGCCAGGCGCGCATCGAGGTCTCGTACTCGCTGGAAGGCCTCCTGCCCGACGCAATCGTCTCCCGCATCGCGCGCGACCAGCTCGTGCCGTACGTGTCGCACCGCGCCGCGGGCATGGCCGTGATGGACGTGATCCACTTCCTGCGCGACGTGCTGCTCGACGGCGTGGCGTCGGGCGAGCTGAAGCTGCCGGGCGAGCTCGGCGCGCCCGACCATCTGACTCAGCTCCTCGTGGGTCACTCGGGCGGCGCGGGCGCGCAGGTCGCGCTCGCGAAGCTGCCCTCCCACACGGAGTACAAGAAGCGCGTGCCCGACGAGCTGCGCGAGCGCTACGCGCCGTCCGCCGAGCCACTGCAGAGCGCCGCGGCGCTGCAGCGCACGCGCCGCGAGCTGGTCGGCGACCCCACGCTCGAGCTCTTCACCGAAGGCAGCCGCGTGCTGCGCGCGCGCTATCCGGTCGCGCCGTACGAGGAGCTGCTGCGCGCCGACGCGACCGAGCACTCGGGCGCGCTCGAGGTGCACGTCGACGGCGAGCGCGCGTTCGTCTCCTCGAGGACGCCCGCGCGCGACTTCGTGCCCGTGCTGCTCGTGCGCGAAGGCGGCCTCTGGCGCGTCGACCTGGTGGAGACCTTCAAGAGCTTCTTCTTCGACGGCGACGGTCACTACGTGCTCGTGAACGGCGCCTCGCCGTACGCCGAGTTCGCGCCCAACGTCGCCGGGCGCTCCGACGCGACGCTCGCGCCGCTCGACCTGGGCGGCGAGCCGCTCGAAGCCGCGCTCGACCGGCTCGAGAAGTCCATGCTGCCGCAGGACCGCTTCCGGCTCGCCGAGGTGCTGCTGCGCAATTGCGGGGTCAGCGCCGAAGCGATCCCGCGCTACGCCGAGGCCGCGCGCGGCGCGCCGCACGACGAGTCCATCGTGCTCATGTACGCGCAGCGCGCGAGCTACTTCTATCTGCCGCAGATCGCCGCCGAAGCCGTCGCGGGCCTCGGCCCGAGACATTTCACGCGCGCCGCGTGGCTCTACGAGAGCGGCGGCGAGCGCGAGCTGGCGCGCGCGTACTATCGCAAGGCGCTCGACTTCGACGAGCGCGACGACTATGCGCGCAACGCGCTCGACCGGCTCGCGCGCGCGCCGCGCTGACTAGAACGCGCGCGGCGCGGCGCGGCCCGGCACGCCCCAGGCCTCGCCGGTCGCCAGCCGCTTCATGCGCACCTGCGCTTCGAGCTCGTGTTGGAACGGCCCGTGGTACAGGCCGCGCAGCGGCAGCACGTCGTCGTAGTCGCGGCCGTGGCCGATCTTCACGTGGCTCGCGGCGACGGTCATGCGGTTGGTCGGGTCGAGCGGCCACCAGCCCGCGCCGGGCAGCGCGATCTCGACCCACGCGTGCGTCTGCACCACGACCTCTTCCTTGGCAGTCCGGTCGGCGTCGCCGCGCTGCGCGAAGAGATAGCCCGAGACGTAGCGCGCGGGCACGCCCACCGAGCGGCACAGCGCGATCAGGTAGTGGGCGAAGTCCTGGCACACGCCGCGCCGCGAGCGCTGCAGCTCGTTCACGTCGATGCCGATGTACGTCGACCCTGGCGCGTAGGCGAGCGTGCGGCTCACGTGCGCCGCGAGCGCGGCGCCGAGCGCCGCGGCGTCGTCGCCCGCGCCCGTCACGGCGTCGCGCGCTTCGCGGCAGATGCCCTCGCCGAGCTCCACGTGCGCGCTCGGCACCAGATACTCGTGGTGCGCGTCGCGGAACTCGCGCGCCAGGTGCGCGCGCGGCGGGGGCTGCGGCGGCGCGCTCGGTGCGTCGCCGAGCGCCACGCGGATTTCGGCCAGCACCTCGAGCTCGCGGTGCGGCTTGGGCACGCCGAACAGGTCGACGCGCGTGCCGAAGTAGTCGGTGTACGAGACCACGCGCGCCGACGGAGTCACTGTGAGCTTGTAGCTCAAGAGGATCTGGCGTTCGTCGCTGCACGGCGCCGCGCGCAGCACGTTGTGCGAGTCCCAGACGGGCTGCGGGTAGCGGAACAGCGAGCAGTAGCGGATCTCGTAGATCTCCATCACGGTGACCCGAAGATGTGTCGCTGCGGCGTGGGGCCGCTCGCGAAGAAGGACTCCTCGACCAGCTCCGCGACCTCCCAGATGCCCGACTGCGCCCGGTCGAGCACGGTGCGGTCGCCGAACGCGCGCAGCTCGTCGGCGTCCTGGTACTCGAGCTCCGCGCGAATGCGGCCGAGCGTGCGCCGCGGGCGCACCGTGGGCACGCCGCCTTCGAGCTCGGCGAGCAGCTCATCGGCGCCGCGCACGCAGTACAACACGCTGCGCGGGAAGTCGGGCGCGAGCAGCAGGAACGCGATCACGCGCGCAGGATCGATCTCGGCGCCGTGCGCGCGCGTGTACGCCTCGAGCGCCGACACCGAGTTCAACACGAGCAGGAAGTCGTGGAAGTTCGTGCGCGCGTCGCGCCGGCTCGCGCGCACCCGCAGCATGCGGCAGGTCATCTCCGCGCGCTCGACCAGCCGTCCGAGCGACAGGAAGCGCCACGGATCCGAGCGCGCCATCGTCTCGCTCGCCGCGCCCGCGATCGCCTGGCAGCGCGTGCGGATCTCGCGGTAGAGCTCGTGCGGCTGCGCCGCGAGCTCGGCCACGAGGTCGCGCGCGCGGAGCTCGAGAAAGCACGAGTTCAAGGTCTCCCACAGCTCCGTGGAGAGGTGCTCGCGCACGTTGCGGCCGTTCTCTCTCGCGCGCGCGATCGCGGCGATGATCGAGCTCGACTGCGCCACGTCGGCCACCAGGAACTCCGCCACCGCGCGCGGCGAGACCTGCTCGTGCTTGGCGTAGAACGGGTGCGCGAGCTGCAGCGCTTCGAGCAGGTTGCGCCACGCGGCCTCCACGTCGGACGAGCCGCCCTCGAGCAGCCCGTGGTACGTCACGTCGAGCATGCGCGTGGTGTCCTCGGCGCGTTCCAGGTAGCGGCCGGCCCAGAACAGGTCTTCCGCGTGGCGGGCGAGCATCAGCCGGCCCCGGTCTCTTCGAGCACCCAGGTGTCCTTCGAGCCGCCGCCCTGCGACGAGTTCACGATGTACGAGCCGCGCCGCAGCGCCACGCGCGTGAGCCCGCCGGGGAACACCTCCGTGCGCGTTCCCGTCAGCGCGAAGGGCCGCAGGTCGATGTGGCGCGGCTCGAGCCGGCCGTCCACGAACGTCGGGTGTGTGGAGAGCTGCACGAGGTCCTGCGCGATGAACCCGCGCGGGTCGGCGAGGATCTCCTTGCGGCAGATCTCGAGCTGCTCGGCCGTCGACTGCGGGCCCATGACGATGCCGTAGCCGCCCGACGCCGCGACCGGCTTCACCACCAGCTGGTCGAGCCGCGCGAGCGCAGCGTCGCGCTGCTCCCTGTCCCACAACAGGTACGTCTGCACGTTCGGGAGGATCGCGTCCTCACCCAGGTAGTAGCGCACGAGATCGGGCACGAACGGGTAGATCGCCTTGTCGTCGGCGACGCCGCAGCCGAGCGAGTTCGCGATCGCCACGTTGCCCGCGCGCAGCGCCGAGATGAGCCCGGGCACGCCGAGCACCGAGTCGGGGCGGAACAGCGCCGGGTCCACGAACGCGTCGTCGACGCGCCGGTAGATCACGTCCACGCGCTCGAGCCCGCGCGTGGTGCGCATGTACACGACCTGGTCTTCCACCACGAGGTCGCGGCCCTCGCACAGCTCGGCGCCCATCTGCTGGGCCAGGAACGCGTGCTCGAAGTACGCCGAGTTCCAGATGCCCGGGGTGAGCACCACGACGCGCGGCCCGCCGGTGCTCTCGCGCGGCGCGAGCGCCTGCAACGCCGCCAGCAGCGACGAGCCGTAGTGGTGCACCGGGCGGATCCGATGCCGCGCCGACAGCCGCGGCAGCACGCGCGTCAGCGCGGCGCGGTTCTGCAGCACGTACGAGATTCCGCTCGGAGTGCGCAGGTTGTCCTCGAGCACGCGGAACACGCCGTCGGCGCCGCGCACCAGGTCGATGCCCGCGACCACGCAGCGCGCGCCGTGCGGCGCGGGCAGGCCCACGGCTTCGCGCACGAAGCCCTCGGAGGAGAACACCAGCCACGACGGCACCACGCCGTCCCGCAGCGCCGCGCGTTCGCCCACGTAGAGGTCGTCGAGGAACATGTTGAGCGCACGGATGCGCTGCGCGATGCCGCGTTCGATCTGGCTCCACTCGCCCGCGGGCAGGATGCGCGGCACCAGGTCCATGGGCCACGTGCGCTCGGAGCCGCTGGCGTCCCCGTAGACCGCGAAGGTGATGCCCAGCCGGCGGAAGATCGCGTCGCGCAGCCGCTCGCGCGCGGCCAGCTCGCTACCGTCGAGCCGCTCGAGCTCCTCGAACACGGCGGCGTAGTGCGACCGGACTTCGAGGCTGTCTTGCACGGCCTCGTCGAAGCCGGCTGCGCGCTGGTACCCGGGCAGCCGATCTCTCGGCATGGGCCCTCCCGTCACAAGCGGGAGCAAGAGCCATGCCCCGCGGCGGGCGCACGGGAAGCCTCCCGCACCTCTCCGTGCCTGTTCCCGCGGCGCTCCCTGCCGAGTCTCTGGTCTAGAGCGCCCGCGGCGGCGCGGGAGCGGCCCCGTTACGTCTTGGCGCGGAGATTGCTCCGCCGTTTCATCCTGAAAAGGGAAACCCGAGCTCGGAGCTCAATCGCGAGTGCATCCTCTGCAGATGGTCGAGGCGATCGTGCGCTACTCGGCGATCTACCGAGT
>Ga0335080_10005389_pt1 | contig 13153 bp, 10 predicted proteins | sample Lox_Sample_34_FD_206720 | JGI IMG/M metagenome (GOLD analysis project Ga0335080, IMG submission 206720) | Soil microbial communities from Loxahatchee National Wildlife Refuge, Florida, United States - Lox_Sample_3.4 | ecosystem: Environmental > Terrestrial > Soil > Wetlands | place: USA... | reverse complement strand
GCCGTGTGCTGTACCTAGGGGTCAGCGGCGCCCCGGCGCCTGAGGGCATACCCGCACTGGTCACCGCGTGCCAGGCCGCGCGCTGGCGGGTCGTGGTGTTCTCCACCCCATCCGGCACCAGGTTCATTGATCCTGCCGAGCTTGAAAGGCTCATCGGCGAGCCGGTCCGGTCCGAGTACCGGATGCCGGGCACGGGCACCCCGGTCCCTGCTGCGGACGCCGTGCTGGCGTGCCCGCTGACGTTCAACAGCGTCAACAAGTTCGCTCACGGCCACGTGGACAACTTCGCCGTGGGCCTGCTGTGCGAGATGATGGGCTATGGCGTCCCGGTCGTGGTGGTGCCGCACCGCCGCTGGTCCGCTACGACCCGGCCACCCGGGACGTCCTCACCGAGCTGCTGCGCCGCGAGCACCGCCCGTCGACACCAGAGCTGCGGCCCCTAGCGCGCCGCGCGGGCGTGATCTGACCCGCACGTTTGTGCGGGTTCCGCGCCCGCAACGAGATCCGGTTCTTTACCTTCACAGCGCTGCGGGCCATTCCAGCCTCTGCTCCCTAGCCTCATCGCTGGGCAAACGCGGCGAATGCCGGGAGGCACGAAGTGGAGGAACGAACGCGCAGGCTGCGGCTGGTAGCGGACGAATATGACCAGGTGCTTCGCCTGGATCGGTTCCGCCAGGACCATCCGGCGATCCTCGTCGGAGCCGGAAACGGCTGGTGGCAAGCGGTAATCCCAGCCCAGGACGGCGAGATCGTCACGGGCGCCCGCTACGACCGCTACCGGCAGCTCGTCATGGCCGCACTGCCGCCCGGGCACCGCGGCGAACTCTCGCACCGGGCCCGGTGGCTGTACCGCACCCTGCACGCCGCCGAACTCGCTGGCCCGGCGAGCAAGATCATCCCGCGCATATCCCGCGCCTGGCCTAGTGACGCCTTCTGCTCGACTCGACGGCACCGCCGGAACCCTACCGGCCGCCCCATCCGCGTGTCGCGTCCGGTACCTTCCTGCCCGGCTGTGGTCCGTGTGCGCGCGCCACCTCCCCCCCATCGGACTGACTGCTGCCGATCCATTCGCCGGAGGGCAGGTGTCAAGGGCGGCTTTGCGCGTACGTTAACCAGCCCTGCGGGCACAGCCGCTCTTGATGCCGGACCGGAGGCGTATCACAATCCGGCGGCAGTCTGGTGGGGGCCTTTGCAGCTTCCTCGGTCTTCAGGCCCCGGTCGTCGTATCCCTCCCCGCGCTAGCGGAGCGCCGACGCTCTTAACGCGGCCTCCCAAGAAAGGCGCTGGCCGCACGGGCCGGTAGGGGGTGAAGCACCGGGGGCGACCGGAGCCCACAAGAGCGGGAGTCTGAGGGGCTCGATTCTTCGGCTTGGCCTGGGTCTTCGTGCTTGCCCGGGTGCGCCGAGATCCGGTCGATCGTCGGCCAGCTGTCAAGATGTAGTTGATATCGCGGCTCTGTCCGGGAAGGCGCGGGTAACGGCGGCGGTGCGGCTGGAGACCTGGAGTCGGCTGTAGATGTTTTCCAGGTGGGTGCGCACGGTTCTCTCAGACAGGCCGAGGCGGCGGGCGATCTGGGCGTTGGTGTGCCCGGCGGCGAGCAGGCGCAGCACGTCCCAGTGCCGGGGGGTGAGCTGGGGGCTGCCGCGCCGGCGGCGCTCGGCATCGAGGTAGGCCTGGTGCAGGTGGGGGCGCAGCAGCACCAGCAGTGCCCGGTCCCGCTCGGAGAAATCCTGGCCGGGCCCGCGCAACAAGTACAGCCGCACGGTCCGTCCTGGCCCGGCGGTTGGCCCTGGCGCTTCGGGCAGGCACAGCTGGAGTTCATGCTCGACCCCGCGCGGCCGGTAAAGGTCGCAGTACATGCCGGTGCTGCGCCATTGCCTGGCTGAGTAGAAGTCCGCGATCTTCACGATGCTGCGCAGGTCGCCGCTGCGGTCGGGGTAGCTGCACGGTTTGCAGTCCCAGTAATGTTCCCAGTGCGCCCGGTCAAAGACCCCGCCATCCCATTCGTTGCTGGCCGGGGCACGCTGCACGAACCACTCCTGCTGCCGCCCGCTGTCGAATCCCTGGAAGTCCAGGGCGTCGCAGCGGATCTGGCTCATCAGGTCAGCCAGCAAGGACGGCGGCAGCCCTACTGCCGGGAGGTCGTCGCGCTGGTCGCTGACGATGCCCGCCAGAGCGCGCAGGTCCCGACCGCTGGCTGTCACCGGAGCTGTCATCAGGTCCCCCCTGCTCACGGTACGCCGGTCGCGGTGGTCTGGCCATATGCAGAACGTCCGATGGCAGCGATGGCGCGGGCCTGCACACACTGGCACCTGATAGACGCAACCGATCTGATTCCCAGACCGCCGGTTAACCGGTGCCTGGCCATGTTGCATGTACACCGGTCGCACCCCGGCCAGAACGCCAGCAGGAGAACTCATGGTCTACCACCACCGCACCGCAACGATCGCATTGACGCTCGCCCTAGCCCTGGGCGTTCCCGCGACTACCGCCGCCGCTCAGCAGCCGAACAAGCCGAGTAGTCCCGCAAGCGCGAACCCATGCTCGGAGGTCTGCTCGGGCGGCGGGTACCGCGTCGGTGATCCCGGACCGTGCTCGGAAGTGTGCTCTGGCGGCGGCTACGGATCCGTGGGCCGAGCGAGCATCCCGCCCGCAGTCGTGCGCGTCGTCGCTCACAGCGGCGGCTTTAACTGGGGCGACGCCGGAATCGGAGCTGGCGGGATGCTCGCCTTGACCGTGATCGGACTCGGCGGGGCGCTCACCCTGACCCGCCGACGTAACCATCACACCACGACCGGCATGCAAGCTAACCAGGCCACATCGAGCGCACCCACTGGCACTCGCATCCGCTGACAACTTAATGCCGGGCGAACCAGTGACGATGGACGTGGGCGGCGTGGTGTTCGTGAACGAGATGAATTACAACGGTACCCCGACCAACGCCGACGACGACGTGACGATCTCCACGTCGGTCGAATCGGTCTCCGGGCCGCACCCGACCTGCAAAGTGACGGCGCGCTGTTTTGTCAGGTCGTGGCTCCCGCGCTCACCTAGGGGGCCATGCCGGACATCGTATCCGCGGGACCTGCTACCACCATCTGTGCTGCTTCTTCCGTCCTTCCCCGCAGCCGCTGGATTCTCGCCTCAACGGCCGCTGACGGCAAGCTCAGGGCAAGCGCAGAGACATGACGCGATGATCTTGCCGTTCTCCTGCTCTGCCTCCGTCGGCCCCGATGGGCGCCGAACCACCGTGCCGACGTGACAAGCGCCTGACACCATTGGGCAGATGACGGTTTCGCGGCAGTCAGGCTCTCCGGCCACGCCGAAGGTCATCGTGCGCGCCTACGCCGAAGGCGACTACCGCGCTTGCCGGGCACTGTGGGCAGAGCTGACGGAGTACCACCGAGGTATCTACCGGGACCCCTCGATCGGCGGCGACGACCCTGGAGCGGGATTCGATGGCTACCTCGCCATGCCGCAACGGATCGGATCCTGGGTGGCCGAGTGGCACGCCAGGGTCGTCGGCCTGACAGGTCTGCTCGACCGAGGTACGAGCGGGGAAGTCGAGCCGGTCGTCGTGGCCGCGGCAGCCCGGGATCAGGGCATCGGGCGGCGGCTCATCAGCCGGGTGGTTGAGGAGGCTCTGGCCCGTGGTTACGAGTACCTGGCCATCCGTCCGGTGGCGCGCAACGTTGCCGCTGTACGCCGGTTCCATGCCGCTGGGTTCCGGACGCTGGGCGGGCACATCGACCTCACGATGGACCTAGCCGCACGGCGACATGAGTGGCTGCCGGGAGCAAGCCTGCACGATCTCGACTTCGACTACTGACAGGTTCCCGGCGCCGCGGATCGGAGAAATATGCGATATATCTCAATTGATCGTCGCGGCCCTTATCTATGGATCACCTTCGACCGTCCCGACAAGCTGAATGTGCTGCACGCCGAAGACCTGCCCGGGCTCATGGACATCATCGTGAATCTCGATCCAGGCGTCTCGGGTCTCGTCTTCACGGGCGCCGGGGCGGCGGCGTTCAGCGCGGGGATGAACATCGAGACGTTCGTCGGCATGGACCAGGCCGGCGCGAAGGCATTCATCGGCCGGCTCGCCGGGATCATGCATGCCATCCGGCGGTCGCCGGTCGTCACCGTCGCCGCGGTCAGCGGATACTGCCTGGGCGGAGCATTCGAACTGGCCCTTGCCTGCGACCTCCGCGTGGTCACCCCGACGGCGGCATTCGGGCTGCCCGAGATCAAGGTCGGCGTGCCGTCGGTCATCGACGCGGCCCTGCTGCCCGGTTTCGTCGGCCTCAGCAAGGCACGCGAGATGATCCTTACCGGCGATACCTACCGTCTCGACCAGCTGCCGCCGAACAGCATCGCCAACGTCATCGCCGAGCCCGGCCGTCTCGCCGAAGCCACCGAACGCCTGCTTGAACGTACCGCGACGCATACCCGCACGGTCACCGCGGCCCAGCGGCGGCTCTTCAGCCTCTGGCTCAATAGTCCGCTCGATGCAGCGGTGGAGCACAGTACGGATGAGTTCGCGGGAACGTTCGGAGCGCAAGAGACGCGAGATCAGATCGCCCGCCACTACCGGCGAATCACGGGCCGCGGCACGTAACGTACCGTCGCGTCGGTGAATACCCTGGCCAGTACCCTGGTCCGGGTCGGCATGCCAGCGCTGGCCGAAGGCGAGGGAAGACTATCCGGCGGCCGACGTCGTGGCGGTAACAGGCCCTGACATGGCGAACGGCGCCCCGACTGGGGCGCCGTCACCAACCACGCCACTCCGGGCTACCAAGCGTGCACGTCACTATCGGGCAGGCTATCCGCTCTCGCGGACTCCCCTGACCGATTAGCCTCCCGCGGCTGGTCGCGCGTGGGTACCCGGTTGTCGTGTCCGGACGTTCCTCGTCCGTGCTCTCTTTGTACGACGGATCATGCGGCCTGTGAAGACCAGCACGTAACCTATTCGTTATCTTGATGGGTTAGCGGCGTCACATGCCCCGGCCAGTCACGTCGCCTGTTATAGGGTCTACTGGAGCAGGCCGCTGACCGTCAGCGAACCATCCGGTTTATCACGGCCTGATCGGCTGTCGTGTTCAGGGATGGTCCTGATGACCGCACCGCAATGCGTCATGCAACTCGTGCGCAAGTTCGGCGCGCAGCGGGAGATCTACACGACCGGCGTCTTCACGAAGGCGCGAGTGCGCATAGAGTTCATCGACCCGCTGTTCAGGGCACTCGGCTGGGACGTTGACAACTCAAAAGGCCTCTCGCTTGCCTATCGCGAAGTACTCCGCGAAGGCACGGTCCTGGTGGCGGGAAGCCGGAAGGCACCGGATTACTCATTTCGCATCGACGGACGGCGCACGTTCTTTGTCGAGGCCGGGAAACCATCGGCTAACATCGGCTCCGGTCCGGGACCTGCCGTCCAGCTCCGCCGCTACGCCTGGTCCGCCGGGCTCCGCGCCAGCATCGTCACAGATTTCGAAGAGTTCGCTCTGTACGACGGCCGGCCAGAGCCGCAACCCGACGACGACGCGGCGGTTGCCCGGCTCATGTTCCTCGGTTTCGAGGAACTAGCGACCGAGTGGGAAAAACTTGAATCTATCCTCTCATACCAGGCGGTTCGCGGCGGATCCCTGGAGAAGCATGCCGAAACCAGCCGGGTAAGGCGTGGCACATCCGAGGTCGGCGGCAGCTTCCTGGCCGAACTAGAACAATGGCGCCGCTCTCTTGCCCAGGACATAGCCGTCAGGAACACGTCCCTTACCTCGGGGCAATTGAACATGGCGGTCCAGAAAACCATGGACCGGGTGGTCTTCCTCAGGATCGCAGAGGCTCGCGGGATTGAGGTCCGCGGGCAGCTGCGGAACCTCCTGGACGGGCCGAATATATACGGTGAGCTGGTGAAACTGTTCCGCCGTGCCGAGCAGCGCTACAACTCGGAGCTATTCAATTTCGGGCACGACGAGCTGACACCGGGCATCCGGGTCGGGGACGATGCCCTAGCGCGAACCCTGCGACGACTGTGCTACCCCGAGAGCCCATATGAGTTCTCGGTTCTCCCTACGGCCGTCCTGGGACGGGTGTACGAGCAGTTTCTCGGCCAGGTGATCACGCTGAACGGCGATCGCCAGGCAGATATTCTTCTCAAGCCAGAGGTCCGTAAGGCGGGCGGTGTCTACTACACTCCGGCACCGATTGTGGATTATATTCTCGACGCCACCCTGTCACTTCTGCTGAAAGATCGGTCTCCTCAATCCGCTGCCGGACAAGATAGCACACCGGACCGCCATCCGCTTCGCATACTCGATCCTTCCTGTGGCTCCGGAACGTTTCTTCTAGGTGCTTATGACTACCTTCTCCGCTGGTACCTCGATGCGTACACGACCGACGGCGCCGAACGCTGGGCGGGCGGCCCGTCCCCGCGTCTGCGGCGCGGTCCCGGCGGCGACTGGGAACTGACCACCGCCGAGCGCCAAGACATTCTCCTGCGCCACATCTACGGCGTTGATAATGATCAGCGCGCGGTAGAAGTAGCGAAACTGTCGCTGCTGCTCAAGGTCCTGGAGGGCGAACGCGAACGTGCCCTGCCCGATCTCGCCGGCAACATCAGGTGCGGGGACGCACTGATAGAGCCGGACTTCTATGACCATGAGCCCCTGCTCGCCGATGACGCAAACCGGACCCGCGTCGGCGTATTCGACTGGCGCCGTGAATTCAGCAGCGTCTTCGCCTCGGCGGGCGGTTTCGACGCGGTTGTCGGTAATCCGCCGTATCTCGACTCCGAGGCGATGACACAGTTCATGCCCGAGTCGCGGGATTACTGCGCGAGTAAATATCGCGCAGCATCCGGCAACTGGGATGTGTTTTGCGTCTTCATAGAGCGGGCGCTGGATCTTTGCCGGCCGGGCGGATATCACAGCTTCATCGTTCCCAACAAGCTTGGATCGGCGAACTACGCCAGGAACATACGCGCAATCGTAGTCGGTGAAAACCACCTATCGCGGATAAGGGACTACGCCGGCGTGCCGCTATTTCCGGCGTCAGTATATCCGGTGGTATATTCAGTACGGAAGCAGGCGCGAGACGACACCGTGCCGGTGCTGTATGAGCGCATGGCACTCGGCGAGGCGGGCAAGGTCGGTCCGGTGCTGACTGAGAGCCTGGATCGTCCTCGCTACTTCCGCGCCGACGGGTGCCCGTGGGCCATCTTCGCGGACATCGCCCCGGCCGGCCCGGTTGAGCGGCTGAGCAGTTCGTTTCCCGCTCTTTCCGTCGTCGCCAGCGTGCATGGCGCAGCCACCGTGGCGCAGGCCTATGAGCTCGTGCCGCTGATCGCCGATGCCGAGCCAGCGGCACCCGGCGATCTGCGTGTGGTAAATAGCGGCACGATTGACCGCTATGTGAATCTTTGGGGAAACAAGCCCATGCGGTACCTCGGGAGCTCCTATATTCACCCCGTAGTGCCGCGGGACGCGGCAGGCCGGCTCCCCGCGGTTCGCCTGCGCCAGGCCAGGACGCCGAAGATAATCGTCGCCGGAATGACCAGGGTACCTGAATGCATCGCTGACCTGTCCGGCGCGCTATTGCCTGCGAAATCCACGACCATCATCGAGTCTGATGCTGATCTTTGCTGGCTTCTCGGCATTCTGAACAGCCGGCTGATGGCCTTCTACTTCCTGAGCGTCTACGGCGGTGACCGTCTGCAGGGCGGTTACCTGCGCATCGGGCCGCCGCAGCTTCGTACCCTCCCGGTACCGCAGTACGACCAGGCCAGCGATATTCATCGCGCGCTGGCGGAACGCGTTCGCCAGCTTCTCGCGGTCCGGGAGCGCCGTCCGGTGACGGCACCCTCTGCTGAGCCAGCCGTGGCCACCCGCCAGGTGCACGTACTCGAGGAACAGATCGACCAGCTTGTCCACCGGATATACGGCCTGACCGATGCGGAGCTGCTCGCGGTCGAGCAGTCGGCCGAGCCGGGGTGCGGCCGCACCGGGCGGCCGGGACGGACGTCCCGGGCTTAATCCGCCGATCGGTCGGGTATGGGCGATCGGTCTGCCCGCAGGCGCGCCGCGGGTAGGCTGGCGCACCTGCCGGGTGGCCGCAACTGGCATGGTGACGTGGCCTCTCGTTGCCGTTCGTGGTCCGCCTGGCACCGCACGTGCGTGCGTTCTCGGGTGAGATCGTCGTCGCGAGATGGGAGGGCCATATTGACAGGGGCTATCGCTCCGCTGAATGACCTGAGCGGGTGGACGCGGGGCAGCCTGCTGGTGATCGTGCTGCTGGTGCTCGGGGCCATCCTGCTCACCAGGCTGGCGGAATGGACGCGCGGCCGGATCGTGAAGCACATCGACGACCATGCGAACGAATCCGATGAGCTGGTGCGTTCCGAGGCCGCCAAGCACCGTCACGTCGTCGCGCAGGTGGTCACGTGGGGGGTGCTGGCCGTCGTCTACGTCGTCACCGCGGTGCTGATCATCGAGCACCTGGGCGTGCCGCTGGCCGGGCTGATCGCGCCGGCCGCCCTGCTCAGCGCCGCGCTGGGGTTCGGCCTGCAGCGTTTCGTCCAGGACATCGGCGCCGGGCTGTTCATGACCGGGGAGCGGCAATTCGGCTTCGGCGACGTGGTCCGCATCGCGGTGTCCGGCGTGGCGCAGCCGGTCACCGGCACGGTGGAGGACGTGACCCTGCGGGTCACCCGGATCCGGTCGGTCAGCGGTGAGGTCATCACCACGCCCAACGGCCAGATCGTCCAGGTCACCAACCTGTCGCGGGACTGGGCCCGGGCAGTCATCGACGTGCCGGTCCCGTCCTACGTCGACGTGAGCCGCGTCACCGACATCCTGCACCGCGTCGGCGAGGACGTCTACAACGACGAGCGGCTGCGCAAGCTGATGCTCGACCCGCCCACCGTGATGGGCGTCGAGAAGATTGAGGTCGACACGTTCTCGGTGCGTATGGTGGCGCGCACGCTGCCCGGCGTGCAGTTTGACGTCGGCCGCGAGCTCCGGGCCCGGGTGGCGTCGGCCTTCCGCCATGAAGGCATCAGCGTCTCGGCCGAGCTCGACACCGGCCGGGCGACCGGGAGCGCCTCATGACCGGCCGGCCGCGCACCTCCACCCTGGTGATCTCCGGGCTGTTCCTGGCCGTGCTGGTGCTCTACTACCTGGTGCGCCCGGTGCCGGCGGCGGACACGTCCGGCGGTGCGGGCCAGCCCGCTACAACCACCACCTCGGCCGCACCGACGTCTAACCCCACCGGGACGTCGCCTCTCCCGTCACGCTCGCCCAGCCCGTCGCACACGCCAAGCCCTTCACCGACGCCGACCAGCAGTTCCCCGGCGCCGGTCGGGTCACCGACCACCGCGCCGCCCTCCCTCAGCCCGTCGCCGTCCGCCGGGACGGCTACCCCGTGATCTCCGGGTTCACATCGGCCGGTTGACCGGGGCGAAGTCCGACAGCGTGAACCAGCGCGGCAGGGCCCGGCGGAGCGCCGTCGGGCCCTGGATGGTGAGGCCACCGGAGCGCAGCGCGTCCGGCCAGCTCATGTCGCCGCGCCAGACCTCGGTCATGCGCCGCAGGCTGCCGGTCACGGTGACGGCGACCGGGTGGCCGGGGTCGTCGTCGCACACGTCGGTCTCGGCCGAGCCGATCACCAGCCACCAGTCGCGGGTGCCGGACGGCACGTCGGGGAACCTGAACTGCACCACCGTCCGCCCCGGCGGGACGGCCGCGTAGTCGATGTTCCGGTGCATATCCCACAACAGCAGCTTGGGGTCCAGGTCCTCGTCGCCGATCTCGCCGATCCAGCGGATGCCCCAGACCCCCAGCGCCTCCACCACCGGCTGAAGCTCGCGGCCGGCAGGCGTCAGGACGTATCGCACGTCGTTGCCGTCACCGCGCCGGTCCACTACGCCCGCCTGGACCAGCTGGTTGAGCCGCTTGGACAGCAGGGTGGGCGACATCCGCGGCACCCCGCGCCTCAGCTCGTTGAAACGCTCGCTGCCGGCGACCAGCTCGCGGACGATCAGCAGCGTCCACCGCTCGTCCAGCAACTCCATCGCCTTAGCCACCGGGCAGAACTGGTGATATGAGGTCCCCATGCCCAGCAGGGTAAGGCGGAGGAAACGTTCCAGGCCAGACCTCGAAGGGGTGAGTACAGATGTTGTACTAGCCGCCGGGTCCCGCACTTCCTAGCGTCGGTTCCACTGACGCAAACGGGGAGGAGACCCGCAATGAGCACGCAGACCACGAATACCGCCGAAGCAAGCCGGGCGCTGAAGGCGAGGAACCGCGCCATGTGGGCGTTCGGCGACTACCCGGCCGTGGCCACCGACCTCGTGTCGAGCCTCGGCCCGATCCTCGTCGAAGCGTGCCAGGTCCGGCCCGGGGACCGGGTGCTCGACGTGGCCGCCGGAACCGGCAACGCCGCGATCCCCGCGGCCGAGGCCGGAGCGAGCGTGGTAGCCAGCGACCTGACTCCGGAGCTGCTTGAGGCCGGGCAGCAGGCGGCTGAGCGGCGCCGAACGACGCTGGAGTGGCGGCAGGCCGACGCCGAGGACCTGCCGTTCGCGGACGCCGAGTTCGAGGTGGTCATGTCGTGCCTGGGCGTCATGTTCGCGCCGTTCCACCAGGCCAGCGCCGACGAGCTGGTCCGGGTATGCCGCCCTGGCGGGACCATCGGCCTGCTCAACTGGACGCCGGAAGGGTTCATCGGCCAGATGTTCGCCACGATGAAGCCGTACGCCCCGCCGCCCCCGCCCGGCGCGCAGCCGCCGCCGCTGTGGGGCCGCGAGGACCATGTCCGCGAGCTGCTCGGCGACCAGGTCACCGACGTCCGCGCCACGCGCCAGACCGTCCGGATCGACCTGTTCGGCCGCCCCGAGGCCTTCCGCGACTACTTCAAGGCCAACTACGGCCCGACCATCGCCGCCTACCGGGGCATCGCGGATGATCCGCGGCGGACTGCCGCGCTGGACGGCGAGCTCGCCGACCTGGCCCGGCGCCATGACCGTGCCGCCGGAAGGCCTGGGAACACCGTGATGGAGTGGGAGTACCTGCTGCTCACGGCGCAGAAGCGGTCCTGAGGAAACGTCAGCGGCAGGCAGGCATATGCTTCAGGTCCAGGTCACGCTGCTCGGCGGGTTCGTCGTTACGGTAGGCGGAGTCCCCATCGCCGACGCCAGCTGGAAGCGCCGCCACGCGGCAGCGGTCGTGAAGGTGCTCGCCCTGGCACCTGGTCAGCGGCTGCATCGCGAGCAGGTCATGGACCTGCTCTGGCCGCAGGACACGATCGCCGAGGCGGTACCCAAGCTGCACAAGGCGGCGCACTTCGCCCGGCGCGCCATCGGGGTGCCGGACGCGGTAGTGCTGCGCGGCGACCAGGTGGTCCTGTGTCCCGGCGGCAGCGTGACCGTGGACGCGGTCCAGTTCGAGGAACTGGCCCGCCGCGCGCTCGCCACCGGGGACGCCGCCGCGGCGCGCGAGGCGCTCGCGCTGTACGGCGGCGAGCTGCTGCCCGGGGACAGGTACGAGGAGTGGGCCGAGCCGCGCCGTGAGCAGCTTCAGCGCAGTCACCTGGACCTGCTGCGGCTGGACGGCCGCTGGGAGGCGGTGGCCGAACTCGACCCCGGCGACGAGCGCGCCCACCTGGCCCTCATGCGCCAGTACGCGGCGACCGGCGACCGGCATGGCGCGCTGCGCCAGTTCGAGCGCCTGGACCGGGCGCTGCGCCAGGAACTGGGCGTCGCCCCCGGCCGGGAGGCCTCGGCGCTGCGGGACCGGCTGCTCGCCGATCCCGGTGTGTTCTCGCGCCGCGACGACCCGCTGATCGGCCGTGACCTGGAACTCTCCGTCGCGGACGGGGCCTTGCTCGACGCCGCGGCCGGGCGGAGCCGCACGCTGGTCGTCGTCGGCGAGGCCGGGTCGGGGAAATCGTCGCTGCTGGCCGCGGTCACCGCCGGGGCGGCGGAGCTGGGCATGGCGGCCGGCCACGGAACCGCGGCCCGGGTCGAGGGAGCGTGGCCGTATGCCCCGGTCATCGAGGCACTCTGCGGCGTGTGCCGGCAGGATCGGGCGCTGCTGCGCCGCCTGGCCGGCCGGCACCGGGAGGAGATCGAGCGGGCGCGGAACGGCACAGCGGGCTCGTGGTCCGGGCAGAGCGCGCACCAGCCGCTCTTCCTGGCCGCGGCCGAGCTGGTCAGCCTGGCCGCGGCGGGGCACGGCCTGCTGCTCACCATCGACGACATCCACGACGCCGACGACGGCAGCCTGCGGCTGCTGCATTACCTGGCCCGGTCAGCGCGCGGCCAGCGGGTGTGCATCGTGCTCGCGCACCGGCCGGTTCCGGCGGCGAGCCCGCTGGAGGCCACCCGCCGGAGCCTCATCGAGCGGTACGGCGCGGCCGAGCTCAGGCTCGGCCCGCTCACCGACCACGACGCCGCGGCGCTCATCCGCCGCTACGTCGCCGATCCCCCGGCCGAGCTGGTCAAGCTGGTTACCACGCTGGGCCGCGGCGTGCCGTTCCTGGTCACCGAACTCGCCCGCCGGGCTGTGCTCATTACCGGCGCCGGTCCCGGCTCCGCCGCCGGGCAGGATTGGGGGCAGGCCCTCCAGGCCAGCGTGTTCGCCCCGCTGCGGCCGGCCACCCGCGAGGTCCTCCAGCGGGTGGCCGTGGTCGGCGCGTCGTTCGATACCGACGAATTCGTCGCCCTGTCCGGGGTGGCCGAAGAGGAGGCCTTCGGCCACCTCGACGACGCCCTCGGCGCGCGGATCATCGAGCCCGCGAGTGCGGGTTACCGGTTTCGCCACGGCCTGATCAGGGACGCGCTCACCGGCGACGTCCCGGCGCACTGGCGCCGCCAGGTCCACCGCAACACCGCCCGGCGGCTGGTCAAGCTCGGCGCCTCGCCCGCGCGCATCGGCCACCATTTCCTGGCGGCCGGAGCCGGCCCGGACGCCGTACCCCATCTGCTCTCGGCGGCCGAGACGGAATCGGCCGTCGGCGCCTACCGCGACGCCCTGGCGCTGGTGGACGCCATCCGGCCGCATGCCGTCGGCCAATGCCGGACCAGGGCGCTCTCGCTGCGCGCCGACCTGCTCACCGCGATCGGCGACCCGATGGCCGGGCCGGCCTACCGGGACGC
>Ga0335080_10005388_pt1 | contig 13154 bp, 11 predicted proteins | sample Lox_Sample_34_FD_206720 | JGI IMG/M metagenome (GOLD analysis project Ga0335080, IMG submission 206720) | Soil microbial communities from Loxahatchee National Wildlife Refuge, Florida, United States - Lox_Sample_3.4 | ecosystem: Environmental > Terrestrial > Soil > Wetlands | place: USA... | reverse complement strand
CGACGAGTTGGGGGGAAGCCGTGCGCGCTAGGGGTTGGATCCGCAGTCGTCTCGGACGAGAGGAGCGGGGGCAGGTCATCCCGTTCATCGTCATCGCCCTCGTTCCGCTGCTCGGGATGCTCGGGCTCACGCTCGACATCGGCTACGCGTACTACTCACAGCGGGCGATGCAGAGCTCGGCCGACGCGGCCGCGCTCGCGGGGGCGGCGCAGCTCCCGAGCCTGTCGGACGCGACCGCGCTCTCCAACCAGTACGGAGCGGGGTCGGGCTCGAAGAACCAGCTCGCCAGCAGCGGCGTCACCGGCGTCACGCAGACCGTCTCCGAGAAGTGCGTCGCCTCGCTTCCCGGCTGCGCGCCGGACAACGCCGTCGTCGTCGACGAGACCGGCAACGCCAGCACGTTCTTCCTCCGCCTGTTCGGGGTGAGCAGCATCCCGATCCACGTGGAGTCGACGGCGTGCGGGCCGTGCGCCGACCGCCCGGCCGACATCGTCATCGTCTTCGACCGCACCGGGTCGATGTGCTGGACCTGGAGCGGCGCGCCCGACCCGGCTTGCACGAAGCTGAACAACGCGAAGTCCGGGATCGAGACGATGCTGACCGCGTTCGACCCATCGGTCGACCGGGTCGGGCTCGTCGTGCTGCCGCCGGTCGACTCCGGCAAGTCGAACTGCACGACGCCGTCGTCCACCTCGTACGACTCGACGTCGTCGAGATACCTCGTCGTCCCGATCACGAACCAGTACAAGAAGGGCGGCGTGCTCGACCACTCGTCGTCGCTCGTCTCGACCGTCGACTGCATGCCTGCGTCGGGCGCGACCTCGTACGCGACCGCGCTCGAACAGGCGCAGGCGGAGCTCGTGAAGGACGGACGCCCGGACGCGCTGCACTACATCGTGTTCTTCACCGACGGCGCCGCGAACACCGGCCCGGCGTACTACCCGAACACGTCGCCCTACCGGAAGACGCCGTGCCACCAGGGCGTCGCCTCGGCCAACACGATCAAGGCGGCCGGCACGACGATCTTCGGGATCGGCTACACGCTGCAGGGCGTCGGCGGGACCTCGAACACGTGCCAGTCGTACACCGGCGCGACGGAGACGGGCATCACCGCCTACCAGGCGGTGCAGGGGATCGCGTCGAACGCGCAGACGTTCTTCGACAACGAGCAGGTGAGCGGGCTCGACGCGGTGTTCGCGTCGGTCGCGACGCTGATCACGGGACCGAGGCTGATCCCGAACAGCCTGCAGTAGCGGCGGGCGTCAGTGCGAGGCGACGAGCCGCGCGCCGACGACGCCGTCGAGCTTGGGGAAGTTCTTCTTCAGGAACGAGTTCCCCTGCCCGTAGATCAGCTCCTGGTCGCCGGTCGGCTTCTCGCCGTACCCCTCGTAGAGCTTCTTGACGACGTCCATCCCCTTCGTCACCGTCCCGAACGGCGCGAAGCCCTGCTTGTCGAGGAACGCGTTCTTCCCGAGGTTGATGAAGACCTGGGTCGTGCGCGAGTTGGGGCCGGCGTCCGCGTACGTGATCGTCCCGATCGTGTTCGAGCGCTTCACGGGGTCGTCCTTGATCGCCGCGTTCACCCACGCCGACGAGACCTCCGGCGACGGGTTGATCCCGAACTGGACGACGAAGCCCTTCACGGCGCGGAAGAACTTGTCCCCGTCGTAGAACTTCGCGCGGACGAGGTTGTAGAAGCGGTCGGCGCCCTTCGGCGCCCAGGCCCGGTGCACGGTCACGACGAACGTCCCCTTCGTCGTGTCGAACGCGACGGAGTAGACGTCCGGCGCGGTCGCCTTCCACGCGCCCGGGGTGAGGAGCGACGGCGGCGCGGCGCCGGCGGTCGCCGCGAGGGCAAGGGCGGCGGCGATCGCCGCGAGCGAGAGCCTGAGCATCGCGACAGGGTAGCTGCGAGTCCGTAGAAACTGCTGATTGGGCGTCTCCGGCGGCGTCGGACATTCGGGGCGTGACAACGATGTCGCCAACGTCGGACACGGCGGTGCCGCTGCTCCAGGCGACGGGGATCCAGAAGCGGTTCGGGCGGGTGGTCGCGCTCCGCGAAGGGAATCTGTCGCTGGCCCACAACGAGGTGCACGCGATCGTCGGCGACAACGGCGCCGGCAAGTCGACCCTGATCAAGATCATCTCGGGCGTCTTCCGGCCCGACGGCGGCGCGCTGAGGCTCGACGGCGAGCCGGTGACGATCCTCAACCCGCGCGAGGCCCGCCAGCTCGGGATCGAGACCGTCTACCAGGATCTCGCCCTCGCCGACCACCTCGACGCCGCCGCGAACCTCTTCCTCGGCCGCGAGCTCTACCGCCGCCCGCCGCTCTCCTGGTTCGGCTTCCTCGACAAGCGCGCGATGCGCGAGCGGGCCGAGGAGGAGATGCGCCGGCTGAAGATCGGGATCCAATCGGTCGAGGAGCCGGTGATCAGCCTGTCCGGCGGCCAGCGCCAGGCGGTCGCGGTCGCGCGCGCGATCGCGTGGGGGACGCGGATCGTGATCATGGACGAGCCGACCGCGGCGCTCGGCGTGCGCGAGTCGGGGATGGTGCTCGAGCTGATCACGGAGGTCAAGCGCCAGGGCCTCGCGGTCGTGATGATCAGCCACAACCTGCCCGAGGTGTTCATGGTCGCCGACCGGATCACCGTGCTCCGCCTCGGCCGGACGATCACGACGCTTCGCCGCGACGAGACGACCCTCGAGGAGGTCGTCGGGATGATGACCGGCGCCGTGTCGGTGGCGGCGTGAACAGCGCGTCCCGCACGCGCCCGCGCATGCGCGACGTCGCGACCGAGGCCGGCGTCAGCGTCAAGACGGTGTCGCGCGTCGTCAACCGCGACCCGGTCGTGCGTCCGGAGACGGCGGCACGCGTGCAGGCGGCGATCCACCGGCTCGGCTTCCGCCGCGACGAGATGGCGCGTGCGCTGCGGACCGGCGGGCAGTCGCGGATGCTCGGCCTCGTCATCAAGGATCTCGCGAACCCCTTCTACTCGGCGATCGCGCGCGGGGTGGAGGAGGTGATTCGCGGCCGGAGCGAGCTCGTGATCACCGGCAGCTCGGACGAGGATCCCGACCGGGAGCGGGAGCTGGCGCTGCAGCTCTGCGAGCGCCGCGTCGACGGCCTGCTCATCGTCCCGAGCGGGAGCGACCACCGGTATCTCATCCCCGAGCTGGAGCTCGGCGTGCGGGTCGTGTTCGTCGACCGGCCGCCGGAAGGGCTCGAGGCGGACACCGTGCTGCTCGACAACATCGGCGGCGCGCGGGCCGGGGTCGAGCACCTGCTGCGGCTCGGCCACCGGCGCATCGCGATGATCGGCGACGACCAGCGGATCTTCACCGCGCGCGAGCGCAAGCGGGGGTTCTGCGAGGCGCTGCGCGCGGCCGGCGTGGAGCCGGACGAGTCGCTCGTGCGGCTCGACGTCCACGACACGGCGGCCGCGGAGGCGGTCACGCGCGAGCTGATCTGCCTGCCGAGCCCGCCGACCGCGCTGTTCGCCGCGAACAACCGGATTGCCACCGGCGCATTGCGTGCGCTCGCGGGTGCGGAGCGCGAGCTCGCGCTCGTCAGCTTCGACGACCTCGAGCTCGCCGACCTGCTTTCCGTCCCGGTGAGCGCCGTCTCGTACGACGCGGCCGAGCTCGGGCGCGTCGCCGCGCGTCTCCTCGCGAGGCGGCTCGACGGCGAGACCGGGCCGCCCGAGCGCGTGGTGCTGCCGACGACGCTGATCCGGCGCGGCGCGGAGGGGCGGGCCGCGTGAGCGCCATCCTCCTGCCGCCGAACCAGCCTGCGCGCTTCTACCGCGGCGGGCCGGCGATCGCGCGGTTCCGCGGCGTCCCGGTCGGCGACGACCACTTCCCGGAGGACTGGGTCGGGTCGACCACTGCGGTGCTGGGCGGCGACGGCAGCGGTCCGACCGTGCTCCCCGACGGGCGCCGGCTCGGTGACGCGATTGCCGCAGCGCCCGGTGCGTTCCTCGGCGTCGAGCACGTCCGCGCGTTCGGCGCGGATCCCGCGGTGCTCGTGAAGCTGCTCGACGCGGGCGAGCGCCTGCCGGTGCACGCGCATCCCGACCGTGCGTTCGCGCGCCGCGTCCTCGGCGCGCCGTACGGGAAGGCCGAGGCGTGGCTGATCCTCGCCGCGGAGGGCGACGGCGCGACGCTCCGGCTCGGCTTCCGCGAGGATGTCGACGCCGCGACGCTCGCCGGCTGGGTCGCCCGCCAGGACATCCCCGCGATGCTCGGCGCGCTGCACGAGCTCCGCGTGGCGCCCGGCGACTCGATCTACGTACCTCCGGGCACGCCGCACGCGATCGGCGAGGGCGTGCTCATGGTCGAGGTGCAGGAGCCCTCGGATCTCGGCGTGATGCTCGAGTGGTCGCGGTTCGGGCTCGAGCCGGATGCGGCGACGATGGGTCTCGGCTTCGACGCCGCGCTCGGCTGCGTCCGCCGCACCGCCGTCGGCCCGGATGAGCTCGCGTCGTGGCGTCGCCGCAGCGCCGTTGCGCCGGAGACGCGCCCGGGCGCGCGCGCCGCCGTTCCGCCCGAGGCCGAGCGGTTCTTCCGCGCCGAGTGGCTCCGCCCCGATCCGGCGGTTGCGCTCGAGCCCTCGTTCGCGATCCTCGTCGCCGTCGAGGGTGCCGGCCGCCTCGAGACCGAGGCGGGCGGACTCGACGTCGCCGCCGGCGAGACCGTCCTCGTCGCGCACGCCGCGGGCGCGGCCGAGCTGTCCGGCGACGTCGCCGCGATCCGCTGCCTGCCGCCGCTGCCGGAGGAGGCGGGAGCGTGACCGTCGCCCCGCAGGCGCCGCAGGTCGAGACGCCGTCGAACGGCTTCGAGCCGCAGGTCCCGACCGAACAGGCGCGCTCGCAGCGCGTCCTCTACTTCCTCAGCCGCTCGTGGCTGTTCCTGTTCCTGCTCCTGCTCGTCCTCTACTTCTGGCTGTCGACGCCGCCGGGGACGTTCCTGACGTGGTCGAACCTGTCGCAGATCGCGCTGACGACGTCGGAGGTCGTGCTGCTCGCGATCGGCGAGACGTTCGTGATCGTGACGGGCGGCATCGACCTCTCGGTCGGCGCGATCCTCTTCTTCTCCGGCGTCGCCGGGGGCGAGGTGATGCTCGCGCTGTCCGGGACGAGCCAGCAGACGATCAACGGCGAGTACCCGCACGCGGGCATCGCGGTCCCGGTCGGGATCGTCGTCTGCATCGTCTGCGGCGCCTTCTGGGGGATGGTCAACGGGGTCGTGATCACCCGGCTGCGGCTGCCGCCGATCATCGTGACGCTCGGGACGATGGCGATGGCGTTCGGCTTCGGCGACCTCATCGACGGCGGCTCGTATCTCCCCGCGCCCGTCCCGCCGCGCTTCAGCGCGGGCTTCGGCTCCGGCAAGTTCCTCGGGATCTACTACCCGATCTGGGTCGCCGTGCTGATCCTCGGCGCGGCGCATCTGCTCTTCCAGCACGCGCGCTTCGGCCGCTACACGGCGGCGATCGGGTCGAACCGCGAGGGCACGCGCCGCACCGGCATCGCCGTCGACCGGCACCTCGTCAAGGTCTACGCGCTCGCCGGAACGCTGGCCGGCGTCGCGGCGGTGCTCGACCTCGCGATCTTCACGAACACGACCTCGGTCGCGCACCAGACGGACAACCTGAGCGCGATCAGCGCCGTCGTCATCGGCGGCACGAGCGTCTTCGGCGGCGTGGGATCGGTGCTGCTGAGCGCGGTCGGCGCGTTCATCCCGACAGTCCTCCAGAACGGGCTCGTGATCAAGGACGTGCAGCCGTTCTGGCAGGAGGTCGTCGTCGGGGCCACGATCATCATCGCCGTCTACCTCGACCAGGTGCGCCGCAGGCGCATGAGCCGCTGAGGTTTGGGGGGAGGGGGCGCGCCTGGCACACCGCTGTTGAACCGTCAGAGGAGAGCGCTCCGCGCAGCGGAGCGAGAAGGGAGTAACCCACATGTCACGCCGTTTGCTCGCCGTGGTCGTGGCGGTGGCGATCGGGATCGCCGCCGTCTCAGCGACCGCATCGCGCGGGAGTGCGGCGCCTGCACGGACGCAGGCGAAGAGCTACACGTTCTACCTCGTCGCCGGCATCGCCTCCGACGCCTTCTACCTCACGATGAACAAGGGGGCGCAGGCCGAGGCGAAGCAGCTTGGCAACGTGAAGGTCGTCTTCACGGGCTCGCCGGCGTCGTTCGCGCCGAACACGCAGATCCCGTACCTCAACGGGGCGATCGCGAAGCACCCGGATGCGATCCTCATCGCACCAACTGACAAGACGGCGCTGATCTCGCCGATCCAGCGGGCCATCAGCGCCGGCATTCCGGTCGCGACCGTCGACACGTTCATCACGAAGCCGATCGCGTTCACCAACGTCTCGACGGACAACCTGGCCGGCGGCAAGGCCGCGGCCGACGCGCTCGTCAAGGCGATCGGCGGCTCCGGTGACGTCGCGTCGATCAGCGTCAACCCGGGGATCAGCACGACGGACCAGCGCGCGCAGGGCTTCGCGCTGGAGCTGAAGAAGTACCCGAACGTGCACTACCTCGGGATCCAGTACTGCAACGACGACCAGACCAAGGCAAGCAACGAGACCTCGGCGCTGCTCGCGGCGCACCCGAACCTCAAGGGCATCTTCGCCATGAACGTCGTGTCCGGTAACGGCGTCACCGCCGCGGTGACCACCGCCGGCAAGGCGGGTGAGGTGAAGCTCGTCGAGTTCGACGCAGGCCCGCCGCAGGTGCAGGCGCTGAAGGAAGGGACGATCGACGCGCTCATCGCCCAGTATCCGTTCGGCATCGGGATGAAGGCCGTGCAGCTCGCGTATGCGTACGTGACGGGTCACAAGACCGGCATCCAGCCGCATTACGGCACGGGCTCTGCGATCGTCACGAAGGCGAACGTCAACTCGCCTGCGATCAAGAAGTACCTGTATACGCCGTAGACGACGGCGGCCGGGGGCGGGCGCCGACGCGTCCGCCCCCGCCGCCCCGTAGGCTCGTCGCATGCGCGCGCCCGTCCTCTTCATCGGCGAGACGCTCGTCGACCTGATCTGCGAGCGGCCCGTGCCCGGGTGGTCGGAGGCGGGGCCGTTCGTGCCGCACTGCGGCGGCGCGCCGACGAACGCGGCGATCGTGGCCGCCCGGTGCGGCGCGCCCGTCGCGCTCGGCGGCGGCGTCGGCGACGACCAGTGGGGCGACTGGCTCGCGGCGCGGCTGACGGAGGAGCGGGTCGGGCTGGAGTGGTGGGCGCGGCTTCCCGGCGTGCGCACGGCGGTCGCGTTCGACGTCATCGACCTCGACGCGGTGCCGGACTTCCTCATCTACGGCGACGGGATCGAGCCCGCGGTCCGGGCGCTGGAGCCGCGGCTCGAGGAGGCGATCGGCGCGTGCTCGGCGGTCGAGCTCGGCTCGAACACGCTCGTCGGCGAGGGCGAGCGCGAGGTGTGCCGGCGCGCGCGGGCGCTCGCGGCCGCGGCGGGGCTCCCCGTCGTGGTCGACGTGAACCTTCGGCTGCACCGGTGGGCGTCGGCGGACGAGGCTGTCGCGGTCGTGCGAGAGCTCTGCGCAGGCGCGCTGCTCGTGAAGCTCAGCCGCGAGGAGGCGGCGCTGCTCGGCGGCGACGAGGATCCGGCGCGGGCGGCGGAGGCGGTCTGCGCTTCGCTCGGCGTCCGGCTCGCCGTCGTCACGCTCGGTGCAGACGGCGCGCTGCTGCGGGGAGAGGCGCGTGCGGATGCGCCCGGCGTCGCGGCACGGGTCGTCGACACGACCGGCGCGGGCGACGCGGTCACCGGCGTGCTCGTCGCCGCGCTCGAGGCGTCGGGGTTCGAGCCACAGGCGGCGGCCGAGTCGCTCGCGTGCGCGGTCGAGGTCGCGGCCCGCTCGACGGAGGCGTACGGCGCCGTCGAGTCGCTGCCGGCGCGGATCTCGCTCTAGAGCTCGACGATCGGGTCGCCGACGCGGATCACGCCGGCGACGAGGATGTCGGCGTTGATCCCGGCGCGGTGCGCAAGGTCCTTGATGATCCCGGGCCGCGTCATCTCCTGGAGGTGCGCGCAAGGCTCGCAGAGCTCGACGCCGTAGCACTCGACCTCGCCGACACGGAAGCGCTTGCCGACGAGATCGTTGAGGCGGACGCCGCGGGTCGTCACCTGGCGGCGCGTCGCTCCCTCGGCGAGCCCCACGCCCTCGACCTCCTCCGCCTCGACGAGCGTCAGCGCCTGGCCCGAGCGTGCGCCGTCGCCGTGGAAGTGGCGGTCCCCCTCGAGCCCCTTGCCGGGGACCGCGGTCGCCGACTCGACGGAGCGCAGCGGGCCTGATTCGTCCGCGCCGACGTGGATCGCCTCGACCAGCATGGCTGCATGGTGCCTGACGGCGCGGACGCTCAGTAGCGGTCGATCTCGATCAGCCGCGCGTCGCTGATCCCGAAGTGGTGGGCGATCTCGTGCCAGACGGTGCGCCGGACCTGGGCGGCGAGCCGGTCCGGGTCGCCGCCGTAATGGCGCTCGAGCGGGCCGCGGTAGATCGTGATCTTGTCCGGCAGCGCGCCGGTGTAGCCGCCGCCGCGGCGCGTCAGCGGGACGCCGTGGTAGAGGCCGAGCAGGTTCGCGTTCGGCGGTGGCTCGTCCTCGACGACGACGGCGACGTTCGACATCTGCGCCCGGATGTCGCCGGGCAGGGCCTCGAGCGCGTCCTCGACGAGCTGCTCGAACACCGCCTCGCCGGCCGAATCGTCCATGTCCCAATCGTAGGCGCCGCCCGCCGGGAAGCCGTGACACTCCTGTGTTGGTGTCTGACACCGGGACATGTCCCGCCGTTGGACATGTCCGAACGGTCGACGCGGGTGCTCATGCGGAACCGTGGTACGTCCGCGCAGCTTTCGTACGGAAGTCGTGACACTTCCGCGAACCGTGTCTGACACCGGGCCGTGGCCCGCAGGGGCACGGCCCGAGGGGCGTCAGGCGGCTGCCGGGGCCTTGCTGCGAACGTACTCGTCGATCGCGGTCGCGGCCCGGCGGCCGGCGCCCATCGCGAGGATCACCGTCGCCGCGCCGGTGGCGATGTCGCCGCCGGCGTAGACGCCCTCGCGAGTCGTGCGGCCCGTCTCCGGGTCGACGACGACGCAGCCGTGCGCGTTCGTCTCGAGCCCCTCGGTCGTCAGCGGGATCAGCGGATTCGGATTCGTCCCGAGCGCGATCACGACGAGGTTCGCCTCCATCGTGAACTCGGACCCGTCGATCCGCACCGGCCGCCGCCTCCCCGACTCGTCGGGCTCGCCGAGCTCCATGCGGATGCACTCCATCGCACGGACGCAGCCGTCGTCGTCGCCGAGGAACCGCACCGGCGCGGTAAGCCAGTCGAAGATCGCGCCCTCCTCGCCGCACCGCTTGAAGTCCTCGGCGCGCGCGCCCATCTCCTCCTGCGTGCGCCGGTACACGACGTGCGTCTCCTGCGCGCCGAGCCGGATCGAGACGCGCGCCGCGTCCATCGCCGTGTCGCCCGCGCCGATCACCGCCGCGCGCGTCGGCCGCTTCACCGGCGTGTCGTACTCCGGGAACGAGTACGCGCGCATGAGGTTCACGCGCGTCAGGTACTCGTTCGCCGAGTAGACGCCCTTGAGGTTCTCGCCCGGGATGCTCATGAACTTCGGCGAGCCGGCGCCGGTGCCGACGAACACCGCCGCATAGCCGAGGTCGCCGAGCAGCTCGTCGATCGTCACCGTCTTCCCGATGATCACGTTCGTCTCGAAGTCGACGCCGAGCTCGCGCAGCCGCTCCACGTCCTCGTCGACGATCGCCTTCGGGAGCCGGAACTCCGGGATGCCGTAGCGGAGCACGCCGCCGATCGCGTGCAGCGCCTCGTACACCGTCACCGAGTAGCCGAGCTGGACGAGGTCGCTCGCGGCGGTGAGCCCCGCGGGGCCGGAGCCGACGATCGCGATCTTCTCCGGACGCGGCGCGACCGCCGCCGCGCCCCCGTTCGTCCGGTGCGCGCGCTCCCAGTCGGCGACGAACCGCTCGAGCCGTCCGACCCCGACCGGGTCGAACCGCCCGTGCACGGAGCAGCGCGACTCGCACTGGTGCTCGACGGGGCAGACGCGCCCGCAGATCGCGGGCAGGACGTTCTTCGTCCGGATCAGCTCCGCCGCGCCGTCGAAGTCACCGAGCGCGACCCGCCGCACGAACGCGCGGATCGGCACGCCGACGGGGCAGCCCTGCTCGCACACCGGGTCCTGGCACTGGACGCAGCGCCGCGCCTCCGCGAGCGCGCGCTCGACCGTGTAGCCGACCGCCACCTCCTCCCACGTCTCGCGCCGCTCGAGCGGGTCGAGGGCCGGCATCTCGATCTTCGTCGGATAGACGATCGGCACGATCCCTCACCTCCCCGCGGCGGCGAGCTCGACGGCGAGCCGCTCCTGGTCGACGTACATCTTCGAGCGGACGACCGCCTCGTCGAAGTCGACGGCGTGCGCGTCGAAGAACGGTCCGTCGACGCACGCGAACTTCGTCTCGCCGCCGACCGAGACGCGGCACGCGCCGCACATGCCGGTGCCGTCGAGCATGATCGGGTCGAGGGACACGAACGTCGTCACGCGGTACGGGCGCGTCGTCTCCGCGACCGCGCGCATCATCGCCATCGGCCCGATCGCGTAGCAGCAGGTGAAGCCTGAGCCCTCGTCGAGCTGACGGCCGAGCAGCTGCGCCGTGAATCCGTGGAAGCCGAGCGATCCGTCGTCGGTGCACGGGAGATACTCGTTGCTCACCGGCTCGAGCAGCTCGCGCAGGATCAGGAGCTCGGCGGTGCGCGCGCCGACGATCGACGTCACGCGCACGCCGCGCCCGCGCAGCTCGCGCGCGATCGGGTGCACCGCGCCCGCGCCGAAGCCGCCGCCGACGAGAACGGCGTGACCCGTGTCGGGAAGCGGCGCCGGCTGCCCGAGCGGCCCGCCGAGGTCGAGCATCTCCTCGCCCTCCCGCAGCCGGCAGATCAACCCGCTCGTCTTGCCGACCTCCTGGACGACGAGCGTGATCGTGCCCGCCTCGGGGTCGAAGTCGGTGAGGCTGATCGGCACGCGCTCGCCGTGCTCGTCGACGCGGACGATGACGAACTGGCCGGGCCGCGCGTTCCGCGCGACGAGCGGCGCACGCACGACGAACAGCTTCGTCACCGGGGTCAGCTCGCGTCTCTCGAGGATCGTCGCCATGGGTCTCCTAGAGCAGCGGGTGGTCGTTCATCGCCTTCAGCCGGACCCAGCGCCGGTCGACCTCGGCCTCGATCTGCGCCAGCTCGAGCTCGAACTCCGGGCGGCAGAGATGCTTCGTCTTGCCCATCATCCGCAGCCAGTCCGCGACCGGGATCCGCCGCCCGAGCGGCTCCGGGTCGTACGTGAGCGCCGTCGTGTGCCGCTCGATCTCGTACAGCGGGAAGAAGCAGCAGTCGACGGCGGCCTGGACGATGTCGGTGCCCTTGCGGTCCTCGGTCAGCCAGTTCAGCGGGCAGGAGATGAGCACCTTCCCGTACGCCATCCCCTCGTGCTGCGCGTACCACTGCGCCTTCGCGCCCTTCTCCAGCAGATCGTCGGGGAAGCCCTCGACCCCGGTGAAGACGTACGGGATGTTCGTCGCCGCCATCAGCTGCGGCATGTCCTTGTGGTGGAAAGCCTTGCCGTGCTCGCCGGGGCCGACGTGGCTCGTCGAGGTGCGATGGCCGAGCGGGGTGGAGTAGCTCAGCTGCGCGCCGGTGTTCATGTAGCCCTGGTTGTCGTACTCGAGGATGATCAGCTTGTGGTTGCGCAGCGCGGCGCCGATCGCAGCGCCGGTGCCGATGTCCATCCCGCCGTCGCCGCTGATCATCACGAACGTGATGTCGTCGCCGGCGGGCAGCTCGCCGCGGCGGACGCGCTCGTGGAACATCTCGACGAGCCCGCCCAGCGTCGCGGCTCCGTTCTGGAACAGGTTGTGGATGTACGTCACGCGGTGCGACGTGTACGGGTAGCCGGTGCTGACGACCATCGCGCAGCCGGTCTGGTAGAGGACGACGACGTCGCCCTCGATCCCGCGCAGGAACTGGTCGATCGCGGGGAAGACGCCGCAGCCCGGGCAGGCGCCGTGACCGGGGGCGACCCGCTTCGGCCGCGCGGCGAGCTCCCACGCGGGCGGCGCGTCGACCGACAGCCGGTGCGTCTCCGGGCTCTCGGTGACGGTGATGCGCCCGCTCACCGTCTCGCTCTTCTCGAGCGGCGGCAGGCCGCGGCGCACCGGCGGATCGGCCGGGTCGCCGGCGACGACGCCGTAGTAGTCGAACGGCGGGTGCACCGGCCCGCGCTCGGCCGTGTCGATCGCGAGCCGGAAGAACGCCTCCGCGTCCTCGGGGTAGAAGTCGCGTCCGCCGAGCCCGTAGATGCGGCTGAGGCACACCGTCCGGTTGAACGGGTCGTCCTTCAGCGCCGACTTCACCTCGTGCGCGACGTTGCCGCCGCCCGAGCCGTACGAGTCGGCGCGGTCGCCGATCACGAGCGCGCGCACGCCGCGCAGCGCGTCGCGGATCGCCCGCGCGGGGAACGGCCGGAGGACGTTCGGGCTGACGACGCCGGCACGGACGCCCTCGTCGCGCAGCCGGTCGGCCGCGTCCTTCGCCGTCTCGGCGGCGGAGTTCAGCAGCAGCACCGCCACCTCCGCGTCGTCCATCCGGTAGAGGTCGACGGCGTCGTAGTGCCTGCCGCTCAGCGCCTCGTACTCCGCGAACACGTCGGGCAGGGCCGCGAGCGCCGCGTCCATGGCGAGACTCAGCTGCTCCTTGTTGTTGATGAGATCCGGGTCGTTCATGTACGGCCCGATCGTCACGGGGCGCCGCGGGTCGAGCGCCTCGACCGTCTCCGTGAACGGCCCGAGGAAGTCGCGAACGACCGCGGGGTCGTCGAAGTACTCGACGCGGCGCTTCTGGTGGCTCGTGAAGAAGCCGTCGAACGCGACGATCGCCGGCAGGCGCACGTCGGCGCGCTCGGCGACGCGCAGCGCGCAGACGTTGAGGTCGTAGACGGCCTGCGGGTCGCGCGCCATGAAGATCAGCCAGCCGGTGTTGAGCGCGAAGTAGACGTCGGAGTGGTCGCCGCGGATGTCGAGCGGCCCGCTGACCGTGCGCGTCGCGAGGTC
>Ga0335080_10005387_pt1 | contig 13156 bp, 10 predicted proteins | sample Lox_Sample_34_FD_206720 | JGI IMG/M metagenome (GOLD analysis project Ga0335080, IMG submission 206720) | Soil microbial communities from Loxahatchee National Wildlife Refuge, Florida, United States - Lox_Sample_3.4 | ecosystem: Environmental > Terrestrial > Soil > Wetlands | place: USA... | reverse complement strand
AAGGTGTGGTGCGCGACGTTCATCGACGAGGACGAGGCCGGCGCGTGGGTGCACGGCTCGAAGACGTTCGGCCGGCCCGTGCGTGGGGCCGTGATGGCCGGTCAGGAAATCAAAGCCGAGAAGGGCGCGGAGATGTCAGATGACGCGACGACCGTGGCGATCGGAGACTCTGGTTCGGGATCGGTTGGTAAGCCGAATTGAAGAGGTAGGCGGCGCGTGCGAGATCTTCCGAAGCGGCGTGCGTGGGGAACCAGACGTGATAGCGTCCTTCCCTTGGGCCTACCACTGCCTTGTCGAGACCAAATGGGCGCCCGGAGTGCCACCAGAGTCTCACCAACTGAGGCGGCATCTATACTGGCGTCGACGTGGCTTCGACGTGTGGGTCGCAGCCGATGATCGAGAGATTGAATGGGTTATCGCCTACGCCCTTCGTGCCGCGCCCGTATCAAACGATCGGCGCGCAATACTTGATCGATCACCCGCGGTGCATGCTCGTGGCCGACCCCGGGCTGGGGAAGACGGGAACGACTTTGCTGGCGCTGGATCTCTTGAAGATGATCGGCTCGAATTTCTTTCCCGCCCTCGTGCTCGCGCCAAAGCGAGTGTGTGACGTCGTCTGGACCGGAGAGCGTGACAAATGGTCTTCGTTCAAGGATCTGTCGATTATCAAGGTGCTCGGGGAGCGCGAGTCGCGATTGCACTCCTTGAGGCAATCCATAGCGGACATCTATCTGTGCAACTACGAGAACGCCGAATGGCTGACTTCACAGTGGCCGCAGGAGAAGTGGCCGTTCAAGATTGTCGCGGCGGACGAGAGTTCACGTTTGAAGTCATTCCGGTTGGACAAGGGCGGGAAGAGAGCGAGCGCGCTTTCCAACATCGCACGTTTCACCGGACGGTGGTGGAACCTGACTGGGACGCCATCGCCCGATGGGCTCTGGGACTTGTGGGGACAGATGTGGTTCGTCGACTTCGGCCAGAGACTCAAGCACAGCTACGAAGCTTTCTTCGAAGCCTATTGCATGGAGAATCGGTACACCCGAAAGAAATCCTTGCAACTTGGGGCCGCGGCGGCGATCGCTGAGCAGGTCAAGGACGTGGTGATCGCGTTCCGCGCCGAGGATCACCTCGACATTACGAAGCCGCAGGAGCTGGCGGTCGAATTCGAGATGAACCCGAGCGCGATGGCGCAGTACAAAGACATGGAGCGCCACTTCTGGATGGAGGTGGACGATAAGCAGATCGAGGCCGGGACGGCCGCGATCAAGGCATACAAGCTGCTGCAGCTATGCGCGGGCTCGGTGTACGACGACCAGAGCATGCCGCACGCGGTGCACGACGACCGGCTGGAGGCGCTGGACGACGTGCTGGAGCAGATTGGCCGGCAGCAGCTGTTGGTGAGCTACTACTGGAAGTTCGATGTACCGCGGATCATGGGCTACCTGCAGAAGCGCGGAATCCCGGCCCGGGTCTACAGCGGTCAGAAGGATGAGGACGATTGGAACGACGAGAAGTTTCGCGTGATGCTTCTGCAGGAGCAGAGCGCGCACGGCCTGAACTTGCACCAGCACTGCCGTGACGTCATGCACTACACCTACGTCTACAACGCGGAATGGTGGAAGCAGATGATCGAGCGAGTGGGCCCAGCGCGGCAGGCGCAGTTGGGCAAGAAAGCCGCCGTGCGCGTGTGGTACGCGAAGGCACGCGGCACTGTTGACGACGCTGTTGTGAATTCCAACTTCGGAAAGATCAGCATCGAGGAAGCATTCAAGCGCGCTCGCGCGCAGAGGTACATATGACGGACCCGAGAATACTGGTGATCGACATCGAGACAGCTCCACTGGAGCTGTACGGCTGGAAGCTGTTCGACGAGAACTTCAGCCTCGATCAGATCAAAAAGGACTGGACGATCCTCTCGTACGCGGCCAAGTGGCTCGGCGAGAAGCGGATCATCTACGACGACACTGGTGGACGCGGCCGTCACATGGTCAGGCACGACCGGAAGCTGATGAAAGGAATCCGCGATCTGCTGAACGAAGCCGATATCGTCGTCGCCCAGAACGGCAAAGCGTTCGACGTGCGCAAGATCAATGCGCGCCTGATCGCGCACGGGTTCGGGCCGCCAAGCCCTTACCGCGTGGTCGACACCATGATGCTCGCGCGGAAGTACTTCGCGTTCACGTCGCAGAAGCTGGCCTATACGTCGGCGACGCTACGCAACGAGAAGCGGAAGGACGAGCATCCCGAGTACCCGGGCTTCAAGCTGTGGGCCGCGGTCCTGCAGGACGATCCGAAAGCATGGGCGGTGATGAAGCGCTACAACAAGGAAGACATCCTCGCCACCGAGGAGATCTACCTCAAGATGCGCGCTTGGGACAACCAGCATCCGAACCTCGGCACCTTCAGTGCTGCTGAGAAGCACATCTGCCCGCACTGCGGGAGCGATCATGTAATCGGCCGCAACGGCTGGCGCGAAGTGAAGCAACAGGGCGTCTACAAGCGCTACCAGTGCAAGGACTGCGGGGGCTGGAGCCGCGGGAAGATCATGCTGAACCCGATCGAGAAACGCCGTACGCAGCTCGCGTACTAGGAGGAGTGATGCCTTACGTGACCCAGTTCGAGAAGGATCACGAGAATGATCAGCCGATGTCGGTCGGACTCCTGACCTATCTGCTCACAAAGACCGCGCTGCGTTTTAAATACCAACAGAGCCCCAACGGCTGTTTGCGGTTCGTGACGATCGCGCTCGTGATGGGTGCGTTCTTCTGCGCTGCGCTGGAATTCTACCGACGTGTGGCGGCCCCATACGAAGACACCAAGATTCAGGAGAACGGCGATGTCTACTAAGCTGTATCTCGCCGGGCCGATGTCCAATATCCCCGGCTACAACTTCCCCGCGTTCGAGGCCGCGACCACGGAGCTGCGAGCGCAGGGGTTCGATATCATCTCGCCGGCCGAACAAGATAAGGCCCGTGACCCGGAGGCGTACGAGCGCGCTAAGCGGAGCCCGGATGGAAAATGGGATCCGTCTGAGACCGGCGGCCTGACGTGGGCGCAAATCCTCGCGGCTGACATCATCATCGTGTCCGAAGAAGTGGACGGCCTCGTGCTGCTGCCGGGGTGGGAGAAATCGAGCGGTGCGCGGTTGGAGGCGTTCGTCGGACTGCTTCGCAAGAAACGGTTCGGTCTCTATCGCTCGGGTGATGAGCCGTTCTGGGTTCCTGTCGACTACATCCGCGAAAGCCTTCGGAGAAACATGCCATGACCAGCTGGTTCGGGGATGACGACAAGATCCGCAAGGGCGACTGGCCGATCTGGGACTACATGTTCGGCTATTTCCCGAAGGCGTGGCTGGAGGAGGTGCGCGTCGCCGTCACCGGCAACAAGCAACACAACCCCGGCGAGAAACTGCACTGGGCCCGAGGCAAGAGCATGGATCAGCTCAACACCGCGTTCCGGCACCTGTTTGACTACGCCAAGGCAAAGTCCGAGGGCGCCATCGTGCCACGCGACGCGCGAGGCATGGCCGTGCTGGCGCAGTCGATCTGGAGGCTGAAGGCGCAGCTGGAGTTGGATCTGGAGGAAGAGATCGGGCGGCAGAACTGTATCCCGGTGCCATCATCGATCAAGCCAGACCAGCACGTCCAGCGCCACTGCAAGTGCGGAGCGAAGACGTTCAACTACAACAAGGGCGACATCCCGCCGAGTGTGGTGGACCCGGCCACCGGGCTGAAGCATAGCGAGGTACTGTGTGTTTGAACGAATATTCGAATTCGTCTCCCAGTTCGGAGAGCTGTTCCGGTGCTGGACGATTGTGCACCCGTACGAGGGCGGGCTCGTGCTGCGGCTCGGGATCTACAACCGGGAGCTGAAGCCGGGATTCAACTGGCTGATCCCGCTCAAGGTGGAGCACATCATCACCGAGCACACGGTGCCACGGACGTCGCGCATCCACGCGCTGTCGACGACCACCAAGGATGGCAAGACGATCGGGTTCGAGGCGGTGGTGACGTGGAAGATCAACGACCTTCAGAAGTCGCTGCTCGAAGTCAGCTCGCTGAAAGACGCGATCATGGACTGCTGCATGGGGGTGATCGGCACAGAGTTGAGCGAGTCAGTGTGGGAAGACATCATTCACGGCAAGATGGTGGATGCGCTGACGGGCGCGTGCCGGAAGAACGGCTGGAAGTGGGGAGTGGAGATCATCCGCGTACAGCTCACGGGCGTAGCGGTGGCGAAGAACATCCGCCTGCTGCAGGATCAGTACAGCTTGGGGCTCACGGTGGACACCCACGGCTCCGAGCCCTAGTTGACACGTTCATAGCGGTGTGCTATAGTTCGGTTGTGGGCAATTTCGCCCACGGTAAGGAGCCGAACGATGGATATCGACTACGACAAGATCGCGCACTACACCGCGTACGCGAAAGCGGGCCACGGTGCCGGGTCATGGGGAAGCGGCAAGACGGCTTTCGAGGCCATTGACCGCTGCCGCCGGATCTTCAAGGACGACTGGCGACCGTACGGCAAGGGCTACATCCACGTGCACGACACCACAAACGTGGAGTCGATCTTCGTGGCAGTGAGCGGGGTACGCGGGTACGTGAAGAAAGATGACACAGAGCTGGTGGATTGCCCGTATCTCTTCAGCGTGAGCGTGGACTACGGCCCGCAGCGCAAGAGCAAGAGTTGAGGTGAGGAAGCCAATCTTGGGGCGCCTTCGGGCGCCCTCTTTTTAGGTGTAGTAGAACACGACCGCGCCGCCCTGCGACGCGCCGCTGGAGCCGGCGACCGCGTCGCCGCCTTTGGAGCCAGCACCGTACGGGGCGCCGTCGCCACCGATGCCGCCCGCGATACCGGCTCCGCCAGCGCCACCGAATCCGCCGCTCTGGCCGATGCCGTTGTTGCCGGTGGTGTTGGTGGTGTTCGCGTTCGTGTTCGTGACGGTGCCGCCGGACGTGTTGGCGTTGCTCGATGTGATGCCTTGTGCCCCGCCATTACAAGTAACGTTGTTCCAGCCGGTGATCGTGCCGGCGTTGACGGTGGTCGGGTTGCCGTTGTTACCGTTGAATCCTCCGCCCACGCCCGCTACACCCGCGCCAACAGAGTACGTGAGCGTGTTGCCGTTCTGGGATGAGACGGAGAAGTTCGAGGTGATGGTGTAGCCGCCGCCCGCGCCGCCACTGCCACCGTGGCCGGCAGAGCCACCGCCGCCGCCGCTTCCACCACCGCCCCACGCCTCCATCGTCATGTTGGTTGCGCCAACGGGGATGGTCTCGGTACCGCTGCCGGAGGTGTAGACGTGGATCAGCGAAGTGATGTTCTGGGTGAGCGTGATCGTGCCGGAGCCCACGACCGGTGAACCGCTCGCGCTGGAGCTGATCGAGTAAGTGCCGTTGACGCTGTGGTTGCCAACCACGTTCGTCAGCCCGACCGTAAACGCAGACGACAGCTGCGTCCACGTGCCGATGCCGTTATTGAACGTGATGCCCGCGTCGCCGCCGGTACGGGTCATCTGCACCCAGTAGCTATTGCCGATGTTGCTCGTGGTTGGCGTGTACCAGTTGGTCTGGCCGACACCGTTCAGCGTCACGGTGCCGTTGCTGTTCATCACGAAGTTCGCGGCGCCGCTGTATGCAGGCCCGGTGCCGTTGCCGGTCAGGGAGAGCGAGCTGGTGCCGACGTTCGGGGAGCCGCTTGAGCTGCTGGAATAGTTCAGCGTGCCGGTGGTCGTGACGTTCGAGAGGAAGTTGTTGGTCCCGATCGTCAGGCCGCCGTCGATGTTGACCCACGAGCCCTGAGCCGCGGTGAATCCCGGGCCCGAGACCCCGGAGATCTCCACCCAGTAGCTGTTGCCGATGCTGCCAGTGGTTGGCGTGTACCAGTTCGTGACACCACCGCCGTTGATGGTCGCGGTGCCATTGCTCGCCAGCACGAGGTTCTCGGTTCCGCTGTACGCGGGCCCGACGCCATTGCCGGTCACTGAGATAGCGCTCGTGCCCACGACCGGGGAGCCGGTGACGCTGCTGGAGTAATTCAGCGTGCCGGTGACCGTCGTCGTGTTGAAGAAGTTCGTGGTGCCGATGTTGAGGCCGCCACCGATGTTGACCCACGAGCCGACCGCATTGTTGAACGTGCCCGGGCCGCCACCGATGCCGGTGATCTCTACCCAGTAGCTGCTGCCGATGCTCGCGGTCGAAGGCGTGTACCAGTTCGTAGAGCCCGAGCCGTTGATCGTGGTGCTGCCGTCGCTGTTGAGCGCGAGGTTCTCGGTACCGCTGTACGAGGGTCCGGTGCCATTGCCGGAGAGCGAGACGCTGTAGGTGGCAAGCACGGGCGTGCCGCCAGCGGACGGCGCTACACTCATGGTGCCGTTGACCGAGACGTTCGTGAAGTAGTTCGTGATCCCGATCGTCAGTCCGCCGTTCGTGATGTTCGTGAACGAGCCCTGCGCAGCGGTGAAGTTGACCCCGCTCGTGCCGCCCGAGCGCGCGATGCTGACCCAGTAGCTCGACCCGATGTTGGTTGTGGTCGGGTTGTACCAGTTCGAGGATCCGCTTCCGGCCAGCGTCGCAGTGCCGTTGCCGGCGAGCACGAGGTTCTCGGTACCTGAGTAGGTCGGGCCGACTCCGGTGCCGGTGAGCGAGATCGAGCCCTGACCCACGATCGCGGTGCCGCCGGAGTTGGACGAGAGCTGGTACGAGCCACTGATGGTGGCGTTGTTGAAGAAGCTGGACATCCCGATCGTCAGTCCGCCGTTCGTGATGTTCGTCCACGAGCCCTGCGCGGCGGTGAAGCTGAGACCGGTCGGAGACGAGCTGCCGAACGTGACATTGACCCAGTAGCTCGACCCGATGTTGCCCGTGGTCGGCAGGTACCAGTTCGTCGCCCCGGAGCCGCCCACGGTGGCTGTGCCGTTACCGCCGAGCACAAGGCTCGCGGTGCCGGAGTAGTTCGTGTTCTGCGGGCCGTTGCCGTTCTGGCAGGAGATCGTGCCGCTCGCGACCACAGGCGAGCCGGTGCCGGAGGTGCTCAGCTGGTACGTGCCGGTCACCTGACCCTGACCCGTGCTGCCGATCGTGAGACCCGCGCCGGACCCGATGTTCGTCCACGAGCCGACCGCGTGTGTGAACGTGAGCCCGGAGAGACCGCCGGTCTTCGTGATGTTAATGTAGTAGCTGGAGCCGATGCCCGTTGTCGTCGGGATGTACCACGCAGGCGGCGATGCCGTCGCACCGACTCCAGTGAGCGAAGTCGAGCCGTCGCCGTTAAACTCGACCGTGTCGCTGCTGATGGTCTGCCCGTACGCGGTCGGGATCGGGGGCAGCGGAACGAACGTGTCTCCGCGCCAAAGCGGCGTGTAGTAGACCGTGCCGTCGCACTTGATCGGGAGCCACGCGACCGGGGCGCTGGTGGCGATGCCCGGCTTGTTGGTGGCGGTGAAGGTCGCGGTCTGCGCGCCCGTGGTGGCCGAGCTGTCGATCTCCAGCGTCACCGCTCCCGGGATCGTGCCCGAGATCTTGACGCACGCGCCGCCCGGGGGTGTGGCGTTGACCGTGAGCGCGTTGCCCGTCCCGCCCGCGGAGTTCGATGTCGTCACTTCGTTGAACGCGGTGATCTTCGGCCCGGTCGCCTGTAACTGCGACGTCCCCCACGTCGGCAGCGGAGCCTGATACGGATCCTGCGTGCGCACGAGCACACTGGACGCGTTGTAGAGTTGCGCCTTGTAGATGACGGAAGGGTCGAGATAGATCGGCGGAAACCGGCCGTTGGAGTCGGCGGTCGCCTTATTGGCCGTCGGGGAGAACGGCGTGGTGAGATTCTGGTCTTGGTAGATGTTCGCCGGGGTCGCGGTGCCGGTCAGGAAGAACTGCCAGCTGTAGTTGGCGAACGCCGGGCCATAGTTGACCCGGGGCTCGTACAGCGGCTGCCCTACGATGAGTTTTCCGGCTACGGCGTATGCCACGGCCTACAACCAGAGAGGCAGGTAGTAGAGGCTGCCGTCGCACTGGATCGGCAACCACTTCGAGGGTGATGTCGTTCCAGAGCCCGGCTTGTTGGTCGCTGAAAAGGTGGCGGTCTGTGTGCCGACCGTGACCGCGGTGTTGATGATGAGCGCGGGGTTGCCGGCAGACGAGCCGTTGAGCAGCAGCGACTTGCCTCCCGAGACCGGCACGATCGTGAGCGCATTGCCGGTACCGCCCTGCATCGGCGCGTTGATCGTCACCTCGCCCTGTGCGTTGATCGTGATCGGGCCGTTGCCAGCGTTCGGGAACGGAGGCACCCACGCTGGCGTGTCTTCGAGTAGCGACCCCTGCTGGTTGTACAGCTGGACGCGATAGACAATCGCCGGATTCAGGTAGATCGGCCCGTATTGCCCGCTGCCGTTGCCGGTGACGATGTACTGACCGGGCGTGCCGTTGAACGTCTGGGTCGGGAACGGAGCGGTGAGCCCGGCGTCCTGATACACAGGCGCGGGAGTCGTCGTCCCAGAGACGTAGAAGTTGTAGAAGCCGTTCGGAATCGTCGCGCCGTTGTAGAGCGGCGTGATGATCGGATCGTAGAACAGCTGGCCGGTTGGGTTCGCCATCAGAACGGTGCCTCTTCAGTTCGAGCGGCGCTACGCGCCTGTCGCACCGACTCTAAGCGCTCGGCCGCTGAAAGGAGGTGAGGTCGGAGAGTTTCTTGAGCAGACGCGCTCGCTTTGACTGGACCGGCTGCGTTGGCGCTTTTGCCTTCTCCTGCAGCCATTCGCTTAGCAGCGCCCGCGAAGCGGCTGCCCGCGAGGAATCCGCGGTGTTCGCCGGAGCCAAAGAGTTGGTGGAAGTCTGGGGTGCTTCGGATGAGTTCATCGGTGATACCGCCGTGTTTGACCAGTTCGGGGATCGTTTTGTCCCCCAGTTCTTCAGCGTGCTCGAAGGCGGTCTTTGCCCACGACCACACCGTCTCCTGCACTTCAGCCGGAGTCCATTTCTCGCCTGTCAGATGCGTCAGCGTCTGCGCGGCGGCACGGACACGCGCGTTGAGCGCGAGATACGTCGCCGATTTGCCCGGGCCGCTCTTGTTGAGCGAGCCGCCGAGTTGTTTGGGGTCGATCTTCGCGAACGCGGCCTGCCACGCATCGTTCGTCACCTCATGCACATTGCCGATGAGGTTGTTGTAGAAGCTATGGACTTTCGGTCCAGAGAGCTGCACCTTCGTCGGATCATCCGCGGTCAGCGCGCGGATCGTATTGTTCTCCCACGCCGGGAGCACACCGACGCCGCCGGCCTGCTTCTGCACGGAGTCGGTCATTATCTTCCTGATCGCCGCTGGATCGGTCGGGCGTCCGGCCCGGTCCCAGTTCACATACGTGCGCAGCGCGTTGTGGAAGTTCATCTCGACGGAGGTCTGCGGGCTCATCGCCGCGAGCGTGGCCGCGAACCGCGGTCCGTCCGCCGGGCCGAACGCGTTCACGATCGCCTCGGCGCTGTGCCGGTACCAGCCTCGCTTCGCCTGACCGGCGAGCGCGGCCGCGGCGAATTCCTTTTCGCTGGGCGCGTTCTCGAACGCGCTGACGAGTTTATCGCTCGCGCGGTTACGGATCTGGGCGCGCTCCTGCTCGGTCAGGTTGCCGAGGATCGAGCGCTCCTGAGTCATCGTAGCGCCCGAGTGCTCACGGAAATAGTCGGGGTTGAACGTGTCCCAGCCCTGCTCCTTCGCAATCTGCTCGTGGCCCGGCGCGACGTGCATCTGACCCTCACCACTGGCGAGACGTTGCGGGATCGCTGATTGCTTGGTCTTCGCAAGCACGTTCTGCATTTCGTTGCTCGCGAGCGGACGGTTGACATCAGCCACGAGCGTGGGTTCGCCGCCTTCGGGCGTATGAACACTGGTCTTGCCAACCTTGACGCCCTGAGCCTTGAGCGCGGCAACCACTTCCTGCTTGCTCATCTGACGAAACCCGGGCTCGCCCGGAGTGCCCTGATGAAGCCCGACATTGACCATCGCCGGCTCTTCGGTGCCCCCAGCTTTCTCAGCTCCGGCCTGACGCTCGAACTTCGGCCCCCCGCGCTGCTTTCCGCCGAAGAGCGTCTGGCCGAGCGGCTTAGTCGGCGCCTCGGGAGCGGGCTTCGGGCCGACCGTGTAGACCGGGCGGTTGAAGTCGTCAGACATCAGATTGCCGGTCAGCGGATTGCGGACCGCGTTCGGGTTCTTCGTGACCTGATAGCCGCGCTCGGCCAATTTCCGATAGACGCCTTCCTGTCCCGGGCTGATCGAATCACCGCGGATCCCGCCGATGAGCTGGCCTCCGCGCGCGTGAGCCTGATCCGCGAGATAAGCCATGCGCGCTGTGCCCTCACCTTGACGCCGACCCTCCTCGCGAGTGTCAGAACGGATCACGCGAATGTCGTTGCCGTGATCCTCGGCGGTCGTCTGACCGAACGGGCTTTTCACGACATGCTCGCCGGTCTCGGGATCGTAGTCGTGGTCGATCACCGGGTAGTTCTTGCCGCCCATTGCCGGGCCGCCGCGCTGGTTGCGCCCGGGCCCGATCGCGCGAGTGAAGTTCTTCGGGGCCTCGGACTTATTGGCACCACCGAGCACGTTGCGCAGATGCTCTGAAGCTCCAGTCAATTCACCGATCGTGTTACCGAACGGAAGCGCATCAGTGATCATGCCCTCGGCCGTGCGACCAAGCCGCTGACGCAACCAGCTCGCGCCAGAGCGGAACTGAGCGAACGCGCCCTTGTAGCCCTTGTCGAGATCGAGCACGTTCGCCGCTTCGCTCACGTTGCGGATCTGGTGCATCTGCTCGGGGCTCAGCACCGCGTTCAGCGTCTCCTGATTGCCTCGCAGGAACTGGTTCGCCCGGCGCGTGTTCCAGCCGCCGCCCTTCTCGGCCTCGTCGACCCAGCGCGAGGTGAAATGCGACTGCATCTGCTGCGCGGCCTTGTGTGCCTTGTCGCCGATCTTCACCGCGGTCTCGTGGTCGCCGAGCGCTTCGAGCACGCTGGCCGAGCGCTTCATCGTGTTGTGGATGTGCTGAACCTGACCGGGATCCATGCCCTCGATCTTCTTCATCACATCCGGTGCCTTGACCGGGCGGTTCTCAGGTCGCGGGCGCCCGGTCGCCGGGTCGATGTCTTTCGACTGGCCGAGCTGGTTGATGCCGTCCCGGTTCTCGAACATGTCGGCCTTGATCTGGCGCAGCTTGCGCGCGTTCACGTACGCGCCAGAGGGAAGGTCGGCGTCGGCCGCATTCTTGACCGCCTGAGCGAACCGGGGCGCGTTGCCGTAGACCGAGTTGGCGTGCTTGCGCAGCTGCTCGATCTGATACGCGTTCATCGTGGAATTCGGGTCGGTGAGATCGACGCCCATCGACTTGCCGAGCGCGACGACCGAGTTGCGGACATGGCTCGCGTCCGCGCTGTCGATCAGCGCGTCGTTCGTGAGCACGCCCTTAAGGTTCGAGCCCGGGCTCGCGATCTGCTTGGCCGCGGTGTCCTCGGCAGCGTAGGCGGCGGAGATGTGCTTGTCGAGCGCCTGTACGGTGCTGTCGTGCCAGTCCTGATATGCCTGTCCGCGCACGCGATCCGCGGCCTCGCCCGTGCCCTGCTGGCCGCCGGTCTCCGCGGAGATCCGTCCGGCCTCGTGGTGGAGCGCTGCGGCCTCGGTGGCGGTCTGGGCGACGGCCGCAGGGTCGCCTGCCTGCCTGCCTGTCCAGTCCCGGCCCTGATCGTTGTAGTCGTTCGTGATCGCCGAGTCGCGCACCTGAGGCAGGGTCGGGGCTCCGCGCTCGACCGCGGCCTGCCGGGCGGCCTGCTGCTCGGGGGCGACGGGTCCGCTCTTGGTCCCGAGGTTGTCCGGGGCGGGGAAAAAGCCCGGATCCCGGGGGCTGGGAGCCGGGTTCCCGGCCCGGTCGGGGGCCGCAGACGGGGCTGGGGCTGCGGCAGGAGCTGCCTGTGCCGGGGGCGCCTCGGGGGCGGCTGGTTGGACGCCCTGCCGGGCGGCGGCCGCCTGAGCGCTCTCCCCGGCCTTTGGCGTGATCCGGGGCTTCGGGGGCTGGGGAGCGTAGTGAGCCGGGTCCGGGCCACCAGTAGCCGAAGGCGGGGCCGGGGGAGCCGTAGCGGCGTCCCGGGCGGCGTCGATCGCGGCGCTGTGGGCAGCGGCGTCGTAGGCAGCGCCACGGACAGCGCCCACAGAGCCCGGGGTGGCTGCCAGCAGGGGCAGCATGGCTGCGGTCCGGTTGACGTCTCCGGCGGCCTCCTCGAACGACTGCCGGGCGGCGTCGCTCATCGGGGCCTCTACGACATTGGCCGCCTTCTCGAACGGGGCCATGATCGCGTTGCCGGCGGCCTCAGTGACCGCTTTGCCGCTCTTCGTGGCCGGCTCGTAGACCGTGTACGGGGCGATCGCGGCCGAGATCGCATCGCCTCGCTGGCGCGCCTCCTCAGGGCTCTCGCCAGTGAGCCGACCGGCCCAGTACCGGGCGCCCCCGAGCGCCGGGCCGGCGAGTCCGATGGTGTTGGCCGTCGCCGCGTGCGCGAGCGCTTCCGCACCGCCCACGACCGGGTTGATGTCCTCGGTGCCGGACGCGTGCGCCTGCGCGCCGCCCTCAGAGAACACGTCTCCGCTGACGTCGCCCTCAGGTTCCGGGTCAGGGGTGAACCTGATCGGAGCGGGCTCTGGATCAGGTCTGAAGTCGATGGTGCCCAAAATCAGGGCGCTCGCTTATAGCCCTGCGCGAGCGCGTCCTGCAGCTGCGACATAGGGATCACCCCGGGCTTTCCGTTCGGATGAATGACGCGCACGGTCTGCTCCTCCTGTTTGCCAGCGTGGCTACTGAGCGAGTCGCCGCTGCCGGTCTTACGCGCAACGAAATCGGCGCGCGGGATGCGCTGTGCCAGCTCCTGATCGATGAGATCAGGATCTGCACCGCTCTTGAGACCCATCGTTTTCGTGCGGTTGTAGCGCAGCGTGTACTCGTTGTCGGCTTCGAGATAGTTGAGCAAGTGCGTGATGCCGCCGAGCGGCATCGCAGTGCTCGGGCTACCGCGAGTCAGGAAAGTCATCATCTCCTGATTCGTGATGCGCTGACCGGCGAGCAGATTGCGGACATTCGAGGCGCCGATCTGGTTCAGAAACTTGTCCAACACCGTCTCGTCCACCAACGCGT
>Ga0335080_10005386_pt1 | contig 13157 bp, 15 predicted proteins | sample Lox_Sample_34_FD_206720 | JGI IMG/M metagenome (GOLD analysis project Ga0335080, IMG submission 206720) | Soil microbial communities from Loxahatchee National Wildlife Refuge, Florida, United States - Lox_Sample_3.4 | ecosystem: Environmental > Terrestrial > Soil > Wetlands | place: USA... | reverse complement strand
GTCAAGGAAGCCGTATTCCCGTTCATGAAGTTCCCCGAGGCCGACCCGATCCTGGGTCCGGAAATGAAATCCACCGGCGAGGTCATGGGCACCGGACGCACCTTCGGCGAGGCGTACGCCAAATCGCAGAGCGCATCGGGCGTTGTCCTGCCGCGCGAAGGCTGCTGCCTGCTCAGCGTGCGCGAGCGCGACAAGGTGGGCGCAGTGGGGCTCGCGCGGCGACTCATCGCGCATGGTTTCACGCTGGTCGCCACGAGCGGCACGGCGGCGGCGCTCAACGCCGCGGGCATCGAATGCCGCCGCGTCAACAAAGTGCGCGAGGGCAGGCCGCACATCGTCGACATGATCAAGAACGACGAGATCGACCTGATCGTGAACACCACCGAGGGAAAACAGGCCATCCTCGAGTCCAATTCCATCCGGCGCGAGGCCGTGCACCGTCGCGTCACCTACTACACGACGCTGGCGGCCGCACTCGCGACCTGCGAGGCGCTCGATCACCTCGACGAAGTCGATGTCAATCGGCTGCAGGACCTGCACAGCCAGGTGGCCGAGGGCAGTGCGCTGACTCGCGAGGTGGGCACATGAAGCGCTCGCCGATGACGCTGCGCGGCGCTGAGCTGTTGCGCGTCGAGCTCAAGCGGCTGAAGTCCCAGGATCGGCCGCGCGTCATCAAGTCGATCGCCGAGGCGCGCAGTCACGGGGATCTGTCCGAGAACGCCGAGTACCACGCCGCGCGCGAGCAGCAAGGGTTCATCGAGGGTCGCATTGCCGAGATCGAGGCGCGGCTTTCGGCCGCGGAGATCATCGATGTGGCGAGCCTGCCGGTCACCGGGCGCGTGGTGTTCGGCGTCACGGTCGAGCTTGAAGACCAGGATGAGGGTCTCGCGGTGACCTACCAGATCGTCGGCGAAGATGAGGCCGACATCCGCGCGGGGCGCATCTCCGTCACTTCGCCGATTGCGCGCGCACTGATCGGCAAGAGCTCGGGCGACGTCGTCGACGTCACCGCGCCCGGCAAGACGCTGAGCTACGAGATCATCGCGGTCAAATACCTCTAGTCGGGCAGCGGGATCCGCGATAGCGGCGTGCGAGCCTTGAACAGGACGGCGACATGGCCGATGCGATGGATCAGATCGCTGGCGGTCTTAAGAACCAGCTCGGCGATCAGCGCGTCGCGTGCCGCCCGGTCGGCCGCCTGGACGCGCACCTTGATGAGCTCATGGTCGTGCAAGGCGCGCACGGTCTCGACGCAGACCGCTTCCGTCAGGCCGTGCTGGCCGATCTGGATCACCGGTTTGAGCGGATGCGCGCGGCCGCGCAGGAACCGCACCTGTCTCTCGCTTAGGGCCATGCCGCCATTATGACGCGACGTTCCAAGAGCAGTGACCGTTGGCTGCGCGAGCACTTTGCCGACCCGTATGTGAAGCGGGCCAAGGCCGAGGGGTGGCGCTCGCGGGCGATCTTCAAGCTCGAGGAGATGGACAAAGGTGCACGTCTGCTCAAGCCCGGCAGCCTCGTGCTCGATCTGGGCGCGGCACCCGGCGCCTGGAGCCAGTACGCGCGGCGCCAGGTCGGGCGCAAGGGCCGGGTCGTGGCCAGCGACATCCTGGAGATGGAACCGCTCGAGGGGGTCGAATTCATCCAGGGCGACTTCCGCGAGCAGGCGGTCGTCGATACGATCGAGACCGCACTCGGCGGCGCCAAGGCCGACGTGCTCCTGTCCGACATGGCACCGAACCTCAGCGGCATGGATGCCATCGATGCGCCCCGCGCCATTTATCTGGCGGAATTGGCGCTGGCATTGGCCGTGCATCTCTTGAAACCGGAAGGGACCGCCCTGATCAAAGTGCTGCAGGGCGCTGGCTTCCAGGAGTTTGTCGCTGCGGCGCGACGGGATTTCCGGCAAATCCGGTTCCTGAAGCCGGAGGCCTCCCGCTCTCGCAGCCCTGAAACGTACTTGCTGGCCTCCGGCAGGCGGATGGTGTAGCGTCCCTTATGCGAAGGTCCGTCTGCAGTTGGCGTGGTTTCTGCAACAGGTGAATTGATTGAACGATCTGACCAAAAACATCCTGCTCTGGGTCGTCATCGTGGTGGTCATGCTGCTGGTGTTCAGCCGCTACATGCCCAGTGGCCAGCAGGTCGACCCGATCCGTTACTCCGACTTCATCGCCGACGTTCACAACAACAAGGTGGACAGCGTCGTTCTGCAGGGTGACACGATCCGCGGCGTGCTCAAGGACAAGAGCAAGTTCGAGACCTACAACCCCGAGACCAACTACACGGTACTGATCGGGGACCTGCTCAAGGCCGGCGTGTCGATCGAGGGTCAGCCGCCCAAGCAGCCGAATTTCCTGGCGCAGCTGCTGCTGCAACTGGCGCCTGCGCTGCTGCTGATGCTCGTGTTCGTGTACCTGCTGCGGCAGATGCAGGGCGCCGCGGGTGGCCGTGGTGCCATGTCGTTCGGCAAGAGCCGCGCGCGGCTGCTCGGTGAGGACCAGGTCAACGTCACCTTCGCCGATGTGGCCGGCGTCGATGAGGCCAAGCAGGAAGTCGGGGAAATCGTCGACTTTCTCAAGGACCCGGGCAAATTCCAGAAGCTCGGCGGCAAGATTCCGAAAGGCGTGCTCATGGTCGGCTCGCCCGGCACCGGCAAGACTCTGCTCGCGCGCGCCATCGCGGGCGAGGCGAAAGTGCCGTTCTTCACGATTTCCGGTTCCGACTTCGTCGAGATGTTCGTCGGCGTCGGCGCCTCGCGCGTGCGCGACATGTTCGAGCAGGCCAAGAAGCACGCGCCGTGCATCATCTTCATCGATGAGATCGATGCCGTGGGTCGTCACCGCGGCGCGGGACTCGGCGGCGGTCACGACGAGCGCGAGCAGACGCTCAACCAGCTGCTGGTCGAGATGGACGGGTTCGAGGGCAATGAGGGCATCATCGTCATCGCCGCCACGAACCGCCCCGATGTGCTCGATCCTGCGCTGCTGCGCCCGGGCCGCTTCGATCGCCAGGTGGTCGTGCCGCTGCCCGATGTGCGCGGCCGCGAGCAGATCCTGCGCGTGCACATGCGGCGCGTGCCGCTGTCCGATGACGTCAAGCCCTCCCTGATCGCGCGCGGCACGCCCGGTTTCTCCGGCGCCGATCTCGCCAATCTCGTCAACGAGGCGGCGTTGTTCGCGGCGCGTGCCAACCAGCGGCTCGTCTCCATGGACCAGTTCGAGCGTGCCAAGGACAAGATCCTCATGGGCGCCGAGCGCCGCTCGATGGTCATGACGGATGCCGAGAAGCGCATGACCGCCTATCACGAGTCCGGCCATGCCATCGTCGGCATCACGGTGCCGGAGCACGACCCCGTCTACAAGGTGACGATCATTCCGCGGGGCCGCGCACTTGGCGTCACGCAGTTCCTGCCGGAGCAGGATCGCTATTCGATGAGTCGGCGGCGTCTCGAGAGCTCGATCGCCACGCTGTTCGGCGGCCGCATCGCCGAGCAACTGATCTTCGGGGACGACGCCGTCACGACCGGTGCGTCGAACGACATCGAGCGCGCTACGGAGCTCGCGCGCAACATGGTCACCAAGTGGGGCCTGTCCGACCGGCTCGGCCCGCTCACCTACACCGAGGAGGCCGGCGAGGTGTTCCTCGGCCGCAGCGTCACGCAGCACAAGCAGGTTTCGGATGAGACCGCGCATGCCATCGACGAGGAAGTGCGCCGTGTAATCGAAACCAATTACCGGCGCGCCAAGGAAATCCTCGAGACCAATCTCGACAAGCTGCACGTCATGGCCGACGCGCTCATCAAATACGAGACCATCGCCGACGATCAGATCAAGGACATCATGGCCGGCCGTACCCCGCGGCCGCCGGATGGGTGGGACGACACGCCGAGCACGGGGTCCGGTGGTGGCAAGCCCATCGTGACACCGGTCGGCGGCCCAGCCGAGTCGCCGATCGCGAGACCCGCCGGGCAACATTGATGACGGCACCTGCCGCGCAGCTGCGCTGCGGCGGTCGCGTGCTCGAGCTTCAAGACGCGGTGATCATGGGCGTGTTGAACGTTACGCCCGATTCGTTTTCCGATGGCGGACGTTATAGCGAGCCCGACGCCGCGCTGGCTCGTGCTGAACAGATGGCAGTCGAAGGTGCCGCGATCATCGACATCGGCGGCGAATCGAGGAGATCCGGCGCGTGTTGCCTGTGGTGGAGCGCATCGCTGGCCGCCTGCCGTTGCTGATCTCCGTCGATACCTCCAACCCCGAGCTGATGCGGCGCGCGGCCGCTGCCGGCGCACACCTCATCAACGATGTCAGGGCACTGCGCAGGCCCGGTGCCCTCGAGGCGGCGGCCGGCAGCGGGCTCGGTATCTGCCTCATGCACATGCGCGGCGAGCCGGCCGACATGCAGCGCGATCCGCAATACCGGGATGTGGTCGAGGACGTTCGAGACTATCTGGCTGCGCGCGCGCGCGCCTGCGCGCAGGCCGGGGTTGCGGCCGAACGACTGTGCCTCGATCCGGGCTTCGGCTTCGGCAAGACCACGGCGCACAATCTCGCGTTGCTGCGGGGACTTCCGGCCCTGGCCGCGCTGGGCCGGCCGCTGTGCGTGGGCTTGTCGCGCAAGTCGCTGGTCGCGGCGCTGACGGGACGACCGCTCGCCGAGCGGCTGGCGGGCAGCATTGCGCTCGCCACGTTGGCCGTGCTGCTGGGGGCGCGCATCGTGCGTGCCCACGACGTGGCCGCCACGGTCGATGCGGTCCGCATCGCCAATATGATGAGTGCGGCATCGACGCCGGCTGTGCCCGTGACGACAATGCGTGACTGACCGCCAGGGATTGGGGCCAGAGGAGTTGTCGATGGCAAGGGCGTATTTCGGGACCGATGGGATTCGCGGCCGCGTGGGCCACGATCCGATGACGGTGGACTTCGCGCTGCGGCTCGCGAGTGCGGCGGCGCGGGTGCTCATGCCCCGGGGGGGTACGGTCCTCATCGGCAAGGACACGCGGCTGTCGGGGTATATGTTCGAGTCCGCGCTGGAGGCCGGGTTCGTGGCCGCGGGCGCCAACGTGCTGCTGACGGGTCCGATGCCGACACCGGCCGTCGCCTACGTGGCGCGGCTGTTGCGCTGCCAGCTCGGCGTGGTCATCAGCGCTTCGCACAATCTCTACGAGGACAACGGCATCAAGTTCTTCGATGGCGACGGCGCCAAGCTCTCGGACGAGGTCGAGGAGCAGATCGAAGCCAAACTCGCGGAGCTGCCGCTGACCTGCGCCTCGCGCGAGCTGGGGCGCGCGCGCCGCGCCGAGACGTTGCAGCAGCGCTATCAGGATTTTTGCGCCACGGTACTGCCCGGCGGCATGGATCTCTCGGGCCTCAAAGTCGTCATCGACTGCGCCAACGGTGCTGCCTACAAGGTGGCGCCGCGCATTCTCGCGGATCTCGACGCCGAGATCGTGCCGATCGGCTGTTCCCCGAATGGCCGCAATATCAATGATGGCTGCGGCTCGACCGCCCCGCAGCTACTGCAGCTGACGGTCCCCGGCGTGCGCGCCAACGTCGGAATTGCTCTCGACGGCGACGGCGATCGCGTCGTCATGGTCGACCACCTGGGTCGCCTCGTCGATGGCGATCAGCTGCTCTATGTCATCGCGGCTGCCGCGAAAGCGGCCGGTACGCTGCGCGGGCCCGTGGTCGGCACCGTCATGAGCAACTTCGGGCTCGAGCTGGCGCTGCGCCGTCTGGGCATCGATTTCATTCGTGCGCCGGTCGGGGACCGGCACGTGCTGGCCCGGCTGATCGAGGCCGGCGGCATCCTCGGCGGGGAGACTTCTGGACATATTCTGAGCCTCGACCGGGCCACGACCGGGGACGGCCTCCTGACCGCCCTGCAGATTCTCGTCATCATGAAGACCACGCGCCGGCCACTGGCCGAGCTGGCCGCCGGCATGGACAAGCTGCCGCAGGTGCTGCTGAACGTCGAAGTCGAGCGGCGCTTCGACCCGGTGACGATCCCCTCGATAGTCGCCGCGCAGCAGCGCATCGAGCAGCACCTGGCCGGCGAGGGGCGCGTCGTACTGCGCGCCTCGGGTACCGAGCCGCTGATCCGGGTCATGGTCGAGGGGCGCGACGAGACGGAGGTGCGCTCCTGCGCCGACGAGCTGGCCCGGGAAGTGCGAGCAGCGGTCCGATAGACGCATTGCACACCTCGGGGCCCGCCGATATCATCCGCGCGCCCTAGAGGTTGGGGGCGGACGGACAGGCAGCAGCGATGCGGCGCAAGCTCGTGGCGGGCAACTGGAAGATGCACGGCTCGCGCGCGCTCAATGCGCCGCTGGTCGAGGCGATCCTGGCAGCGCCGCAGCTCGAGCGCGTGGACTGCGTGATCTGTCCTCCCTATGTCTACCTGCCGGAAATCGCGCGGCTCGTGCGCGGCTCGGCGGTGCAGCTCGGCGCCCAGGACGTGTGCGCGGAGGCACACGGCGCCTACACCGGCGAGGTGTCGGCCGCGATGCTGCACGATGTCGGCTGCCAGTACGTGATCGTGGGCCACTCGGAGCGCCGCAACCTCTATGGCGAGGACGACGTGCTCGTCGCCCGCAAGTTTGCTGCGGCGCTCACGCAGAGCCTGACGCCGATCCTGTGCCTGGGGGAGCTGCTCGCGGAGCGGGAATCCGGCAGCACCCGGGAAGTGGTCGGTCGGCAGCTCGAAGCCGTCGTGTCGCTGACCGGTATCCTCGCCTTCGCCAGTGCGGTGATCGCGTATGAGCCGGTCTGGGCGATCGGCACCGGCCGCACGGCCTCGCCCGAGCAAGCGCAGGAGGTGCATGCGTTCATCCGGGAGCGGCTGGCGCAGCGGGATGCTAAAATTGCCGCCTCGTTACCGATCCTCTACGGCGGTAGCGTCAAGGCGGGCAATGCGCGCGAACTGTTCGCGCAGCCCGACGTCGATGGAGGCCTCATCGGCGGCGCCTCCCTGAAGGCAGAGGAATTCTTGAGCATAGTGGCCGCCGCACGCGGCTGAAGACAGGCTGAGCATGTTGCATTCGGTACTACTGATCATTCATTTCATCTGCGCATTCGCGATCGTCGGCCTGGTGCTGTTACAGCGCGGTAAGGGCGCCGACGCGGGCGCCGGATTCGGCGCGGGCGCATCGGGCACCGTCTTCGGCGCACGCGGTGCGACCACTGCGCTGTCGCGGGCGACGGCGATCCTCGCCGGAGTGTTCATGCTGACGAGTCTGTCGCTCACCTACGTCGGCACACATCATGCGGCCGCCTCGAGCAGCCTGCTCGAGCAGTTGTCCAAGCAGCCGGCGCCCCCCGCACCGGCGCCCGCAGCACCGGGTGCGACGCCTGGCGCGAACGATCCGAACGCGATCGGCGCACCGGCTGCGCCGAATGCAGGCGCTGCGCCGAGTGCCGGAGCGCCACCGGCCGGTGCCACGCCGGCCGGATCGCCACCGCCCAACAAATAGATCGAGCCGACGTGGTGGAATTGGTAGACACACTAGCTTGAGGGGCTAGCGCCGCAAGGTGTGGGAGTTCGAATCTCCCCGTCGGCACCAATTTAATGCGAGTGCCTGATACACTAGGCAGTTAACGGGGCGCAGTCATGATCGCGAGAGCGAAACATGCCGCCCCTTTTACATAGCGGTACCGGCATGCTGGCAAATTACCTTCCCGTACTGATTTTTCTGGCCATTGCGGCAGCGCTCGCGGGCGTGCTGCTCGGGCTCGGAAAGATACTGGGCCGCCTCGGCGTGCGACATCGTGGCGATGCCGAGAAGCTCTCGGCCTACGAGTGCGGTTTTGAGCCCTTCGAAGACTCGCGCGTCAAATTCGACGTACGCTACTACCTCGTGGCGATTCTGTTCATCATTTTCGACCTCGAAATTGCGTTCCTGTTTCCGTGGGCGGTCTGGGTCGGACGCGTCGGCGTCGCCGGCCTCGGTGCCATGGGCGTGTTCCTGCTCATCCTCGTCATCGGCTTTGCCTATGAATGGAAGAAGGGAGCGCTCGAATGGGATTAGCCGCGGCCGATAACGAGGGCTTCGCCCAGCGCGGCTTCCTGACCACGCAGGTGGACAGTCTCGTGAGCTGGGCTCGGACCGGCTCGCTCTGGCCCATGACCTTCGGACTGGCCTGCTGCGCGGTCGAGATGATGCACGCGGGCGCGGCGCGCTACGACCTCGATCGATTCGGTGTGGTGTTCCGCCCGAGTCCGCGGCAGTCGGACGTCATGATCGTCGCCGGTACGCTCGTGAACAAGATGGCGCCCGCGCTGCGCAAGGTCTACGACCAGATGCCCGAACCGCGCTGGGTCATCTCGATGGGCTCGTGCGCCAATGGGGGCGGCTACTACCACTACTCCTATTCGGTCGTGCGCGGCTGCGATCGCATCGTGCCGGTCGACATCTACGTGCCGGGCTGTCCGCCGACCGCCGAGGCGCTGCTCTACGGCGTCATTCAGTTGCAGCGCAAGATCGAGCGGCGCCAGGCCGCCACCGCCTGATGCCCGCATACCTCGATGAGCTGGCGGCACGGATCGAGCGCGTATTCGGCAACCGCGTGCGCCGCTATACCTCGCTGCCCTCCGAACTCGCCATCGAGGTACCAGCCTCGGAATTGCTCGCCGTGGCGCGCACGCTGCGCGATGAGGCGGATCTGCGTTTCGAGATGCTCGTGGACCTCGCTGGCGTCGACTACCTGGACTACGGCCGTGCCGAATGGCGCACGACCGGCGCTACGGCCACCGGATTCAGCCGCGGCGTCAATCGTGCCGCGCCGCACACGCTGGCCGGCAACAAACGCTTCGCGGTAGTCTCCCAACTGCTATCGGTGACGCACAACCACCGGCTGCGTCTGCGCGTCTGGTGCGATGACATCGAGGATCCGATGGTCGATTCCCTGACCGGAATCTGGGCCAGCGCCGACTGGTTCGAGCGCGAGGCGTTCGATCTGTTTGGCATTCTCTTCAGCGGTCACCCGGATTTGCGCCGCATCCTGACCGACTACGGCTTCATCGGTCACCCGTTCCGCAAGGACTTCCCGCTGATCGGCAATGTCGAAGTGCACTACGACCCGCAGCTCAAGCGGGTCGTCTACGAGCCGGTCAGCATCGAGCCGCGCACGCTGGTACCGCGCGTGATCCGGCACGATAACCGTTACGATCCGGCGCTGCATGACATCAAGCGCCCGGCCGAGTGATGGCTGAAATACGCAATCTGACCCTGAATTTCGGGCCGCAGCATCCGGCGGCGCACGGCGTGCTGCGCCTGGTGCTCGAGATGGACGGCGAGGTCATCCAGAAGGCCGATCCGCACATCGGCCTGCTGCATCGGGCCACCGAGAAGCTCGCCGAGTCCAAGCCGTTCAATCAGTCGATCGGCTACATGGACCGGCTCGACTACGTATCGATGATGTGCAACGAGCACGCCTACGTGCTGGCCATCGAGCGGCTGCTCGGCATCGAGCCGCCGCTACGCGCGCAGTATATCCGCGCCCTGTTCGATGAGATCACGCGCATCCTGAATCATCTCATGTGGCTCGGCGCGCACGGTCTCGACATCGGTGCCATGACGATCTTCCTGTTCTGCTTCCGCGAGCGCGAGGACCTCATGGACTGCTACGAGGCGGTCTCGGGCACGCGCATGCACGCCACCTATTATCGTCCCGGCGGCGTCTATCGGGACTTGCCCGAGGCGATGCCGAAATACGCGGTGTCGCGCTGGCGCACACAGAAGGACGTGGACCGGCTCAACGAGGCGCGCGCGGGCTCGCTGCTGGATTTCATCGAGGCCTTTACAGCCAAGTTCCCCAAGTGCGTCGATGAGTACGAGACGTTGCTGACCGACAATCGCATCTGGAAGCAGCGCACCGTGAACATCGGGGTCGTCAGCCCGGAGCGCGCCATGCAGCTCGGGTTCTCAGGTCCGATGCTGCGCGGTTCGGGCGTGGCCTGGGACCTGCGCAAGAAGCAGCCGTATGAAACGTACGCGCAGCTCGACTTCGACATTCCGGTGGGCGTCAACGGCGATTGCTACGACCGCTACCTCGTGCGCGTCGAGGAGATGCGCCAGTCCAATCGCATCATCCGGCAATGCGTCGACTGGCTGCGAGCCAATCCCGGTCCCGTGATGGTCGATGACCGCAAGGTACGGGCGCCGAGCCGCGAGCACATGAAGGGCGACATGGAGTCGCTGATTCACCATTTCAAATTCATGACCGAGGGCTACTGCGTGCCCGAGGGCGAGACCTACGCCGCGGTCGAGGCGCCGAAGGGCGAGTTCGGTGTGTTTCTCGTCTCGGACGGCGCCAACAAGCCGTACCGCCTGAAGTGCCGGGCGCCGGGCTTTCCGCACCTGGCCTCGCTCGGCGAGATGGTCCAGGGACACATGCTCGCGGACGTCGTGGCCGTCATCGGCACGCAGGATATCGTGTTCGGGGAGATCGATCGCTGATGAGTACCGGGACGCACAAGACTGCGCTGCTGTCCGAGGAGACGCGCCACGAGATCGACCACTGGGTGGCCAAGTTTCCGCCGGGCCGTCAGCGCTCCGCCGTCCTCTCGGCATTGCGTGCGGCACAGGAACAGAACCATGGCTTCCTGACCCCCGAGCTCATGCATGCCATTGCCGAGTATCTGCAGCTGCCGCCGATCCAGGTCTACGAGGTCGCGAGCTTCTATTCGATGTTCGAGACCCACCCGTGCGGGCGGCATCACGTCAGCGTCTGCACCAACATCTCCTGCATGCTGCGCGGCGGGGAGGAGCTGGCCGCCTATGTCGAAAAGAAGCTCGGCATCAAGACCGGCGAGAGCACGCCCGATGGCCGCATCTTCCTCAAGCGCGAGGAGGAGTGCCTGGCCGCCTGCACCGGCGCGCCGATGATGATGGTCGATCACGTCTATCACGAGTATCTGACGCACGAGAAGGTCGATCAGATACTGGCCGATCTGAAATGAGCACCCTGGGACGCCATGGCTAACTGGGAAGACAAGCGCAATCTGACCTGCTTCGAGCCGCTGAAGTACGAGCGCTCCTGGGAGCTCGCCACCTATCAGCGCATCGGCGGTTACGACGCCTGGAAGAAGATCCTGGCCGAGAAGCCCCCGCGCGAACAGGTCATCGACCAGGTGAAGGCTTCGGGGCTGCGTGGCCGTGGCGGCGCGGCGTTCCCGGTCGGTGTGAAGTGGAGCTTCATGCCGCGCAACGCCACGATGCAGAAGTACGCCGTCTGCAATTCGGACGAGAGCGAACCCGGCACCTGCCACGATCGCGACATCCTGCGCTACAACCCGCACTCGCTCATCGAGGGACTCGCCATCGGTGGCTATTGCATGAACGCCACGGTCGGCTACAACTATATTCGCGGTGAGTTCCTCGGCGAGCCGGTGCCGCGGTTCGAGGCCGCGCTGCAGGAGGCCTACGCGGCGGGGCTGCTGGGCAAGAACATCCTGGGCTCCGGCATCGACTTCGATCTGTATACCTTCGTCGGCGCCGGCGCCTATATCTGCGGCGAGGAAACCGCGCTGCTCGACTCGCTGGAAGGCAAGACCGGCAAGCCGCGCTTCAAGCCGCCATTCCCGGCGGCCTTCGGCCTCTACGGCATGCCGACCACCATCAACAATACGCAGAGCTATGCCTCGGTGCCCACGATCCTGCGCAAGGGCGCGCAGTGGTTCGCGGAGCTGGGACCGAAGAATTCCGGCGGCACGGCGATCTTCTCGGTCTCGGGCCACGTCAACAAGCCCGGTAACTTCGAGCTGCCGCTGGGCATTCCGTTCGCGGAACTTCTCGAGCTCGCCGGCGGCGTACTCGATGGCCGGGCGCTCAAGGCCGTGATCCCGGGCGGCTCCTCGGTGCCGGTCGTGCCGGCCGAGACCATGCTCAAGCTCAATATGGATTACGACTCGCTCAAGGCCGGCGGCTCGAGCATCGGCTCGGCGGCCGTCATCGTCATGGACGAGACCACCTGCATGGTGCGCGTGCTCGAGCGGCTCTCGCGCTTCTATAAGAGCGAGTCCTGTGGCCAATGTACGCCCTGTCGCGAAGGCACGGGCTGGCTCAACCGGACGCTGAAGCGCATCCTGGCCGGCCAGGGCGCGCCTTCGGACCTGGACCTGCTGCTGGACGTCGCCAATCGAATCGAGGGTCACACCATCTGCGGGCTGGGCGATGCCGCAGCGTGGCCGGTGCAGAGCTTCCTGAAGCATTTCCGCCCTGAGTTCGAGTACATGATCGAACACGGCGGGCGCAGCCTCGTCAATGCGGAGCGCGCGGCGGCATGAGCGACGACACGGTCAACATCGAAGTCAACGGCGTCGCGCTCAAGGCTCGCAAGAACGAGCTCATCATGCGCGTCACCGATCGTGAAGGCATCTACGTGCCGCGCTTCTGCTATCACGAGAAGCTGCCGGTCGCAGCCAATTGCCGCATGTGCCTGGTCGAGGTCGAGAAGGCACCCAAGCCGCTGCCGGCCTGCGCCACGCCCGTGGCCGAGGGCATGAAAATCTTCACGCACTCGGCCAAGGCGATCGGCGCGCAGCGCGCGGTCATGGAATTCCTGCTCATCAATCACCCGCTCGATTGCCCGATCTGCGATCAGGGGGGCGAGTGCGAGCTGCAGGATCTGGCGCTCGGTTTCGGTCGCGACATCTCGCGCTTCGTGGAGCGCAAGCGCGTCGTCAAGGACAAGAACTTGGGCCCCCTAGTCTCGACCGACATGACGCGCTGCATTCACTGCACGCGCTGCGTGCGCTTTGGCCAGGACATTGCGGGCATCCAGGAAATGGGGGCAACCGGCCGCGGCGAGAACATGGAGATCGGCACGTACATCGAACACAGCGTCGATCACGAGCTGTCGGGCAACATCATCGATCTGTGTCCGGTCGGGGCGCTCAACAGCAAGCCGTTCCGCTACCGGGGCCGCGGCTGGGAGATGACGCAGTATCCGCTCATCTCGCCGCACGACGGTGTCGGCACGCAGCTTTACGGCCACGTGCTGCGCGGCCGGCTGATGCGTGTGGTGCCGCGCGAGTGCGAAGAGATCAACGAGACCTGGATCGCCGACCGCGACCGCTTCAGCTACGAGGGCATCTACAGCGACGACCGCCTGTTGGCCCCGCAGATCAAGCAGGTCGACGGCACCTGGAAAGAGGTG
>Ga0335080_10005384_pt1 | contig 13159 bp, 11 predicted proteins | sample Lox_Sample_34_FD_206720 | JGI IMG/M metagenome (GOLD analysis project Ga0335080, IMG submission 206720) | Soil microbial communities from Loxahatchee National Wildlife Refuge, Florida, United States - Lox_Sample_3.4 | ecosystem: Environmental > Terrestrial > Soil > Wetlands | place: USA... | reverse complement strand
CAAGGCCCCAAAATCCGCACCGGACGATTGAAAGGCCATACTCCAGTTCTGCTCAAGACCGGTTCCCAGGTTACGATCACCCCGCGCGAAGTGCAGGGTACCGCCGAGCTGATTGCCACCGTCTTTCCTGGCCTTTCCAGCGAAGTGCAGCCGGGATCGCGCATTCTCTTGTCCGACGGACTCATCGAACTCGAGGTGCGAGCGGTGCGGGGCGACGACATTGAGTGCGAAGTCATCAACGGCGGACTGCTGGCCGAGCACCAGGGCATCAACCTGCCCGGCGCTACGCTCACCATTCCCGCGCTGACTGAGAAAGACCGCGCCGATCTGGAATTCGGCCTGCGCCACGGCGTCGACATGGTAGCGCTCTCATTCGTGCGTTCTGCGTCCGACGTACGCGCCGCGAAACAGCTCATTCACAGCCATGGTGGCGACGTTCCGGTCATCGCCAAGCTGGAGAAGCCGCAAGCCATCGATCAACTGGAAGAGATCTTCGAAGCCGCGGACGGCGTGATGGTGGCGCGCGGCGATCTGGGCGTGGAGATGCTCCCCGAACAGGTGCCGGTGATCCAGAAACACGTGATCCGCCGCGCCGCGGGTTGGCGGAAGCCCGTGATTATTGCGACGCAAATGCTGGAATCGATGATCGAGAACCCGCGGCCGACCCGCGCCGAAGCTAGCGATGTGGCCAACGCCATCTTCGACGGCACCGATGCGGTCATGCTGTCCGCGGAGACTGCCAGCGGAGACTATCCGCGCGAAGCCGTTTCCATGATGGCCCGCATCATTATCGAGGCAGAGGGGAACATGGCGGAGTTTACGAGCCCGCGACGCCGTGGCGATCATCGCCGGCTTTCGGTGGCCGAGACCATCTGCGAAGCCGTGGCCCATGCAGCCGAAGACCTCGACATGACCGCCATCGCTGTGTTTACTGAGAGCGGCAATACCGCGCGGCTTATCTCAAAATACCGGCCCAAGGCCCAGATCTTTGCCTTCAGCCACCAGCCGCCGGTTTGCGATCGCATGAACCTGCTTTGGGGCGTGCATCCAGTGCAGCATCGGCAGGCGCGGACCGCGGAAGACATGCTGGCGGCGGCAGAATGGGAGTTGCTGTCGCAGGGCCGCATCCAGCCCGGCTCGGTACTGGGCGTCGTGGCGGGAACGCAGATGGCATCCGGTTCGACCAACTTCATGCGGCTGCACGTTGTCGCCTCGCCTGATTCGGGGGAGACATCCGGAGCAAAAAAGCGCCGCGCAGCCCGGCGAAAAAAGAGATAATCGCCCTGCATGTCCCAAGAAATCCTCTCCGTGGCCATTTACGCCCCGCTGCCCGGGAAAGAGGAGGCGTCCCTCACGACGATGCAAGCGCTGTTCATGGCCCTGTCGACCGGCGGCTACAGCCGCGACTTTCTCTATCGTGACGGCAAATCTCATTACATCCTCTTCCGCTACTGGAAGTCGCACGAAGCCCTGCGGGCGGCACTGGAGGATCCTGAGGTGCTGCGCTGCTGGGCGAAGCTGGCGCAGGAAATCGAGATTGTGAAGGTTTATGAGCAATTGGAAGAGGTGAGCACGGTGCACGATCGCGCTTAGTTGCAGGGGTTGCGCGGACTCGTACCGCACAGCATGCTGCGCCGCTACCATTTTCTTCCGAAGGAATGTGATGGACGTTGCCATCGAGCAGTTTGCTGACAACACCCTCGATCCGCCGGTACGCGGGTTCCTGCATCGTCCTCGAAATCCAGATTGCGACGGCCTGGTATTTACCCACGGCGCGGGAGGCAATGCGCGTGGAGCGCTCCCGGTGGCCATTGCGGAAGCCTTCGGGGAAGCGGGTTTCACCGTGCTGCGATACGATCTGCCGTTCCGCCAGAGCCGCGCCTTCGGGCCGCCACGGCCCAGCGACGCGGCTCGCGACCGCGACGGCCTGAGGAATGCCGTGCAAGCGCTGCGCGGGATCGTTTCCGGCCGGGTGTTTCTGGGGGGACAGAGTTACGGAGGCCGCCAGGCGACCATGCTTTGTGCCACCGAGCCCGGCCTCGCAGATGGCCTATTCCTGACATCGTACCCGCTGCATCCTCCGGGCAATCCCACCCGCCTGCGCACCGAGCATTTCCCCCAGCTACGAACCCCCGCGCTATTTGTCCAGGGTCGGAGGGATCCATTTGGGTCCATCGAAGAGGTAGGAAAGGCTCTGGCGCTGATTCCGGCCAAGACGAAGCTCATTCCAGTGGACGATGTGGGGCACGACCTGGGTTTCAAAGGAAAGTCAAAGAGTGGGTCATTGCCGGTGCATCTGATTCAAGAATTTCAGCGGCTGATCGGGAAGTGATTTGTGCAGATTCTGAGTCGAAAGCATCCCCTGGAGGTAATCGGTCATGCCAAGGCGACGGACCATCTCATGTGCCATCCTCGTTCTTAACGTCAGCATTCTTGTCCAGGCGAATCCCGTGGCAGATTCACCCGGCCCGAGCAGTCGTGTGGTGCTTGCCGCCAGCACGGTGCTGGATGGTAAGGGCCACGTGTTGCGTAACACCCGAATCGTAGTGGAGGGTTCGAAGATTGTTGCCATCGACAAGAAGGCGGGACCGGTAAATTACGACCTTCGCGGATTGACCGTGCTCCCGGGCTGGATCGATGCGCACGTCCACATAACCTGGACCTTCGGTGACGATGGGAAATTCGGCGGGCCCGCAACCGCCGGCGAGACCGCTTACCGGGTTGCCTCCAACGCCTGGCTTACGCTGATGGGCGGGTTCACAACCGTGCAGAGTGTTGGGTCGCCTGCAGACATTCCTTTGCGCGATGCCATCGCGAAGGGCATTCTTCCGGGGCCACGCCTCCTGACCGCCGATGAGCCCCTGACCGGTCAAGGTGACAAGACCGGGACACCCGACGAGATTCGAGCTTACGTACAGAAGGAAAAGAAGGCTGGGGCTGACCTGATCAAGATTTATGCCTCGGGCGGGATGCTGAAAGGGGGCATGACTCTTTCCCAGGAGCAGCTTAGCGCCGCCTGCGACGAAGCTAAGAAGCAAGGCCTGCGCACCCTGGTCCATGCCTATCGTGAGGCTGTCCGTGCCGCCACACTCGCGGGGTGCACGGAGGTCGAGCATGGTCTCGGGGCATCCAATGACGATCTGAAACTCATGGCTGAAAAAGGCACTTATTTCGATCCTCAAGCGGGCCTGCTGATCGAAACTTATCTCGACCACAAAGTAAACTACGCAGGCACTCCCTTCTACCCGGAATCATCCTTTGCCGCGTTTCAAACCGTCCTGCCGATGAATCACGAGCTTATGCAACGCGCGGTCAAGACTCCGGGACTGAAAATTGTCTTTGGCACGGATGCGGTGGCCGGGGCGCATGGGCGAAATGCCGAGGAATTTATCGACCGCGTGCGCGACGGCGGAGTCGATCCCATGGCGGCGATGGTTTCCGCCAACTCCTTGGGGGCTCAGGCCCTCGGCATGTCGGATCAAATTGGTTCTATCGCGCCCGGCCTTCAGGCCGACATCATTGCGCTCGACGGTGATCCGCTGCAGGACATCACGGCAGTTCGGCGTGTCGTATTTGTGATGAAGGGGGGAGTTGTTTACAAGAATGTCGCGCGCAGCGCGATTCCCGCCTATGCGGGCGTCCAACCTTGATTCATGCGGGCCGCAGCTAGTTCACCCAGCCGGATTTCGACCCGCCATTTCCTTTGTCGTCGGGCGGAATATAGTTCCCGTGTTCGTCGAAACTCACTTCGCGGTCGTGTTTTCGCATGTAGACCTCAAACTTGCGGGCAGCCCGGCGCCGTTTCCAGCGGTAGTAGGAATTGCGCACGCCAAAGTATCGTTCCGTAAGACCGAACATCATGCCACGGGAAGGAATCAATTTGACATATAGCACGCCGAACAGCAGGCCGCCCAGATGCGCCATGTAGGCGATGCCGCCACCATGGCCTCCGCCTGAGGCGCTGATCGCGCTCACCAGGGTGATGAACGCCCACCCTGCGACGAAATATCTGGCTTTCATCGAAAAGGGCAGCGGAAACAAGAAGATTTCGCGATCGCCGTACAGCAGTCCAAAAGCCGCGAGTATTCCGAAGACTCCGCCGGAAGCTCCCACGGTAGGAGTCTGAGAGGTCACTCCGCCGACTCCTGTGTAAGAGACCACGATGGTCGTCAGCGCGGCGCCAATTACACAGAAGAAATAGAACTCGAGGAACTTTTTGAGGCCCCAATCCATTTCGAATTGAGAACCAAACATCCAGAGTCCTAGCATGTTGCCCAACAAATGCCAAAGTCCGGCGTGCAGGAAAGAATAGGTGACCACCTGCCACAGCCAGCCGTGCGTCACCATCTCTGGAATCAGCGGAAGGACCAGGAGATACAGGATGTTGCCGAGGTCTGGAAGTACTGCTTTCAGCAGTTCGAGCAGCAGGTACACACCAGCGTTGATCAGGATCAGCCACTTCACCGCCTTGGTGAATGGCGGAAAGCTCAGCGAAAGAGTGCGTCCACGATTCATAAAACCGATCGTTCGTTCCGGTGCCGGAGAAACTGTTTCAGCCAATTTTATCAGCTCGTTGTCAGCGCTCGGGGAGCGGAACCACCGGCAAGCTCCTGTGTCCCTGACTATCGGCCGCGCGGACCGCGAAGATTACGTTGTCTTTGGACATTTTGATGGTCGCACGAGTCACGTTGCCAACATTCTCCGCGTGTTCCCAGTCTGGACTGGCCGTCGAGCGCCACAGCACTTCGTAGCGACTGGCGCGTCCACCGGGAGAGGGCTCCCAGCTCAGCGTGGAATCGTTTTCCAATTGCTTGGTAAGCAAGCGGACATTGACGGGCGGCGGTGGCGCGGCCGCCAGCGATGCCAGTGTGGCCGCATTCAGGCGAGCCACTCGAGCGACGTAGTCGAAGTTCACGAACTTGGGCAGATCCCCGTACTCGATGCCATTTTCCGTGCGCACATTCTGGTGCTGGTGATTGTAGTCTTCGCGGTACTCAGTCATGCGCACGGCGGACATTCCCTGCTGGTTAAAGGAATAATGGTCGCCGCCGCGCAGGTAGCGGTCCAGGCGGAAGACCAGCATGGGCTTCAGTCCGGTGTCATAGTCACGGCCGACGTCGGCGATGTAGCGAGCCAATTGGCGCGACCCGGAGTCACTCTCCCCGCCCAGTCCGCGTATGCGGCGCAAATCCGCGTCGGTTGCAGCCACCGGCACACCCTCGGAGAAGACCCGCACCACCCCGGCGTCTTGCTGCGGATTGCGGTCGCCGCCCACGATGTCGTTGTTCAAAACCGCCTGGATGTCCCAACTCTCCGACTTCGCCATCTTGGCAAAATGACTGCTGCCGTTCAGGCCTTGCTCTTCACCGGCCACAGTCAGAAAAATGATGGTTCCGGGAAATTTCAGCTTGCTCAATACGCGGGCGCATTCCAAGCTGACGGCGGTCCCGCTGGCATCGTCGTTGGCTCCAGGAGCCACTCCGGTTGCGTCCAAGATATCGCTGTTTCGGGAATCGTAATGGCCGGTTACCAGCACGATGCGTTTGGCGCTTTCTGGATCTGTGCCCTTCAGGACCGCATAAACATTGGTGATTACGGTGGGCTGAGGAATGCGGTCGGCGGGTTCCTGGGTGAAGCTGTCAGTCTTAACCTCTAGGCAGCCGCCACAATCCCTGGAGTAACGCTCGAATTCAGACTTGATCCACTCCCGGGCGGCGCCGATGCCGTGCCCGGCGGCAACCGAAGCGGGGTCCTGGGCGGAGAGCGTGAGCCGAGTCTGGAAGCTGACCAGCTTCTCGATATCAGCTTGAACGGCCGCCGCCGAAATCTGCTGTAATGCGGCAGCAATCCGCGGATCGGGAGGGGAAGGCTGGCCGGAGGTCTGGGCAAACCCGGCGCTCACTACCAGCATCACAGCCGCCAACGATAATATTCCCTCCCGGATCTTGTGAGCGAAGCGGGTTATCAGGCAGGACAGGTCAAAGGCTGTCACGTCGTATTTTTCCACCGAACTACGAATACCGGCACTTGACCTGCGCCGGGAGAGAAACTAAATATTAACAGGAGGACCCTGAGGAACGGAGGTAATTATGGTTTACTGTCCTGAATGCGAGACCAACCTCGACATTGACGAAGATGAAGTAGACGAGGGTGAGGTGGTCTCATGCCCGGAGTGTGGCAGCGATTTCGAAGTGATCACGGTGAATCCGATCGAGCTCAAGCCGGTGGATGAGGAAGAATACGACGAGGAAGAGGAAGAAGAGGAAGCCGAAGACGGTGACTATTCCTAGCGGCGACCAGCCCCGCCCGCAGCCCGTCCTTCCCTTCCGCAGTCTCCTCCTTCCGATCCTGATCTTGATGGCTTGTGCTCCGCTGGTGCAGGGAAGCAGTCTGCTCCAGGTTCCGGGGCGCGAGAAACCCTACGCTCTCATTTTCGGGACAGTTTGGGGTCCGGATGACCGCCCAGTTTATGGAGTAAAGGTCAGGGTCAGGCGGGTTAACGACAAGAAGCCCCGCTGGGAGCTCTATTCCGACCACAATGGAGAATTCGCTCTCCGTGTGCCCGCTGGAACCATGGACTACCTGGTCTGGGCTGATTTGAAGGGCATTAAATCCTCTGATGGCAAGCAGTTACAGCGTGGCCCGGAGGTAACGGTCCACATCGACAATGACGAGCGCGCCGATATCGGCCTGCATCTAAAGTAGCAGTGGAATGCTCGGGAGCACAGGAGTGACGCTGATGAGAAAGACCGCGCTGGTCGTTATGGCGTTGCTGTTGGGAACGCTGCTTGCGGCAGCAGAGCCGCCGTTTCGGGATAAAGAGCCGGTCGGACGCATGGTCGTCGGCAAAGTGACCGATCATCAGGATAGACCGCTTCCAAACTCTGTGGTCTATCTGACCAATACCCGCACTCGTGCCACCAAGACCTACATCGTTGGCGCCGACGGTGCCTATCGCTTCCCAGCCCTCTCTCCCAATCTGGATTACGAAGTTTACGCTCAATACAACGGGCGCAAGAGCGATACCAAGACGGTCAGCCAGTTCGACAACCGTCCGGAGGTGAATATCAACCTCCGCATCGATACTAAGTAGTGCTGCTACGGGCGACCCCAGCGGAGCACTGTTTAGGGTTCCCGGTTAGCGCACAATAGAAAGGCCACCGTTTCCGGTGGCCTCGATCCTGCTTCATCCCTGCGCTAATTGCTTTCGTTGCCTGCCCGCTTCCATGAGATCAATTCGCCGATGGTGGAACTGGTGGAGGAGACGGGATGCTTATATGCCTCGACCTCGGAGCGAGAAGCCTCTTCGCCAACCGCGCGGATGCTGAGCCCAACTTTCTTCTCATCCGGATTCATCTTGATGATCTTGAAGTCGAATTCATGCCCCGGCTCCAATTGGATGGGCTGCCCGTTGCCATCCACCGCCTCGGAATTGTGGCAAAGACCTTCAATGCCGTCGGCGATCTCGACGAACGCGCCAAAGCTGGCTACGCGCAGAACCTTGCCCTTCAACACGTCTCCGACGTGATGCTGAGTGAAGAAGGTCTCCCAGACATCGGGCTGGAGCTGCTTCACGCCCAGAGACAAACGGCGCTTGTCCGGCTCAATCGCCAGGATGACTGCTTTCACCCGGTCGCCCTTCTTCAGGACCTCGGAGGGGTGTTTCACGCGCTTGGTCCAGCTTAGGTTGCTGACGTGGACCAAGCCGTCGATTCCATCTTCGATTTCGATGAACGCGCCAAAATCCGTGAGATTGCGTACCCGGCCCTCCACGGTTGCGCCGACCGGAAACTTCTCGTGCAGCGAATCCCAGGGGTTGGTCGCCAACTGGCGCATGCCCAGCGAGATTCGCCGCTCCTGGGGATTGACATTGAGCACCACGCACTCAACATTGTCACCCACGCTCACCAGCTTCGCGGGATGCTTCATGCGCTTGGACCAAGTCATCTCACTCACGTGCACCAAGCCTTCGATTCCCTGTTCCAACTCGACGAAAGCGCCGTAATCAGTCACGCTGATCACCCGTCCATGGACGTGCGCTCCGACGGGATAACGATGGGCCGCATCCAGCCAGGGATCGGGCGTCAGTTGTTTGAAGCCCAGCGATACGCGCTGCTTGTCCTGATCGAATTTCAGGACCTTGACTTGGATCTGATCACCGACGTTGACCAGATCGCGGGGATGGGTCAGCCGTCCCCAGGACATGTCGGTGATGTGCAGAAGCCCGTCGATTCCGCCCATGTCCACGAAGGCGCCGTACTCGGTCAGGTTCTTTACCACGCCGGTGAGAATCGCACCCTCTTCGAGGTGCTGGAGCGTTTGCGATTTTTTCTCGGTCTGCTCTTCTTCCAGGATCTGTTTGCGGGATACCACGATGTTGCCACGTTTCTTGTTCAGCTTAATGACAGCCACTTCCAGCGTCTGACCCTTAAAACCGTCCAGATTGCGGACCGGGCGCAAATCCACCTGTGAGCCGGGCAGAAACGCGCGAGCACCCAGGATGTCGACGGTGAGCCCGCCCTTGATGCGGTCAAGCACTAGCGCCCGGATCGGTTTCTTCTCATTGTGAGCATGCTCAATCTCGTCCCAGGCCCGCAACCGCTGTGCCTTCTGATGCGAGAGGTTGATATAGCCCTCTTCGGTCTCACCCTTCTCGCGCATGACGTCGATCTCGTCGCCGGGCTGAAAGCGTGGCTTGCCCTCGTGGTCGAGAACCTCCGCGAGTGGAAGCATGCCTTCTGACTTGGCTCCGACGTCGACTACGACATGGGTAGGAGTGAGCTTTAAAACCGTGCCTTTGATGACACGGTCTTCGCCCACGGATTCCTCGGCTTCCGTGGTGAAGGTTTCAAGGGCGGTGGCAAAATCGTCGGTGGTTGTGGTCATGGCTGGTTTTTCGTCCTGAGCTGGGGCTGGTGAAATTGGCTTGGCGTCGGGGTGGGCGCCGGTGGTGCGATTTTCTTCCGAATCGTGCACTGGAATCGAAGTCGGGGAATCCAGGCTGCGAGCGGTGCTGTCATCAAACAAGGTCATTGCCTCTCGGACACCTCGCACCGGGTGCGGGACAGATGCGGGCTGATTGCAGCGGACTGCTGGCGTGAGTCTCAGGTTGTGATTTGCCCGTCCTGGCGAACGGACTATGACAATCCCAGCGGTTCCAAAGCGAACCCGCGTTCCAAAGGTGAACCCTTCGACTATAGCAATCGCTTCGGAACAGTGTCAAACTCCAACTGGGCACATTTGCCGCTTTTTTACCGTGCTGTAAAACTCACCCCAGAGCCGCTTTCCGGCCATTTCAGAAAGCCGCCGCCATCTGCTACTCTGCCGTGCCATGGACTACTTGTGGACCCCATGGCGCTATGCCTATGTGACCGGCGCCGAAAAAACCTCCGGCTGCATCTTCTGTGATGCCCCTAAGTCCGGCGATGATGCAAAAGCTCGAATCGTATACCGCGGCCAGCACTGTTACATCATTCTGAATACCTATCCGTACACTCCCGGCCACGTCATGGTGGTCCCCTACGCGCATTTGGACGAACTGCAGAAGCTTCCGGTAGCCGCCGCGGAGGAGATGATCCGCCTGCTACAGCGCATGGAACAGGTGTTGCGGTCGCTTTACACACCCGATGGCCTGAATGTTGGCATGAACATTGGCAAAGCCGCCGGCGCCGGAGTGGCAGGACACATTCATACGCACATCCTGCCGCGCTGGGTAGCCGATGGGAATTTCGTTTCGGTCGTCGGCGAGACCCGCATCCTGCCGGAATCGCTGGAGATCACGTACCGGCGCATTCACGCTGCCCTGGCCGGGCAGGCGCCATCCTGACCACAAATCTGGTCCCAGATGACGCCCACCAAGGGCTGTCCACGTACGACTTAACTAGTGCGCGGTGATACTGCCAAACCGGCCGTGCGCGTAAAAGCTGGGGCCAGAGGTGAAATAAAGGATGTTGGTCGACCCGCCCAGGCCACCGTTGCCAAATGTCAGCGCCCAGAGGCCATCGAGCACGATGGCTTTCCCAGCCTTGTTCTTCAATTGGCCCAGAAGCTTGTGGGTGGTGGCATCGTAACCGGAGATGCGGCCATCGCCCAGGTTTCCCACCAGAATTGCCTTGCTGAAGGTTCCGAATTTCTTCGGGGCCTGCGCAATTCCCCAGGGCGCGTTGAGCTTGCCCTTGGCAGCGAAACGCTTCACGAAATTCCCGTCGAGATCGAAGATATCCACCAGGCCCAATCCCGCGCCAACCTGGGGGAAGTTTTTCGCCTGATTTTGTTTGCAGTAGACGACGTAGAGCTTGTTCCCAATTTTGCGGATATTGTAAGGCGCATATCCGGCAGGCAAATTCGGATCGGTGAAGGAGCCGGTGAGATTCGTCTTGTGAAAGCCTCCGTCGTAGACTTCGACGGTTCCCGCGAAGAAATTCGTGACGTACAGAAAGTTGCCGCTGCCGTTGTTCGCCAGTTCCATTCCCGTGTAAATGGCGCCCTGGGCCGCATTGTCGACCGCGATGATGGCATTGGCCGCGTCGACCCCGGACGACCAGCCGCTGATGGTTCCGTCCAGACTGTCGAAGAGGAACAATGCCGCGCCCGATTTTCCATTCTCGGCGACCACGAAGTCGCTGCTTCCATTGAACACCGTGCCGGTAGGAGAGCCGGTGCCGCCGCCGTGGGCCGGGATCTTCACTACCAGCGTCTGCGGCACCCCGTTGCTGTCGTAGAGCGTGGATAGGCCCGTGACATTGTCAGACACCCAGAACGGGCCGGTCGGGCTCAGGCTGATGCCCCACGGGTTGACCAGATTGGGGTCCGTATTGGCGGCTTTTCCTGATTCGTCTGCTGTCAGGAACGTCAACTTATAGAACTGAGCGTGGGCTGTGCTTGAGGCGCTCACGACCACTGCGAGCACCATTGCGAGCAGGGCCGATACTTTTCCGAGGTGAGAAATCCGCATACTTCCTCCTTTGAAGGGTGGGCTGTGCTAAGGGTTAAGTGGTTATCAGAGATTGCCGTCGATCAGCGGCATGACTGGAACAGAAAATCGCCGCTGACAGGAACTCAGCTTAGGGAGACAGGACGGATGGGTTGTCACAGGGTTGTCAATAGATTGTTTTTTGTCGGTTACGATGAAGCAGATTCGTTCCCCGGTGTTACTGGATGGAACTGCGTTCGCGCTGGTTGCGTATAGCTAAACAGCAAGAATCCGCGACGTGAAACCGGCGTCAAAACAATTTGCGTGATTGGTTCCACTTCGCCGGTGTCCTCCGTGGTTAAGCGGATAACCACGGAGGATACGAATTTCATAAAGGAACTAACTGCCGCGTGCCAGCAGTTCTTCCATCTCCTTCTCGCCGATCACGGCGATGCCCAGTTCTTTCGCCTTGTCGAGTTTGGAACCGGCGTCGATCCCCGCGACCACGTAATCCGTCTTCTTGCTGACCGAGCCAGCCACCCGCCCGCCGGCACCTTCAATCATCTGTCTAGCCTGATCGCGGGTGAAACGATTCAGGGTGCCGGTAAGGACGAAGGTTTTGCCCGCGAGCGCGGTGCCGCGTTGTTTCTTTTTGCCGGTAAAGGTTACGCCGGCGGCCCGCAGGTTCTTTACCAGTTCACGGTTCTTCGGCTCCTGAAAGAATTCCAGAATGCTCTGCGCGATGCGTGGTCCGACTTCCTCCACCTCGAGCAGGTTTTCTTCCGGGGCATTCATAAGCTCATCCATCGAGCCAAAATGCTCCGCCAGGAACTGCGCTGTACGTTCTCCGACAAAACGAATTCCCAAACCGAAGATCACGCGCTCCAGCGGCAACTTCTTCGACGCTTCAATTTCATCCAGAACATTCTGGGCTGACTTGTCGCCCACGCGCTCCAGGCTCAACAGGTCTTCCTTAGTCAGCTTGTAAATGTCGGCAACATTCTTCACCAGCTTTCGCTCGGTGAGTTGATTGACCAGCGCGTCGCCCATGCCTTCGATGTTCATCACGTGGCGCGAGGCGAAATGGAGGATCGATTCGCGGAGTTTGGCAGGGCAGTTGGCATTCACGCAGCGGTGGTCGGCCTCACCCTCGGTGCGCACCACATGACCGCCGCAGACGGGGCACCTCTCCGGCATGTGGAAAATCTTGTGGCCACGGGGATGATCCTTGTCCTCGACCACGCGAACGACCTTGGGAATCACGTCACCGCCGCGCTCAACCTCCACCCAGTCGTCGATCTTGACTCCGAGACGCTCGATCTCGTCCATGTTGTGAAGTGTGGCGCGGCTGACAGTCGTTCCTCCGATGGGAACGGGCTGCAATGCCGCAACCGGGGTCAGCTTTCCGGTGCGCCCGACCTGCACTAGGATGTCGTCAATCTTCGTGATGCCGCCACGCGCTGCGTATTTGTAGGCAATCGCCCAGCGGGGCGCTTTGCCGGTGTAGCCCAGTTCGTCTTGCAAGCTGACCCGGTCTACCTTGATCACGATACCGTCAATTTCGTAGGGCAGAGTCTCGCGCTTTCCTTCCCACTGACCGATGAACTTCCACAGCTCTTCAAAGTTCTTCGCTTGTTTGCGGTAGGTGTTGACTTTGAAGCCAGCCGACGCGAGCGCATCCATGGTTTTCGAATGCCGGTCGAAGTAGGTGCGGCCGTCCTTCAGCAATGCATAAGCGAAATAATCCAGCCGGCGTGCGGCGGTAACGCCTGGCTCGAGTTGGCGGATGGTGCCCGCGGTTGCATTACGTGGGTTGGCGAAGGTGGATAGTCCTTTTTCCTCACGGCCCTCATTCATTTTCGTGAAGGCGGCGATAGGCATGAGCATTTCGCCACGCACTTCGAAGTCAGAAGGAACCCCGGACTTCTTCAGTTTCTCTTTGGAAACGGAAAGCGGGATGGACCGTACCGTGCGCACGTTGAGGGTGACATCCTCTCCTATACTGCCGTCGCCGCGGGTGAGGCCGCGTATCAGGCAGCCGTCTTGATAGCGCACGGCCAACGACATGCCATCCAGCTTGAGCTCGCAGACATATTCGATATCTTGCTGCCCGCTGAGTTCGTGGACCCGGCGCTCCCAAGCGCGCAACTCGTCTTCGCTATAGGCGTTATCCAGCGACAACATGGGCGACGAATGCGGCACTTTGACAAAGCCTTCGCGCGGCTTACCGCCGACGCGCTGCGTCGG
>Ga0335080_10005381_pt1 | contig 13168 bp, 9 predicted proteins | sample Lox_Sample_34_FD_206720 | JGI IMG/M metagenome (GOLD analysis project Ga0335080, IMG submission 206720) | Soil microbial communities from Loxahatchee National Wildlife Refuge, Florida, United States - Lox_Sample_3.4 | ecosystem: Environmental > Terrestrial > Soil > Wetlands | place: USA: Florida... | reverse complement strand
ATGAGCCTACGGCTGTCTGACACGGAGAAGTTGCGCCTCCGGCTGATTACCGTGCTCCTCGGGCATCTGGCGGATCCGGCGAGCGAGGATCCGGGCATCCTCACCGAGGCCATCTTCGGCCGTGCCGCGGGCGACGAGCAGGATCGCCTCGTCCGCGATGCGCTCCAGGCCGCGCTGCAAGAACGCAACGACATCTAAAGAACGGCCCACGCCGCACGGTGCGCACCGCGGTCAGGTACCGCGCATCGCCCGCAGCGACTCCCTGAGCGAGCCCATCGTGGCGAGCACCGCCGTCGGCTCATAGCCGCAGTGCGCCATGCAGTTGGCGCAGCGCGGGTCCTTGCCGCGGCCGTAGGATTCCCATTCGGTGGTCTCGATGAGCTCGCGGTAGGTCTTCGCGTAGCCGTCCGACATCAGGTAGCACGGCCGCTGCCAGCCCAAAAGCGAATAGGAAGGGATCCCCCATGCCGTGCAGCCGAAGTCTGTCTTGCCCTCAAGGAAGTCGAGGAACAGCGGCGAGTGGTTCAGCCGCCAGCGCTCCCTGTTGCCACCCCCGAACGCCTTGCGGAACAGTTCCCTGGTCTCCGTCACACCGAGGAAGTGCTCCTGATCGGGCGCCTTCTCGTACGCGTACGCAGGCGAGATCATCATTTCGTCGACCTTCAGGTCGTCGTTGAGGTAGTTGAGCACGTCGATGACGGTCTGCGGGCTGTCGGTATTGAAGAACGTCGTGTTGGTGGTGACGCGGAACCCGCGGCGCTGGCATTCCTTGATCGCTGCCACGGCATCATCGAACACGCCGTCCTTGCACACGGACGCGTCGTGCCGCTGCGCCAGGCCGTCGATATGCACGGCCCAGGTGAAGTAGCGCGACGGCGTGAACTTGTCGATGTGCTTGCCGATGAGCAGCGCATTGGTGCAGAGGAACACATATACCTTGCGCGCGATCAGCCGCCGGACGATCTCGTCGATCTCCGGATGCATGAGCGGCTCACCGCCAGCGATCGACACCATCGGCGCGCCGCACTCCTGCACCGCAGCGATCGCCTGGTCGACAGGCATCCGCTGCTTCAGCAGGCTCGCCGGATGCTGGATCTTGCCGCATCCCGCGCACTTCAGGTTGCATGCGAACAGCGGCTCGAGTTCGACGATCAAGGGGAACTTCGACCTGCGGCTTATCTTCTGCCGGAGCAGATAACTGGCGATTCTCATGCTCTGACGCAGCGGCATCGTCATGATGGCCGCACCTCCTTCGGCAGCGAAAAACTCACAGATTCAGTGGCGATCACGCGTTCTTCCACCTCGACGCGTCCCAGCCCGCGAAGCGCCGCGATCACCTCATTGACCAGCGCGGGCGGCGCGGATGCCCCGGCGGTCAGCCCGATCACGCGTGCTGGTGCCAGCCAGCCAAGCTGGATCTGCGCGACGTCCTCGATCAAGTAGGCGGGCGGGCCTGCCCGCCGTGCCGTCTCCACCAGCCGGACCGAATTGGACGAGTTCGCGGACCCCACCACGAGCACCAGGTCAGCATCGGCTGCAACCACCTGGATTGCCTGCTGCCTGTTGGTGGTGGCGTAACAGATGTCGTCAGTGCCCGGCCCGCGGGCGGAAGGGAACCGACGCTGCAGCGCTTCCTGCACGGATCGCGCCTCTTCCACGGCCAGCGTCGTCTGCATCAGGTACGCGACCCGCGACCCGTCAGCCGGCCGCAGCCGGTCCACATCCTCTGCGGTCTCCGCGAGCGTCACCATGCCCGGTGCCTCGCCCAGGGTGCCCTCGACCTCGTCGTGCCCCGCGTGCCCTATCAGCACCACCTGGTAGCCCTGGTCGGCGAACCGGCGCGCCTCTGTGTGCACCTTGGCGACAAGCGGGCAGGTCGCGTCCACCACCTCGAGGCCGCGCCGCGCGGCCTCAGCCCGCACCGCTGGTGCCACCCCGTGCGCGGAGAACACCACGACACAGCCATCGGGCACCTCGTCGAGTTCCTCGACGAATACCGCGCCGCGATCGGCGAGCGAGCCGACCACGTGCGCGTTGTGCACGATCTGCCGCCGCACGTAGACGGGCGGGCCGTGGCGCGCGAGGACACGCTCGACGATCTCGATCGCCCGCTCCACGCCCGCGCAGAACGAGCGCGGCCCCGCGAGCAGGACCTTACGGTCGGCCGCCGCGTCGCCCCAGCGCCGCAGCACCGGCCCGGCACGGTGCAGCGCGCGCAGGGCGGCCACGCCGCCCGACACGGTCGCGGGGTGCAGCAGCGGCCTGCCCGGTCCATCGGAGACGGCGCGGAGTACGGCGACCGGCCGACCGCCAGCCGCGGCCGCAAGTGGCGCGGATTCCATGTCCGCGACTAGCGCACCGGTCGCGGCGAGCCGCTGCCTGCCAGGCCCGTGCACCAGCCCCGCGGTGGTCACCACGGGTCCCGTCCGCGCGGCCAGCCCGGCCCGGCGAAGCTCACCGGCCAGCAGCGGGGCCGACGGGCACTCGACGACCGGCCAGTCGCCGCCGTCCGCGCGGACCTCGGTGGCGACCACGATCTCGCCAGGCCGCAGATCACGGTCGAGCGCGCCGCCGAGACCGGTCACCGCCATTGTCCTGAACGGCTGCCGCGCGAGTTCCGCGGCACGCCGTGCGGACCGCCGCGGGCCGAAACCTGTCCTGGCGACGCTGACGGCGCCGCGTTCGGCGGTACCTTCGGCCGTGCGTTCGGCGGTACCTTCGGCCGTGCGTTCGGCGGCACCTTCGGCCGTGCGTTCGGCGGTACCTTCGACCGTGCGTTCGGCCGGGACAGCCCGGCGGGTCAGGCCGCGGCGGACCGCGTGTGCTTCGATCCGCAGGGGTGCGCACACGAGCAGGCCGCGGCGCGACGAGCCTTGCTCAGCCGCGCTCACGTGGCGCCCGCCAGGTAGCGGCCCAGCGCGCTGACCGGGAACACCAGCCGGTACAGGTGGTAGTTGATGTAGAAGTCGCCGGGAAAGCCTGTCCCGGTGAACTGCGGCTCGTCCCAGGTGCCTTCGCTCGTCTGGTGATCGATCAGCCAGCGCACGCCGACTGTTACCGCGCGCGATACAGCAGTTGCGTTCCGTGATCGCGATCCATCGGCCGCGAGCAATCCGATCAGGGCCCACGCGGTCTGGGAGGCGGTGGACTCACCCCGGCCCGCAAGTCCTGGGTTGTCGTAGGCGCGCAGATCCTCGCCCCATCCCCCATCGGGGTTCTGGCGTGATTCGAGCCAGGCGACCGCGCGGCGGATGGCCGGTTTCCCCGGCTTCACCCCTGCCGCGACGAGCGCGGGAAGCACCGCGCCCGTGCCGTACACATAGTTCGCGCCCCAGCGGCCGAACCACGATCCGTCCGGCTCCTGTGCGCGCAGCAGCCAGACCACGCCGCGGCGCACCGCCCTGCCCTCGGCGAGTCCCGCCGCGCTGAGCGCCTCCACCACGTGGGCTGTCACGTCCGCGGACGGCGGATCGATCACCGCACCGAAATCGCAGAAGGGCAGTTTCGTGCATAGCTGCCGCGTGTTGTCCGCGTCGAACGCGCCCCAGCCGCCGTCGCGCGACTGCATGCCCTCCAGCCAGCGCACGCCCCGGCGCAGTGCCGCCCCCGCGGACACCACAAGTTCCCCGGTCGCGCCATCGGGCGCGGGCGGCAACGCGCGGCGGAGCGCGAGCACCGCGACCGCCGAATCGTCGATATCCGGATAGCCGTCGTTGTCGAACTCGAATGCCCAACCACCTGGCGCGACCCGGGGGCGGCGCACCTGCCAGTCGCCTGGCCCTGGTACCTCCTCGTCGACCACCCACCGCGCCGCCCGCACGAGCGCGGGATCGCCTGGGCGTGCGCCGGCGTCCGCGAGCGCGATCATCGACAGCACCGTGTCCCAGACCGGGGACTGGCACGCCTCCAGGCGCCGGACCGGCCCATCAGGTGTGTGCTCCGTGACGATGAAGCGGTCGAGGCCCGCCAGCGCGCGCCGGATCACGGGATGGTCGAGCCGATAGCCGAGCAGATGCAAAGCGATCAACGAGTACACCCAAGGCGGCTGGATGCCGCCCCAACAGCCGTCCGCCTCCTGCCTGGCGATAATCCATTCGGCGCAGCGGCGCAGCGCCGCACGGCGCACCGCCGAAGCGGGATTGGGCCGGCCCCTCGCACGCACCGGGCCGTTCTCATACCTATGCAGCACCCGGTCGAGCCCGCCGAAGAAACCCGCCCAGGCGAAACGTTGCGCCACCCGCCGTGGGCGCGCCTGGCCGCGTGAGCCGTTCAGGGCCAATGCCGTCGCCTGGAGCTCGGGCAGCGCGAACGGCAACGAGTGCACGGGCCGCACCGACCCCACGATCGTGAGCGGCACGATCGTCTGCCTTGCCCAGCACGCCCAGTCGTAGACGTTGAGCGGGAACCACGTGGGCAGGTAGATCAGCTCGGGTGGCATCACCGGCAGGTCCTGCCACGGCCACTGGCCAAACAGCGCCAGCCAGATCCGGGTGAATACGCGGGTCGCCGCCACGCCACCGCCATCGCGGATGTAGGCCGCTGCTTTCGACATGTGGGCGTCAGCCGGTTGGTCACCTGCGAGCCGTAGCGCGACGTATGCCTCAACGGTGGTGGACAGCTCAGGCGGGCCACCGTGGAAGTTCGCCCAGGTACCATCGGCACGCTGCTTCGACCGGATCCAGCGCGCCGCGGCGAGCGTTTCATGCTCGGTCCGCACGCCGAGAAACTCGCGCAGCAGCAGGTCTTCTGCGTCCATGGTGACGTTGGTCTCCAGCTCGCCCTTCCACCAGCCCTGGGCATCCTGCAGGCCGAGCAGGTGATCGCGGGCGCGATCAAGCGTCGCTGCCGCCGCGCCGCGCAAGCCCGCGGTCCCTGCTCCCCCTCCCGCAGCCGCGGGCTGCTGGGTCAACGTCATCTCCGCGCCCCTCACGACTCCCGGTTCGCGATGAACCGCGCTATCTCGGTCAGTTCTGCGTGCACGTCCTCGGGGATCGGCGTGCTGGCGAGGCATTTGCACGCCGCCTCAAGCTGCCGCGTGGCCTCCTCCTCGGCCCACCTCCTGCCGCCCGCGTCCTCGATCAGCCACGCGGCGCGGCTGAGGTCGTCCTCGGTCAGCGGATCGGGACGGCCGAGCAGATCGCAGAGCTGATGGCTCGCCGCGTCTGCCGACGGCGGACCGGCCATCGCGGCCACCACCGGCAGGCTCTTCTTGCGGGTGCGCAGGTCGGACCAGACCGGCTTGCCTGTTACCTCGGGTGCCCCCCAGATCCCGAGCAGGTCGTCGACCAGTTGGAAGGCCAGCCCGATGTGCGAGCCGAAATCAGCCAGGCTCATGGCCAGGCTCGGCGGCGCGCCCGTGAAGATCGCTCCGATGCTGCACGCGCACGCCATCAGCGCCGCGGTCTTGTCGCCGGCCATGGTGAGGCACTCATCCATGGACACGCTGCGGCGCTTCTCGAATTCCATATCGGCGCTCTGACCGCTGATCAGCCGCTGCACCGCGGCGAGCAGGCAGCGGGCCGCCCAGCGCCCCTGCGGCCCGCCGTCCTCGAGCAGGAGGTCCTGCGCCAGCGCGAGCAGGGCGTCACCGGCCAGGATCGCCGCCGGGATGCCGAACACCGTCCACGCCGTGGCCCGGTGCCTGCGTTCGGTGTCGCCGTCCATGATGTCGTCGTGCAGCAGCGAGAAGTTGTGCACAAGCTCGACCGCCACGGCGGCGGTGACGCCGCGTTCCGCGGGCGCGCCCGCGGCCCGCACGGACAGCAGCGCGAGGGCAGGCCGCAAGGCCTTACCGCCGCCCACACCGCTCGCGGTCCCGGCAGGAACGGCGCCGCCAGCGGCTACGGTACCCGCTTCGGCAAGTCCCAGGTGGTAGGCGGCCACCTCGCGCATCGTCGGAGTGAGCCGCTCGAGCGACGCCTCCAACGCGGGCCGCACGATGTCGCGTGCAGTCGTGACGCCCGCGGGTATGACGGCCGTCATCGCCTTACCCCCAGGCTTGCCAGCGTGTTCCTGGCCGCTTCGAGTCCGCTCCGCACGGCTCCCTCCATCGTGTCCGGCCAACCGGTATCGGTCCACGCGCCGGCCAGCACCAGCCCGCTCAGCGGGGTGGCTGCTCCTGGCCGGAGCGCTGCGGTACCCGGGATTTGGCGGAACGTGGCCCGCCGCTCCCGGGTGACAAAGAAGTCGCTCACCCGTGCCGTTCGCGCCGCTGGCAGGATCTGCTCGATCGCGGGCAGGAACGTGGCACGCAGCCGCTGGGACCGCTGGCCCGCGTATTCATCCGCCGCTGACAGCGATATGGCGAGGTACTGGCCTTGCTCGCAGCCGGATACCTTCGTCCTGTCGAAGATCCACTGGACCGGCGAATCGACCGCGGCGGCGAACCGGAGCCCCGTCACCGGGCGGTCGTAGACCACGTGCACATTGACGATCGGCGACTCACCGAGACCGCGCCAACTCGCCGGATCCGCTGCGCTGCCTGGCGGGCCTGCCGCCGATGCGGGAAGCAGGTTCGCGGCCTGCTGCGGCGGAACCGCGAGCACCACGCCGTCGGCAGCGAGGAACCGCTCCGATCCTGAGCCGTGCGTGGTCGCGGTGTCCCTGTAGACGGTGTCGCTGTAGACGGTGTCTGTGTAGACGGTGTCTGTGTAGACGGTGTCCCTGTAGACGGTGTCCCTGGAAGAGCCGGCCGGGTCGTCGCCGCCGGTGCCGTCCGCCGGAAAGCCGTCCAGATAGTCAAGGCCCCACCCCGCCGCGCCTTCCGCACCCGCGTCCGGGTACGCGGCCGGGCCACCGAGCCGGACCATGAAACCACCGCTTTGGTCCCGCCCGCGGACGCGACCTGCGCCGCCTGCGCCGCCTGCGCCGCGGACGTCGCCTGAGCCTGGTCCGTCGGCTATGTCGCTGTCACGCGCTTGCGTGACGGCCGGTCCTGGCTCGTTGGCGGCCAGGCTGATGGCGGTGACCTTGGCGCCGGTCAGCACGGTGGCACCGAGCCGGCGCAGCAGCGCACCCGCGGCCCGGCCGTGCAGGTCACCGAGCGGCACGGTCGGCACTCCGATATCGGCGGCACCAGGGCCGCCGAGCAGCGCGGTCTTGATCACCATCGCGGCGAGCGCGAGCGACGCGTCGTCGCCCGCGATGTTCAGCGCCGAGACGACGAACAGATCCCACAGACCGCGCCTGGCCCGCGGCCCCTGGCCGTGGGCGGCGAGCCAATCGCCGAGCCGCCGGTCGTCGGTACCAGGATCGGCCGGGTCCAGCCGGAGGAAGGCGAGCGCGGCACGCACCGCACCTGCCCGCTCCCTGGGCGACAGCAGCGGATAGGTGGCGAGCGCGGACGCCAGATGAAATGGGGCGGGTAGCCCTCGCCTGCGTAGCCGTGCCGCGCCCGCCGGGGTGAGCACCCGAACGTCGAATTTTTCCTGCAGAACGGTATTCGAGGTCATGCCGAGCCGGTCGAGCAGGCCGCGGTAGGCGGTGCAGCAGCGCAGGAAAATGTGCTGGCCGTTGTCCACGGTCAGGCTGCCGCGGGTGAACGAGCAGGTTGCGCCGCCCAGCCGCGGCCGCGCCTCGGCGAGCGTTACGCGCGCACCCGCGTCGCACAGCGCGATCGCCGCCGCAACCCCGGCGAGACCGCCGCCGACCACCACGATGTGCGGCGCTCGGCCGGCCGTCATACCGCGGTAACGTGGGCCGGCCGTCGCGGCGATGCCACGCTGGGTCGCCGTCACGCCAGCCCGCCAGCCAGCGAGCGGGCGGCGACCCATGCTTTCTCCCAGCCAGGAAGCGACATCCGGCCGCTGACCGCCACGGCAGGTGCGGCAGCGATCCGGTCCAGCAGCCGGCGGTAGATCCCGGCCATCGCGGCTGTGCATGCGGCGCTGCGCCTGTCGAGCATTGGCAGCAGCCCGAGCCCAGTCGAGTACCACTCGCGCGCCCGCGCGGCCTCGAATCTGACGAGGTCGGCGAACCTGTTAGGGTCCGCGGCGGGCGGCGGCGAACCGGGCGCAAGCTCGCAGCCGAACCGCTCGATGTCCTGCGCAGGCAGGTAGACGCGGCCGCCTGCGTGATCTTCGCTGATATCGCGCAGGATGTTGGTCAGCTGGAGCGCGACGCCGAGCGAATCGGCCAGCGGCGCCGCCACCCGGGGGTCGGCGGCACCGAAGACACCAAGCGACAGCCGGCCAATCGATCCGGCCACGCACCTGCAGTAGTAGAGCAAGTCGTCGAACGTGCCGTAGCTGGTGCCGCGCACGTCGGCGGAGCAGCCGTCGATGAGCTCGCCGAACGCGGCGAGCGGGATGGGAAAGCGGCCCGCGGCGTCGGCCAGGCCGACGAGGGTGGGGTCGTCCGGATAGCTGGCCGGATCGGCCGCCGCCGCCCTGGCCTGGTCGAGCCGCGCCAGTTTCTCCGGCGCGGTAAGCGTCCCATCGCCTATGTCGTCGATCCGCCGGGCGAACGCGTAGATGGCGCTGAGCGCACGCCGCTTGTCCGGCGGGAGCAGCCGGATGCCGTAAGAGAAGTTGCGTGCCTCGGTCCTTGTGATGTGCTCGCAATGGCGGTAGGCGGCCGCCGTATCGGGGCCCATTGCCCTCGGTGCCGTGGTCAATGGTCACCTCCCCCTCAGGTACGCGCGGATCAGGGCGGCCGCGGTCCGCGCTCGGCCCGGTCGTGGCGTCACGCTCAGCACGTCGAATCCGGCCGGGCTCGCGTCAGGAGCGGCAGAAGCCGCAGGAGTGGCAGGAGTGGCAGGAGTGGCAGGAGTGGCAGGAGTGGAGCCGGCCGCGGCGATCGCGGCGAGGGTGGCCCGGCCGCCCGCCACGTAACCCGCCACGGCCAGCCTCGCCCAGCCGTGCAGGGTGCCGATGAGCGGAGCGCCCTCGGCGAGCAGCCGTCCAGCGCGCTCCGTCTCGAACCGCATGAGCTCGCGGACGGATGGCGGCGCGGCGGCAAGCTTCAGATCTGCCTCAACGCAGCCGAACGCCGCCATGTCCTCCCGCGGCAGGTAGACACGGCCCCTGGCGAAGTCCTCGGCGACGTCCTGCCAGTGCTCCGCGAGCTGCAGCGCGGTGCACACCAGGTCGGATAGCCGTTCACGTTCGGGGGTGGCGGCGCCGAAGATGTGCAGGACGACGCGCCCCACCGGGTTGGCTGACAGGCGGCAGTAGGCGAGCAGATCGTCGAAGGTCGCATACCTGCCGACCTTCTGATCCTGCCGATTGGCTTCGATGAGCATCCTGAACGGCTCCGCGGGAATGGCGCAGTCCGCAGCGGTCCTGGCTACCTCGCGGATAACCCCGAGCCTGGCCGTCGCACCCGGCGAGGTGGCTCCGGGCGAGGTGGCTCCGGGCGAGGTGGCTCCGGGCGAGGTGGCTCCGGGCGAGGTGGCTCCGGGCGAGGTGGCTCCGGGCGCAGCGGCTTCTGCAGAGAAGGCACGGTCAAGATCGTCCTCAACCGCGTCGAGCGCCCGCAGGCGGTCCCCGGTCCGGTCGGTGGTTTCCGCCACATCAGTGGCGACCCAGCCGGCTAGCAACGGGAACTGCTCGTCACCGATGTCATCCACCAGGCGCGCGAAGCGGTAGACGGCCATCAGGTTGCGGCGGTACGCGCGCGGCAGGATCCGGAGTGCGACAGGGAAGTTCTCGCCCGTGGCCCGGTCCGAGAGGGCATCAGTGCCCGCCGCGCTGCCGCCAGCGCACGCCTGGATAGCGGCGCCTCGGGTACCGTTCCCACCGCTCACTGGCGTCGCCTCGCGCGTCACGATCTCTATTTCGGCACACTTCTCAAGCTATTGCAAACAATGACATAAGCGTCACGTCAGATGCATGACATAAATGTCAGATCAGGCGACGCTCCGTACCAGCGGAATTACCCAGCCGCGGGTCACGCAACCCCCTGCGCAAATCCGGCGTACTTGTGGCCGGCTGGTTACGGCGCCGCCAGGCTCACCTGCCGTGGGCACCCGACACAGTTACCCTGCGCACCAGCCCGATCGCAAGCCGCCGCGCCGCCTCTGGTTTACCGCTGAACCACCACTGAGCCGCCAGTGGGCCCGCCAGTGGGCCGCCCCGGTGGTTGCCACCGGCCGGCCTCGCCGACTCGTGGCGTTCCCCGCGCTAGCTTCCTGCGGCTGTCCACGCGGTACAAGGAAGCCTCGAAACCTGACGTGACGCGGCCGGCCAGGTTACCCGATTCCACGGCTCGGCTTTCCCTCCCTAAGCCGCTGACGCGGAGTTTTTCCGCGGCCCGTGTAGCCCACGGCCGGTACGGTCTGCCGCGGGCAGTCGGTTTCGCCGGCGAAACTCAGCAGTTTCCCCCGCGAAACGTGCGGGCCCTCCGTCGTTACTCTCGGCCATATCGTTACCTTGGCCAGCGACATATTTCCGCCGGCCATGCCCCGGATCACTGGGCGCCCGTCCTCACTCTCTGCCCTGCTGCCGGCTCTGGCCCTGGTGCCGGCTGCTCTTTGCCCCTGCCGCCAGCTCAGCCCTTCGTCCCGATTGCCTCGTCACTGGTCAAGCCGATTCATTGCGCGCTTGAGAAACGCGTCAGAGCATCCGGCCAGCTTTTGGTTAGATGATCAGACGACGACGCCGCGAACATGAACCTGTGCAGAGGATCACGACCATGTCAGCCGACAGTCCACGTCCACGCCGCTGGGTGCCGCGCCACTGGATGCGGTGGCTGGTGGGCGCCGTCGTCGTCATCGCCGCGCTGGCGGTAGGCGGCCCGTTCATCTACATCCATTTCGTGGCGGCCAAGGCGCCGGCGCCGTTCTCCATCGCCACGAAGACTCATGGCACCCAGCCGGCGGCGCCCGCCGCCTCCACGTCCGCGACCGTGCCTGCGACAGCTACGCCGCTGGCCGGGACCTGGACCGTGGTGAGCGGCTCACAGGTCGGCTATCGCGTCAACGAAGTCCTCTTCGGCCAGCAGAACACCGCTGTCGGCCGGACGAGCGCCGTCAACGGCCATCTCACGATCACGGGTCATGCGGCGGCCGCAGGCACGTTCACCGTGGCGATGGCCACGGTGAAGAGCGATCAAAGCCAGCGCGATGTGCAGTTCAACGGCCGGATCATGGACACGTCAAGCTACCCGACGGCCGCTTTCACCCTGACCCACCCGATCAGCCTTGACCCACCGCCGGCCGCGGGCGCGACCAGGACCTACACCGCGCAAGGCAACTTAACGCTGCGCGGCCAGACCCGTCCGGTCACCTTCAAGCTGACGGCCGAGCATGTCGCAAGCACCATCAAGCTTTCGGGCTCGATTCCCGTCACGTTCGCCATCTGGGACATCCCCAACCCCAGCTTCGGGCCGATCACCACCCAGAACCACGGTTCGCTCGAGTTCCTGCTCAACCTCAGCCGTTCCTGACGCCCGGGACCGAACGGGCCGACCCCCGCCAGCTTCAGGTTCGCCAGACCAGGACGAGCGCGCAGTCATCGGCATGCCCGGTCTTCATGGCACGCACAAGTTCGGCGGCGCCCTGCCTGAATCCTGTGGTAACCAGGCGATCGGCCTCCGCGAGCAGGCGGTCGATGCCGGCGTCGATGTCCCGGCCAGGCGCCTCCACCAGCCCATCGGTGTAAATCAGCAGCGCGTCGCCCTGCCGCAGGATGCCGCGCTCAGGAATGCAGCGCAGGTCCGCGACTACGCCGAGCACGATCCCCCGTGCCTGCGTTATCCGCCAGCTCCCGCTGCCCGCGTCGAACTGGACCGCGGGCGGATGCCCGGCCGAATAAAGCACGTACTCGCCAGTCATCAGGTCCAGCGCCAGGTGAATGGCGGTAACGAAGCCCTCGGTGGTGGCGCCACGGCGCAAGTACGCGTTACAAGCGCCAAGGAACTCTTCCTTCGGTACCGACCCGAGCAGTCCCCCGAACGCACCGGAGAGCAGCAGCGCGCGCGTCCCAGCGTCGATCCCCTTGCCCGAGACATCGACGAGCGCCAGTTCCAGCGCCTTACCGTCCGCTGCGGACACCACGAAGTCCCCACCGAACGACGATCCGCCGGCCGGTTCAAGCACGACCCGCGAACCCCAGCCACTCGGCAGGGCGGCCAGCCGCCCCTGCGCACGCAGTCGGTCCCTCAGCTCGATGAGCATCTGGTCGCCGCGCAGCCCGCGCACGCCGAGCTTCTCCCTTGTCCTCGCGAGCACGTAGGCGAAGGCAGCGACGACGACAATGGTGGCGATGATCCCTGGCCCAGCCCGGCCCGCCATCACGTCGTAGGCGAGCATCAATGCGACGACGGCGAACAGGATCCGCAGGGCCCGCACCCGCAGCAGCAACCCGCCCGCGAGGACCGGCAGGATCATGACCCCGGGTGAGAACCACGACTCGGACACATGCACGGCTGCCACGCCGATGACGATCGTCGCGGCCGCGAGCACGGCGGACAGCCGCCGGTTGCGGGTGATGAACTGCCTGCGCGCGAACGCCCGTACCCGCCTGCCACGTGCGATGAGCGCGGCGAGCGGGCCTGCGAGCTGGCGGGAAACCATGATGCGGGCACTGTAGCTCCGTAATGGCTGGCGAGCACGTTTCACGGCCAAAGCAACGCGCCCCGCCTTCCGACACAGGCACGCGCTTGCGTGTTGCGCGCCTGCCCGAGTGCGACCGGGCACGGCAGGAAAACCATTCGCCGCGGCGGGTGCAAGCGGGTACGAAGGCAAGCATGGATGAGCCCTATCCTGTACGCCCGATCACGGAAGACGAGTTCGCGGGCATGTACGCCATCGACGAACACGCCTTCCACACGCCCTGGCCCGCTGAGCCCGAGATTCAGCACTTCAGTGAGCGGTTCGAGTTCGACAGGAGCCTGGCTGCCTTCGACGGCGCCGTGATCGCCGGTTCCGCCTGCGTATTCAGCATCAGGCTGGGCGTGCCAGGTGCTGTCCTGCCAGCGGCCGGGGTCAGTGGTGTATCCGTGCTGCCGCCGCACCGCCGCCGCGGCATCCTGCGCAGCCTGATGACGCGACAGCTTGCCGACATCCATGACAGGGACGAGCCGATCGCCGCGCTGTGGGCGTCGGAGGCCGGCATCTACGGGCGCTTCGGCTACGGGATGGCATCGACGCACGCCTCGTTCAACATCCGCCGCGGTGACGGGCGGCTCACGCCCGACGCGCCGTCCGATCCGGGGCTGCTGCTGCGGA
>Ga0335080_10005379_pt1 | contig 13169 bp, 10 predicted proteins | sample Lox_Sample_34_FD_206720 | JGI IMG/M metagenome (GOLD analysis project Ga0335080, IMG submission 206720) | Soil microbial communities from Loxahatchee National Wildlife Refuge, Florida, United States - Lox_Sample_3.4 | ecosystem: Environmental > Terrestrial > Soil > Wetlands | place: USA... | reverse complement strand
CTCTGGGAAGTCATTCCCCAGGCCGGATTCGGCCAAATGAAGAGCTTTGGCCAGGAAAACGACACCGTCGTCTACACCCCAAACGGCACGACTTTTCACTGGCAGGCATCCGGTACCGGCGACCCGACTTGGGACAGCATGATTTTGCAGATCCTCCCCTCCTCCAGCCAGTACAATCTCGGCGCGTTCGGCGCCGTTCCCGGAACCTTCACCGGCCCCGACGGAACCGTCAACGAAGACGTCATTTGGGGCAGCCAGTTCGGCGACGGCGGCGCCAGCCAGCAAGGCGTTCCATTCGCTACCGGCGCGCCCTTCCTGTACGGCACCACCAGCTTTGCACTCCCGCCCTTCGATAACGCCCAGGGCAATCCCGGCACCATCAACGCCAATTGGACCGAAACCTGGATGTTCAGCCCCATTCCGGATGGCACGTGCAAAGATTGCCATGATGGCCGCGGTTCTGCAGTCAGCATTCGCAATCAGAGCCTGGGTGAAGACATAGGCATCGTGGGCACCGAGTTCTTTCTCCATTATGAAAGCGGCCGCGCGCCTGGCCGTGCGGGCGGCGATCCACTCGCCACTCGCGACGCTCTAAGCCTGGGCGGGTGGACGTTGAATGTACATCATGCGTTCGAGCCGCTCCTCACGCTGTATTGCGCAGGTGGATCCTGCACGCCGTACTCGCTCGTGCCCAAGGCTCTCTTTCTCGGGGATGGAAGAGTCCGCTCCTCGGCCGAAGTCCAGGCCCCGCTGATTGTCGGGTCCAATCTGCAACTCACTTCCGAAGATGGCAGCGAGATATATGTCTTCGATGGAGCGACGGGAAAGCACACTCAGACCTTGCGACCGATGACCGGAGCCGTGCTCTACAACTTCGGGTACGACGCCAACGGCCTGTTGATCACAATCACCGACGGCAGCGGCAACGTCACCACCATTCAGCGCGATGGCAACGGTCATCCCACCGCGATCGTTTCCCCTTATGGTCAGAGCACGAGCCTGAGTGTCGATAGCAATGGATATCTAAGTCAGGTCACGGATCCTATGGGCCACGCGATCAAGCTTACGAGCAGCGCGCTCGGGTTGCTCGCAAGCTTCAAAGACGCCAACGGAAATCTCTATAACTTCCAGTACGACAGCAACGGATTCCTGACCAAGGATTCCGATCCTGCCGGCGGCATACTGAACCTGGCCATTACCAACAACAGCAACGGCTACTCTGTGACCGAGACCACCGCTCAGGGCAGGACCAATAAAAGCGCAGTCGTCTTCTCAAACACCAGTTCGTCCACCACGCAGGCGTTTACAAACACCTGGCCGAACAGTCTGGTGGCGAGCGAGTCTGACACACAGCAAGCGGGGCAACTCTCCGAGAGCATCGCGCTGCCGAATTCGAGCGGGTACAGCAAGACAATGGGGCCCGATCCGCGATGGGGCATCCAGCTTCCGATTGCTACCAGCGAATCCCTGACTCGCGGCAGCCTGACCATGAAGATCGCGAGCAGCCGCACGGCCAGTCTGAACAACCCCGCCGACCCCTTCAGCCTGGTCACGCAGACCGATGCGGAGACAGTAAATGGCCGTAAGTATAGTTCTGTATTCACCGCAGGCAACAGAACCTATGTCGACACGACTCCGCAAGGGCGCAAGACCACGACGGTACTCGATGAGCTGGAGAGAATCAGCAGTGTGCAAGCGACTGGGTTGGCATCAACCAGCTTCACGTACGACGGCCGGGGAAGACTGGCGTCTTTCACGCAGGGCACGCGGGACACGACCTTCGCCTACGATGGCGATGGAAACCTGGAGAGCGTGACCAATCCTCTCGAGCTCACGCGCAGCTTCACCTACGACGCCGATGGGCATCTGCTCACCACGACCCTCGAAGACGGGCGGGTGGTGAATTTTTCCTATGATGCCAATGGAAACCTGACCTCGATCACGCCGCCGGGATCATCCGCTCATAGCTTCGGATTTTCGGCGGTGAACCTGCCGACGTCCTATACACCACCGGTCGTAGCGGGGGGCGGAGCTACAACTTATGCCTTCAGCGCGGACCGCGAGATGAGCAAGATGACTCGTCCCGATGGGCAGGTCGTCAATTACAACTACGACGCTGCCGGTCGGCTGTCTTCCGTGTCCTTGCCCACGGCCACCTTGAGCTTTGCATACGATTCGGGTACGGGCAATCTGGTCACGTCCGCGCTACCGGGAGAAACGATTGCCTACGCTTACAATGGTTCCTTGCCCACCGCCTCCAGCTGGACGGGCACGATTGCGGGCAGTGTCAGCCGTGCTTATGACAACAATTTCTGGTTGACCTCGCAGACCATCAATGGCGGCAGCAGCATCGTCTTTGCCCACGACAAAGACGGTCTGGTGAGCAAGACGGGCGCCGCCACCTTAAAGCACAACGCCAAGACCGGTCTGTATACCGGCAGCACCCTGGGGAGCGCCAAAGACACGATTGCCTACAGTGATTTCGCGGAACCAAAGACTTATTCCGCCAAATACGGCACCACAGTTCTCTACAAAGTCGCCTACACCCGCGACAACCTCGGCAGGATCATCACTCTGAAAGAAACCATCGGGGGCAAGCCCACCACTTATAGCTATACGTACGACAATGCCGGCCGTTTGACGACGGTAAAGAACGGCGGTTCAACAACCGCCACTTACGCGTATGACAACAATTCCAATCGCTTATCGGTCACCACACCTTCCGGCACCGTGAACGCCACCTATGACGCCCAGGATCGGCTGCTTACTTATGGCAAGGCTTCGTACAGCTACACCGCCAACGGCGAACTTGAGTCGAAAATGGAGGGTTCACAGCTGACCAGCTATCGGTACGACGCGCTCGGCAACCTGACAACGGTCACCTTGCCGGACGGCAATCAAATCAGCTACATCATTGACGCTGAAAATAACCGCCTGGGGAAGAAGTTGAACGGCACCGTGGTTGCGGGGTTTTTATATGACGATAATCGCGTGGTCGCACAGCTGAATTCGAGTAATGAACTCGTGAGCCAGTTTATCTACGGCAGCGGCGCCAACTCTCCTGACTATGCGGTCATCGGCGGCGTGACGTACCGCATTTTCTCCGATCACCTGGGAAGTCCGCGCCTGGTCGTAAATTCCGCGACCGGCCAGATCGCGGAACGAATCGACTACGACGAATACGGCAACGTCATCAATGACACGAACCCCGGCCTCCAACCCTTTGGCTTCGCCGGCGGCCTCTATGACCAGGATACAAAGCTGGTACGTTTCGGCGCGCGTGATTACGACGCCAGCTCGGGGCGTTGGACGGCCAAAGATCCAATCCGCTTTGACGGGGGCGACAGCAACTTGTATGGCTATGTACTAAACGACCCGCTCAACCTGATCGATCCTACCGGCCTAAAGGATGAGTGCAACTGTCCTAAGGAAGCCACCAAGGCCTGGGAACAAATGCGAAACTCGGTGGGTGATCATTGGCTGAAGAATTGGCAGAACGCCGTACAACAAAAAGTTGGAGCAGAGGCGGAAAGATCTGCATGGGCGCAGTACGAGGAGGTCATGAAGTGGACGGAGCCGAAGTCCTGGTTTAAATCATGGAGGTTCGACTGCCTCGCGAAGAAGGGCTTAGTCAAGAAGTGGAAGGTACATGTAGAGGACGACCCTCTTGAACCAGGTGAGCTTGAAGTGCAGAGATAGAAGCGACTGAGGTCAACGGACCGGCAGTTGGAGCGCCGCTGAGATTTCCGTTCCCACAGACGCGCAAAGCACCGATACGGAAGCAGATACCGCGACCTGAGGACCTGCTTTTTCTGGCCGACAACGGAGAGATTAGTTCGAAACCTAGGCCTGCGTACGATCGAGAAACTCGGAATGCCAGGCCATCTGGATCGCTTCGAGTTTGGACTCGTTGGACTTAGCCGGATCGTCTTTGAAACCGGGGAGTTCGGTCACATATTTATGCAGGTCGGTGAAGCGCACCGCCAGCGGATCGACTTCAGGATGAGCCTCCGAGAGAAGAATTCCAATATCTTCCGCATCGCTCCAGGTAAGTTCTTTAGGCATGGTGACTCCGCTTTTGGCTGCTCGCTTTTCGTTGTTCGCTGTTCGGCGCTCGCTCACCCTCTTGGCCGCCCGCTTGATCGCGCCGGAGCACGAGGACATTTCAAGCGAAAGGCAGCGAAGCAGCAATCAGCGAACAGCGGGTTTAATGTTCTTCCGAAACATAGTTTCGATTCCATGCCGGGATTTCCACGACCACTTTGCCCGGCTTGCTGATCACGGCCTGACAACCGAGACGCGAGTTTAGCTGAAGGTCGGCAGCCATGTCGAGCTTGTCGGCTTCGTCGTCTTCCATGTCCGTCAAGAGGTTGGCGCCTTCTTTGACCCAGACGTGGCAGGTGGTACACGCGCAGTTGCCACCGCAGGCATGGTCGAGCTTGACGCCGTGATTGAGCGCGACGTCGAGAATGGATTCCTGCTTGCCGTGATCTTTGTAAGGAAGCTTGCCGTGCTCGAAGGTGACCGTTTTTCCTTCCGGAAGGAAGGTGACCTCAACGGTATTTTCGCCCGGCGACTCCATGGTTGCAGTTCCGCTAGCTTGATTTTTTTCGTTCGACATAGTGCTCCAAAGATTTTGGTTGCTAGTAGTGGCTAGCAGCTATTTAAACTCCGCTTTCGCGACGGGATGGCCCGCCTCCGGGCCTTCCTCGATGTCCGTATGTTCGATGTCTTTGCCTTTTAGGGCGGTCGCAACTGCCGTATCCATCATCAGTTCGGCGAGGCGCATGGTTCCCGTATTCAGCTCGTCGATCGCCTTGCGAATCGCCGAGTAGTCTTCGCCGTCTTTCGCTGCAATCAGTTTCTGTTCGAACGCTTCCGCATTGCTGCGTTCGTCGCTGGTGAGTTCGAGCCACGCTGGATTCCGCTTTCCCTTAGCCAGCGCAGTAAGAATCGTTTCAGCTTCGCGCCGGGCCTCGATCACTTGGCGCTGCCGGAAGTCTTCTTCGGCGTAATCGAATGATTCGAGCAGCATATTCTCGACCTGCTCGTCGGTGAGCCCATAACTTGGCTGAACGTCGATCTCAGCTTCCTTGCCGCTGCGCTGCTCGCGGGCGGAGACATGCAGAATGCCGTTGGCGTCGATCAGGAACTTGACCTCGACACGCGGCATTCCAGCGACCATCGGAGGAACTCCCTTCAGGTCGAAGCGCGCCAGAGAGCGGCAATCGCGGGCCAGCTCGCGCTCGCCCTGCAGGACATGTATCGCAACGTTCGTTTGTCCATCGACCTGCGTCGTGTAGTACTGCGTCGCGGAGGCCGGGATCGTCGAATTGCGCAGGATGATCTTGTCGGTCACTCCACCTGCGACTTCGATGCCGAGCGACAGGGGAGTCACATCGAGCAGGAGCATTTCCTTTGTGACCTCGGATCCGCCGCCGAGAATATTGGCCTGCACCGCCGCACCGAGAGCCACGACTTCGTCGGGATTCAAGTCCGTATGCGGAATCCGGCCAAAGAGATCCTGCACGAGCTGCCGGACCTTGGGAATGCGGGTCGATCCCCCGACGAGCACGACTTCGTCGATCTGGTTGGGCTTCAGGCCCGCATCTTTCAGCGCCTGCTTTGTCGGACCGGCCGTGCGATCGATGATCGGCTGAATCAGGCCTTCGAACATCTCGCGCGTGATCTCGCGCCGATAGCGCTTGCCGTCGGGAAGTTCGACATTCAGCCGGGTCGAGGGCTGCGACGAAAGCGTGATCTTAGCCTCGATGACGGCCTTCCGAATCTGCTGAACGGCTTCTCCGTTGCGGCGAAGATCGAGCCCAAGATCGCCGCGGATGTCATCGAGCGCGATGGTAATGAGGAGGTTGTCAATGTCGTCGCCGCCGAGATGCGTGTCGCCGTTGGTCGCGACGACTTCGAAGATTCCGTCGTGCAGCTTGAGTATCGAGATGTCGAAGGTGCCACCGCCAAGATCGTAGACAGCAACAATACCGTTCTGCCTCTTATCGAGGCCGTAAGCAAGCGCGGCTGCCGTGGGCTCGTTGACGAGGCGAAGAACGTCGAGGCCGGCGATACGACCTGCATCTTTGGTAGCTTGCCGCTGCGCGTCATTGAAATACGCAGGGACGGTGATGACGGCCTTTCGGACCGAGCCGCCGAAGAAGCGTTCGGCATTGCGCTTGAGCTGGCGCAGAATCAACGCCGAGATTTCTGGCGGGGTGTAAGTGCGCGGACCAACCCGGATGCGGAGAACTTCGCCGGGCTGCAGATCATCAGCAAGGCGGAAGGGAAACAACTTCAGCTCTTCCTGAATGTCTTCCACGCCACGTCCCATGAGGCGTTTGACCGAGTACACTGCGCGATTGGCACTCTCGATCAAGTACTTGCGGGCGGCGTTGCCGACGATGGTCTCGTTCTTTTCATCCAGGGCGACGACAGAAGGAACGAGATTCAATCCATCTTCACCGGGTATGACAGTGGGCACACCGCCCTGCATGAATGCCACCAGCGAGTTCGTGGTGCCGAGATCAATGCCGATGATGTTGTCAGATGCCATTTGTATTTGTAATTTGTGATTTGTAATTGGTAATTGAAAAACCCGGCATTCGCGGTTCGAATTGCAAATTGGAAATTACCAATTACAAATTACTATTCCAGCGCCTCGTTCACATCTCTCACCAAATTCCGTATATAGTTCCGCCGGTTGAGCACATCGACCATGCGGTTGCGGATTCTGATGAGTTCCTCTTCCGTTCCACTATCGACGGCCGCATCCCACTTTTTCCATTCGCCCTGAAGTTCGACGAACAGCGCCTCATACTTTTCTTCGAGCGAGAGCTTAGCCTTGCCGATCTCTTCGAGCAAAGCGGGATCGTCCTCGCCCATCTTTTTTTGTGCGCGGAGCTCTTCGAGATGCAGGTTGAGTTCGAAGACTTCTTCGAGCAGATCGGGCGGGACTACCTGCTTTTTCAACTCCCCGGTGGCGCGAGCTTTTTCGGTGGCCTGTTTCGATTGCTCTTCGAGTTCCACGCCTTCGAGGCGCAACAGATACTGGGTGCGTTTTATGGGATCTTTCAAGGTGCGGTAAGCGTCGTTCAGCATGGAGCTTTGCTCGAGACTCCAGGCGCGCTCTTGCGGCTCAGCCTGGGCGAACACGTCGGGATGCAGGCGGCGGCTGAGCGCATAGAATTCGCGCTCCAGAGCGGAGGCATCGAGTTCGAGCTTGCGGGGAAAGCCAAAGAACGTGAAATAGTCAACGGGAGCGGCGGGCTGGACCTTGCCGCAGGCGCTGCAAAAGTGCTGGGCGCGCATCGTGCCGCAGGACCAGCAACTCTCGGTAGCTTCGCCGGGCACGATGGTCGATGATTTGGATTCGGTATTAGCCATACACAATTTGGGGCGGACGATTTGCCCGCCCCAGAATCCCCTTTTTCCGGCCTTTCCGAGCCGGGCGAACTGCGCGAACACGAGTGGCCGCGCGACACAGTCTACGCCGAGAACGAACTGCCGCAGCCGCAGGATTTCGTCGAGTTTGGATTCACAAAGACGAATCCCTGCTGCATCAGCGTTTCCTGATAGTCAAGAATCATCCCGTGCAGATAGATGAACGACTTGGGATCGACGAACACGCGCACATCGTCGAACTGAAAGATGCGGTCGCGGTCGCGCGGCTGGGTGTCGAAGCGGATGTTGTAGCTCAGGCCAGAACAGCCTCCGCCCTGCACGCCGAGACGCAGGCCGCCCTGTTCGGGCGAGACGCCTTCTTTCTGCATCGCGGTACGAATCCTGGCAATCGCCTTGTCCGTGACCTGGATGCCTTTGGCGGGCGCAGGCGTTGCTGCAGGAGAAGCCTGTGGCTTCTCGGTGTCGGCGTCGTCTTTTACTACCTGGTCCATAATTCTGTGACGTGCGGGGACGCGCTTCGGCGCGTCGGTTTTTCGCCGGAGGCGGGGCAAGCCCCGTCTCTACGTAAGTTCGATCTTACTTTGCCTCGACCGCTACCGGCTTCGCAGATTCCTGCTTCTTCTTCCAGTCGCCGATGGCGGCGCGGATCGCGTCCTCGGCCAGCACGGAGCAGTGAATCTTCACGGGCGGCAGGGCCAGTTCTTTCACGATCTCGGTGTTCTTGATGGCAAGGGCCTCGTCGATCGTCTTGCCCTTCACCCACTCGGTGGCGAGTGACGACGATGCAATGGCCGAGCCGCAACCGAAAGTCTTGAACTTTGCGTCTTCAATGACGTTGGTCTGCGGATTGACTTTGATTTGCAGCTTCATGACGTCGCCGCACTCGGGAGCGCCAACCAGGCCGGTGCCCACGTCGCTGGAGGCCTTGTCCATCGAACCCACGTTGCGTGGATTGTTGTAGTGGTCAATGACTTTATCGCTGTATGACATTGCTAGCTCCTCACCTCGTTTTAGGTACAGCCAGGGCTAAAGCCCATTTTCTTAACATCTCAACGCGGCCCTCAAGAGCCGCTTTTCCACGATGGCGCCTTCTGCCAACGTGCCTTCGACCTTCGCTGCCCGGCGCCAGAGAATCAGCGCCCGCGCTCCGGTTCTAATGCGCTTCCGCGGCCCACTTCACGTTCTTCAGATCGACACCCTCTTTCGCCATCTCGTAGAGGGGCGAGAGTTCGCGCAGACGGGTCACGGTGTCGACCACGCGGTCGGCAACGTAATCGACTTCGGCCTGGGTGTTGAAGCGGCCGATGCCGAAGCGAATCGAACTATGCGCCAGGTCGTCGCCTGTGCCGAGAGCCTTTAATACATAAGATGGCTCAAGCGTCGCGGAGGTGCATGCCGATCCGCTCGAAACTGCGATATCGTTAATGCCCATCAGCAGGGATTCGCCCTCAACATACGCAAAGCTGATGTTCAGGTTACCGGGCAGACGGTGTTCCGTCGAGCCGTTGATATAGACCTCATCGAGGCGGCTCATGATGCGGTCGCGCAAGCGGTCCCGGAGGCCGGCGAGCTTAACGGCTTCCTGCGGCATTTCTTCCTGTGCGAGCGCGCACGCTTTGCCGAGGCCGACGATACCGGGGACGTTCAACGTGCCGCTTCTCATGCCGCGCTCGTGGCCGCCACCGTCGATGAGCGGGACCAGCTGCACGCGCGGATTCTTGCGGCGCACGTAGAGCGCGCCCGCGCCCTTGGGGCCATAGAGCTTGTGGCCGGTGATCGAGGCTACATCGATATTCATCTGGTTGACGTCGATGGGCACTTTGCCGATCGCCTGTACGGCGTCGGTATGGAAAACAACGCCGCGTTCGCGGCACAGCTTGCCGATTTCCGCGATCGGCTGAAGCACACCGATCTCATTGTTGGCGGCCATGATGGTGACGAGAATTGTCTTGTCGTCGAGAGCGCGCTTCAGGTCGTCGAGATCGACCAGTCCGTCCTTGCGCACCGGCAGATAGGTCACGCGGAAGCCGAACTTCTCGAGATGCTTGCACGTGTCGAGCACAGCCTTGTGCTCGGTGACAGCCGTGATGACGTGGTTCCCTTTCTCGCGGTACATTTCGGCGACGCCCTTGATGGCCAAATTGTCGCTCTCGGTCGCGCCCGAGGTGAAGATGATCTCCTTGGCGGTCGCGCCGATCAGCTTGGCAATCCGTTCACGCGAGAGCTCGACCGCTTCTTCGGCCACCCATCCAAACGGGTGATTGCGGCTGGCGGCGTTGCCGAACTTCTCCATGAAATAGGGCAGCATTTCTTCGAGCACACGCGGATCCATGGGAGTGGTCGCGTGGTTATCCATATAGATGGGCAGCTTGATGCCGTTGGGGGCGGTGCGATGCTCCTCGCCGTTCTTGCTAGGGGTCGCCGTCTTGACCTCGGTGCTCATGATTCCATTTCTCCTTCAATTCCTTCGAAAAGCTCTAGGAAAGCGTTACCAGATCCGCCGACTTTCCAACCCTGGGTTTTTGGACTTCGATGATTTCCGGTTCTTCTTTCATCTGAGATATTTTGATGTTCTTGAGAACCTGCTCGATGCTCTCGTTCACCTTGCGCAGCGGCTCACGAATGGTGCAGCGGTCACTCTGATCGCACTCACCGCGCAACGTGACGCATGAAGTAATAAAGAGCGGCCCATCGATCGCCTTGATGACCTCGAACGCAGAAATCGCCCGCGGGTCGCGCGTCAGGGTGTATCCACCATTGATGCCATGCTGGGAGCGAACCAGTCCCACCTTCGCAAGCCGCTGCAGGATTTTCGCCAGGGCCTCCTGGGGAATGCCGTAGGCATCGGCAACGTCTTTGGCGCTGCACGCCCCCTGGTCGAGGTGCTCGGCCAGATGCTTCATCGCCATGAGTCCGTAGTCGGCTTTCTTGGTTAACTTCAGCATGGTAGCCCCAAGGCTGCAAAGGCGACCAATCAAGTCGTATTAAACTACGACTTTTTAGGTCGCCTTTATTCTAATCCCGCTGGCCGACGTCTGGCAAGCGGCGTCAGGCAGCCGCTGAAATCGCCGGCTGAACGGTAAGTTTATTTTGGTAAACGGCTTACGGGCTGTGCGGCAAAACGTATCGGCGACGGCGTGGGGAACTTCTGGAGCGGATCCATGCCTGATTTGAACTGGAGACGTCTCCCACTTGGGGACTTGACTTTCTCCACTGGCGGTCTCAAAATACGGCCAATTTCCATAAAAACGGGAATTCCCTCTCGAAACGCCCTAGTCCGCGAAGCTTATGACGCCGAGCCAGCCCGCGCCGCCAGGCAAACAAAAAGTCGCCCCCGACCAATGCAAACACCCGCAAGTGCAGATCGTGTCACGCGACGAAGACTCCGAGTATGTCGAGTGCAAGGAGTGTGGGGAGATCTTCGAATCGAGTGAATTCAAGGATATGGAGATCGAGGCGCGGAAGCGAAAGGATGAAGAATAAGGTCGCAGGGGGGCTTCAGCTCTTTCGTGGAAACGCAGCCCCTTTTCTTACCTCAATAATAAGGTTGCCCACGGAGTCCAAGTGAAACGCCTTTTGCTGCGGAACGATCGTGGTCGCGCTATATTCGGTAATTACCGCCGGTCCTTTTAGTATGAGGTTTCGCGGGAGGCCGCTCCGGTCGTAGACGGGCGTGGGAACGGCCCGCGTCTCGAAAACTACGGGTACGCGTTCGAGGGGAGCTACGCGGGAAGTCGACTGCCGGGGTTCTCCGGGTGCCAGCAGTTTGGGTCGCGGGGTGTGGATGACTGCCCGTAAACGCAAGGTTACGATCTCGATGTCGCGGCCGGCATGGTGATATCCGAAGCGGCGTTGATGTTCGTGGTGGAAGCGGGCAAAGACGTCCTTGCCTCCACTCTTGACGATGGGAACGTTCAGCTCGTAGCCTTGCCCGCAATAGCGCAGGTCGAGGCTCCTTTTATGGTGGAGCTGGCCCCTCCATTCTTCGGCGCGAAATTCTCTTAGCGCGGCTGCTTCCAGATTGTGGAATTCCTTCTCAATATCCGCGCGCGGCAAGCTGGAACCAGCTCGCCACAGCACGGTTCGGGAAAAGTCTTTGACCACGTCGCTCTCCAGAATTCCGATGGCAGAGAGAGCGCCTGGATGAGCGGGAACGATAACCGTCGGAATGGCCAGAGCCTCGGCGAGTTCGCAGGCGTGAAGGCCTCCCGCACCGCCGAATGCGACCAGGGCGAAATCGCGGGGATCATAACCGCGCTCGATGGAGACGACTCGCAACGCGCGCTCCATGTTACCGTTCACCACACGCACGACTCCCGCCGAGAACTGCTCGATACTCAACCGTGAACCCTGCTTCTTAAGCCACTCGGATGTAATGCGGCGCGCGCGTTCGAGGTCGAGCGTGAACCCGCCGCCTAAAAAACGATTTGGGCGCAACCTCCCAAGCAACAGGTTGGCATCGGTAACGGTAGGAAGCGCTCCGCGGCCGTAGCAGATGGGGCCGGGGTCAGCGCCGGCGGATTCTGGACCGACGCGCAGGAGACCACCGGCGTCGAAGCGGGCTAGCGATCCGCCGCCGGCGCCGACGGTGTGAATCTCGAGCATTGGGACGCCTACGGGAAGGCCGGCTATCTCAGTTTGGCTTCCGGTTTGAACGGCGCCCTGGACGGCAGCGACGTCGGTCGAAGTGCCGCCCATATCGAAGGTCAGAATTTTCGTGAAGCCGCTGCGGGCTGCGGTTGCGTGCGCGCCGACCAGTCCACCGGCAGGACCGGACAAAACCGTGCGGACGGGCTCGCGGCTGGCGGAGGCTAGTGCCGTGATTCCACCGCTGGATTGCATGACGAAGACGCGAGACTTGGAGCCGCCTCCCCGCTTCGCCGAGCTACTTGTCTCAGTCGCTGAACGCCGCGCCACATGCGCAACGCTGGTGGCCAGGTTTTCCATGTAGCTCTGCATGAGGGGTTGAAGATAAGCGTTCACGACAACCGTGCTGGTGCGTTCGTATTCGCGGAACTCGGGAAGAATTTTGTGCGAAACCGATAGCGGTTTGCCAAGTTCGTTCAATGCAGCGGCAACTTTCGTTTCGTTCGCTGAGTTCGCAAACGAGAAGAGTAGAGAGATGGCAATTGCCTCCGGCTGAGCGCAAGATACCTGGTCGCGAAGGCGCGCCAATTCCGCGGGCGCGGGATGCTCAAGGACCTGGCCCTCAGCGCCGACCCTTTCTCTTACGCCGAAACGCAACTCGCGCAGGACGAGGGGAGGAACGCGGTCGAAGAAGAAATCGTATAGCCTGGGGCGCGCCTGGCGACCGATCTCGATGACGTCTTCGAACCCGGCTGTGGTAACCAGCGCAACGCGTGCACCCTTTCGTTGCAGAAGAGCGTTGGTGCCAACCGTCGTGCCGTGGAGCAGCGTCAGTCCTGGTCCCGCGCCGAATTTTTGCAGGGCCTCGGCGATGGCTCGCGAGGGATCGTCGGGAGTCGAGAAGACTTTGAGAGTTCTGAGGCGGCCACGCTCCACCCAGACGCTGTCGGTAAAAGTCCCGCCAGTGTCGATGGCAACGCGCAGGTTGGAACGGAGAGCGGCACCCATAGAGGAAGAGTGTGAACAAGAGAGACTAGCACGGAGATCGTGGAAGATGGCGCATATTGCGCCCAAGGCGGTGCCGCAAGCATTACGGCTTTTCGACGCGGCCCTGCCGTATGCTTAGACAGCGCATCGATTTCGAAAGGCACAAGTGAACGGGAAGACCTGGA
>Ga0335080_10005378_pt1 | contig 13170 bp, 10 predicted proteins | sample Lox_Sample_34_FD_206720 | JGI IMG/M metagenome (GOLD analysis project Ga0335080, IMG submission 206720) | Soil microbial communities from Loxahatchee National Wildlife Refuge, Florida, United States - Lox_Sample_3.4 | ecosystem: Environmental > Terrestrial > Soil > Wetlands | place: USA... | reverse complement strand
GGGTAGGACAGCTCCTCCGTCGTCGAGACGATCGGGACCTTGTGCCTCAGGACGGCCTCGACCTGCGGCCACACCTTCTTGAGGGCCGAGCTCGTGCAGAGGACGGCGACCTGCGGCCTCGTCCTCCTGATCGCGGCCGCGGGGTCGGTCCCGACCTCGATCCCGCTCTTCTTCCCGAGGCCCACCACGTCGCCCAGGTCCCGGCCGGCCTTGCCGGGGTCGATGTCCACCGCGGACACGATCTTGAAGTTCTTCCGGGCCGCGAGCTGGCGGGCGACGCCCGCCCCGATCGGCCCCAGGCCCATGATCATCACCTTGGTCGGCATCGTTCTCGGCTCCTTGCCGGTACACGCGGCCCCGGACGGCGAGGCGACCGATCATAACCCCGGCTGGAGAGCGCCGCCTGAGCCAGGAGCCCGATGCGCGGCCGGCTGCCCGCGCTCGGCGCCTGCTCGCGCGTCACCTCAGGTGCTTGATCAGGATCACCTCGTTCGCGCGCTCGTTGTGGATCATCTCGTCCACGACCTGACGGGCGAGCAGGAGGCCGAAGCCGCCCGGCCGCAGGCCACGCGCCTCGCGCGCCTCGGCCACCGCGAGGGGGTCCTCGGGCCGGCCCAGGGCGGCGTGGGGCAGCGCGCCGAGGTCGAAGCCGGGACCGGGGTCGCGCAGGTGGAAGACCAGGGTGCGAGCGGTGCGCACTGCCACGACCTCCACCACCCGGTCCGGGTCGAAGCCGCCGCCGTACTCCATGGCGTTCAGGAGCACCTCGCGGAAGGCGAGCATGAGGTCGTCGCGGGGGGCCTCGGGCACGTCGGAGCGGAGCTCGGTGAGGAAATTCAAGAGGCGCTCCGCGCTCAGGAGGGCGCAGTTCACGCGCACCGAGATCCAGTCGGGCTTCGCGAACACGACCTCGATACCGTCCTTCCAGGAGTCGGCCCCGGCGGCCCGGGCCAGCATGTCGCCGATCTCGGCCGGGTCGAAGGGCGCGCTGAAGCAGGCGAAGGCCCTCCGCCGCAGGGCGAGGATCACGGCCTCGGGTGTCGCGCGCGGGGCGAGGAGGACGACCCTGACCCCGGGCCGGGCGCGGCGCACGTCGTCGAGGATCGCCGCGTCCTCCTCCAGGCTGGTCTCCGGCGAGGTGACGAGGACGTCGAAGGCCCGTCCGCGGAGCCGGCGGAGGGCGGCCGCGTCGCCCGACGCAACGTCGATCGGGTGGCCCTCCAGGAGGGGCGACGACCGCAGCGCCTTCAGGAGGGCGTCCTCGGGCGCGACCATCAGGATGCGGGCCACGGCTGACCTCCGTGGAGGCATCTTACCCGGCCCCCGCCTTCCCGGGCCTCCGAGGACGCCCACGGACTACCGTCGCAGGTTGCGGAGGAGAGCCCGCAGCGTCGGGGCGAGCCCTTGCAGCTCCGCGCGGTGCGCGCCGGCGAGGCGGGCCAGGGCCGAGTCGCCTCGGGCCGTCGTCGACAGGTCGACCCGCCGCCGATCCGCCGCGTCGGCGTGGCGGCGCAGGAGCCGGAGGGCGACGAGCCGGTCGACCAGCCCCACCGCGCTGTGGTGGCGGATCTCCAGCTCGCGGGCGAGGTCCCCGATCGTGAGCGGGCGGGCCCGGGCGCCCCGCACGGCGAGGAGGGCCTGGTACTGCCTCGGGGTGAGCCCGGCCGCCGCCGCCGCGTCCTCGCTGAAGCGCAGGAAGAGGCGCAGCCCCCGCCGGAACCCGGCCAGGGTCCGGTAGTCGGCGTCGGTCAGCGGTCGGGCCATGGCCGCCAAGATTATATCGTGTTACGATATGTTGTGGCGGCGGTCGTGACGAACGCACGGACGAAGACGGCGGCGGAGCGGCTCGGCGACTTCACCGCCGACTGGCGGGTGATCCCCTGCTCGGCCCTGGCGGTGGCGATCGGGGCCCTGGCCTCCCTCGTCGCGGTGGGTCTCCTCCGGCTGATCGGGCTCTTCACCAACCTCTTCTTCTTCCAGCGCTGGGAGACGACGCTCGTCTCGCCGGCCGGCCACCACCTCGGAGGGCTGGTGGTGCTCGTGCCGGTGGCCGGCGCGCTCGTGATCGGCCTCATGAGCCGGTACGGCTCCGACCGCATCCGCGGCCACGGCATCCCCGAGGCGATCGAGGCCATCCTCCTGAAGGGCGGGCGCGTCGAGCCGAAGGTGGCCCTCCTCAAGCCGCTCTCGGCTGCGGTCTCGATCGGCTCCGGCGGGCCGTTCGGCGCCGAGGGCCCGATCATCATGACCGGGGGCGCGTTCGGGTCCCTCGTGGCCCAGGTCGTGCGCCTCACCGCTGCCGAGCGGCGCACGCTGCTCGTGGCCGGCGCCGCGGCCGGCATGTCGGCCACGTTCGCCACGCCCCTCGCCGCGGTGCTCCTGTCCGTCGAGCTGCTCCTCTTCGAGTGGAAGCCGCGCAGCCTGATCCCGGTCGCGCTGGCGAGCGCGACGGCGGCGGTGGCCCGGCGCTACCTCCTCGGCCCCGGGCCGCTCTTCCCGGTACCGGCCCACGCGGCTCTCGTCGCTCCGCAGGCGCTCCTCGGCTGCGCCGCGGCCGGCCTCCTCGCGGGCGCGCTCTCGGCCCTCTTGACGCTCGCCGTCTACTCGGCCGAGGACGCCTTCGCGAAGCTGCCCGTGCACTGGATGTGGTGGCCGGCCCTCGGCGGGATCGTGGTCGGCGTGGGGGGCCTCGTCTTCCCGCCCGCGCTCGGAGTCGGCTACGACACGATCGGGGCCCTCCTGCAGGGCGACGCGCCCCTGCGCGTGATCGTCGGCGTGCTGCTCGTGAAGTCGGTGATGTGGGCGGTCTCGCTCGGGTCGGGCACGTCGGGAGGCGTGCTGGCCCCCCTGCTGATGATGGGCGGCGCGCTGGGCGGCCTCGAGGCGCTGGTCCTGCCCGCCCAGGGGGCCGGGTTCTGGCCGCTCGTGAGCATGGGCGCGATCCTCGGCGGCACGATGCGCTCGCCCCTCACCGGGATCGCCTTCGCGATCGAGCTGACCCACGACCTCGACATGATCCTGCCCCTGCTCGTGGCCACGAGCGTCGCCCACGCCTTCACGGTGCTCCTGCTCCGGCGCTCGATCCTGACCGAGAAGATCAGCCGCCGCGGCTACCACCTGAGCCGCGAGTACGCCGTCGACCCGCTCGAGATCCTGTTCGTGCGCGAGGTGATGCGCACGAACGTGGTCGCCCTCCCGGCCGAGGCGCGCCTCGGCGACCTGGCCGCCCTCCGCGGCGACGGTCACGGCGGCCAGCGGCTCTACCCGGTCGTGGACGACGGGCGGGTGGTGGGGGTGCTCGGCCGGGGCGCGCTGCGGGAGCTGTTCCGCGACGGCGGGTCGCGGCAGCGGCGCCTGGGCGAGGTGGCCGGTCCCGCCGTCGCGACGGCTCGTCCCGACGAACCCCTCCGGGCCGTGGTCTACCGCATGGCCGAGACGGGTCGCACGCTCCTGCCGGTCGTCGACGGCGACGGGGACCGGCTGCTCGGGCTGGTCTCGCTCGAGGACCTGCTCAAGGCCCGGAGCCTGAACCTGGAGGCCGAGCGCCGGCGCGAGCGCGTCCATCCCATGCGACTCCTCTTCCCGCCCCGGACGCGCCCGGGCGGGGACGCCCTGCCCGCGGGCGGGTAGGCGGGAGGAGCCGCCAAAGGGAGGTGGGGATGCGCGAGCCGCAGACGCCGCTCTCGCCGTGGTGGCGGCACTCCGTCGTCATCGTCATGGCTCTCGGATTCGCCGTGCTGAGCCTGGTCACGGTGAGGAGCTACCGCGACGCGCCACCCGTACCGGAGCGGATCGACGACCCGGCGGGCGTCACGCTCTTCACCCGGGAGGACGTCGAGCGCGGCCAGGAAGTCTTCCTGAAGCACGCCCTCATGGAGCACGGCACCCTCTGGGGCCACGGCGCCTACCTCGGCCCCGACTACAGCGCGGAGTACCTGCACCGTCTGGCCGAGATCGCCCGCGACACCCTGGCCGCGTCGCGCTTCGGGGTGCCGTTCGGCAGGCTTCCGGCTCCCGCTTCGCTGGAGGTCGGGGAGGCGACCGTGCGGTCGCTCCGGGAGAACCGGTACGACGCGACGACGGGGACTCTCCGCTTCACGGCCGGCGAGACGGCCGCGTACCGGACGCAGACGAAGGAATGGAGCGACTACTTCTCGGGACCGAGCCCGGCTCCCGGGCTGCCGGCCGGCTACATCCGGGACTCGACCGAGCTCCGGGCCCTCACCTCCTTCTTCGCCTGGGCCGCCTGGGCGTCCGTCGCTCGCCGGCCCGGCCAGGACGACTCGTACACCAACAACTTCCCCTACGACAAGGAGGCTGGGAACGGACCGAGCGCCGCGACCTACCTCTGGAGCGCGCTCAGCCTCGTCGTGCTGCTCGTAGGCCTCGGGGCGGCGCTCTTCGCCTTCGGACGGTTCGACTACCTCGGCTGGCACGCCCCCGGAGGGGAAGGGCCGGGGCACGCCCATGGCTTGGCGCGGCCCGGCTCGCGGCCCACTCCCAGCCAGCGGGCGACCGGCCTCTTCCTGGGGGTCGTCGCGCTCCTCTTCCTGCTCCAGACGCTCGTGGGGGGCGGCCTCGCCCACTACCGCGTCGAGCCGGGCGCCTTCTACGGCTTCGACCTCGCCCGCCTGCTTCCCTACAACCTCCTCCGGACCTTCCACCTCCAGCTCGCCATCTTCTGGATCGCGACGGCGTGGGTGGCGGGGGGCCTCTTCCTCGCCCCGATCGTGGGCGGGGCCGAGCCGCGGGGCCAGCGCGCGGGCGTCCTCGCCCTGCTCGCCGCCCTCGCCGTGGTGGTCGCAGGGAGCCTCGGCGGCGAGTGGCTGGGCGTCGGCGGGCACCTCGGCCGGCTCTGGTTCTGGCTGGGGCACCAGGGCTCCGAGTACCTGGACCTCGGGCGGCTCTGGCAGCTCCTTCTGGCGGCCGGTCTCGCCGGCTGGCTCGTCCTCATGTCCCGCGCCCTGCGGCCGGCGATCCGGGACGGTCGCTCCGACCTGGCCTCCCTCTTCCTCTACAGCGCGGCCGCGATCCCGCTCTTCTACCTCCCCGCCCTCTTCTACGGCCCGCGCACCAACTTCACGATCATCGACAACTGGCGGTTCTGGATCATCCACCTCTGGGTGGAGGGGTTCTTCGAGCTCTTCGCGACCGTGCTCGTGGCGGTCATGTTCACGGTCCTCGGCCTCGTCACCGTGAAGACGGCCACGCGCGTCGTGTACCTGGACGCGATCCTCTACCTGGCCGGGGGGATCGTCGGCACCGGGCACCACTGGTACTTCACCGGCCAGGGCACCCTGAACATGGGCCTCGCGGCCTGCTTCTCGGCGCTCGAGGTCGTGCCCCTCGCCCTCCTGACCCTCGACGCCTGGGATTTCATCCGGCTGCGCAAGAGGCGCTGCGCGGAATGCGGCGAGGCGCTCGCCGAGCGCCACCGATGGGCGATCCAGTTCCTGATGGCGGTCGGCTTCTGGAACTTCGTCGGCGCAGGGGTCTTCGGCTTCCTGATCAACCTGCCGATCGTCTCCTACTTCGAGGTCGGCACCGCGCTCACCAACAACCACGGCCACGCCGCTCTCTTCGGCGTCTTCGGGATGCTGGCCCTCGCCGTGGTCGTCTTCTGCCTGCGCTCGCTCACGGACGACGCGGACTGGGCCCGTGCGGAGAGGCTCGTCGGGACGGGCTTCTGGGGCCTGAACGCCGGCCTCGCGCTCATGGTCCTCCTCGACCTCTTTCCGGGCGGCGTCCTCCAGCTTCGCGACGCCATCACGAACGGCTACTGGCACGCGCGCCGGCTCGGCTTCCTCATGAGCGGGACCTTCCACACCCTCGAGTGGGCGCGCGCGGCCGCGGACGGGCTCTTCCTGGTCCTGGGCGTCTTCCCGCTCGTCGCCGCGACCCTGTGGCTGGTGGCGCGCCTCCCGCGGGCGGCGGAGCCGGAGTGATCGGACGGACGGAGGCCGGTCAGCGGCGCGGCCGCCAGACGCTCGCCGCCCGGGCGAGCTCGGGGCCGCCGCCGTCCGCCCGCAGCTCGTGAGCGAAGGCGGCGCCGTCGCCGCCGAGGCGCCGGGTCCGGGCGACGACCGTGTCGCCGTAGACGGCCTCGCGCCGGAATTCGATCTCGAAGGCCGAGGGCCGCGAGCATCCCTGCACCTCGTCCGGCACCGTCTCGAGCGCCCACTCGACGTAGCGGGTGTTGTTCACGTGGCGCACCACGTCGAGGTCCCCGCGTCGGACATCGAACCGCCGCTCCAGGTCGGCCGGGTCGGCCGGCTCGAGAGCCGCCGGCGTCCGGTCGAGAGCGAGGGGACGCTCGGGCACGGGCGAGCGGCGGACGAAGTCGGGAAGCCGCACGAGCCGGCGCGATTCCCGGTCCACGACCGCCCAGCGGCTCGTGCCCACCGCCACGCGGCCGCTGGCTCCGTCCACGACGTCGAACTCGCGGAAGGCGAGCGCCCGGCCGAACGGCCGGGCCCAGGTGGTCACGGCGACCGTCTCGCCCCGGCCCGGGTAGCGGGAGACCTCCACCCGCATCCACTGGATGACCCACACGAGGCCCTCCTCGGCGAGGCGCTCCATCGCGTAGCCGCCGCGCGCGGCATCGCCGCCGGCCGCTTCCTGCAGGAACGCGCAGAGCGCACGTGGGGCGAGGAGCCCTTCGGTGTCCACCTCGTAGGAGTGGACGGGGAATTCCTGGGAGTGCAGGGGATCGGGCATCCGCGTTCTCCACCGCCGCGAGCGGCCCCATTCTAGGTGCAAAGAGGCTTCGCTCTCGGCCACAATCGGGCGAGGGAGGTCTTATGCACAGGAGGGAGTTCGTAGCCCGCGCGACCGGGGCCGGCGCCGCGATGTCGATCTTCCCCGCGGGCCTTCAGGGCTTGGAGCGGGAGAAGGGGCCGGGCGGCCTGGAGCGGCGGGCCCTCGGGAAGACGGGCGAGAAGCTCTCGATCGTCGGCTTCGGCGGGATCGTGGTGATGAACGCCACGGCGGAGCAGGCGGCGGAGCGGGTGCGGTCGGCGATCGAGGCCGGCGTCAACTACTTCGACGTCGCCCCGAGCTACGGCAACGCCGAGGACATGCTGGGCCCCGCTCTCGAGCCCTTTCGGAAGAGCGTCTTCCTCGCCTGCAAGACCCAGGGGCGGACGAAGGAGGCGGCGAGCGCCGAGCTCGACAGCTCCCTCAAGAGGATGCGGACCGACCACTTCGACCTCTACCAGCACCACGCGGTGACGAAGAAGGGCGACGTGGAGAAGATCCTCGGCCCCGGCGGGGCGATGGAGGCCTTCGAGGTGGCGAGGAAGGCGGGCAAGGTCCGCTTCCTCGGCTTCTCGGCCCACTCCGTGGAGGCCGCTTCGGCTCTCCTGGACGGCTTCGCCTTCGACACCATCCTCTTCCCGGTCAACTACGCGACCTGGCACGCGGGAGGCTTCGGTCCCCAGGTGCTGGCCCGCGCGAAGGAGAAGGGCATGGGGATCCTCTGCCTGAAGGCGATGGCGAAGGGACCGTTGCCGGACGGGGCGAAGAAGCGGTACGACAAGTGCTGGTACCAGCCCCTCGACGCTCCCGAGGACGCGGCCATGGGCCTGCGCTTCACGCTCTCGCACCCCGTGACGGCCGCGATCCCTCCCGGGGACGAGACGCTCTTCGCGATGGCCCTGAAGATCGCCACCGGCTTCCAGCCGCTCTCGCCGGCCGAGGTCGAGACGATCAAGGCGCGGGGAGCCGCCGCGACCCCGCTCTTCCGCTACCCGAGCCCGGACGCGTAGGCGGCGAGGACGGCGAGGAGTCGCCGATCGCCACGGTCGAGCTGGCCCACCGGCCTCACGAAGTCCGTCCGTCACGACGGACAGTCGAGGAGACTGTAGAGTAGACGGCGCCCGCCATGACCGCCCGCGTCTTCAGTCCCTCGGCCGTCGCCGCTCTCTTCCTGGAGCGCCAGCACCTCGCGAGGCCGCGGTCCCGGCGGCTCACCGCCTCGTCCCTGGTCACATTCGTGGAGGACGTGGGGGGCCTCCAGATCGACTCGATCAACGTGGTCGAGCGCGGCCACCACCTGACGCTGTGGAGCCGCTTCGGGCCCTACGGCCGGGGGGCCCTCGAGCGGATCGTCTACCGTCGGCGCCTCCTGTTCGAGTACTGGGCGCACGCCGCGTGCCTGGTCCCGGCGTCGCACTACCCGGCCTGGCGGCGGGCCATGCTCGACTACTCGCTGCGAAGCCGGGCGTGGGGCTTGTGGCTCCAGAAGAACCGACGCGTGCTGGCGGCGGTGGAGGCCGCCATCGCCTCCCGCGGCCCCCTGGGGAGCGCCGATTTCGAGCACCGGCGAAAGGGCGCGTCCGGCGGATGGTGGGACTGGAAGCCCGCCACCCACGCCCTCGACTACCTGTGGATGAGCGGGCGCACCCTGGTCCACTCGCGGACGCACTTCCGCAAGCGCTTCGACCTGGCCGAGCGCGTCATGCCCGAGGCCCGCGCCGTCGAGGCCCTGACCCGGGACGGCTTCCAGAGCTGGCACCTCCGGCGGTCGCTCCACGCCCTCGGCGCCGCGAGCGAGGCCGATCTGCGGATGTACCTGACCTTTCCGCGTACCACGGCCTCCGACCGGGCCCGTGCGCTGCGCGAGGCCCTCGACAGGGGAGAGGTCGTCGAGGTCGAGGTGGAGGGCGAGCGTGACCGCTGGCTGGCGCTCGCCGAAGACCTGGCCTCGCTCGAGGCGGCGGGACGGCGGCGTCGTGCGTCCGCGGGCACCACGCTGCTGTCGCCCTTCGACTCCTTCCTCTGGCACCGCGACCGCGTGCGCCGCCTGTTCGGCTACGACTACAAGCTGGAGGTCTACACGCCGGGGCACGCGAGGAGCCACGGCTACTACTCGCTGCCCATCCTCCACGACGGCCACCTCGTCGGCCGTCTCGATCCCAAGGTCCACCGGCAGGAGGGGCGGCTCGAGGTGAAGGCCGTTCACTTCGAGCCCTGGTTCGCGAAGGGGGTCGCGCCTCCCGCCGCATCCTGGGGCGCCGTGGACCGTGACGCGACCCTCGCGGGCATCGGCGAGGCTCTGCGATCGCTCGCGAGGTTCGTCGGCGCCGAGGACGTGACCGTCGGCCGCGTGACGCCGAGGTCCCTGTCTCCGGCGCTCCGGCGCGTCGTCTCGATCGCCCGCGCGCTCCCGCGCCCAGCGATGCTCCCTTCCGGTCGGCCACTCCGGCCGGCGGGTCAGCGGCGGGCGTCGAGGGCGGAGAGCGCGAACGCGTAGGCGCCGAGCGCGGTCGCCCGGCTCGTGCCGAGGCGGCTGAGGCCGACGCCGACCCGCTTCAGGGGGTCGTAGGCCGCCTTCCGCCCGGAGCCAGGGACCGCCACCTCGCTCGCCGCGCCCTTCACGAAGCCCTCCCGCTCGGCCGGGTCCTCGAGGTTGAAGGCCTTCACCTCGAGGCGCGGGACCTCTCCGGACGGCGTCTCGAAGGCGCCGTTCATCTCGGCCACGAGCGCGGGCAGGAATAGCTCGGCGGCGCCGGTCAGGCCGCCGCCGATCGCGACGACGCCGTCGACGAGCGTGACCACCGAGGCGAGCGCGTCGCCCGCCGCCTCGCCCATGCGCCGGAAGGCCTCGACCGCGGCGGCCCGCGGGCCCGGCTTCTCGCCCTTGCCGATCGCGAAGATCTCCTTCGGGTCCGGGGCCGCTTCGAGGGCGATCCCCGCCTCCCGCGCGTACACCCGCCGGACGGCCCGTATCGAGACCGACTCCTCGACGTTCCGGCGCGGGTCGAGCTTGTCGCGGAGGAGCCAGATCTCGCCGCCGGCCGAGTTGTCGCCGATCCAGAGCCGGCCGTCCCGCACGATGCCGCCCCCGAAGCCGGTGCCGAAGGTGGCGCCGAAGAGGTTGCGGAAGCGCTTGGGGCTCCGGCCTTCCGTGAGGAGCGCGTTGACCCACGGCAGCAGGCCCAGGGTCGCCTCCCCGAACGCGAAGAGGTCCCCGTCGTTGTTGAGGAAGACGGGGATGCCGAAGCGGTCGGCGAGCATCGGCCCGAGGGCGACGCCGCCCTCCTTGAACGCGGGCAGGTTGCCGAGGCTGCCGATGATGCCGGCCGGGTAGTCGGCGGGGCCGGGGAACGCGAAGCTGATCGCGGAAGGGGCGGCGGGGGCCCTCTCCTTCACCTTCGCGAAGCCCTCGACGATCGTCTCCAGGCACAGCTCGAGGTCGTGGGCGTTCGAGGGAAGGGTGACCGGCTCGACGACCTCGCGCTCCCCCCGCACCGCCGAGAAGACGAAGTTCGTGCCCCCGGCGTCGAGAGCCAGGACGACGCGCGGATCGCCCGCGTAGCCCACCTCAGGCCGCCTTCGCCGGGCTCTTGGCGCCGCCCCGCATCGCGAGCGCGAGCAGGTAGGCGAAGGCGGCGAGGGGGACGAGGAACGCGGTGCCGAGGCCGACCGTGTCGGCGACGCGGCCCATGAGCGGCGGCAGCACCGCGCCGCCGAAGATGGCCATGCACATGAGGCCCGACAGCTCCGCGCTCCGCTCCGGCCGCGCTTCGACGGTGAGGGAGAACAGCACCGGCCAGATGTTCCCGAAGCCGAGGCCCGCGAGCAGCACACCCGCCACCGCGAGCGCCGGCACGCCGGAGAGAACGCCGAGGATGCCGACGAAGCCCAGGGTGGCGCTCAGGCGGAAGAACGTCTTCGCCGCGATCGTCCGCAGGACGCCGCTGCCGAGGAGCCGGCCGGACGTGAGGCCCACGAAGAAGAGGGTCGAGCCGAGCGCCGTCGACGCGCGACCCAGGTCGAGGCCGAAGAAGGTGAAGCGCTCGGCGGTGAAGCCGAGGGACTCGAGCCGCGGGCCGAGCCAGGTGTTCATGCCGACCTCGGCGCCCACGTAGAGGAAGATCCCGAGCACCGCGAGGCCGAATGCCGGCTCGCCGAGCAGGGACAGGCTCGAGCCGACGCTCGGCGGCACCTCCGCCCGCGTCTCCTTGACCTTGAGCACCATCACGGACACGAGGGTCACGACCGTGAGGGCCAGGAAGACCGGGAAGATCCGCCGCCAGCCGAGCTCGCCCACGGCGAGGCGGCCGACCAGGTAGGTGCTGCCGACGCTGCCCACACCCTTCACGAACTGGGCGAGGCTCAGGTTGCTCGCGAAGCGGCCCTCCCCGGACACGTCGCGCATGATCGGGTTGCCCGCGACCTGCAGGAGCGTCGTCCCCACCCCCAGCACGAACACCGACGCGAGGAGGAGCGCGAAGCCGGGCACCACGGCCGTGGGCACGAGGACGCCCAGTCCGCTCAGGACGAGGGCGAGGACGAGCAGGTTCCTCTTCCCGATCCGGGCGGCGAGGACGCCCCCCGGCACGCTGAAGATCGCGAAGGCCACGAAGGCGAACGCGGGCAGGAGCCCGGCCATGAAGCCGGAGAGCGAGTACTGCTTCTGGATGGTGCTCGCGAGCGGGCCCATGGCGTCCACGAAGCCCATCGCGAAGAAGGCGAGGAAGATCGGCAGCGTCCGCAATCTCATCGTGTCTCCCCGAGCGCGCGTGCCGCGAGACGGCCGCCCTCGCGGAGGCTATGCGAGACGCGCGGGGCGCGTCAATGGTGCGCGGACTCGAAGGGCTCGGCGGGGCGGCCGCGCCGCCTCTCGTCGAGGCGACGGCAGCCCTCGAGGAGGAGGGCGTTGAAGTCCGCCGTCATCGGGGTCCCCTCGACGACGGCGCCGCGGTCGAAGGCGAACTGGCCGTTGGGCCACCCGACGAACTCGAAGACCACCAGGGCGCCCTCGTGGTCGGGGCCGATCGCGGAGACGATCTGGCCGGCCCGGAACGCGATCCGGACCGAGCGGCTGCCCCGGTGGGCGACCAGCACGCCGGTGAGCTGGTTGAGGTGGCAGATCTGCAGCACGGCCGGCGCTCCGACCAGCTCGACCGCGCCCTGGAGTGACGCCCCCGGCTCCTGCCCCGTCTCGACGTCCGAGAAGCGCCGGAGGAGCAGCTCGAGGCGGATGAGCAGCTCGCGGAAGGAGGCCGGCTTGGCGAGGTACTCGTCGGCCCCCGCCTTGAGCGCCTCGTACCGGGTCGTGCTGTCGTCGCGGGCGGAGAGGAAGACGACGGGCGTGCGGCGGAGCAGGCTGTGGGCGCGCATCTGCCGGCAGAGGGCGAGGCCGCTCTCGTCGGGCAGCTCCAGCTCGGTGATCACGAGCCAGGGACGCCGCGCCACCGCGAGGCGCAGCGCCTCCCCTGCCGTCGCCGCCTCGTGCACCGAGAAGCCGTGGAGCACCAGCTCGCCCACGACCGCGCGGCGGTCGGGCTCCTCCGCGTCCACGACGAGCGCGGTCCGGAGAGCGGCGGGCGTGCTCGCGAACGGCGGAGGGGCGAGCGCCGCGCCCGGCACCGGGCTCGGCTCGGCCGGAGCCGGCGCGGGCACGACGCCTCGGAAGACGGCGTCGAGGCCCTCGACGAGGCCACCCGCCTTCCACGGGCGCGGCAGGAACTCGACGGCCGCGAAGCGGCAGGGCGGAGGCGGCTCCGGTCCCGGATCCGCCCGGAGGGTGACGACCGGGAACCGGGACGTGGTCGCGCCGTTCAGGGGCCGCAGGACGGCGTAGCCGTCGGTGAGGGCGGCCGGGACGCCCCGCCAGGGAACATCGTCGCGGCGGCGCTGCGCGCCGAGGACCGCCTCGAGGCGATCGAGGCCGAGGTCGACGAGAACGAGGTCGACGGCCGACACCGACGCCACGCGCAGCGCGGCCGCCGCGTCCTCCGTCACGAAGACCCAGTAGTCCTCGCGGCGCAGGAGGCGCTCGGTGGCGAAGCGGCTGATCGTGTCGCCCTCGACGACGACGACGCGGCGCGCGCCCGACAAGAGGTTCGCTCCGACCCGAACTGAGGCGTTCACCGTGGCGCGCCGGGCGGGAGAGAGGGGGGATCCCGCACGAGGCGAGTCTTCCCGCCGCGCTGACGTCGTCTGCTTCTCCGAAGCTGGAGGCGGAATCATGCGAGCGGCGGCAAGCCCTGTCAAGCCCGATCTTCGGGCCGGCGGTCGCCGAGGGGTCGGCAGCGCCTGCGTGGCCGGGTAGCGTGTATTCTGGTCAACGGATTCCGTAACTCCCGCGTCGGGCGAACCGGGGGCCTGGGGCTTCCGCCACCGCCCGCACCGCGGCTGGCGGGCCGGCCGGGCCTGCTCGCC
>Ga0335080_10005374_pt1 | contig 13174 bp, 7 predicted proteins | sample Lox_Sample_34_FD_206720 | JGI IMG/M metagenome (GOLD analysis project Ga0335080, IMG submission 206720) | Soil microbial communities from Loxahatchee National Wildlife Refuge, Florida, United States - Lox_Sample_3.4 | ecosystem: Environmental > Terrestrial > Soil > Wetlands | place: USA: Florida... | reverse complement strand
ATCTTCGGCGTGCCATCCAAAACGTCCTCGATCTTCCACCGGGGCCCATCGGCATATTCGGACTCGCGTTTAAGGAGAACACCGACGATCTGCGGGAGAGTCCTGCGCTCACCTTGCTCACGTATCTGGCCGGAAAAGGTCGCGACGTGAGGGTATTCGATCCGCATATCCGCATCGAGAATTTATACGGCAGCAACCGCGGTTACGCCCTGTCAACCATTCCGAATATCGAGTGCCTGATGACTCCAACTCTTGAAGGCCTGCTCGGCTGGGCTGCGCACCTCGTTCTCGCGCAGAAGCCCTCGCCACCGGTGGCCGCGGCTATCGCTCGCAGCGGCTTGCCGGTGCTGAACCTTTGCCCGTGAATTGAATGGCCCCCGATCGACGCGGCTCAGCCATTTTCTCTATGCGATATTTCTTCCGCGCTGCCGCCATCGCCGTTTGTCTTTACTTTGTCGCGTTTGCCTATCGCATCTACCAGCGCAAACTTTATGTTTGGCTTCCTGGCTATCTCGAAGATCGAATGCAGCAAGAGGCTCCGCAGACGAAGCCTATCCATCTTTTCGTGATGTTTGCGGATCATTTTGAGCCGGGCACGCGTCTTGACCGCGTAAAGAGGTGGGAGACCGAGTATCCCAAACTGGCTGGCCGACATCGGGATAGTAGCGGCAGAAAGGTGCAGCACAGTTGGTTCTATGCGGGGGAACAGCCGATTGACAAGAACATGGAGTCGCTGCAGTCGCTAGTGAAGGGCGGAAACGGCGAAGTGGAACTGCATTACCACCACGGCGGCGATACGCAGGAGTCAACGGAGAAAAAGTTTTCGGCAGCAGTGAAATATTTCCAAACGTTTCATTTTCTAAAGGGCATCGATGGTAAGACTCATTTCGCCTTCGTCCACGGGAACTGGGGCCTGGATAACAGCAATGGCGCGGAGACTTGCGGAGCGAATCGCGAGCTAAGCCTTCTGCTCGGACTAGGTTGCTTTGCCGATTACACTTTTCCGAGTATCTTTCACGATTCCCAGCCTAGGACGGTGAACAAAATTCTGGAAGCCCACGACGATGACAGGCCGAAGTCTTATGATCACGGAACTCCGTTGCGAGTTGGACGACCGATAAGTGACGGCGCGCTGGTTTTAGTGGAAGGTCCGTTGTTGCTCTTTGCGACGCTGAGTGTTCGAAAGCTGTTCGTTGGCATCGAAGATGGCAACGTTCACTTGGCGGATCCGATCGATGATCGCAGAGTGGACCGGTGGGTGAGCGCCAACGTCCACGTGCAAGGGAGGCCGGAGTGGGTGTTCATCAAGGTTTATGGACACGGCGCTAGTACGGATGCCGATATGCAGGAGTGGCTGGGCGGTCATCTGGAACGGGGACTATCGTACCTAGAAAAACATTACAACGACGGCACGAACTATGTGCTGCATTATGTGACCGCCAGAGAAACTTATAACGTGGTGCGCGCGGCCGCCGCGGGTAAAACGGGGGATCCACGAGATTACTTGGATTGGGTGATTCCGCCTTACGAAGTCTCGCACACGCAGACGCTGGCGCCAGCGTCCCTCAGCCAGTCCAGCGTCCCTTGATAGAAACGCCTGGCTGTCCGGCTTCAGCTCAGGTTCGGCGCCGATTCGAGGGCTCGTTCAAAACACCTTGCCACTGTATCCCAGGAGAACTGCGAGCTGACCATTTCCCAAGCTCTTGCCGCAACGTGCTGTCGATCGCTGGCGTCGTCCAGCAGTTCGAGGCAACGTTCGGCGAAAGCCTGGGGCGTGTCGGCCAGGCGAATGTCTTCCGGCGGATGGATCGTCAGACCTTCGGCGCCGATTGTGGTGGAAACCACCGGCACGCGGGCGGCCATCGATTCGTAAATTTTCAGCCGCGTTCCTCCGCCGATCCGCAATGGGACGATCGAAACCTTGGTGCCCCAAAGGTGGGGCCGGACGTCGGCAACCGTGCCGGTCACCTGAATCATGGGTTGCGCCCGCGTCAAGGCCCGGATCTCTGGCGGTGGGGTTCGTCCCACAATCGTCATTGTGGTATGAGGGCGCCGGCGAAGGATCAAAGGGAGGACCTCTCGAACGAAAAACAAGATCCCATCCACGTTCGGGAGCCAGTCCATCGAACCCATGAATACCAGGTCCGTCGCCGGCGGAAACGACTCTGGCGGAGTGAAGTACTCGATGTTGACCCCGGTCGGGATCTCAGACACGTTGGTGACCCCGAATAGCGTCTGCATGGCTTTCTTATCCGCTGCTGAAACGGTGACGATGTGGCCCGCGGCCCGCGATACCCTCCTCTCGTATTCGAACATGCGCGCCGCCTGCATGCGGAAGTACCATTTGCGGAACGGGTCCGGGGCGTGCTCCACATACCTTTGCCAGATGACCGTTTCCACGTTGTGCTGGAAGAAAACCGCCTCACCCATGCGCGGAAAGTAGGCGGTCGGGGCGAGGTGATCCACGACGGCCCGGTCAAATCGCTCTTTCCGGATCAGATTCTCCAGTAGCTCTGCCATTCCTGGCGGGTGAAACCGGCTCACCGCCAACGGTACGGGAGAGAACAGGTTTTCTATAACCTGCAGAACAAACCCTGGCGAGCGTCGATCCCGTATGCAATGCGGCACCGGATACGCCTTCGTGCAATACTCACCGCTCCTCCGCGAGCCTTCAGGATTCGCTGCGTTCTCCAGGGCAGCGTAGTGGATCTCATGCCGCCGGTGTAGGTGCCGTAGCATCTCCAGCGTGCGGATCTGACCGCCCTTGGTGGTCGGGTGCATGAAATTGGTGTTGACCCATAGGATCTTCATGAACCTGCGGCCGCCCTGGCGAAGCCTTCTTTAGGATCCCGGTTCTTCAGCAGGAAGATATCGCCCCAAAGCTGCAAGTTGAGCAGGCGCCACACCCGATCCGTGGCATCCTCGACGCCGGTGCGCTGGCGCTCCAAAAGCCGCTCCAGTTGCGAGCGGTCGACACAGGAACTCACGATTCCTTCCGGGTCGAGCAGCATCGCATAAAGCGCCTCCGACCGCGGATCGAGCAGCCATTGGCGCAGCGGCGTGGGGAACCCCATCTTTTTCCTTTGAGTGATCTCGGGTGGAAGCAGATCCTTCACCGCCTGCTTTAGAATGTATTTGCCGGTTCCGCCCCGCAGTTTCAAGCGGTCAGGCGTGCGGGCGGCGAACTCCACCAGAGGATGGTCTAGGAAAGGCACGCGGCTTTCGATCGAATTTGCCATACTCATCTGGTCCTGTTTCATCAGCAGCTCAACCATGTACGTCTTTTGGTCCGCGTAGAGAAGCCGCGACAGCAGGCTCATGCGTTCCACACCGGGTTTGTTCCAGTACCGCAGGTAGCTCTCGTAGGCGCTAGGCGGACCCGGAAACGCGCAACAAAAATTATCCAGATACAGCGACTCAAAGCTCTCGCCCCGGCCCAGCAATGTGTGTTGGAGCTTCCGCCGGAACGCGGCGGACAGCAGGGCAGAAGACGCGATCCGGTCCCGAATGGCACGCCGGAAACCTTGCGGCATGGCCCCATACCAGCCACCCCATTTTCTGTCGCGCAGGAAGAAACGATAGCGGGCGTAACCCGCGAACAACTCGTCGCTCCCCTCGCCGGTGAGAACTACCTTGACCCGCTGAGAGGCCAGGCGGGAAACGAAATAGAGCGAAACGCTGGACGGCCAAGTAATTGGCTCGTCCTCATGCCAGATCAGCTCAGGCAGCGCGTTAAAGAAGTCCTCCCTCCCCACCGTTACTTCCTGATGCCTGGTCCCGATCCAGTCCGCCACCCTCCGGGCGTAACCCAGTTCGCTGTATTCGCCTTCCGGGTAGCCCACGGCGAACGTGCTCACCGGACCGGATACCATGCGCGCCACCAACGCAGTAATGGCACTCGAGTCGACGCCCCCCGACAGGAACACCCCAAGCGGGACATCGCTCATCAGACGCATCCGCACGGTCTCTTCGAGGCGCCTCCGGCACTCGTCAATCCACTGCCGCTCGTCTCCATCTTGATGCGGTGTGGAATCCGGGATGTCCCAATATTGATTAAACTCGAGCGCCCAGCGGCCGTCCCCGCTGCGTTTCAGAATCAGGCGGTGCCCCGGCATCAGCTTTCGAATTCCTGCAAACAGTGTAGCGTCGGAGCTGGTGTAACCGAACGCCAGATATTCCGGAATTGCCGCCTCGTTCAGCCTCGCCGAAATCTCCGGGTGCTGCAAGAGAGCCTTGATTTCCGATGCGAATGCAAACGTCCGCCCGTCCCAGAAGTAGTAAAACGGCTTGATGCCCAGGCGGTCCCGGGCGCAAAAAAGCGTGTGTGTTCGCCGGTCCCACAACGCAAACGAGAACATCCCGCGGAAATGGTTCACGCAATCAACGCCGTATTCTTCGTAGGCGTGCAGGATAGTTTCCGTGTCGCACCGCGTGGCGTAGCGATGGCCGGCTTTTTCGAGAATGGGCCGCAGCGAGGCGTGGTTGAAAATCTCGCCGTTGAAAACGATGCAGACAGCGCCGTCCTCGTTCCGCATGGGCTGGTGACCGCTCTGCAGATCGATGATGCTCAGCCGCCGGAAGCCCAAGAGCATCGGCCCGTCCGAGTAGAATCCGCTGTCGTCGGGTCCCCGGTGCCGAACCGCGTCCGTCATTCTCTCGAGAATTGTTCGCGCATCGGACGGCGGGTCCTCCGACCAGAATCCAGCGATGCCGCACATACTCAGCCCTTCCGTCGCGGCACTTGCCAAACCGAAGATGGAACACCTCGATCTGAACCCGGCGTCATTTTCTCACTCTAACATCCGCCTCCTGTCAGGCACACAACTCCGCGGCCTTAGAGTGGTACTGGCCGATCCTTACAAACACCGCGGCTGATCGCGCCGCTAGCCCGGAATCCCCCAAAAGTCCCAGTACCTCCTTTGGTACCGCTAGACTGTGCAGGCTTGACTGGGATTCGACACTGCCATTATCATCACAGGAGATTAAGTAGGGGCTGACCCCGACGTCGTTGTAAGTGCGCCGTGCTTGGTACGCGCACTTCAGTATCAATTGGATCGGGATTGATTCGAAGCCAGGCAAGTTAGCCTCCCATGCACACCAAACTCCGCTCGTCACTGTTATGGGGGGCGATCCACGGTGCTGGCGCTTGGTCCGCCTACGCCATTATCGAGTTCATTTTCTCATCACTAGTCTTCCGATTCACCCGCCCCTACGGCGGGTTTACTGTCTGGCACTGGCGATTGACCGCTCTGCTGCTGATTGGATATCTGCTCCTCGGACTGATGCTGGGCGCCGTAGCTGGCGTTTGGCTCTACATCCGAAGAAAGGACGATTACGCGTCTGCCGCAACCCTGACCTTGGTCGTCTCACTCCTTCTGAACGTCTGCGTCGCGCAAGGACTGCGCGATGGCGGAGGCGTGCTGCTTGGGATCGCATTCCTGTTTGTGGTTCTGTTGTGCGTTCCTTCGTGGCAGCGCCCGCTCGGATGGTTGTCAACACCATGGGTCATCTCTGGCCTGTGGTTGGGAGTGGGCCAGCAGCTCGGTCTGCTTCAATTGGGAATACCGCAACGGTTTGGCCCACGACCCGGGTTGCTGGCTGCTGCCCTTCTAGCGGCCGCCGCGGTCGCCGCGGTGATGATCGGCCGACGCGTGCCCGTCCGGGTCTCCCGGCTCAGCGGCATTTCCTGTGCTGCCGCGGTCCTGCTTCTCGCCACGTGCGCAATTCTCTCGTCTGACACTTCCGCCAACGCCCGGGCCAGCGGTTCGGACGCTATCAACACCAGCCGGCCAAATGTCGTGTTGATCGTCATGGACACGGTCCGCGCGGATCATCTCTCGCTTTATGGCTATGAACGCGATACTACTCCCAACCTCAAGGCTCTGGCCCGCGATTCCGCGGTCTACGTCAATGCCGTCTCAACTTCTGATATCACTCTTACGAGCCACGCGTCGCTATTCGACGGCATGTATCCAAGTTGGCACGGAGCCTACTGCAGGCCGTCTCAGGCAGCGTACGGCCGCGAGATCGCGCCCCAATACCCTACACTCGCCGAACTCCTAGGCAAGCACCGCTACGAAACCCTTGGGGTGGCTGCTAACCTCTACCTACGGGCCGATTTCGGACTCGAACGGGGCTTCGACCAGTTCCGCATCCCACGCCCGGTCCCCATGCTTTCCGATGAAAACCGCCACATGTTCCGTCGGGCGCTTCGTCGAGCCCTGAGCATTGCGTTCGACACAACCCAGTTCGACCGTCTTTACGCCATGGGCGCGGACATCGACGCCGAACTCTTCGCCACACTCGACCGCCGCGCCCGCCCCGGCGACCCCTTCTTCGCCTTCATAAACTACATGGACGCCCATTTCCCATACGTCCCGCCGGCGCCCTACGGCCACCGGACGCGCATCACCCAAGACGATCTCGAAGCGCAGCAGGAGCAGATCAGTAAGGGTCGGTCCGAGCCTTCCGGCTATCGGCGGAACTGCGAATCGCAATACGATGCCGGAATCGCGTATGTCGACGCCCAGATCGGAAAGGTGGTCGACTGGCTCAAGAGCCGCAACGCGTACGACAGCGCCATGATCGTCGTCGTGAGCGATCACGGCGAGTCGTTTGGTGATCGCAACCGCGTCGGCCATGGCAATTCGCCCTATCAGAATCTGCTGCACGTCGTGTTATCGATTAAGTACCCGCACGCCGCGACGCGCGGCACAATCACAACGCCGGTCAGTCTCATCGATGTGGCGCCTACGGTCCTTTCAACCCTAAACCTGCCGATTCCCGGAAACATGCAGGGCAAGCCGCTCACCGATTCCGCCGCGGCGAGGCGCAAGATCTACAGCGAAACGTTCGCATGCCCGGTGATGCATCCGCTGGAGTGCCCTAACGGCTGCGCCGCCAAAGCCATCTTCGAGTGGCCGCTGAAGTTCATCGTCACCGACAACGGCAAGCGCGAACTTTTCGATCTGAGCCAGGACCCCGATGAGCACCACAATCTACAGAGCCAGGAACAGGGGCGCGCCGCCGAACTGGCTACCGACCTCGCCGCATGGTCGAGGGCACTGCCTGCCCAAACGCACGACGCAAAACAGATCGACCCCGAGAAACTAAAGCAACTGGAAAGTCTTGGCTACATCGGCCACTAAAGCATCGGGATCACTATGCTCTGCGTCCGGCGTCTGCGCGTGCCGGCGGATGCTACAGTGGGAGGCGATTCGCATGTGCGGGATTGCCGGGTATCTACTCTTCGACCAGGCTGCTTGTCCGGAAACGCTCCGCGCGATGTGCAATTGCATTCGTCACCGGGGTCCGGACGACGAGGGGTTTCACCTGGACGGCGGTTGCGCCATTGGCATGCGCCGCCTCAGCGTCATAGACTTGGCCACAGGTCACCAGCCGCTTTCCAATGAGGACGGCTCCGTGTGGATTGTCTTTAACGGGGAAATCTACAACTACTTGGAATTGCGCCGGGAACTGACTGCAGCGGGGCATCGTTTCGCTACGCAGAGCGACACCGAAACGGTCGTGCATCTGTACGAACAAGAAGGCGTCAACGGACTGTGCAAGCTCCGGGGTATGTTTGCGCTGGCGATCTGGGACGCGCACAACCGGAAACTCCTGCTGGCGCGGGACCGGTTCGGCGAAAAGCCGCTCTACTACGCCGCGTTGCCTCATGGACTGTTCTTCGCAAGTGAATTGAGCGCGCTGCGCGTGGCTGGCGTTCCGCAGGATGTCGATCGCGAAGCACTGCGGCTGTACTTCCAGTTCTCCTACATACCCGATCCCTATTCCATATTTAGAACCGTGCGGAAGCTTCCGGCCGCGTCATGGATTCAATATGACGAGTCAGGCCGGGCGACGCAGGGGCGCTACTGGACGCTTTCTCGCCCGGCCGAGCACCCAGTGGCAGGAATGACGGAGACGGAGGCCCGCGTCCGGCTACGCAGGGCATTCGACGAGGCCGTGTCGGCACAGATGGCCGCCGACGTGCCCCTCGGCGCATTCCTGAGCGGCGGCATCGATTCCAGCTCGGTAGTGGCTGCGATGGCCTTGCAGAGCTCGAGGCCCGTCAAGACATTTTCTATCGGATTCGAAGAAGCGGCCTACAACGAGCTGGACTACGCAAGGCAGGTGGCGGAGAAATACCGGACCGAGCATCACGAGATCCTTGTGAAGTCGGACTCTGTCGCCCTGGTGACGCGGCTGGTGAAGCACTTCGGGGAGCCGTTCGCCGACAGCTCGGCAATCCCGACATATGTCGTCTCCGAGTTCGCTGCGCGACACGTGAAGGTCGTTCTCAGCGGCGACGGAGGCGATGAGCTGTTCGGAGGGTACACCAGCTTCCAGGCCGTTGAGCGGTTCCGCTTCATGGACCGCGTGCCGCAACCGGTGCGCCGGGCTCTTGCCACGGTGGCTGGCGGTTTGCCCTATTCAGCGTACGGAAAGAACTTCCTGCGGATGATCAGCCGCCCGACGGCGCTGGAGCGTTATTTCGAGAACAACTATTCCCCGTACTTCCTCCGCAGCCGGCTCCTCCAACCGGAATGGATCACACCGGCCGATGGGGCCTACCTGACCCGAGTGTTTGGCGATAGCATGCTTCCGGACGGCGCCGACATCCTGACCCAGGCCATGTACTTTGAAACCGCCGCCAACCTGACAGGCAACATGCTGGTAAAGGTTGACCGCATGTCAATGGCGAACTCGCTGGAAGTGCGCTGCCCATTTCTGGATAGCCGCCTCGCCACTCTGGCGGCGTCGATTCCGCACAGCTGGAAAATCCGGGGCCGCCAGGGCAAGCGGATCTTCCTGGAAGCGGTGGGCGATCGCCTGCCGCCGAAACTGCTGGCTCGCCGCAAGATGGGTTTTGGCCTGCCACTAGCGACATGGCTTCGTGGCTCGCTTCGGAGCCTGTTATGGGAAAGTCTCACCAGCGGGCGATTCCTCGATCGGGGCTTTGTTGACGAAGGTATCTTGCGGCAGCTTCTCGAGGAGCATCAGGCCCAGCGGCGGGACAACACTGGTACCCTGTGGGCCCTGCTGATGCTCGACATGTGGTTTCGCGACCTGGAACAACCCGCTTAAGATGATGGAGATGGCTGAGGTGGCTCCACGGCCACTTGTCGGCCGCCCGAGCATCGCAAGCACTCGATGGCTTCGGGCCTGCCCGGATCCGGAAAGGAAACCAATGCGTAGCGCGTCCGAGCTGGCCTTCCGCTTCCGCCAGGAACTCGCCAACCTCGGGATGCTCACCGCGCCGCCATCACTCCCCGAGCACAGCCTCGAACTATCAGCGCCGTTGGCTTTGCTCCCAAACCCGCAGCCATCCGTCGAAGCGCTGCGCGGTTCGGCGTTTGCGCGCGACGTCAAGCGCATCGCCGAGAGCCTACTCGCGCACCGATTCCCGCTGCTCGGTTTCGAGATCACAGCCGGCCCTGTGATCGAATGGAGCCGCGACTACCTCAGTGGCCGCGCCGCCTCCTGCAGGTATTTCCGCCTCGTGCCGCCTCTTGATTTCCAACGGGTGGGCGACCACAAGGTAATCTGGGAACTCAATCGCCACCAGCACTTGGTCACGCTCGCCCAGGCCGGGCGCCTCACCGGCCGCGACGAGTTCTTCGAAGAAATCGGTCGCCAACTCGGCCATTGGATACAGGCGAACCCGTTCCTGAAAGGCATCAACTGGACTAGCGCCCTCGAGGTGGCGTTGCGGGCGCTGTCCTGGCTGTGGGTGTTTCACTTGGCCGCCCACCGGTTTGAGCCTTCTCTAAAGAGCCGTTTCCTGAACGCATTGTATCGGCATGGCTGTTACCTCGCGCACAACCTCTCCGTCTACTTCTCCCCCAACACTCACCTGCTAGGGGAAGCGGTTGCGTTGCACGCGCTAGGCACACTGTGCCCGCAATTCCCTGGGGCAGCGGGGTGGAAGGGCCTGGGAGGCAGAATTGCCGCCGAGGCGCTACGGCTCCAGGTGCGCGACGACGGAAGCCACTTCGAGCAGTCGACCTACTATCACGTTTATGCCCTGGACTTCTTCTTGTTTCATTACCTGTTGGGTGGCGCACTGTCGCGCGAGCGACTCATCCGCATGGCTGAATTTCTGGCGGCAGTGATGGGTCCGCAACGGTCGACCCCGTTTCTGGGTGACGACGATGGCGGCCGGGTGTTCCATCCCTTTGGTCCCCGAGATCGTTTCGGTCGCGCCACCCTCGCAGCCTGCGGCCTCGTCTTCGAACGCCCCGGTTGGATTACAAAGGAATCGGACCTTCACGAATTAGCCTATTGGTGGATCGGACCGCGGCTGGCGGACGCGTCGGTACCAGCCCCGCAAGCGCATTCGAGCGTTTGGTTTGCCGACGCCGGAATCGCCGCCTGGACCTGCGGTGATGCGCACGTCCTGGTAGACGCCGGTCCCTTCGGCCGCGGTTCCGCTGGACACAGCCACTCCGATACCTTGAGCTTGGTGGTTCGGCTCGGCCAAGATGATATCCTAATCGATCCTGGCACCTTCACCTACGTTTCCGACCCGATGTGGCGGAACTGGTTCCGTGGCAGCGCCGCCCACAACACCATCCGGGTGGATGAAGCTGATCAAGCGGTCCCAGCCGGTGCCTTCGGGTGGAACCAGCCTCCTGAGGTTTCGGTTCGGGAGCGTCGTAGTGTTGGCGACGAGGAAATCCTCGAGGCTGAGTGCAGGTTCCGCGGCCTGACCCACCGGCGCCGCGTCGTCTGGAAGAAGCCGCACCGAATTATCATCGACGACGAAATCGCCGGCCCTTCAGGAGAGCATCTGGTCGAGCAGTTCTGGCATTTTGGAAGCAATGCTGCTCTGCTTGGGCCGTCCTCGGTCCGAATCGGCGCCCGGGCGGTTCTGAATCTAGCCCCCGACGCCGGGATCGAATTGACGGAAGGTTGGCGCTCCGCCGCGCCGGGCGCAAAATCTGCTGCCGCGGTGCTCCGGGTTTTTCGACGCTGCTCGATTCCGCTATCCTGGCGAAGTGTGCTCGAACTCTCGACCTGAACTGCGCTGGCACCTGTGCGTTTGGTGGTTGGAGATTTTCGAATAGGATATGATCCTCCCGGTGTTCCAAGGAGAGCTCACGACCGCGGGCTGGCATTCTCGCCGGCTACATGGCCGTGCCAGGTCGAGTGCACCGTGACAATCTCGCTTGCGGTATTTGTGATCAGCGCCACTTTTGCCGTGTACGTTCTGGCGGGCTATCCGTTACTTCTGGACCTCCGGGCCCGTCGCCGGGCAAAGCCGGTGCAGTCGCAACCGATCGAGAAGACCGTCACCGTCTTGCTCGCGGTGCGCAACGGTGAGCGTTGGATCGCCGACAAGCTGCGGTCACTGCTGGCGCTGGACTATCCCCGGGGGCTCGTCCAGATCCTGGTCATCTCCGACGGCTCAACGGACCGCACGGACGAGATCGCCCGCCAGTTCTCGGAAGAAGGAGTGGATCTGATCCGGGTGCCAGGCGGCGGCAAGGCCGCTGCCCTCAATGCGGGCCTGGAGCGCGCGTCGGGAGAGATTCTGTTCTTTACGGACGTGCGGCAACCCCTCGCGCCGGAGAGCTTGCGCCATCTCGTCGCCCCCTTCGCCGACCCCGAGGTCGGCGTGGTTAGCGGTGAGCTGGTAATCGTCGAGGGGCGGACCCGCGAGGAGTTGAATGTCGGGCTCTACTGGCGATACGAGAAGTGGATTCGCCGCCGCCAGAGCCTGATCGATTCGGTGATCGGCGCCACTGGAGCGATCTATGCCATGCGGCGCTCGCTGGCCCGCCCTCTGCCTCGCCGGGCCCTCCTAGACGACGTGCACCTGCCTCTGGGAGCATTCTTCGCGGGCTATCGCGTCGTCTGGGACGACAAGGCGAAGGCCTTCGATACACCGACATCGCTCCGCCAGGAGTTCCGTCGCAAAGTCCGGACTCAGGCGGGTGTATACCAGATTCTGCTGGCGTGGCCGCAACTGCTGGGTCCGGAAAATCGGATGTGGCTGGACTTCATCTCGCACAAGCTGGGCCGCCTGCTGCTTCCTTTCGCCCTGATTGCCGCCGCCCAGGCGACCCTGGCCGGCCTGCCCGACGCATGGGCGCGCCTCGCCGCGTCGGCGCAGGGTCTGGGTTATGGCCTGGCCCTGGCGGACATGGCCATCCCCGAAGGATGGCCTCTCAAGCGCGCCACCGCTCCGCTCTGCGCCATGCTGGTGCTGGTGGCGGCGGCCTTCTGCGGGGCTTCCGTTCTGCTGCGCCCCGGCGCCGACTTCTGGCGGCACGATGGCACGGCGGCCGGAGGCAACAGTTGAAACCAGCACCAGTCCTGCTGATGGTCCGCGAACTTGGCCTCGGCGGTAGCGAACGCCAGCTGACTGAAATCGCCCGGACTCTGGACCGCCGTCGATTCACTCCGCACGTCGGCTGCTTTCGCGGCGAGGGCCTCCGCAGCCGGGAGCTGCGGTCCGCCGGTGTGCCGGTCGAGGTGTTCCATGTCCGCACGCTCATTCATCCATCGACATTCGGGGCTGCTCGCGAGCTCTGTCGCTATTTGCGCCGGAACGGTATCCGCCTTGTACACGCATTCGACGTGCCGTCGAACCTGTTCGCTGTGCCGGTAGCCCGCGCCTTCGGAACACCCGTAGTTCTGGCCAGCCAGCGCGCCTATCGCGATCTGACACCCGGTATCCGCCGGCACCTGCTTCGTCTGACCGACCAGATCGCCGACGGCATCGTCGTGAACTGTGAAGCCATGCGACTCCACCTGATGGAAGACGAGCACGTGCCGCGCAGCCGAATTCGGGTGTGTCCAAACGGCATCGACACGAAGACCTTCTTCGCCACGGAGCGCGCGCCACGGGCACAGCCTGTCATCGGCGTGGTGTGCGCGCTGCGGCCGGAGAAAGGAGTCGCCACACTCTTACGTGCTTTCGCTTTCGTGCGAGAACGTTTTGACCTCGTCCAGTTGCGTATTGTCGGCGATGGGCCGGAGCGCGGGCAACTCGAAACGCTGGCCGCAGAACTCGGTCTGGGTGAGACATGCCGCTTCGAGCCTGCCACGGACCGCGTCGCCGAAGAGTTGGAGGACCTCGACATCTTTGTGCTGCCTTCGTTCTCCGAAGCGCTCTCCAACTCGCTGATGGAGGCGATGGCTTGCGGTTGCGCCGTGGTGGCGTCGC
>Ga0335080_10005369_pt1 | contig 13176 bp, 12 predicted proteins | sample Lox_Sample_34_FD_206720 | JGI IMG/M metagenome (GOLD analysis project Ga0335080, IMG submission 206720) | Soil microbial communities from Loxahatchee National Wildlife Refuge, Florida, United States - Lox_Sample_3.4 | ecosystem: Environmental > Terrestrial > Soil > Wetlands | place: USA... | reverse complement strand
TTTCGCACTCCATGACGTCCCCGGCTCTTAGATACCAGGCCTTCGGGTCACCGCTAAAGGCGGCAACCCCTGAGACCGTTCCGGTGGAGACCACGTCCCCGGCGCTGTAACCCATCGGCGAATAGTGGGACAGAATCTCAGGAATCTTGACCGACATCTTGCTGGAGTGTGATCGCTGCCGCGATTTGCCATTGACGCGCAACTCCATCGCCAGGTTATGGGGATCAGAAATTTCGTCCGCAGTGACGATCCATGGGCCCAACGGGCAGAAGGTGTCAATCCCTTTACAGAAGCTGAACACACCTGACTTCATCTCCTGGCGCTGGATATCGCGGGCGGTGATGTCGTTGAAGATCACGTACCCCCCAATGTAACCGGGTGCCTCCTGCGCCGAAAAATGCTTTCCACTCTTCTTCAGGACAACCGCCAGCTCCAACTCGTAATCGAGTTCTTGCGTCAGGTGTTCAGGATAGACCACCGGCTCGTCCGGCCCGACGATCGCATCCACGTTCTGAAAGAAAACAATCCACGGTAGCACCGGATGGGAGAACCCCGCCTTGCTGGCCTCCTCGTGGTGCTCGCGAAAATTCCCTGCGGTGTGGAAAAACTTCTTGGGAATGATGGGAGCGCGCAGCTTTACTTGGTCGGGCAAATAGAAGATTCTTTCGTCGGCGTCCGGTGTGCTCTTCAGAACGTGCTCCAGAGCTTTTTGCGCTGCCTCCAGGCTGGTATCCCCTCCCTGAAACAGCGCAAGCATATTGGCTGGCACCAGCGCATCTGCCAGCCGCTCCGCGGCGCTCTCGTTTTCAACATCGCGGAGATATGACGCGCAGGCGCGATTCAGATCGACGATCCTGCCTTCGGCCGTGACCGCCCCGATGCGGAGGCATCGGCCAGTTTCCTCGAAGGTGACAAGTCGCATGGTGATTGAGGGCGAAAATAGAAGTGTATTGGCCGCCCGAGTGGTTGTCTATCGGCTGCCCCTACCTGAGCATTTCCGTCCTGAAGAGGCTTCCTGGACAATACTGGCGCCTTCCGATAGCCTGTTCCCGCTTGCGGAGGAACAGTGCGCGTGTGGGTGATTCTTGTGGTTGCCCTCCTGGCGGTTGCTCTGGGCCTTGCCTGGCGCGTGGCCAGCGGAGGTATCGCCCCCAAGGTTGGTTCAGACGCCCCCGACTTCTCCTTGCCTTCGCAGGACAATTCTCAAGTCAGCCTAAAAAACTATCGCGGAAAGTGGGTGGTGCTCTACTTTTATCCCAAAGACGCTACCCCGGGCTGCACCGTGGAAGCGCACAACTTCGAGCGCGACCAGAAACTTTACGCCGAGCGCCATGCCGTTGTGCTGGGTGTGAGTGTGGACAGCGTCGACTCGCATAAGCGCTTTTGCGCGAGCGAAGGCTTGAATTTCAAGCTTCTCGCCGACACCCGCTATCGCGTCTCCAAAGATTATGGTTCGCTCATGAACTTCGGCCTGGTGAAGATCGCCGCGCGCCACACTTTTCTCATCGATCCCCAGGGCCGGATTGAACGGGCCTTCACCAGCGTGACTCCGAGCCGCCACAGCCAGGAAGTTCTGGCCGCTCTCTATGAGGCGCAACAGGCGGGAAAATGACCAGCCAATTCTCGCGTGGAGCTGCCGGCCAATTCCAGGCTCTCGGCTTTGCCCCGGCGTTACAATACGAAAGGAGGGTCGTATGCGTCTTTACGGGCTCCTGCTCACCATCCTCGCGCTGACCGCGCTCTGCCTCGGGAACGATCAGCCGGCCCAAGATTCCCTGACCGCTGCTTCATCCGATCAGTCCCAGCAACAGCGGGCAAGCGCGCCGGACATTTTACAATCGCACGACTCGCGCCTGGATCCATACCATCGCTACGTGCGTCGCGACGAGCCGCGTACCGTGACCTGTTTGAAATTGCGAACCTATTTTCTGGCGCGCGAAGGCCGGGATTCCGATACGGTCGAGCCCGCCGGCTACACCACCTGCCAGCCTGCGTCCAGGTATGAGATGAAATTCGCGGTTGCGCCTGGCTCGACTGCTCCGCGCTAGCCGCAAGTCGCTCGGCTCAGCGATCGCACGTGTCGGCGAGTTTTTCGATCTTGGAGACCGTGAACGTCGGTGAGTCAACACGGATGACCATGTTCTCTGCTTTGCCCCCGGTGCCCGGTTTCTTCGAATAACTTTCCTTGCCGACCACCCGCACTTGCTTGCCTACATACTGCTGAAAAGCGGCCTTCCCCGCCAGTTGATAGTGCTTGTCGTTGGCATTCACCACGAAGATGCCCTGGTCTGACACTAGGCAACCGGTGACCGTCATTTCCGCAGACTCCGCGCCCGGGCCTTGGCCCCATAAAGTGCTGCCGGAAAGCAAAAGCACGCTGAGCAGAAAGTAGGTTCTTTTCATAAAGCCTCCGCCAGACTGCGCCGTTCGGATCCCGGCGTAGCCGCCACAATTGTGGGCCGTAACCTTTCCACATACCGCCCGTTTATATAGTAGAGGAACGATGGGGGCGAGAGCACCGGCATCGGGGTGGTCCGGGGAGCAGACGCAGGAACGTCTGCTGGTGGAGGCTGCCCAGAAGGATCCCGCCCGTTTCGGTGCGCTCTACGAAATTTACTTTGCGCAGGTGTATGCCTTTGTCGCGAGACGTGTCTCTGACCGCGACACCGCGGAAGACCTCACGGCCGATGTTTTTCACAAGGCGTTGGTCAATATCCGGCGGTTCGAATGGCGGGACGTGCCCTTCGTGGCCTGGCTTCTGCGAATTGCGCTCAACGCCATTATCGACCGATCAAAGCGCGCTGGGCGGGAGGTCCTGGTCGACGATCCGCCGGAGGCCGCCCAGGTCAAACCTGCCGACCTGGTGGAGAGCGAGCGCCAGGCCCAAGTGTTCCGGATGGTCGGGGAACTCCCCGAGGATCAGCGCCGCGTGGTGACCATGCGCTTTGCCGAGGAGAAGAGCATCCGCGAAATCGCCCAAAGTTTTGGACGCAGCGAGGGAGCAATCAAGCAACTTCAATTCCGCGCTTTGGAGAATCTGAGAACGCGGCTCGAGACGCAAGCAGCCCCACCACGTTCTCGAAGCGGCGCAACTGTCGGAGATCGCAAGAGCAGGAAGTCTGGTGGCAAGAATGGCTAAGCGGAGCCTCAGCGAACAACTCGACAAGGCCGTGCAGGCGATCATAACTGGTCCCGGCCGGTTGCTGCCGCCCGTGGATTCGCGCCTGAGCGCGCTGGCTCGCCTCGCTGCTGATCTGCGCCAACTGCCCCGCGAGAGCTTCAAGGCTCGAATCAAATCTGATCTGGAAAGGAAAACTTCGATGGCAACCATAGCAGAACCGGCTTCAATCGTTCAGTCCGGAGCCACGCCCTATCTGACAATCGAGAATGCGGCTGAGGCGCTGGAATTTTATAAAAAGGCGTTTAGCGCGAGGGAAACCATGCGCTTGGAAGACCACGGCAAGATCGGCCACGCCGAAATCATGATTGGTGAATCGCTCATCATGATTGCCGATGAATATCCGGACTACGGTGCGCTCAGCCCCAAGACGATCGGCGGGTCCCCGGTCAGGCTGCATCTGTATGTCGAGGATGCCGATTCGCTGGTGAGGCAGGCGGCGGAAGCCGGAGCAAAAGTCCTGCGGCCCGTGGCAGACCAGTTCTACGGAGACCGCTCCGGGCAGGTCGCCGATCCGTTCGGTTACACCTGGATCCTTGCCACCCGCAAAGAGAACCTCTCTTTGGACGAACTGCAGCAGCGTTGGGACAAGATGATGGCGCCGGCCCAGCCGAAGAAACCCGTGGTCAATCCCATTCGCGAGGGTTTCCGGACGGTTACACCCTATCTCGTGGCGGAGGATGGCCCGCAGCTCCTGGACTTTACCAAACAGGCATTCGGCGCCGTCGAGATGTCCCGCGGCATCGGCTCGGCCGGTGGGCTGCACGGTGAGGTCCGGCTGGGCGACTCCATGATGATGATCGGTGGAGGCATCCCCGGTCGCGAATTCAGCGCGACGGCAAGCACCGGCGCTCTGCATGTCTACGTCGAAAATGTGGATGAAGTATACGAGAAGGCGCTCAAAGCGGGAGCAACCTCGATCTCCAAGCCTATAGACCAGGAGTATGGTGAGCGTTCGGCCGGGGTGAAAGATCCGGCGGGAAATTACTGGTACATCGCCACCCACACCGGGCCAAGCTTCGTTCCCGAGGGTCTGAACCAGGTCAACGTCTACATGCACCCGCTGCGCGGAGAGCCCGTGATCAACTTCCTGAAGCGGGCTTTTGGCGCCCGGGAGCTGGGGAAATACGCCTCGCCGGAGGGCGTGATTATGCACGCGGAGATCCGGGTTGGCACCTCAGTGGTCGAACTCGGTGAAGCTCATGGCCCCTATCAGCCTATGAAGTCCATGTTTTATTTGTATGTGCCGGACGTAGACGCGGTATACCGGCGCGCCTTGCAAGCAGGCGCGGCTTCAATTTCCGCCCCCGCCGATCAGCCCTACGGCGATCGCAACGCGGGTGTGAAGGATCCCTTCGGAAACGACTGGTACATCGCCAGCCACATCAAGGACGTCGCCTCGTAGCCGCGGTCCTTTTGCCGAGCAACTGGCGATAGCGAAAGCACTCCACCATGTGATCGTTAACCAGGCCCATGGCCTGCATAAAGCCATAGCATATGGTCGAGCCGACAAACGTAAAGCCCCGCCTCTGCAGGTCCCGGCTCATTGCGTCGGAGGCTGTCGTTCGGGCGGGAATCTGGCCGGATGAATGCCGCGCATTCACCACCGGACGGCCTCCGACAAAACCCCAGATGTAAGAGTCAAACGAGCGAAATTCTTCCTGCACTCGAAGGAATGCTTTGGCGTTTTGCACCACGGACGCCATCTTCAGCCGATTGCGGATCAGCCCGGGATCGGACAGTAGCCGTTTCAGCTTGCCGGAGTTGTATGCCGCTATTCTGGTGGGGTCGAATCCGTCCAGCGCCGCGCGATAATTCTCACGCTTTCTGAGTACAGTGTCCCAGCTCAATCCAGCCTGTGCGCCTTCGAGGATCAGAAACTCGAAGAGTTTTCCGTCGTCATGAGTGGGCACGCCCCACTCCTCATCGTGATAAGCGATGGCGAGTTCATTGCGCGCCCAGGCGCAGCGGACGGGTTGGCGGACACTCGCGATTACGGGATGACTCCGGCCTCGCCCTCAGTTTGACGGCGTGATGGTCGAGCGCAAAGCCCTATTTCAGCGACTTCGGGTCCGAAAGGTTCTTCGGCGACTTCGCATTCAGCAGAGACAACAACTCCGTCGCGCTCGCCGGAGCCTTCACCTTGCCGTTGCGAATGATGTCTCGGGCAGTCACATCGGCTTGGTAGAGTTTTCGATTGGCGCTATTGTCGGACCGCAGCGTGGAGCCTTCGAGCGAGACTCCCGCGAACAGGCCCTTATTTCGCGAGTATGACAGGATCTCCGCGCTCATGACGACATCGGTCGCGCCCTCCGCGGTTCGGCCCTTTGGTCCGGCGGCCGCGGAAGCGTCGGCCCCCAGCTTTACTTTGCTGTGCAGCAGGGACCGCGCGCCGCCTGGATTCATCACCAGCAGCACAAAATCCGTAGCCTGTCCGCCAAGCTGAAAGCCGATACTGACCCCTTCCAGTGCGTACATTGCCGGCGGGCCCCAGGGGCCCTCATAAGTCAGTCCGCTCCGGCAGGTCATAACCCCACGCCCGTAGCTGCCTCCAATGCCGAAGGCCCCTTTCTTCACCGAGGGCAGCACGATGACGCACTCGGCCTTGTCCAGCAAGTCCTGGGGAATGTCGTCGGGAATATTGAGGATCTCCTTCAGCACATGGCCCGCATCCTCTACCCGGTCCTGCTCTGTTCCGTTGTCGACGGCCCAGGCGGGAATCAGCAGTGCACACACAAACAGCGCAGCAAGTATGGTTTTCATGAGTCCTCCATTTGGCTTAGATGGGACTATTCTAGCTTTGTTTGCCGCCGAACTCCGGCTCACTTGGCACCGAGTGCCCTGTAAATTACTGCCGCCGCACGCCACGTTCCATGACCTTACGTGTGCTCCTTTTGTAACTTGGCACTCCATTTCCGCTCTCCTACAGTCAGGAGGATGCAGCAGGCCTTGCCTGACGCGTTTTTCGGCCCGTGGCGTGCATCTAATCCTTGCGGGAAGCCTTGTTTAGCAGGGGTTGGCGCGGCCGGGATGGTTGGCAAAACGGAATGAAGTACACGAGGCTGTATATTTTTGTCACGGTAATCACCCTGGCAGCGGCTGCGAAACCGCTGTTGGGGCAGGGCAATTACCCGCCCGCGGGGAGCAGCGCCTTCCTCGCTGCCGCTCCCGATAGCCCCATTCCCGGCTCCGAAGACACTGTCCTCACGATCAAAAAGCGGGTCGATGAAGTCAACGTCTTGTTCATCGCCACCGACAAGCACGGCAAGTTCGTGCGCAATCTGAACGAAGCCGATTTTGCCATCCTCGATGATCATAAGCCTCCGCAATCCATCGTGAACTTCCGCCGCGAGACCGATCTGCCCATCGACCTGGGCCTGCTGCTCGACACCAGCGGCTCGGTCCGCAGTCGCTTCGAATTTGAGCAGGCGGCAGCCGTCGGTTTTCTGCAAAGCACAATCCGCCAAAAATTCGACAAGGCATTCGTCCTCGGGTTCAACGGGCGGTCCGACTTGACCCAGGATTTCACCGACAACCCGTCCCTGCTGGCAGATGGAGTTCATCGTCTGCACGACGGCGGGGGCACCGCCTTGTATGACGCCATTTATCGCGCCTGCCGCAACAAGTTGAGCAAAGACAAAGAAGACCACCCTGTGCGCCGCGCCATCGTGGTACTCAGCGACGGGGAAGATAATCAGAGCGAGGTGGGCGAAGCTGAAGCCATTGAAATGGCCCAGCGGGCTGAGGTGTTGATCTACGCCATTTCAACCGATGATAGCGGCCTGATTCTGCGCGGCGATAAGATTCTGCAGCAACTTGCCGACGCCACCGGCGGCCGGGCATTCTTCCCCTTCAAGATGAAGGACATCAAGAGTTCTTTCGCTGCCATCGAAGACGAGCTCCGCAGCCAGTATGTAATTTCCTATCGCCCCGCGGACTTCGAAGCCGATGGCCGCTACCGGCCAATCGAGATCACTGCTTTCAAGAAAGACCTGCAGGTGCGGGCGCGCAAAGGCTACTTCGCCCCTCGACAGTAGCAACGGTGTTAAAATTATGTGGAAACGGCGCGCAGCGGGAATTTTCTCGCAAGACCTTTCCCGCCACGCGTTCTCATCGCAGGTGGCTGCTGTGAAGCTGAGATCCCTTTTAATTGCGGTTTGCGGCTGTTCTTTTCTGCTGGTTCCGGCCTACGCCGATCGGCACACTGCGCCCAAAGCGCTTGTGAATGCGCAGCCCGCGGTCGCGGCGCCCCTCACTTTGGAACAAAAACCCGCGGTTCCTCCACAAGTTGTTTTTCGCAACGGCCAGCTGACCATCACATCCGACAATTGTGTTCTGGCGGACATTCTCAAGGCAATCCGGACTCAGACCGGCGCCGAAGTGGATGTTCCCGGCGATGCCAATGAGCGCGTCGTCGGTCATTTCGGCCCCGGGCCTGCCCGTGACGTCCTGGGGGAACTGCTCAACGGATCGCACTTCAACTATGTCCTGCTCGGCTCTGCAGCCGATCCCAACGCCCTCGGACGAGTAATTCTGACTACTCGGGTCGGCGGAGCCTCGGGAGGCCAGGTGGATGCTGAAAACACTCCTCCTCCAGTGGCTGCGGCGCCATTGACTCGTCCTGTAGTCGCCGCTGCAACTGAAGAAGATGACTCCGATGACGCCGATGATTCTGACGATGCCCAGGCCGACGACCAGACAGGTCAGGATGACACTGATGAAGCTCAGGCTGGAGGGCAGGGTGGCGCTGCTGCCGCTCCGGGCAGCCCCAATCAGAACGGCGTCCGGACTCCCGAGCAAATCCTGCAGGAACTCCAACAACGGCAGCAGGCTCAACAGGGCCAGCAGCAGGGAGCCAATGGCGACGATAGTCCGCCGCCCGTCCGTCCACTGCCGCCAAATGGCATACCCCGGCCAGGCCAGGAACCACACTAGCTCTCTTCGGTTAGCCTGAGCCTTCGATTGGCTGAGAAGGGTGGCAGGTCTAGTCGCCGCCGGCGTGTGCTGCCCGGGCTTTGGCGACGAAGGCGGGTTTCGCGCTGGAACGTTCCTGGGAGTGAGGAGCAAAACCTTGCAGAATCACCATTACCGTCCCATATGCGGCGGCGATTCCAATTCCAACGACCAAAATCACGGTGAGTGAGAGCACGAGCGCGCCAAGCAGACTGCCCAAAGTTAAACCCTGCCTTTTATCAGGTATGCCGCAGCCGCATCCTGAATTGTTCGGTCTGACTTGCTGCCGACTCGCATCCTCAATCTACCCGCGTTGACGCTTGCCGCTGTTGGCGACTAAGATACGTGAGTAAAGGTGCGCTTCCCCACTGTCCAACATTTCTGGGGACCCGTCCACGTTACGGAAGGGTAGTACCGCCTTTGTTCCATGGCCATCAATAAGATCTCGGTGCGCGGGGCGCGCCAGCACAATCTCAAGAACATCGACGTCGAGATCCCCAGGAACAGCTTGACCGTCATCACCGGCTTGAGCGGCTCCGGCAAGTCTTCCCTCGCATTTGACACGATTTACGCCGAGGGCCAGCGACGCTATGTCGAAACCCTCTCCGCTTACGCCCGCCAGTTTCTCGAGCAGATGGAGAGGCCGGACGTCGATGCCATTGACGGCCTGAGTCCGTCGATCTCCATCGAGCAGAAAACTACCAGCCGAAGCCCGCGGTCGACCGTGGGGACAATTACTGAGATCTACGACTATCTTCGCCTGTTGTTCTCCTCCATCGGAATTCCCCACTGCCCTCGCTGCGGCCGGGCGATCAGCCGTCAATCCGCCGATCAGATCGTGCAGCGGATCATGGATCTCACCCCCGGCGACCGCATCATGCTGCTGGCGCCCATCGTCCGCGGACGCAAGGGCGAGTTCAAGAAAGAGATGGAGAAGCTGGTGCAGCATGGTTTCACCCGTGCCCGGGTCGACGGCGAACTCGTGAACCTCGAGGACGATCTGCGCCTCGATAAGCGCAAGAATCACACTATCGAAGTGGTCGTCGACCGCCTGCTGGTAAGGCCTGGCATCGAGCAGCGCCTGCAGAAGTCCGTCGGGCTGGCCATGAAGCTGGCCGGCGGGTTGGTGCAGGTCGCGGTTGTCGACGGCGAGGAACACCTCTATTCCGAGCTTCTGGCTTGCCCTGATTGCAGTATCAGCGTGCCCCAGTTGGAGCCGCGGTCCTTTTCTTTCAACAGCGCGTACGGGGCTTGCCCGGATTGCCATGGCCTGGGCAGCCGTTTCGACTTCGATCCTGCAAAGGTCATCGTCGATTGGTCCAAGCCCTTGTTGGATGGTGGCTTGGGCCCAGGATCGGCTTCGCAAAACCTCATTCACATGCTTCAGATCGCGGCTCACGCCCATGGATTTGATCTTGGCAAGCCGTTCGACAAGTTTCCCGAGCGGATTCAGAACCTGCTTTTATACGGTGAATCGGGCGGCGGAGGAAAAACCGGCTTTCCCGGCATACTTTCCTATCTCAAGCGGGCGCTGGACGAGTCTACCTCGGAAGGCTATCGCGAGTGGCTGCTCGACTACATGTCGGCCACGGAATGCCCGGCCTGCCATGGACAGCGCCTGCGTCCCGAGAGCCTGGCCGTGAAAGTTAATGGCCTCTCCATCGCCGGCTTTACCGCCCTGCCGGTTTCGCGTGCGCTGGAAACGGCCAAGGGCATTCGCCTGACTGGACGCGAGGCCGTCATTGCCGGTCGCATCGTCCACGAGATTGTCGAGCGGCTGCAGTTCTTGAATGCTGTGGGACTCGGCTACATCTCGCTTGCGCGTTCAGCCGCCACCCTCTCCGGAGGAGAGGGTCAGCGCATTCGGCTGGCCACTCAGATCGGATCAAAATTGCGGGGAGTGTTGTATGTGCTGGATGAACCCTCGATCGGTCTGCATCACCGCGACAATGGCCGCCTGCTCTCGGCCTTGGAAGAATTGCGCAATCTGGGGAACACGGTTTTGGTAGTGGAACACGACGAGGAGACGATTCGCCGGGCCGACTACGTGCTCGATCTTGGACCTGGTGCGGGCAAGCATGGAGGAGAATTAGTAGCCCATGGCACACCAGGAGAAATTATGGCAGCCCCAGAATCACTGACCGGGGCTTATATTTCCGGCCGAAAGCAGATTGAGATGCTCCCCGAGCGTCGGCGGCCGAACTCTTCAGCAATTACCATTCTGGGCGCACGCGAAAACAATCTCCGGAACCTCGATGTAACTTTTCCCCTGGGAGTGATGACGGTGGTGACCGGTGTTTCGGGCTCGGGGAAATCCACTCTGGTGAATGACATCCTCTACCGCGCTCTCGCCAGAACCCTGTATCGCTCGCGCGAAGAGCCAGGATCGCACAAAGCCATCTCCGGTGCCGAGAACATCGACAAGGTCATTCGTATCGACCAGTCGCCCATTGGACGCACGCCGCGATCCAACCCCGCGACCTATACGGGTGTTTTCACCCAGATTCGCGATCTGTATGCCATGCTGCCGGAGTCGCGCGAGCGCGGCTACAAGGCGGGCCGATTTTCTTTCAACGTGTCCGGCGGTCGCTGCGAAGCCTGTCAGGGCGAAGGGCAGCGGCGGATCGAAATGAACTTCCTGCCAGATGTCTATGTCGTTTGTGAGGTTTGTGGCGGTAGACGATACAACCACGAAACCCTGGCCGTAAAGTACGCAGGATGCTCCATCGCAGACCTGCTGGACAGTCCGGTTTCCGAAGCCCTGCCCGTCCTGGAAAATATTCCCCAGGTACGGCAGAAGCTGCAAACGCTGGTCGATGTCGGTCTGGGATACATTCATCTGGGCCAATCCGCCGTGACTCTGTCCGGAGGCGAGGCGCAGCGAATCAAACTGGCACGCGAACTGAGCAAGCGCCAGACGGGACGCACCCTCTACCTGCTGGATGAACCGACCACCGGCTTGCACTTTGACGACGTCAAGAAGCTGCTGCACGTGTTGCACCGCCTCACCGACCTGGGCAATAGCGTCATCATCATCGAGCACAATCTCGACGTGATCCGCAACGCCGATTGGATCATCGACCTGGGTCCGGAGGGTGGCGACGACGGCGGACGCCTTGTGGCTCAGGGCACGCCCGAACAGGTAGCGCACAACCGAAAGTCGTACACCGGGCAGGCGCTGGCAGCATATTTCAGCGGCAAGGAGAAAGACTCGATTCAACCCAAAGTGTCCACCGCTTGAACCGGTCGCGAAATTCTTTGCTCGGCGGCAGCTTTTCTTTTCGTGTACAGTCACAAGAGAGCGCTGCGAACCGCTTTTCATCGTCCGGTGTCATCATCGCAAAATCCGTGGCCCGGGCCGGATCCCGTCCTGCCCCCTGATCTGCCCCCGCAGCCGGTCCTTTACCCATCCGACGCGCCGCTCTGGAGCGGGTGGGACGTAGTGCAGCTCGCCGTCCTGACGATGGTCTCGGTTTTCGTGTTGTTGTTGCTCACCGCCGCTGGAGTCCAACGCCTGTTTCATCCCAGGCAGCCGTTGGTCGAGGTGGTGAAGCATCCTCTGGTAACGGTTCTGGCACAGACGTTGGCCTACGTGTTTGTGTTCGGCTACATGGTCGCCATCGTGAAAAAACACGGCGGCAGCAACTTCTGGAGCGCCATCCGCTGGAACTGGCCCGCAGCTTCGTCCTTGGCTTTCCTGGGCGCCGGAGCCTTGTTGTACGTTGTCTTGACGGCCTTCAGCCAGGCGCTTCCCATTCCCAAGCATCTGCCCATTGACCAGTTCTTTCAGACTGCCGGGGAAGCAGCCCTTATGACCATGATTTCCGTCACCGTGGCGCCGCTCATGGAGGAGTTGTTCTTCCGCGGGTTTTTGTACCCCGTGCTCGCCAGGCGTCTGGGAGCGTCCGCCGGTGTCTTTCTCACCGCGTTGCTCTTCGGCTTGCTGCACGGGGCGCAGCTGGGCTATTCGTGGGCCGTGCTGATCATCTTTCTGGTAGGGCTGGCGCTTACCATTGTGCGAGCTGTCACCGGTTCGGTAGCCTCATCGTTTCTCGTCCACGTAGGCTACAATGGGACGCTATCGGCAATCCTGTTCTTCGCTACCGGCGGATTCCGGCACCTGGAAAAGCTGACGCAGTAATCCTCGCCGCCATCCTGCTCCCGGAACACTGGCAAGCGTCCGCGCACGGCTGTTATCTTAGAATCTGATGGCCTCTGCTCGTTCGGAACTGTTGCGTCTTCTGGCTGCGAAGTCCTTCCGCCTGGGAACCTTCAAGCTTTCCTCCGGGGGCGTCAGCGACTATTACGTCGACTGCCGGACTACGACGCTTGATGCCCGCGGTTCGCAGCTCACCGGGCGCGTCTTTCTCGATGAAATCGCCGCCCGCGGATGGAAGCCCGATGCCGTCGGCGGCCTGACCATGGGCGCTGATCCGATCGTCGTAGCCGTCGCCGTGACCAGCGGCACGATTCACGGTTTCCTGGTCCGCAAAAGCGACAAGCTGCACGGAACCGGCCAGCGCATCGAAGGATTCCACGAGAAGAACGCCCGAATTGTCATCGTCGATGATGTTTGCACCACCGGAGCGTCTACGGTTTCCGCGATCGAGGCCGCCCGAGAGTTCGGATTCCGCATCGTGGGCGCCATATGCCTGGTAGAACGAGAAGACGCCAAGGGGCGGTCCGCGGTAGAGAAAGCCGCCGCTCCGGCCGAATTTGTCTCGATTTTTACCGCAGCGGATGTGCGCAAGGAACATTCGCAGGGCGGGCAGCCGGTATCGCCGCCCGTCTTCGCGGTCTCCGCCACTTGCGAATTGTGCGGGCGGCCGGCAGTAACCAATCTGCCGGCGAACCGTTGTGACGCTCATCGAACCTAGTGCATCGATCTATGATCCAGACTCTCGAATGGACTGAACAGGGCGTGCGCTTCATCGACCAGAGAAAGCTGCCGACCCAGGAAACCTATGTCATCTGCACCAGCTGCGACCAGGTTGCGGACGTGATTCGAAACATGGTCGTCCGGGGCGCCCCTGCGATCGGAGTCG